>Ga0208030_1000472_pt1 | contig 27658 bp, 39 predicted proteins | sample MalvirDeepMed_M9_FD_184246 | JGI IMG/M metagenome (GOLD analysis project Ga0208030, IMG submission 184246) | Marine viral communities from the Global Malaspina Expedition - Malaspina viral metaG DeepMed_M9 (SPAdes) (version 2) | ecosystem: Environmental > Aquatic > Marine > Oceanic | place...
AGCATCAGATCTCAGAATGACTCTAATTTGTTGGGGTTTTCTCCCAATCTTAGTTGCTCATTATGGCGCTTAAACAAATCGTTCCTTTGAGAGTAAGCATCAGATCTCAGAATGACTCTAATTTGTTAGGGTTTTCTCCCAATCTTAGTTGCTCATTATGGCGCTTAATCGAATCGTTCCTTTGAGAGTAAGCATCAGATCTCAGAATGACTCTAATTTGTTGGGGTTTTCTCCCAATCTTAGTTGCTCATTATGGCGCTTAAACAAATCGTTCCTTTGAGAGTAAGCATCAGATCTCAGAATGACTCTAATTTGTTAGGGTTTTCTCCCAATCTTAGTTGCTCATTATGGCGCTTAATCGAATCGTTCCTTTGAGAGTAAGCATCAGATCTCAGTTTCGCCAGCCGGGCTTCAGATCTCGAGTAACACTTTTGACTCGATATTTATTGACTTTAGGCATAACTCAGAGAAGCACTAAAGGACCGGGCTTCAAGGATCAAACTTTCCGAGGTGTGCTCATCCATAGGCTGGGCCGATCATTTAAGCTGATTACACCATATACTAACATCTTTTTAATTGCAATCTTAATCTTAAGACCGAGTGATTCTTATGTCGTAATTACTCGCAATGGCCGTAAGTAAACCAGAGCAGTATGCGCATCCTAACGCAGGCAACGAATATGCACTCCCGAGGTAGACCGCCACTGCCATACTCATGACTGCCACAATGACCAAAAGTAATGTTATATTAAGCATACTTATTCCTAATTGCCACAGCTTGTAACCGCATCGCACTACTTGTAACCGCATCCGGTTACATCTAACTTGTTGTGTCCATTGATTGTAACCCCAGTAACCGTTGTAACCGTTAGAATATAACTAGAAATCTGTCTATCGAGCAACAACACCAATAAGAACAACACCATTTCGCCGGTTACATCGGTTACAGCAATAATTCCCGAGTCAAAGCCCGGTTACAGCCCGGTTACAGCCGGTTACATGGCGGCCGTTGTCGGTTACAATGCAGCCAGTATGAAGAACAACGAGTGCGTAACAAGTAGCGGTCGTGTATCGCCAAGCTTCGCCACCACTGCCACTTATATATCCAATACCAGAATCCGTATGCGTGTGTGCGTGCCTTAAGTGTGGTCATCCAACGATCCTTGGTCTGGGTCACGGCCCCATCCTTTCACGGGTCGATTGTGTTCACGAATAGTTAAGCGACGAAAGCCTAAGCGTTGCATAATGGCAATGATGCGTTCATTCACACGGTGATCGCGGCGCTCAAGAGGAATTTGAAGTGTGGTAAAGATATCTTCGCGGGTCACACGATGTCGTTCTGTGGTCGGGAACCGTTCACGCAATGGTTCTTCCCATGAATCCTCGATAAAGGCGGTTTCTTGTAGCGTGGCCGCGTAGCTGTAGAGCTCTTCCGGGAGTCGAATACTACTGCCATTCGCTTCTCGCTGATTGGCCTCAGCCCACAGCTGATCACGAATCTGTTTAACCCGCGCAAGGTTGAATTGCTGAACACGCACAGGCCAGAACCGCCGGTTGCCAGTCATGTCACGCAGATATGTGTGTGAATTGGTGGTGCCGATAATGATAAATTGACGCGGTTGTTCGACAGGTAAACGCGCATAGGCCAATCGCACCGGGCCGTCTATTTGTCGACTCAACGTGGCCTTTAAATTTTCTACGTGTGAGCGCGGCATGCCGGACAAGTCGCTGGCCTCAATAAACCACTTACCTGCTGTGCGTTCTATCAGCTGCTTTGCATCAACGTTCAACGGCAAGTCATCAGAGAACCAACTACTCTTTGGGCACAACAGCCGAAGAGCACTTGACTTCAGTAAACCTTGATCACTTTCTAATACGAGCAATTCGTCAAACTTCGTACCCGGTTTCCGAACACGACGCACGGCCGCAATAAAGACCATCGAACTTACTGCCCGCACATATGGATGATCGACCGCTTGTGCACAGGTAATCAACCAGTCGTCGAGTCGAGGCTCACCATCCCATTTCAAACCGTCCAGATATTCAAGCACGGGGTGAAACGGACTGGAGCGTGCTGTGTCTTGGAGCACAATATCAAAGAAGTCTGCAGTCGGTCGAAAGCCAAACTTTTCGTCAATGGTCAGCCACAATCGATTGCGTATGGCATCGTTCAACACGGTCGTGCGGTCTTGGTATGAAACAAACGGCTTTTGTGCAAAAGTATTAAAGCTTAGCTCTACTTCGAGCTTCGCAAATGCACGGCGAATATTTTCTTGATTATTCGCAATGACTTCGTCGCGTGAATTCAACAAAAAAGCGCTTGCACTTGAGCCCCAGATTCTGCGAATAGAAAGAAGGAATTTCTTCCCGTGTGGCATAAGGTCCACGAGTGCCTTCGGCCCAACAAGCGGGTCATCTTCAGACTTAGCATACGTACTTCGAACGCTAGCTTGCCGATCTTTAATATCCTCGTCACGCGCCCAACGACCAGCTTCTTTAAAGACAGTTAAGACTTCTTGTTCAGTAAGACCTACTTGCCGAAAGAGACCGCCGATAGCCATGCCCCATTCGTGTCGGTTTCCTGGTGGGTTGTAGTGACGTGCTAACAACGCAGCAGTAGCCACCAGTCGAACGCTACGATGTAAAACATCAGCATCAACATGCGATGCATCGCCGCACTCGCCTTCCCACGCCAAAGCTTGGCCATCAGGATGCAATGACGGCGGCGCCATAGACTGATGATTAACACGAATCTCGATAAGTGTTGCAGAAGCCGCATAATCTTTGTAGGCAATAAGCCGTTCGAAGACTGACCGATAAAGCCAGTGTGCACGAGGTTTGTTAGGCCGGCCGTAAATTGCGCCAGTCTTTGGTAAGAATGCCGAAGCCATCGCAACAACTTCGGGACTATCGCAGTCAATATCAACTAATCCGCCGATACTACGAATGCCTATATTGTCGCCGTCTTTAAAGTCCTCAGGCTTAAAGATAAGCTTTGTCCAATGTTCATCTTTACACGCTTTTGTGCCTGCGGTTAACGGAACAACTTGCCATCCTTTTTCAATATAGAATTGAGCAGCTTTCAGCACAGCATTTCATCCTCCGCGTTTGGTAGGTGCTTGGGCTATTCTTATGGGGATGAAGCATAGGAATACTTAGGGCCGCGGGACCAACCCAAGCTTTTATCATTCTACTCTAATAAAACACAACTGTATAGGCTATTCTTGCTTCATTATGCATAAAGAAAGCTGTTGACTTTTACGATTTTACGAATTAAAATTAGAGTTGTAAATGAGTTTCGATACTTCTTACGAAAGAAGGAGATAGCCAGTAATGGAATCAGTAGTATTGAAGAAGAAAACAGTTTACAAGAACGGCGGCGCATCTTACACGCGTGAGGGCATTCGTGCAAGCGTGTATTGCGGGCCAAAGAACTTCGATGGCCAAGCTCCAGAAGAGATCACGGTTAGTGCAGCAAATCTTGCTGTGCAATCAGAAGTTCCAGCACCAGTGAATTAAATGAGCCCCACCCCTAAGTGCCTCCCAGCTGCTGCCCGCATTGCCAACGGTGGCCCTTTTTTCGGTTTTCAGCCATGGGCTAGGGGTGTAGGAAAACCGAGTCTTTTTAAGTTCAGAACGTCGGAGCAAACTGTGTAAGGCACCCTCCCTTACCGCGCGCGAAACGTTTGAGCCGTAGCTGGACCGAACAGCGAGAGTAGTATTCGGTGGCCGGCGTTCTGAATGCTTAACCGATTCCGAAAGGACGGAACATGAAACGTTTCTTTTGCACAACGTGTAAACGCATTAAGCGCGTTCGACAATTCCCGCCTGATATTTTTGACGAAAGTTCAGACAATCCTAACTCGCGATTAGGCAGATGCCGTTGGCATACGGCAATTTCGTCTAATCGCCATATCTCTGTGCCTAAAAAGAAAACAAACGGTGCAAGAAGGAATAAATAATAGATTCATCTGTAACGCTAGTCGTTTCATTTAAAGGCAGGCCTAAGTCGCCTAACTCGAGAAGATGTACAAAACATCCTTCGGTTAAAGAGGCTATAGCTTATCTTTGGGGCAACGCTGTTAGCGGTCGATTAAACACTGCGGTTTCTGTAAGTATTAGCCCTACAAAAGACGAATGATGCTAGGACGAGGAGGAAGTAAGTTTCAATTCGGGCGTGATAAAGTAATAAAGCTTTCGGCTTCGATAGAAGAAGCTATCTTTATGGATGCACACCCAAAAGTATTTATACCTGTGCTTAAAACAACGCCGTTAACGATGCCGCATTGGCGAGAGCCTATTATCGGCAGAGAAAACCAATACGCACTCGTGTCAGGCTTGCATAAGTTAAAGAATCACTTGTGGAGTCATTCGTCGCCGTATCTTCGGGAAAATTGGAGACTTTTGTTGGAGCATCACTTGCATCTTCAACGGCGTACGCACAGGCTAGACTTTAACGAGGATCTTATTGACCGAACTGTAAGAAGCATTAAAGTATCAAAGCCGCGACTTATACACGGCGATGCTACACTTGCGAATATGCTCGCAAATCCTGACACTGGAGTATGGCGTTGGATTGATCCTCTTGAGAGAACTTACATACCGGGCGATCCTCACGTTGACTTAGGGAAATTATTCCAGTCGTGTTGGGAGTATGAACGCATTTTAATCGACGCATCTTTTAAGGGCCACTTTAATATGGTATTTGCACACCAATTGGCTGAATATGCGGGATTAGACTACAATCAAGGCCAGTTGTGGTGCATTATTCATATTATGCGTCTCTTACCATATCAAGAAGCACGCGTAAGAATTGCTTTTGAGGAGATCTTATCGTGTATATTTTCGACCTCGATGGAACACTAGTCGATACAAAAGTTGCAGTGAAAGAAGCATATAAAAGAGTTGGCATTGAGATGCCTGATGACGCTTGGGGAAAGCCTGCGTCAGAATGGCTTCCCGTGAAATGGCTACACGACCAAAAGAATAGGCATTATCCTGGATGCTTACGCGCATTTGCTGACAAACTTCCTCTTTATAAATATGCCGAACGAAATAAGTGTCCGGTCATCACAGGCGCTTCACGTCAAGCTGTTGTTCACGTACAAGAAGTCTTCGGAAAACTTACTGTCGACTTGTGCGGTGCTACGGCTGAACGAAAAGCTGAGTATTTAATCGAAGTTCTTGAATCAAGTTACGGCTCAGGCACGGTTGTTACATACGTTGATGACGATGAACAAGTTCGTGACCTCGTAAGAAAGAAGGTAAGTGCATGCATAATCATATCGCCAAGCGAAGCGTGTCAGCAATTATCCCAGCAGCTGGCGCTAATACCCGATTAAAAGATAAAGTTGCGCCGTTCTTAAAGCCTACACTCCTCGTTGATGGAGAGCCTCTCATTGTGCATGCTACCAACTTCGCGATGAAGTGTAGGGTAACACGCGCATTTACGGTCGTGTCTCCTTCGAATGCAGGTATAATCGCTACGTTAGTAAAAGGTGCAACTCAACGACATGCGGAGTCCTTAATCCCGCTTCATAATGACCTCGTTAACTACATTTTGCAACCTGAGCCTCTTGGCATTGTTGATGCTATCCAACGGTGTATACACTTCGTGCAAACTGACTGGACAGTAATCTTATGCGCAGACAATCTTTTTAGAGTAGACCACCACGCTGAAATAAAAGTGCTTGACAACGACTCACATGACACGCCTCTCTTTGCGTCGCGTGAGCTACAACGCGCACAAGCACGCCGCTTTACAACATATGCGAGTAAACTTCCACACCCATTCCGTAGTCGGCACGATATAGACAGCACAGAAATATGTTGGATAGGCCCACTCCTTCTGCCTACCAAACTCTTAGCTGAGGCTAGTAAAAGTGAGTCATCCATCGAGGATGTCTTAAATAGTATTCACCTCACCCGTCGTATTGAGCCTTACCCAATGTTGTGTTCTGACATGGGTATTCCAGAGGAGTTGGGTACATGAGAATTGCATACGGTAAACTAGGCCGGAGTATACCGCTGACGCTAGAAGATGCTAGCAACGTCGGAGGTGATATCGAAGTCGTTCGGTTGTTTGATATATTGCGGCAAAATCACGAAGTGCATCTCGTGACTCGCAATCGTGGCAGCAAGCACGCAAACGTTGTTAATCATTGGGAAGAAAACGGGAAGTCATTATTCGGAAAAGCAGTTAAGGCTAGTCGTGGTATGCAACGCTTTCCCGACGATCCTCACTGGCTTGAGTATAGTCGTATAGTTCGAGAAGGCGCACTACAACTTCCGGCATTTGATGCATGGTTCATATGGCTCGGTCAACATGGCTCAACATTAAGCTATCTTCCGCGTGTTCAAAAAGCAAAGTTAAACGACCCGCGTTTACAAGGAAAGACACGGCCTTTAATAAGCGATGTGAATTACGGTTACCCGATTATCGAAATCTTAAATCAGCTTGATGTTCAACCAAACTGGTTGTGCCCTGACCCAAGAAATCGTATTAAATTTCGTGACTTAAACAATCCTAGCCAACAGCCTATTCTTGCACAGTACAACACGCAAAAAGCTAATACATTTTATAGTCCAGAACACGGCATACGCAAAGGGTCTACGCAATATCAGTATGCAGGCATTGAATTACTTGCTGTTCCTCCGCCAGAAAACAAAGGTCAGTACTTTTCATGGACGTCTCATAACGAACGAGATCCGTTTGGCATTTTAGTGAATGAAGGCTATCATAATTTAGGGCCTAAGCACAATCGAGTCGAGTTTGTAAAAAGATGGCTGTGGGGACTTGAGCCGTATGAAATCTTTGGGCATTGGAGTGCGCCTAGTCAAGTAGCACTTAAGCGTGAAATTGAACCTGTGCCGTTATCACGTGTGCATGATACGCTAATGCGATGGCGGAGTACAATAACTTTTCCAGCTACAGGGACAGGCTGGGCTACAGCAAAACCATGGGAATGCTTTAAGGCCGGGACTATTTGTTTTAGGCATCCTAAGTATGACACACAAGAACATATTTATGGAAAGCATATGCCAGAAGAGTTACGGTCATTCTTGTCTCCTCTATCAACAACGCGCATGCAAGAGCGTATTAAAGAATTAGAGAATTATGAACGATGGCAACATTTCGCTCGTATGCAGTATCAATACTTATGGGAGTCTTATGACCGACTTCAATACGGCGCAAAAGCTATACACGGCATCTTAGACACTTGCATCCCAAAAAGTAAGACACTCCTGGAGGTGTTTTCTGCTGATCATTCTTGAAGGGCCTGACTGCGCTGGAAAGACAACGTTAGCTGAAGAGTTATGCCAGCGTTATAGTATTACTTATCGTCATGAAGGACCGCCGCCAAAAGGCGTAAATGCATTTGACTATTATGCGTCGATTCTTGAGCTACAAAATGAGAAGTGTGTGATAGACCGATTTGCGTTAGGCGAACGCGTATATGGCCCTATTCTTCGAGGTAAAGACGCACTTGGTAACGTAGGATGGAATCTTATACAACTCAAACTTCTTATGAAACAAGCCGTTCAAATAATGTGCTTACCTCCTCGTAGTGAATGCGGGCCTATTTTTACACAAAGGCAAAAAGAAGGTAAAGAACTTCTTACAGTCGAACAATTCATTGAGTCGTATAAAGCATGGGAGGCCTACGCTAAAAATATGTTCGTATATGATTACACGCGTCCACACGCGCAACAATTTCTATTTCGTATGCTAGACTGGCGAGCACGATGGTAAACTTAACAGTACAAGCTGAAGAATTCGGCCAACTATGGCATAACCTTCTTGCGCAGTTATGTAAGGAGCGTCCACAATCGCAGCCGCGCGGAATGAAAACGCGTGAACGCTTAAGCGTGCAGCTTATTTTAAATAAGCCATTAGAAAACATTCTTTTGAATTCACATCGTAATTTGTCGTATCGTTTTATGGTAGCGGAATGGCTTTGGATATGGTTCGGGCATGACGACGTCGCAACTATCGCACGCTACAATCCGAACATCGCACAGTTCTCTGATAATGGCATCGACTTTAACGGCGCTTATGGGAAAGCGATTAAGCCGCATTGGGACCGTATTGTTTCATGCTTAACGGCAGATCCTGATTCTCGTCAGGCTGTCATAAGTATTTATAAAGCACCAAGTGCGCCAACAAAAGATACGCCGTGTACTCTTACGGTGCAATGGCTTATTCGGAATAGCCAACTTTATACTATCGTGAATATGCGAAGTTCAGACATATGGTTAGGCTTGCCATACGACGTATTTAACTTTACAATGCTAACGAACATATTAAGCGCTCAGTTAAAACTTACACTGGGAACTTATGTGATGAACCTTGGATCATCGCACTTATACGAAAAGGACTATGACTCGGCAAAAATAGCGATGAAAGAGAAGTCTAAGACATTGTGTTCTCCAACTATTTTTGAGCCGCTATTGCTTAATTCTTCTGTAATACTTGAACGATCACTTATGAAACAACGGAAATCTTTTAACGACGCAAAAGCGTTAGTTTATCCATGGTCTGGATACCATGAAGTCCTCCACGCAAAAACGAATAAGAAAGCGTTGAAATTTTTATATGACATCATTAAGCACACGTCTGTCAAAAGATGAGTATTTCTTATTGATAATAAAGTTAGCTGCCTTACGCAGCACGTGCGCTCGAAGGCAAGTAGCTGCCATTATTGTAAGCGAAGACAGCCATATTTTAAGTACAGGCTATAACGGCGTTCCCAGAGGTTTTCCTCACTGCACTATTGAGCCGTGTGAAGGCACGATGGATAAGTCGGGTAATACCGAAAGGTGTCTTGCTGTACACGCTGAAATAAATGCGCTCTTACAATGTATGCGGCTCGATCTTGCTAACACGTTATACACTTCGTGTTCTCCATGTTTTGCTTGCGCAAAAGCTATTGCGAATACGCCTATAACCAGAGTTGTGTGCACTGAAGAGTATAGCGATAAAAGAGGAAAAAATATTCTTACACAGGCTGGCATAAAACTGATTCAAAAAATTAAAAACTAATATATAATAGGACTTATTAATGTCATCATTACTCTCTTTCTTCGACGCTATACCGGTAAGTGATGATTGGGAGCCTGAACCACTCCCTTCTCTTGATGGAATTATAGACATTGAGCTTGATTGTGAAACTGACGGATTGGACTGGTATAACGGTAATCTTCCCATAGGCATTGGCATTCATTCAGCACGCGGGAGTCAATACATTCCGTGGGGACATAAAGGCGGTGGAAATCTTGATGAAAGTCAATGTAAAGAATGGTGCCGTCGGGAATTGCGAAATAAGCGTATTACGAATCTGAACACACGCTTTGATATCCATCATCTGTATAAGTGGGGAATAGACCTTGAAGCGCAAGGATGCACCGTGTCTGACGTAGCGCACTACGCAGCACTCTTAGACGACCATCGCCGTAGGTTTAGTCTTGATCGTTTAGCGCAAGATTATCTTGGCCGTGAAAAAGTAGGTAAAGACCTTGATGCTTCAAGAATGTCAGAGTATCATGCCAGTCACGTAGCACCTCGAGCTATAGCTGATGCTGAAATTGTGTATGAGCTTAAACAAGTAATGTGGCCTGCACTCGATCGTCAAGAGTTACAACAAGTAAGACAACTCGAGGATGACATTATCTATCCTGTATGCGAAATGGAACGGAATGCCGCGCCGATAAATACCGAGCTATTAGATGCTTGGGTTGAAGAATCAGAACAAGAATACATCCGGTGTTTATACAACGTTTCGCGTGAAATCGGTTTTAATGCTTCTCCTAAGAGTAAAGATTGGATACGCGTTTTCGAGAAGTTGAAAATACCCATAAAAGAACACACGGATAAAGGCGCGCCTTCATTTACAGACGACGTTTTACGGAAAGTAAGTCACCCTGTTGTGCAGGAGCTTCGAAGAGCAAGTAAGCTTGCAGACTTAAGGAGTAAATTTCTTGTAGCGTACAATAAAGTTATTACATCAGACGGAAAACTTCGTTATGATTTGCATCAGCTTCGAGGAGATAATTACGGCACGGTAAGAGGGCGATTCAGCTCAAGCAATAAAAACATCCAACAAGTAATGACGCCAGCAAAACAACGTGCAGCTTTTGGCGATCGTTATATCGTAAGAGAGTTGTTTAAAGCTCAAAACGGATCTTTTCTTTCAGCAGATGCAAAGCAAATAGAATACCGAATCTTTTCTCACTACGCCGCATCTCCAGCTATCTTAAAAGCATTCAAAGATGATCCAGAAACTAACTTTCATGAGCTTGTATGGAATATGGTGAAGCCGTATAAAGCTGACATCCCGTATAAAGCTGTTAAGAACTTAAACTTTGCAAAGGTTTATGGCGCAGGCAAGAACAAAATTGCAGCGATGCTAGACCTTCCACGCGTGGAGTCTGATCACTTTGTAGATGAATACGATGCTATGTTTCCAGAAGTTCCTCAGCTTGCCCAAAAAGCAACTCATTTAGCCGAAAGTCGTGGATACGTAAAAACGCTACTTGGCCGCCGAGCTCGCTTTAACGAAAGTGGGAAACGACACGCGGCACTTAATGCGATTATTCAAGGTTCAGCTGCCGACATTAATAAGTTAAAGATTATTGATGTTCACCGAGAGCGCAAACGAACCGGCTTTGTGATGAGGTTTACGGTACATGACGAACTATGCGGCGACTGCCCTGATAGAACTTGTTATGACATGGTTAAGGACATCTTAAACCAGCAGTCCATAAATTTAAAAGTTCCAATTTTATGGGATGTTCAAATAGGACACCATTGGGCGCATAACGAAAGTTTGGATGAGCACCAATTCAGCGGTACAGTTGGCGACAGCACACGCGGCTTGAGATCTCGTAAATGAGTTCAGAATCTACCCTTAAGTCTGCACTCGTCAAGTTAGCTCGAGCAGCTATGCCGCAAGCAGTAATATTGCGGCATGAAGATCAATATACGGCTGGCATTCCCGACATTTCATGCACACATAAGGGACTTACGATCTGGTGGGAAGTTAAGTATGCGAGGCCAGCAGTTAGAGACCGAGGCATACAACACTTAACGTGTAGAAGATTAGGCACATTCGGAAGGTGCTACTATTTGGTTTACCAGGAAAAAAGAGGAAAGAAGAAAACGTTTATCGTGCACCCTAATAATCTTGATGAATTCGAAGATAGCACGCAATGCATTAACGGCTTTAATCACAAATGGGTAGTTCAGCAAATGGAGCAAGCGCATGATTACAAGTGATAGGAATATTTTTATAGGCGCACACGTTACTGAAAAAGTAAAGCAAGCAATTATAAAGGAATCATATAAAAGTAAAGTATCGATGTCTTTGCTTATTTTTTCTATTCTTGAAGATGCACTGGTGCCTGACGATGAAAACACTAATCATAAATAGTTACGCCGGCTCGTTAACTATAGGCGCGAAACAAATGGGCTTCGAGATTATCGGCTCGTATGAAGACGCGAATTTTGGCGTTGATATCCAAAAGCATAATTATCCTGAGCTTAACTATGTTGAAAGAAGAAGTGATTGGCCGGCACAAGATTTGTCAGACGTCTTTGTAATCGCGCATCCTCCGTGTAGTGCTTTTTCACTAGCTAACACATCGAAGAATACGCGTGGAGTCGAGTCTGATGCATTTGATTGCACTAAAAAAGTAATACAATATGCAATGGATAACAATGCAATGGGCGTTGCTATCGAATCTGTAATGGGCGCATTAAACGGCGCATGGGAAGTGCATCAACAGTTTGCCGATTGGGGTAAGTATCACCTATATCGAGTACTTGAAAACGGATGCATGTTTGGCGCACAATGGCGCGATAGGTTCTGGGTCTTATACTTACGAAAAGACATTACAAAACCAGAAGCGACTTTTATAATTGAGCCACGATACCAAACGGTGAAAGAAGTTGTTGGGAAGTATGAGGAAGGGCCTTCAACGGGCAACTGCGAAAGATTGCTTGAGCGCCAAAAGAACATCCTTATCGAGTCAGGCGACTTCACACAAGATGACTTAGACTTTTTCTTTAAGCCGCAAGATCCTCCGCATCGGACAGCCGCACTTGGCACTATTTTATGGGAACGTAAATTTCGTGACCAGAACAAGTGGGAAATATTTAAGAAATACATCGGCGGTTTTGCAAGTGGCACGATGTGCTTTATCAATCCTGACGGCATGTGCGGCGTACTTATGGGCGGGTCGTTTTGGTATATGAATGGGAGATGCTTAAGCGAAGATGCTTACAAGTTATTGATGGGCTTTCCGATTGACTACGTATTTCCCGAGACTCCCCGCAATTTCCGTAAGAACATGCGGATGTATTTATCAAAAGGCGTGATGCCGCCTATCGCTGCATGGATACTTGAACAAGCCGCTGTTAACCTTGGACATATGGAACCACGCTTCCATAAAGAAGGCTATAAGCTTACTATTGAGCCGAATCATATCGCTGACTTTCGCATACGTAAAACCGATTGGATTAACCGGACTGAAGCGTTGCCACCACTCCGGCATTACGACGATATTAGACCTCGAGGAGAACGGCGAGAAAAATGTTTAAAGGACGGCATATGGGAAAAGACAGGCGAGTCGTTTAAGTGTGATTTATGGTTAGGACACGACGGACTATGCGCACCTAAAAAACAAAGAAGTTTAGACTTTCGTAGAACGCCTATGGGAGAACGAGGAATAAAGACATTAACGTCAGTCGGACTTGATAGTCGTCGTGCTCTTATTTATCAACTTATTTCTGAAATGGAAAACCCGACCTTAGACGATGCAGTTGCAAAGTGTATTGCCCATCCCAACATTCCTATTTTGCCAACAACATGCCGATGGCATATTCGTCAGATGATGAAAAAAGGCTATCTTCAGGAGATTCTTAATGAGCAACTTTGACGATGTTGGGAAGTTTCATAAAAAGTTTGGACTTCATCACTCGCCGCTCACGGGCCAAATTGCTGATAATAAAAGAAAGAAGCCGTTAGACTTAGACAGCCGAACAATTGCATTCCGACTCGCTTTCTTAGAAGAAGAACTACAAGAACTTAAAACAGCTTACGACGCTAATGATACTGCAGGCATAGCTGATGCGCTCGTGGACCTCGTATATGTTGCTATGGGCACTGCTCACCTTCATAATTTGCCGTGGCAAGATTTGTGGGAAGAAGTGCAGCGGTCTAACATGGAAAAAGAACGCGCGCAATCAAGTGTTCAATCAAAACGAGGGTCAGCACTTGACGTAATTAAACCAGAAGGATGGCAGCCGCCTGATATCAAAAGCATCTTACGCCAATATGATTAGGATGATCAAAATGATAGGCACTGTGATTCGAGTGTTTCTTGATAAAGGCTTTGGGTTTATTCGAGGAGAAGACGGCTTATCTCGTTTTATACATGCAAGTGACCTTAGAAAAGGCGAAGTATGGGACCATGTTAAAGTTGATATGCATCTTGAGTTTGACCCGATTGACAGCAAAAAAGGGAATGGCTTAAAGGCCACAAATATCAGATTCTTATGACATGCCCACATTGCGGAAATGATGACGCTACACTCATTGAAGAATTACGCCCGTCTATACTTTATCTTTGTTTAGTGTGTGCAAAACAATGGACGAACTCGAAGCAGTCATAAGCCGGTGTCGTCTTAAGCCGTTTGCGCATCAACTCGCTGGTATTCAAGCACTTGTGAATAAGCCTACCTTTGCACTTTTTGACGAGATGGGCGTAGGCAAAACAAAGCAAGTTATTGATGCGGCTCAGGTGATGTTTAGTCGTGGCATAATCGACCGTGTGATTGTAGTTGCGCCAGCATCAGTGAGAGACGTTTGGTTTGATGAAGAATTAGGAGAGTTGTATAAGCATCTTTGGTATGACACGCACGCACGCATAACGTTTTTTCACTCAAAACAACGAGGATGGGAATGGGGAGAGGGCAAAAAAGTTTTAGACTGGGTTATTACAAATTACGAATTTATACGTAAAGGAGCACGCTTAAAAGAACTTCTCCCTCTTATCAGTGAGCACACGCTTTTAGTACTTGACGAATCAAGTTCAGTAAAGAATTATCGGGCTCTTCAATCGAAAGCTGTAATAAAGCTTCGTAAAAAGTGTTCACGTGTTGTTCTACTTAACGGCACGCCTATAACTCTACATCCTGGGGACATGTTCAGCCAAGGTTTTATTATGGACCCAGACATTTTAGAATGCCGTTCGTATTTCCACTTCAAGTCTAAGTATGCTATCTTAGGAGGATGGCAAGCTCGTCAAATTGTTGGGTGGAGAAACATTGAAGATATACAATCACGCTTTGCGCCTTATGTTCTTCGTCGTCTTAAAACTGATTGTCTTGACTTACCTCAAAAGCTAGAGTCTATACCGATTTCAGTCACGCTCTCAAACTCGACGTGGGATGTTTATAAAGAGATGCGCGATGAGATGGTTGCATGGCTATCTCATACGACGGTTAGTGTAGCGCCGCAAGCCGTTGTAAAAGCTCTTCGTCTTTCACAGGTTACATCAGGATTTCTAGGCGGTCTCCAAGAAGCACCGCCACTCGATACAGAAGTCGATTCTCAGCTTTATGAGCCTAAAGACTTTTCTCCGCTCCCTCCTAAAGAAATAAGTAAAGAAAAGCTTGACGTTTTACTTCAATGGTTCGATACACGACTGTCTGAAGATCCGAATATAAAATTGCTTATATGGTGTCGATTCCGTCCTGAACTACATCGGCTTGGGCTGGCTTTACAATCGCGTGATATCCAACTTGGCTTTATACATGGTGGCCAAAATAAAAGTCAACGCGATTATGCACTACGACTTTTAGACCCTCGCACTACGCCTATTGGACCTGTAGTGGTTATAGGGACGCCAGCCTCTGGAAGTTTAGGCCTAAATTTAACGGCGGCTCACACTGTTGTGTATGTAAGTAATGACTATTCATTAAAGACGAGGCTTCAGTCAGAAGATCGAGTACACCGCCCAGGGCAAACACACGCGGTGTCGTACTTTGATGTAATAGCAAACGGACCACGAGGCCAGAAAACAATTGATCATGCCGTGATCAAGTCATTGCGTAAGAAAGAAGATCTTGCTACGATGACAACTAAAGCGTGGATTTCTCTACTTAATGATGCTTAATTTTAATTGACTTTAGTTTCAAATTAGAGTATGATTTACTATCAAGATTGCAATGATACAATCTTGACTATGCAGCTTTAACGATGAGCTGCGAAAGGAGAAAGATGGGCAAGTATACCAGTGTCGCTTCACGCCTCCCTCCGCTTCAGCCGCAAGACGAGTCATACCAAGAAAAAGTTGAACAAGTTAAGACCAAACTACGAAACGATTTCGAGCCTAACGAAATACTTCGAGCTTATATCGGTTTTCGCAAGATACGAGATGAACAAAAAGATAAGCTCTCTGCAGCCAATCTTTCGCTAGAAGCTGCTGCCCAATTACTTATTGAGCAATTTGAAGTCGAAGGCATCGAAAGTAAAAAACTCGAAACTGGAGAAGCTGTAAGTATTCATCCAGAACCGTATCCTGCTGTTAATGACAGTGAAGCGTTTAGACAATGGTGTGTGAAAGAAGGCCTCGAACGCTCGATGAAGTTGTCGTGGCAATCCACAGCAGCCATTATTAAAGAACGGCTTCTTAACGGTGACCCAGAACCTCCTGGTGTTACTGCTTATGTCAAACAGAAATTAAGTTTTAGGAAAGGTTGATAATATGGTAGGAGAACTAGTTACAACCGAAGACGAGGCACTTGCATCAAAGCCTGACTTTGTTGAGAGTGAGTCGTTCGGTACAGAAAATATCGGCAAAGACGATGTGTTAATGCCGCGTCTAGCACTTGCTCAAGCACAGTCGCCGCAGTTAATCGAGGGCGACCCAAAGTTTGTTGAAGGGTTAGGCATTGGTCATTTATTCAATAGCCTCACAGACACAGTATACGGCAAAGGGCCTGTTGACTTTTCTGTGATAAGAGTCGATCCTCCGCGAGGCATCGAATTTCTTCCTCTTGAAGAAGGCGGCGGCATTAAAGATTTTGATGTTGCGCTTAACGACCCGCGAATGCAATGGGATGGCGATAAGAAGCCGGTGGCTACGAAGTTCTATGACTTCATCGTGATGCTATGGCCTTCACAAGAAGTGATCGTATTGTCATTAAAGTCATCCGGCCTTAAAGTTGCTCGAAAGTTGAATGCACTTATTCAATGCCGAGCTGCTCCCGTGTATTCCGGAAAGTATACGCTTACCACTTCAATGGCAAAAGGGCCTGCTGGAAGTTATGCCACCTACGTAGTAAAGAATAACGGCTGGGTGGACAAAAAACAGTATGCGCTAACACGTGCATCTTTCGATGCGCTAAAAGACAAAGTCATTGACGTTGAGCGCGTTGCCGGCGAAGATAACGAAAGTGAGCCGCCGTTCTAAAAAATGCGTAAGCAAGCACTAGTGCCCAAGGTCAAGCATCACCGTTGGAAGTTTCCTCTTGTGACGTGTCGTGTGTATGATGCGGATACACTAATGGAGATGAAGCTTGACCTTGGGCTCGGGATTACTTTTGAGACTACCGGACGGCTATATGGTATCAACGCGCCAGAGGTACGAGGTAAGGAAAAGAAGGAAGGCATCATCGCCCGTAACTGGCTTAATGCCAAGATTGCTGCCGCTCACGAAGTACTTATCCAAACACGCTCGCCGTATCGACGTGGTAAGTTCGGGCGTTGGCTAATTGTTGTTATCGCTGACGGCGTTAACTTGAACGAGCAGCTAGTAAACGAAGGCTATGCAACGTGGTCGACATACTGACGAATAACTTTTTTTCTCCCGGGCATATTTTTTTGTTGACATTAGTTTAAAACCAGAATATGATATAGACATGATGAATCGAAACAACAGCCTGGGAGGCAACATGGATAACGCAACATTTGTTTACTACAGCGAAAAACACAACGAATATTTTTACCGCACGAGCCTGACATACGGCTACTCCGATAAATACGACATCGATAAAGATACGGCGAAAGGCATGAACGAGTTCATTAGTAAGGAAGGCTTCGAGCTGATTGGTGTTGAATAACTTTTTTCTCCAGCATATTTTTTTTGTTGACATTAGTTTAAAACCAGAATATGATATAGACATGATGAATCGAAACAACAGCCTGGGAGGCAACATGAAATTCAAAAAAGACCAGTTCAACTACTTCGGCGGCTACCTCCACTACACCGACGACAATGGCACGAAGCGTTTCGTTGCGCGGTTCAAGTATGCACAAACATCGAGTCGTGGGACATGGGTAACGTTCATGATCAAGCACTTCACCGTTGAGGAATATTTTCTCGCTCTCGCAGACAGCTCGCCCATACAGGTTATGCAGGGACGCGGGTATGTCCTCAGCCATATCAAAAAATGGATGAAGCAAGACGGGTGGACAGACCTGACCCACGCTGGGTATAAGGCGTGGTCATCGTGGAGACGAGACGAGACGGCGAATGTGGCACAGTCTGTCTAGTCAAGTGCTGGAGGCCAGCCTTCGGGCTGGCCCTCATTTAACCTGGGACGGACACAGTCATGTGGAGGCTATTATGAGTAACGAAAATACATTCATCACAGAAGTTCTTCGGCCGTGTTTAAAAGACGCCTTCTCTTTGCCAGAAGCAAGTCGGCGTAAAGCGGTCAACTGGCTGCTTCAAGAAACACTTAGCGACTTCGAGGAAGAGCGGGAAAAAGAGTACGCCAAGCTTCTTAATTCTCAATGCCTTGATTCAGACGGCGAAACAGACGAGCGGCGAATAGTGGCATGCGACGAAATGATCGCGGCGCTACGGGCATACCTTTCCCGCGGTGGATACCCGGGAATGAAGTTTAGCCCAGGCACACGTGTCGAACTAACAGCAGACGTTGAGCGCTATCCGGACTTTATTGTAAAGAAGGGCGCGCTTGGCACGGTCACGTATAATCGTAAGGATGCTATTCATATTAAACTGGACACGACGATCACGCATCCCGACGAGCACGGCAAAGAACAACCGGCAGCAGTGGAATGGGATAATGAAATCCACTGGTATAGAGACGACCTCCTCGACTGTCCACAAGGCACTTTATTGGAAGATATCGTTGCAGAGACAGTACAAGAATTATGACGAATAACTTTTTTTCTCCCGGGCATATTTTTTTGTTGACATTAGTTTAAAACCAGAATATGATATAGACATGATGAATCGAAACAACAGCCTGGGAGGCAACATGACTATAGAATTTATCACGACCAACTACGAGTTCAGCCACGGAAGAAAACCTCGCGGCAACGGCGGATGGGTATTCGATATCGAAGCTGAGTGGCCCGGATGCTACGGCGAAACATACCGTGCACAGGTCATGCGCTTCGGAACATTCACTGCATGTAAAAAGCAAATCCGTGAATACATGAAGGGCATCATCGTAAACGGTTCAACTGCCCAACGCGTTTATGTCAAAGTTGGAGCGTAATCGAAACAACAGCCTGGGAGGCAAACATGGAAAGAGAACTTATCACCAGCCAAGTAGACATAGTCTTTGACTTTTATGATTCCGGCTTCGACGAGAACACGAGCCTTGTGGCGAGTTCAAGGATTCTACTAAATACTGCCACGGAGCAAGCTGAACAATTCGATTGTGCTATTGTTTCGTTTTCGCCATTTATCAACTCAGGCTCGCCTCAAGGAGATCTTTGCACCGTTAAGTATGCGGGCACCCAAGAAAACCTCGACCGGCTCCTTGAAGAAATCGGTCACGACGCTGAAACCACTGGGATGAAATGGGTTATTCGTTACGGCACATACTACGAATGCGTGGAAGGCTGAGAGGTAACGGGCGGCCGATGCCCAAGACATTGTGGTCTGCTCCCAGGCGCCACAGTAGTCAAAGTATGAAGGCATCGGCCGCGCCGGGTAAAGCGGATGGGCAGTACCTCAACCCTGCCCCGCGCCCGACCAAGACGGACGGGTAATCCTCGAAGGGAGGATGACGATGGCAAACCAAACACGCTCTTCGAATAAGTTCACTGACGCCCAAGGAAACACGCTCACAGTTTATATGCGTGAAGGCAAGACGGGTATCAATATCGGAGTAAGCCTCAAGACGAACGAGGATGGGAAGGCGGTCACGGGTTGCCAGAGTTCGCATAACGGCGCCGACCCTATTGCGACGGCCACTTTGGAGTTTGACCGATTGAGCAATGAAGCACTCTCACAAGGCTGGCACTTGGCGCAAAGCCCTCAGTCTTTTGACCAGATACCTGTAGCGGCCAAGGCCAAGGCCAAGGCCACTTCAAAGGCGGCGTAGAATTGTCGTTGAGCAAACATACAGGGTCCGGTAGCAAGTGAAGCTACCGGGCCTGAACAAACGAGTGGAACATCACTAACCGTGGGAGAAGAGTATGACTCAGAAAGAAAAACTGGAGGCAGTCGAAATTGAAATCGTCACGTTGATTCCGTTTCTGACAGGCAACTACCAGAAAAACATGAAAGCGGCGCTAGCGCATCTTCGCGAAGTGATGAGAGAATTGGAGGCACTATGAAGTTTGTTGTGATGTGTCGAGTTCAAGGAGGCATAACTGGCGAACGAGAACGCCGGCTTACAAAAGGCGGACAGCCAGTTTACTTTAACACGCGGAAAGAAGCTGAGGACCGATCTACGGAGTTGATGAGCAACGCTGATAGCCGTGTCGGGCAAACTGCACGCTTTACATATTGGGCAGAAGTAGTTGATGAGAGATGACGTGATGGGGTAGCATAGGTGGTAGTGCGCTTCTTAGACAATGAGAGATAAGACGGGACTGATCATCCTGCGCAGCTGTCGGGATTTGTCGAAGACACTACGGTTTCTGGCCAGTCTCCGTAGTGGAAGCGAGAGCTTCAGAGACGCCGGTTCAACTCCGGCCCCCGTCTTCCTTTAAAACTTTTTTTCTCCCGGGCATATTTTTTGTTGACATTAGTTTAAAACCAGAATATGATATAGACATGATGAATCGAAACAACAACGAAAACGCAAACAGCCTGGGAGGCAACATGAAAACAAAGTCAAGCAAACGAATTGAAAGAATACTGAAGTCCTGGAGCAAGCCAAGCACAACCGGTGGATTCGCAATTCGATAGCCTGGGAGGCAGACATGGAAATCACTTACAAGATCAACACTTATAATGACGATGGCATCAAGACCGGAACCGAGAGCAGGAGTTACACGCCGACACTGGCCGACGCCAAAGAGTGGGACGCAACCGCTGCAAACTACCTCTACGTGCTTGACCTCCTGGAGCTTGGTCTTGTGACCGAAGGTGACAGCTACTGCACAGCGAAGATCGAAGCCGTCGAGGACGAGTACGACAAATTGCTTGGCATTGGCTAGACGTTGTTCAGATGGTCGACTTCGGCCGACCATCCTCAGCCCTGGGAGGCAAACATGAAAACAATCACACACGCTTCGAACAGTCGGCCGGGCGTCGAATACACAACGACGATTGACGACGATGGTCGCTGCACGTGCACGTGTCCGGGATTCGTCTATCGACAAAAGTGCCGTCACGTTGCAGAGGCTAAGAGCACGCCAGTTCTTCCTACAGTTGAAAGTTGTCATCAGCCCATGCTAGCTCGGGCACTGCCGGCAAAGAAGACTCTTGCGGATTTCACGAATGCAGGATGGGTCCTCGAGGAGAAGCATGACGGGCATAGACTAATTGTTGAAGTTATGCACGAAGGCATGAGCTTCCTCGTAAAGGCGTATAGCCGAGGAGGTAAAACTCGCGACTTGCCTGCGCATATTATTCGTGCACTAGGCTACTTGCCTGACGGCGTGTATGACGGCGAACTCCTCGTGCCGGGCGGAACATCAACCGATGTGAAGGCACTCCACCAAGCTGACCAACTTCAGCTTCTGCTTTTCGACATTTTAGAAAGTTGTCGGATGGCACTGCACAATCAACAAGCACACGTAAGGCGTTCCTACCTCGAGCAAGCTTGTAGATTACTTGAGCCCGATAGCCCAGTGCGAGTCACGCCGCAGTTCGAAGTATCAGCCAAAAAGCTTCAAGAGATTTGGGACCGCGGAGGCGAAGGCGCCATCCTCAAAGATATCACAATGTTGTATCTTGAAGGCAAGCGGTCACCCGGGTGGATTAAATTCAAAAAGTTGGCTGCAGCTGAATTAACTATCACGGGATTCGAGGAAGGCCGCAACGGTCCCCACTCGACGATATGTCTACGCGACGCTGATGGCGTGGACATCACCGTCAAGACTAGGAACAATTGTTGGCTGGAGTTGTTTGCAGCCAACCCGGCTTCTTTCATTGGACGCCGTCTAGTGATCTCGTATCAACAAAAGACAGCTGATGGAAAGTATAGGCATCCAATGGCCGATCATTTTATTGACGAATAACTTTTTTTCTCCCGGGCATATTTTTTGTTGACATTAGTTTAAAACCAGAATATGATATAGACATGATGAATCGAAACAACAACGAAAACGCAAACAGCCTGGGAGGCAACATGAAAACAAACGGAATCATTGACACCGACCGAACTTACAAGACGCCTGAAAACGCACGGAAGGCACTCGAGAAATTTGCGAAGAAAAACCATGTTCACATGGACGATAGGTTCATCTGGAACGACGGCATCATGGATGCTGACGAAGATGGCGGGACTTGTTCAGCTTATCAGTGGCATGTGAATTGGCTAATCGCTGCGAAGGACGGAAGATTTGCGCCAGTCGTTCTTTGGAATAACGAAGCTGGCAAGAACGTGCAACCGATGTTGTTCGTTCACCAAGGCATCACCGCTATCGGATAGGCATTGTCTAGATGGTCGGCCTTCGGGCCGGCCATCATTTAGCCTGGGAGGCAATATGACGAAAGAAAGACTACTCGACAAGCTGGCAAAAATTAAGGCACACGCCGAGTCGGCGGAGAAGATTGGCAACGAGGAAGAAGCACACGCATTCGCGACGATGCTCCAGCGCATGCTCCACCAAAATAAACTGGAGATGACGGACATCAAGTTCGAGGAGCTTGATACAGATGAGCCGATCAGCGAGCATCGTATCGATTACCTCTCGTATCCTGACATCGAATTAAAGAGCGCGCGCTGTCAGTGGATGGAGCAGCTGGCATCAATTATCGCCCGTGCACACTTCTGCCGTATCTTGGTGCACCGTGGCTCAAGTCGAATCACGCTCGTAGGACGTCAAAGCGATGCTGCTGTTGCGGAGTACATGTTCGTCACGCTCATTCGCGCTACGAAACGACTTGCCACGAAGGCACACGGTAAGTTTTATCGCGAAGTGTTGAAACGCGACGGGCATACTAGAGCGGCCAGCGGCTACAAGGCTTCATACATAAAGGCTTTCATTAATCGACTGGCACAACGCTATGAGGAAGAACAAAACCGAACAGTTGAATCCTCGAGCATGGCACTCGTTCGAGTTCGAAAGTCTGATAAAGCGGTAAGCGATTACATGGACGAGTTGAATTGTCGAGAAGCGGCTGCGCTCTCTCGAAACCTCAACTTTAATAACGATGGCGCTCAAGCTGGTCGAGCAGCGGCTGACAATATTAACTTGAAGTTGAACGGCATCGCCGGTAAGGCATCATCGCCTAGACGGCTGCAATAATACCCGGGCTGGAATACAATTGCCTTACACTGTTGTATTCCAGCCTTAAAACTTTTTTTCTCCCGGGCATATTTTTTGTTGACATTAGTTTAAAACCAGAATATGATATAGACATGATGAATCGAAACAACAACGAAAACGCAAACAGCCTGGGAGGCAACATGAATAAAGAAACTTCGAACACCCGACAGATTCCGACTCTCGACACTGCTGACTTCGCAAACTTTACTCCGGCTGATAGACTGATGTATGAGTTGGCCGACAATTACATGAGGCGCACCGACGAACTGAAGTCAAACCTGCAGATGGCTGTTAAGCACATCGAGCGGGCTCAGGAAGATTTGGACAGTGGGCTGACACTGAACGGTTGCGGAATCCTACAGTCGACCGGAACCGAAATAGACAAACTGGTCGCTCGTAGGCAAGATGCAATCAACGCGCTTATGAAGGCGGCCTACAACTTGGGATACGAAAATCCTCAAGCAAGTTTGTTCTCTAAGTAACAATAGCCTAGGCGGTCGGCATGAGTCGGCCGCCTTTCATTAACCAGAACGAAAGGACACTATCATGGCACACGAAATTGCAACCATCAACGGACAAGCGGCAATGGCATACCAAGGCGAGATGCCATGGCATCAGCTAGGCACACACGTAGACACGATGGACGTAGCTGCTGCGCTCGAAGCTGCGTCATTAAATTGGAACGTCGTCCTTCGGCCGATGTATTATCGTGCCGGCAAGAATCTCGTCAAGGTGCCTGCTCGTCAAGCGGTCATTCGCGACGTAGACGGCCAGCTGCTTTCAACAGTCGGCAGTGACTACGCTCCGTTACAAAATGAGCAAGCGTTCAACGTGCTACAGCCTGCGTGTGAACAATTCGGAGTCACGATTGAATCAGCCGGTGCATTAGGCGTAGGCGACCGAGTATGGATGCTCGCCAAGTTACCACAAACGAATGCTCCTGTTAAAGGCGACGTCGTGGACGGCTACTTCTTGGTCGTAACTGGACATAATGGATGGACGTCATTCACGGCCCGTCCCACTCCAGTCCGAGTGGTTTGCAGCAACACGCTCGCAATGGCTCAATCGTCAGGCTCTGACCTCGTGCGACTTCGACATGTGCAGTCCGAAACTGAGCGCATCGACCAAGTGGCCACGATGGTGACGGATATTGTTGAACAGCTTGCAGCAACAAACACGCTTTATGGAAAGCTGGCTGCTAAGCACATGACGCCGGACGAATTGTTTGCTTATGTCAGTCAAGTCTTGAATATCGAGAACATCGAGGAGCCAATGCCAGTTGCTTCGCGCCGACGGGATACCATCATTAACTTGGCGAAGAATGGTAAGGGCGTAGAGTTTGCGCCAGACACCGCGTGGACCGCATTCAACGCCGTGACTGAATATGTTGACCATGTGCGGCCCGCTGAGGCGCATAACCCGCGCACGATTCAACAGGCCAACGAGTCGGCATTGTTTGGAGCCAATGCCAAGTTGAAACGGCGCGCTCTTCAACTGGCCGTCGCCGCCTAGTCGATTCAATCCTGCCTAGCTGATACAGGCCGGCCGCTGGATTCTCCAGTAGCCGGCCTTATCTTCGTTTGTTAGAGCATCCCGTATTACGGTCGAGTCAATTGCTGCAGCCAGAATCGAAATGCCTCTAGGCGTGTTTTTGAGGCTGTTAGGAATATCGCTAGAAATGCGTAGAATGGCTTTTTAACGATATGGCACTGAAATTGATAGCAATACTCGAGTGTATTTAAAAAGTGCTTAAAATATACAGCTATGCATTTCTAATGTCAGAATCATGCAGCCTAGTTCCCGGGCGGATGCGATTCCAATAAGCCAGCCTGTTATTCTTCCTTGGGCGGATATCAATATGGACTCCCCACGAATACCAGCCTAATCCTCCGACACGTTCGTCGTTGTTCGCAAAAGCTTTTGCTTTTTGACAAAATTTCTGCACTTCTTGTTTGCTTGGCCGACGAATATCAAGTGCACAGCCTTCGAGGTGTTGACTCTTTATGGCGCCACCATATCGTCTATTCCATTTCGGCGTGCGGTAAGCAGACCCAATAATAAGTGGACGATCGCCCATAACCAGTCGGAAGTCTTCGAATAAGCCGGCAAGTAGCACAAGTCGAGTCGACCGCCATTCTTCTGGATATGGCGTGCCGTCATGACAAGCTAATTCGCTCCACGACAAATTAGGACTTGGTCCATTCATCGACGCTTCGATGCAATTACATTTTGAAGTGCCACAATAGCTTGCATAACTTCGCGTGTGGCTTTGTTTACGTCAGTGTCGTTCAGAAGATCTTTATCCGCTCCAGCTTCAACTGTTTGAAGAATAGCATGCACCATGCCTACAGCAGCGTTTTCTTTTTCCTCGCCGCGTTGGTCGCCTTTAAGGAATTGCTCAACGGCATTAACACAAGAGACGATGTAAGGTAATAACTTTAGTCCAATAGCAAGAAAGCCCATGTCATTCGCTCCTTCTTAAGTTAACGAGGTGTCACACGATGTATAAAGTCGCGTAATTCGCCGTGAGGCATAAACGTCCACTCTTGGCCCGCGTTTAATTCGACAGCCTGAAGTCGTTCGCCGGTAAGTACACTGAATACTTCAATACTCATCGGCCACTTTGCTTCGATCTTGTAAGACTCTCTCATCCCCATAACTGCAACATAAAATGTTCCGTTATGATTTGCAGCAAATGCTCTTACGACGCCAGAGCCGTGAGTATCGGGCCAAATTTGATCATCAGTTTTATAGGGATGGCATGGCCAGTGATGATTGCATCGTTGTGCATTAGCAATGCCATCCGGTAATAAGTTCATCGTTGCGCGTAGCGCCGTCATCATCGGCTCTGTTGCCACATTCCAATAATCAGAGAATCCTCTTACGCCTGCGTCAGTATGGAAAACATACCCCGCGCCGCCAGAGATAAATGTGGTGGCTAATCCAATTGCGAGTCTTGCAGGGTCAGACTCCGTTTCTAAACTTGAACCTGGGCCTATTGGTTCATTATTCGTAAATGGCAAAACGTGGTCGTAAAATTGAACTTCCCACGGCTGGCGCTGAGGACGGTAAGTTGTTTCAATTGTGTCTATTCGTCGCTCAAAGTGTGGAGTTATTAAGTCAGCTCCAACTGGCTGTTCGAAGAGTCGGTTAATAGCTTCTTCTGCGCCTGCGCCGTCAGGGCTTGATGGCGCAATCGGTATCTCACTTAAGCTATTCCACAAAAGTGTTAATTCTCGAAGGGCGTTGTCGTCAACACCATTTAAGTTTGACTCGTTTGCAATCTCTACGAATTGTATAGCATGCCGCTTGGCCTCAAGTCGGGTAGCCATCATTTCAACCCACTCGCGTTTATCGGCGTGAGATGGCATCATTACTTGGGCGTCAGCAAACAACACGACTTGCACTCGAAGTCCTCGTTCAGCGCAGGCGTCAAGGAGTGTATTTAGTACTTCAGAATAGTCTGGCCACCTCGGGTCAATAACGCGTCCTTCCCAATACGGTAACGATCCGACCATCGAGAGTATTCTCACGTAGTCTACGTCCCATCCCGATAGCCAGTCAAGCGTAGCAGCTAGCATAGGAGGGTCGTGTTTTGCTGCCCACATACCCCACATTAGCGTCATACCCCAACCGTTGAACACGCCGTCATTATCAGCAAATGCTCTTCCGTCTAATCTTACGTTTCCTGATGGCTGTAGATTACGCTCAGGTTCAGGTTCAGGTTCAGGTTCAGGTTCAGGTTCAGGTTCAGGTTCAGGTTCAGGTTCAGGTTCAGGTTCAGGTTCAGGTTCGGGAATAACTTCAGGAGGATCTGGCGGGTCTAAAGTAAAAATTTCTCCCTCACTAATTTCGAGTTCATCAATGCTAGGTAAGTCTTCAAAGTCTGGAAGAGCCGGAGGGTTCTCTACTCCAATCCGTGTGCTGCACGCCGACAGAACAAAACTTGTAATGATAATAAGTCGTAACAACATTAGTGCTCCTTCATCCGGCCATTAGCCGCACGTGTAACTTCTGCGCGCAATTCTCTTAAGGCCAACTCTGTTGATGCAGTAACTGAAGTGTTCATTGTAATGGCTTCAGAATTTTGCTGAATGATTGCTACGAGTTTATCATTACGGTCGTCTGCTTGTTTCGAGGCTGCTGCCCATTCCGCTTTGTGTCGATTGGCATCCTGCCGTGCGTAGTAAAACACGATTAGTGCAATCACGCCGCCGACGCCGAGGTGCGCAAGGATGTCGCCCATTGAGCCGTTAGTTAAAAATGAGTCCATTAGTCGGCTCCTCGCTCGCCAGGGCGTGGTTGCGTGACTAAATAAATGCACGGGGTCGTAGATGCCAACACTACTTTCTGTCCAGTGTCCAGCGTCCACTCCGCGCTTGTCACCGTTCCGGCCGACATCTGCACCCGAAAGTCAGGCGGCGCAGGAATGGGCGCCTGCGCTACCACTTCGCCGTGATGGAAGCATCGCAAGATTGATACGCGCTCCTGCGCGATGGTGATCGGCCATGCCATCCATGTTATGAGTCCTATACTCACCAGTGCTACACGCATAATTATTCCTTTATCGGTATCGCCTCCCGTGCTTTTTGTATCTCTCTCTGGAGTGCTGCCGTGAGGCGTATAATTTGCACGTCTCTTTCGCCAATGACCCTAAGCAGATCGTCCACGCTCAGTTCGGGTAATTCAATTTTTAAGTGATCGTCGTTCATTCATTCTCCTCATGGTTCGGGTTGTGGAAGCGGTTCCGGTGTATCAATTATCTCCGGTTCTGGCTCAGGGTCTGGTGCTAACTTCAGCGGCTCGATGATTGGATACCCATCATCGTCTGTCCATTCAGTATCAAACATATGCTGGTCTTTGCGGCACGCCACGACCATCCATGACACCGTGTCGGTGCAATCCGATTCTTCGCAGTCGATGGTCAGGGTGCTGCCGCTAACACTT
>Ga0208030_1000477_pt1 | contig 27583 bp, 23 predicted proteins | sample MalvirDeepMed_M9_FD_184246 | JGI IMG/M metagenome (GOLD analysis project Ga0208030, IMG submission 184246) | Marine viral communities from the Global Malaspina Expedition - Malaspina viral metaG DeepMed_M9 (SPAdes) (version 2) | ecosystem: Environmental > Aquatic > Marine > Oceanic | place...
TCGACATGGGGAACCTTGGATGCTGATGGGGCCTTTGTTGCGGATTGAATGGGCGTTTTTGCTGTTAGTCGTTCCGGCGCTGGCGTTTGGTCAAAGCACGAATACCATCACCAGCACCGTGACGGGAACGACCACGGTCGATAAAACGCCGCCAACGGCAAGCGCCCCCAACATAGTCCTGAATAATCAGGACGTTTGCAGTTACCCCGCTTCCGCAGCGGTTCAGACACAAATTTTCGGATTTGCCGCTGGCACGACTGTCAGAGACAAAAATTGTGAGCGCATAAAACTCGCTCGCAGCCTCTATTTTATGGGGATGAAGGTCGCTGGTGTGTCCCTTCTTTGCCAAGATAAACGGGTGTTTGAAGCGATGGAAATGGCGGGTACGCCATGCCCCTACGAAGGAAAAATTGGCGAAGAAGCACTTGTTCTATGGCAAGCAGATACAGAACGCCGTCCTGATGCGCGGGAATATAAAAAGCGTGCAGGGATTGATAAGAAAGAATGGTCAAGGGATGACCACGGCAACGTAAAGTTTGAGGATCGCGATGAGGATTAGCATTTTACTTCTGCTAATTAGCTTCATTGCTCAGGCTGAAGAAGTGATCGAAGAAGTCACGACTCAAGTTCTAACGCCGACTATTTCAGATAACCTGCTGCCAAGTCTTATTGAGTTTGCTACAAGCGGCGATGCGACCTCAGTTGCCGATACGAACTTCTGTGATCCCGGTGAGTTTTGTACCGGAGCGCAGGGCGGAACGTACAGTACGACGATAGACGTGACGGACGAAATGTCGATTGCTGAGATTAACGCGGGTTTCGATTTGGCCTATGGCGTAACCGTTAATTCGCATCCAAGTAATGCCTCTCTTCCGACATGTGATCAGACTAATGGTGATTGTCAGGATAATTTTGCCCTGACGTTGACGCTTACTGAGAACGACGAAGTACGCCAAAAATACGAACATGAATTTGTACTCGATTACAGTGGCCTTCGAGAGTACGATTTTGAGCAGACTGTCGTGTCCAACTCATGGGTTGAGTTGTCCATGTTGTTGGAATTTTACGGGCAGGATGCGGGCTATCCCACGGGGTTGTATGGTCCACAATTCACAGATCCGTGGCTCACAACCGGATACAACGAGATTAGCTACATCACCGAACAGATTGTGACAATCATTCAGGATGACATGGATGAGGTTATTGAGGAAATTCTTGAGGAAGTTATAACGGAACCTGAGCCTGAAATAGCTTTTGAAGAACCTGAAGAAGAGTTTGTTTTTGAAGAGCCTGAAGAAGAGTTTGTTTTTGAAGAGCCTGAAGAAGAGTTTGTTTTTGAAGAGCCTGAAGAAGAGTTTGTTATGGAGGAACCCGAGGAATTTATCGACGCAGAGGATTTATTTTCAAACCCGGCACTGGCTGAAATTGTGGGTTCTCCAGACACATCCAACGTCAACATTGAAATAACCATTGCAGATCCAGAATCGGGTGAAATCATAGACTCGTTTGAAGTCGATTACGAAACTGAAACGATTCATGAAATCGACACAGGTGGTGGGTTTGATGATATGACAAGCCTTGATTCGTTTGACGATCTGGCAGGTTTTGAAGATATGACGATGCCCGACGACATGGGAATGCCTGACGATTTTGCTGGATCTGAAACGACCGAAATGAGCTTTTCTGAAGTGCTAGACGAATTGCCAGAAATTGATATGCCAGAACCGGAATCTGTGGCAATGGAAACAGAAGTTGCCGATATGGAGATGTCTGAATCGGAACCCATGGAAATTGAAGTTGCTGAATCTGAACCAGAAGTCGTTGAAATGACGGAATCTGAGCCGGAACCTGAAGTAGAGGTTGCTGAATCTGAACCTGAATCCACGGAGGTTGAGGCTGAATCCGAGCCTGAGATGGAAATGGCCGAAACAGAAGAAGAATCAGAAACGGAGGTGGCTGAGGCAGAAGAAGAAGAATCAGAACCTGAAGCAGCCGGAGCCGAGGAAGAACGACCAGAGCCTACTCGTGTGGCTTCACGATCTGAATCTTCCGACAAAAAGGCTGACGCTAAGACTGAAACATCAAAAGAAAAGTCTTCTCGTAAACAGAAAACCAAGAGAATTGCTAAGAAAATAGCGACAAGGGTGATGGGTCATTTAAGCCGTAATTACGATGCTGCAATGCAAGGTGCCGCTTTGAGTGTTATGCGGATGTCAGCACCCACATACAAATCGACTGAATTGCAGGATTTGCAGGAGTGGTATACGCCTGTTCAAATGGATGGCGGTGAAAACCATGACCATCCGGCATCGATGTGGTTTTCCGCTCAAGCCGGACAAGACATGAACGAATTAGTGAAGCTACAATGGCAGAAATAGAATATAGCGGCATCAAATTTTCTGGCAGCAAGCTGCTGCTTTTAGTGCCGTTATTGGGAGCTATTGGTGGTGCGATTTGGGGCGGTTTTGAAGCCTATGCGCGGTATACGGCTATGGAAACTAAAATCAATTCCTACTCAGCGCCCGACCTGTCTGGAATCGAACAAAAAATCGCTGTTTTTTCAGAGGAAAATTCGCAAATTGAGCAACTTGTGGCACAATTCAAGGAACTTCTAGGTGATATGCGCTCTGATCTGTCAGACATAAAGATCGAACTAAAGTCAGACCTTACGGAAGTGTTTCGTAATATCGACCGCCAAGAGGGTAGAAATCGTGGTAATGTTGAGGATGTTCGTAATTTAATCAATGCGTTTGAGCTTCGAGTTGACAACAAGATGACTAAACTCGATGAGCAGATTGACACTTTAGAAGAAAAACTGGACCAACGCATAAAAGCGGCCTTAGAGAATCCCCTGGCTAAATAGTTATGGCATATAACGATTTACTGCCTCTGTCGCAATTACCTCCGAATTACGCCCAATCTTTGATAGATTTAACGAAGGAGGGATCCTTAGAAAGAAAGGAGGTTTTAGACCTTATACGGAGAAGTAGGGAAGCAGAGGGGGGTCGTATTGGTTTTGGGCTAGGTTCCTTTTATGTACCAGATACTTACGAAAACCGTTTCTTATCCGCTAAGGATATTCCATATGACCAACCCGGTATTGTTTCTGCGTTTTACAATATAACTCCTGAAAATGTCTTAGAAAGAAACCTGTTTAAGGGACTTAGTGAAAGCGCGATTAGAAATATCTATTCCGATAAAAATATCCTGGGAGACAATCCACAACAAGCAGCCGCTTTACGGGAATATATAGAGGATTCGGGAACAATCCCCTCCGCGTTAGACCCAAAATTTGCTGCGGATGCTTATGATTGGGTCGTTCGTGAAGAGGCTCGTAAGCAGCAAACCAAGTATCCAAGTGGTATTGAACTAGTGGGGGGTCCCCTCCTAACGATTGGGTCAGCCTTTCTTCCTGGAGGCAAATATCTTGCGCCTATTGTAGGTGGTACTACAGGTTATCTGACGGGTGGCCCGGAAGGAGCAGTAACGGGCTTTATTAGTGGCTTAGGTGCTGCCTCTACTGCCCATAGTGTGCAAGAAGCAGGGCGAGAAGCAGGGCGAGAAGCAGCGCGAGAAGCAGGGCGAGAAGCAGGGCGAGAAGCAGCGCGAGAAGCAGGGCGAGAAGCATTAGGATCTAGCGCAAACACCTTATTAGCAGGATGGGGGCCTGCAGGCCCGTACGGGCCTGCTTTTGGAGCAGTAGCGCCAGCAGTAGCGCCAGCAGTAGCGCCAGCAGTAGCGCCAGCAGTAGGTGGTTTGAAAGCTGGTCTGGCAAATATAGGACGTGGAATAGGGGCTTTGACAAGTAGGGCAGTTGAAGCTGTAGCAGAAAATCCTATAGCAGCAATAAGTTCAGGTTTAAAGAGTCTTGTAGTTCCAAGCACTACGGGTGTGTATAGTGGTTTGGGACCGATAGCCAACAAACTTGCTACAGTTGCCAATGTTTTAGGCTCTCCTGGCGGACAATTTTTAACCAGTGTAGGCACAAGTCTGGCTACTCCTTTGCCTAAATATGAAGGTATTATTCTTGGCGAAGATGCACCGCCTATTATTCCTCCAGCGCCTACCTCTGAAGGAATTGCCTCCTTGGCGACCCAGGCACCTGAATATGTTGATCCGACCCCTTATTTAGGTCGTGCGCCCTTGAGTCCGGCGTTTATGAACCAATTTGAAAGAGCTGCGTTAGGCTTTAATCCACCAGGGTTTGGCGTGGGGACACTTAATCCGTCTTATATGAACCAGTTTGAAAGAAATCAATTGGGGCCAACCTAATGCCTTTAGCTAAAGTTGTATTCAGACCGGGCATTAATAAAGAGACGACTTCTTACGGAAGCGAACAGGGTTGGTTCGACTCGAGCCTTATTCGTTTCCGTAAAGGCCGTCCGGAAAAAATGGGAGGCTGGCAGAAGCTCAGTTCCAATACTATCCAGGGAACTCCTCGTTCCATGCATGTATGGGCCGCATTGGATGGCACCAAGTACATGGGCATGGGAACTGAGTCGAAAATGTATGTCGAGGAGGGCGGCGACTATAATGACATCACGCCTATTCGTAGCACTGTCACACTGTCCTCCAACCCTTTCAAAACAGGCAGTGCCAGCAGCGGCACTGTCACCGTGACGCATATTGATCACGGTGCCAATACCGGCGATTTTGTAACGTATACCGGCGCTACGACTACTGATGGCATTACAGCAGCCCAGTTAAACCTGGAATTTGAAATAACGGTGGTCAATAGCAACAGTTACACCATTTCCACTGCCGGCAGTGCTTCTTCTGGTTCCACTGCCGGGGGTGGTACGCCCACGGCGGCTTATCAAATCAACGCGGGTCTTACCACCACGGTTGCTGGTCCAGGATGGGGGGCAGGTTTTTGGGGTGGTATTACCTCTGGTTATTCGCAAACCACGCTGAATGGCGCCATTACCGATTCCGAGACATCATCCATTATTTTAACCAGTGCCGCATCTTTTGAGACAGCCGCCACTACGCTTTCCGGTGCGCTTACGGTTGCCAGCACCATTGTTACTTTGGCTGATTCTACTGGAATGCCTTCCAAGGGAACTATTTTAGTAGATAGTGAAAAGATTATTTACGGCACGAATGCAGGCAATGTACTGGGGGACATTACCCGAGCAGCGGATGGCACCACGGCAGCAGCGCATAGCGACGGCGCTACAGCCACTTTTGTGGGCCTTATATTGATTAACAATGAGCTTATTCAGTATACCGGCAAGTCTTCCAACACCCTTAATGCAGGCATTGTACGAGAAGTCCGTGGCACCACGGCAGCAGCACATAGCGACGGCGATGTCGTAAAAGAAGCCAATGATTTCGTGGGATGGGGACAGGTGGCTTCGACATCTGCATCAAGCGGACAGCAACTTCGCCTGTGGACCCAGGACAACTGGGGCGAAGATTTGGCCTTCAGTGTGTTTGATGGCGCTCCTTATTACTGGGACAAAACATTGGGCATACTTAACAGAGCCACTACGTTCGCCTCCCAGACAGGCGCTTCAGCTGCCCCTACCATTACTCGTCAAATCATGGTTTCCGGCGCAGATCGCCATATTATCTGTTTTGGCTGTAATCCCAGAGGAGAAACTGCCCAGGATCTCCTGCAGGTTCGATGGTCAGACCAGGAAAGCCCTTTTGATTGGACGCCTACGGCAACCAATACAGCAGGCTCGCAGCGCATTTCTTCCGGCTCTGAAATCATTCGAGCACAGAAAACACGCCAGGAAATCCTGATATGGACCGATATTAACTTACACACAATGCGGTTCGTAGGACCCCCTCTGACTTTTGGATTTTCCCTTTTAGGTAGCGGTGTATCACTTATTTCCCCTAACGCACTAACGGCCATCGGAGACCGGGTGTTTTGGATGTCGCGGGAAAATTTCCATGCTTATTCCGGACGTATAGAAACGATTCCATGCACCGTTTTGCGTTATGTTTTTGACGATATGAATATCTATCAAGGCCGAAAGTTTTTCGTTGCATCAAACAAAATGTTTGACGAGGTGATCTGGTTCTATGTATCGTCAGATGCCACCGAAATTGACCGTTACGCCAAGTTTAATTACGTGGAAGGCACCTGGGATATTGGCACCTTGTCGAGAACAGCATGGACAGATTTTGGTGTTCACGATTTCCCACGAGGTGCGGGATCTGCAGATAGTACGCAATACGTGTATCTGCATGAAAACGGGTCTAATGCTGATGACTCTGCCATGACCTCCTATATCGAGTCTGCGGATTTTGACTTAGATCCGGACGGCGATAAATTCATGTTTATCAGTCGTCTGATTCCGGACATTGATATCACCTCTCCACCCAATAACCCTGTAAATTACATCTTAAAAACAAGGAATTATCCTGGTGAGTCCTTGTCCACCAACTCTACTAATGAAGTTGTGGGCACTACTACGCAGTCTTTTCTACGTGCTCGAGCCAGACAAGCCGTTATCCGCATTGAAAGTTCTTCCACCAATATTGCATGGACATTGGGCGATTTACGGTTGGAGATTAAACCGGATGGGAGGCGCTAATGGCTAAACTACTGGATCATAGTCTTCCGGACGTTGCGGGAGTAGATGTGAACACTATTAGCCCTATTACCGGACAACCGCAATTTATTGAAGCGATACAACGTGCTATAAAGGATATTGAAATGGCTATGATGAAAATTGACTTTCCGGCTCAAGTAGAAGGAAAAGACGAATCCAGAGCTTTGACCTGGTTTATTTGACACTACACTAGAGGACATTAAAAATGGCATATCAACCTAGCTCATTACCTCTTACTCTGTTTGAACGGTTTGGTGGATTACAGGGCCTTCACCAAGCCGGATATATCGACCCGCGAGATGCAATCATCCGAGGGGCGAAGCCCCACCTAATGCCGCTAGTGCCACCAGGCGCTGGACGTACGCTCCGCCCAATGCCGCCAGCGACAGTACCGGATTTCCCCACTATTTCTATGCGAGATGCAATCATCCGAGGGGCGAAGCCCCACCTAATGCCGCTAGTGCCACCAGGCGCTGGACGTACGCTCCGCCCAATGCCGCCAACGACAGTACCGGGCCCAATGCCGCCAACGACAGTACCGGATTTCCCCACTCCTCTTGGGCAGCCAAAGCGAAGAGGAGCTTTCACCGCAATGACCGGCCCCACACTTGAAACGCCAGTAGCGGCAGACGATGTTCCGGCGCCAGTACCGGATTTCCCCACTCCTCTTGGGCAGCCAAAGCGAAGAGGAGCTTTTGAAACGCCAGTAGCGCCAGTACCGGATTTCCCCACTATTTGGATGCCGCCCAACCACCCATTAGTACCGGATCTCCCCACTACTTTACCAACCGGGACTGGGATCCTTCCCCATCGTCGAACGGATTTATTCGGACAGGGAATACCACAAGAACCACCGGGAATACCATCGGGTGGTCATGCACCGGGAATGGCCGACCAGATCATGTCACTACAACCCTCTGACCCTGGACTCCACTTACTAGGACTCGGCGCACGTCCACTGGGTTTACCCAAACAGGTACCGAGTTTACCACCGGGATTATTCGTACAGGGCCTACCACCAGGACCACCAGGAATATCACCGGGTTTACCACCCTCACCTTCACCTTTACAACCCGCCACAGGACTCGGCATACCAGGTCTGTCGGCCATAGGAACTCCGGGGGGACTCTCACCTTTAGGAACAGGTCTACAACCCGCCATAGGAACTCCGGGCGCTCCAATGCCGTTGCCCCAACAGCAGGCAGCACCCTCCGCCTTACCTTTTCCCAATCAATTTACAGGTCTGGGTCAGGGCAACATACCGCCTGGTGGGATAGGGACCTTTGGAAACGCTTTTAGAGACACCCTTCAATGGCCTTTTGGACCTATGTAAAACATTGCATTAGTGGCAACCTTCTACAAAAACGCAAAAGTAGACCTGACATCGACGGCGGTTACGACGTTATATACCGCCCCGGAGGCCAAAACCGCCGTGTTCAGGTCGATCTTGGTTGCTGATGACAGTGGTAGTACGTCCACGATTACGCTCACCCTTACGGATTCGGCAGCTGCCGTGTTTGTCCTGTATAACGTCAAGGCGACCGTGGCCAACGGAACAGTCGAATTACTTACTCAACCTCTGGTGGTGCAGGAATCAGAGGTTTTGAAAGTAACGGCTGCAAATGCCAATCGATTACATGTCGTTGGCAGTTACATAGAGATTTCTTGATATACTAGAATTACAGGGGTGTTTTAATGCAAACCACCAATCATCATAGCCCCCAAGCGATGGCGCATGGCCTGGCGAGTTTAGGTCGTTATGGCGACACGTACATGGTACATGCCGCTGAAGGCGAGACCGTGATCCCGGCTGAAATACTACTTGCCAATCCAAGATTGAAGGCCGATCTGTTTCGTCAGATGCAGATGATGGGAATTAAGAACCCTGGCCGTTATGTAGTGGGCAATACCCTTAATTCCCTTAATCCTGTTACAGGTCAACCTGAGTTTTTCTGGAAAAAGCTGAGAAAGTTTGCACCAATATTGGGAGCGGCAATAGGCCAATCAATTCTTGGTCCATTGGGAGCACCAGCTCTCGCTGCTGGAACGGCAGCACTTGTAGGTGAAGACCCAGCAGCATTCGGAATAGGAACACTTGCAACTCAAGCACTTGGACGAGGAATTAGTAGCGCCTACGGCGCAGAATCAGGCTTCGGCAACCGATTAGCGGGCTTCGGCAGTGGAGTAGCAAAAGGATTTACTGATCCTTTTAGAGCACTTGGCAACCTATTTACGGTTGGCCCTCAGAACCCAATTGCACAAGGTGCTTTGGGTCCAACTCTTATGAAAGAATCTGCAGCGCGATTTCGTGAACTTTATCCCGATCAACAGGCTTTTAGTCCTTATCGAACAGGAAAAGATATTAAGGAACAAGCGATTGCCTTTGCACAACGACCTCCGGCGCCCGGTGTTGCTGATGAACTCTCAAAAAGACAGCAATTAATGGAAACCAAAAGGCAGCTGATGACTAACAGTCAACAGGTTGGATCGGATCAAGTTAGAACTCCTTATGGCACTCTAACAAATGATAAATATAGAGAAGCAGTCGCCGAAATAAATAGGCTAATTGATGTTTCATCGCAAACAGGAATTCCTTCTGGAGGGGCCGTATCCCCCGAACGCTTTGCTGAGCTAGTACAAAGTGGTGATCTTCTACCTAAAGATACGATGGACGTAATAATTGATGGCCAGATAGTTCAACGAACAGTTGGGGAATCCCCATCAACTTTCATGGAAAGTCTTAAAAGTCCTCAAACCTTGGGTAATCTTGCGGCTTTCACTATTCCAGCCGGCCTTGCTTATTTTGCAGCCAAGGGTGATGAAGACGAAGACTTAACTCCGGAAGAAGTAGCCGCGCAGCAACGTGCGGCAGATCCACAACGCGTGGCCTATCGGGAAAGTGGTACTGCTGATCCAGAACAAAGAGACAGATTACGTGCAGAAGCTGGAATTAGACCAGCTTATGCTTATCAAGGGGAAGAAGGCATACGTCGTCTTGCACGTAGTATGGGAATTTCTATGGATGCCGCACGACGTTATGTTGGTGGTTATGGCTCACAGTATCTGGCTGGTGGTGGTGAAATCATGGGTCCAGGAACAGGAACCTCGGACAGTATTCCTGCCAGACTTTCTGATGGAGAATTTGTCATGACCGCCGATGCTGTACGAGGCGCCGGCAACGGTAATAGAGATATGGGTGCTGCAAGAATGTATGACCTGATGTCCAGATTTGAAGGTTTAAGTTAGGGGAATTTAGTATGCCGACAGAACAAGAAATCCAGGTCCTTAGACAAGCGCCGTATCTGGAAGAGTTCCAGAGGCGCTTGTTAGATCAGGCTTTTGCTCGTGGTGAAACACCCGTAGGCATTCCTGACATACCTGTGGCAGGGTTTCACCCCCTCCAACAGCAAGCGATTACTGCGGGAGAAGGTGTGGGGCAGTTTATGCCCTACCTTACGCAAGGCGCTGAAACAATTGGCACAGGGTTACAAACGCTGCAGGACCGTTCAGCAGGTGTCCCCGGTTTGTTTAGCAGTGCTGCTGAACAGGCGCGAGGGACAGCGGGTCTCTATACACCGACCACTGAAACGCTTCAGCCCTACATGGATCCTTATCAGCAGCTTGTTACACAGGAAGCTGTAGCCGAAATGGGTCGCCAGGGAGAACTGGCCTCGAACCAATTAAGAGCGCAACAGGTCGGATTGGGTGCATTGGGCGGTGAGCGAGGGGCCTTGCAACTCGCAGAATTGCAGAGAAACGTCACCGAGCAGCAAAGCCGTCGCATTTTTGAGGACATGTCCCGTAATTTTAACCAGGCCCAGAATGCAGCACAGACCGCTTTTGAGAGTCAACAGCGCAGACAGCAGGGGGTGGGTCAGTTGTTAGCGGGTATCGGTCAGGCCGCAGGACAGGAAGCGGTTCGTACCGGCGCCGGCATTGGCCAGTTTGGGGGCCTTCAGGCCAATTTAGCCGGCCAGGGGTTAGGGCTGCTGGGTCAGCAGACACAGCTTCAATCCCAGTTAGGTGCATTGGGGCAGACTCAAGAACAACGACAAATGGACGCAGCGCGTCAAACCCAGATGCAACAACTTTACGAGCCGTTCCAGCGTCTGGGTTATATGGCGGATATCTTTAAACCTTCCATTGGCTCAGCAAGTTCCACCCTGGGGGTAGCGACGGCTCCCAATCCCAGTGCAATATCACAAGCACTGGGCTTTGGAATAGCGGGACTGGGAGCCAGTAGAGCTTTGGGCAATCCTTTTGGGGCCTTATTTGGCGCCCAAACACCATAGGTTGTAAAAATGAGCAGACTTAAAGAAGTTCTGGAAAGGCGGTTGTTTCGTAACAATGGCATGCTTGGCTCTGAAAATCCGCAAGGTATCCTTAATTCTTCCAACGAGCTTGCTAATACGGTCCGCATGCAGAATGGTGGCCAAATACAACTGGGTGAAGGGCCAGCAGCCATATCTTACTCAGGCGTTCCCATTCCAACGGCTGAAGAACTTGAACAAAGTGATGTAGCTGCTATTCCTGTTCTAGATCCTTTAATGGGAGTAGCTGACCAAGGGTTATTGATGAGTGATCCTTTTGCTGCCATAGAATCGCAAGAAACAAGTCTTATGGATCCTTTTACTGTGTCTGAAACACTTCAGGGAGAAATTCCTTCACCTGAAATAATACCAGCAGAAGAACCTGAAAGTCTTGAACAAAGACCATCAGGAGAAACTATAACCCTAGAAGAAGCGACAGCGGATAATATTAAAGAATTTCAAGAACGACAAACCGATTTAACCGTTGCAGAACCTCCTGAGATGGTTACGGCAAGACTTACAGAGCAACGCTTACTTGAAGGACCTCCAGAAGAAACAGATCCTGATATAACAATAGAACAAGATGAACTCGATCCAACTCATATAACTGGGGAAGCTTTTTTACGTGCAAAAAAAAGAAGCATAGCTGGGGCCACGATGGGTCCAGAAGATGAAGCTATTATAGAAACCGTAGAAGGTATTGAAGAGGTCCGAAATAAATATTTAGATGAAAATTCATCTTATGAAGATGCAAGATCCGCATACGATCATGTAAAAGGTCGCCGAGAGACGCCACCAACAATAAATGATTACAGTAAGATCGTTGGAGAGCGATTAGAGGACTCACGTAAAGTATTTTTTGACAATATTAAAAAAGAACTTGATGAAATAGAGGAATTAGAAGAGCCATCTGAAGAAGAACTTGCTGCTCGTATGGAGTCTGCCAAAGAACAATTTATAAACGCACTTCCAGAATACGAAGGAAAAACTCAGTTTGAGAAGGGCATGACATTTGCCAAATTGGGCATGGCTATAGCCGCAGGTAAAAGTCCCCACGCAATACAAAATATTGCGAATGGATTTTTAGCCATGGCCGATGAATTTACTACTGACGATAAAGAAAAACGTGCTTATGACAGGCAAATTAAATTAAGTGCCGCTAACTTTGCCCTAAAGAGAAATAAAGAAGACAGAGATCGTCTTAATAAACTGACAGATGACAGATCCACCTTTAAGAGAAATCTTATCCTGGAGGGTCTTAAAATAGGCGTTGAGTACGATAAGGCTCTTGCAACCCTTAATGCTAATGCGTTAAAGGAATTAAGAAGACCTCCGACAGAAACATCAAAAGCAAGAGAAGATTATCAAAGGCTTTTGGGTGAATATCGAGGTTCAATAGCCATGAAAGCAAATCTCTCTCGTATTATTACGCTAAGCTTTAAAAAAGGTTCAAATGCTCAGATTGGAATGCTTAGTCAAATGGGTGATTGGCTGAACAGTGGTTTTAATGCAGCTGAGATGGATCCAGACAAATGGAAACGTGACTGGCTCAATGCCTCCGGTGATAGAAAAGAACGGAAGATTTTAATGGGCCAATTAAGTGCAGAATTAGCTCCTGTTATTTTAGGGGAAAGCGGCAGAACTATTTCTGATGCTGATAGAAAAAGAGTGGATGCAATAATGAGCCATTATGCGGACCTAATTACTGGTATAACTTCATCACCGAGGGCCATTAGAGTTGCATTGAAAGGGCTTGAAAACCATATCAACTCACAAATATTAAGAACTTCTACTGGCCTTAATTCAATAGAACAAGAATGGACTGATTTATATACCAAGGGTTCTGTACCGATGTCTGCTATATTTAAGCAAAAAAGGGAAGCCTATTTTGGTAGAGAAACTCCGATTTATGGTGCAGGAACGAAGGGTCTTACGGGTGCTCAACAAGTATTAACCTTTAGTGAGATTTGGGATCCAGAAAAAAATACCTTTAGTGAAAAATATTACTCGTTAGGAAAACAGATATAAGTAGTTTATTCACATGACTCAAATCAGTCTTCCATCTGGAACCATAATTGATTTTAAGGATTTAGGTTCTAAGGAAATAGAAAGTGCTCTTGTTCGTATGCAGGAGGAAGATCCTTCTTTGTTTGTTGCACCAGAACAAGAGGAAAGGCTTTCTCTTCCCGTTCCTGAAACTGAGAGCATGGTAGAGAAAGCCTATCAACAATATTTGATGAGAGGAACTCCTTCTGAGGTCAGCATTGGTGAATACGGAGATATTGAATACGGACCAGAAGGAGCTGCAGCTACTAATGAAGGGGAAGTAGACGATCATTTTTTTCAATTTAAGTATGGACGAGCAGATAATGATGAGGAAAGAGAAAAACGACTTACTGCAGAATTTGGAGAAAACAGTTTTATTCGTAAAGGATACGGAGATTATTTACTTAATCTAGATAATATTGGCCAAGCAAAAAAGGAAGAATATAACCTACCTCTTGAAGGAACAATACACGTCAATGAACCGGGTCTTTCTTGGTACGATGTTTCTGGATTTTTAGGAGGAGAAGCTGCTCCCCTTGGAGCTGCTCTAGGAGCAGGTCTTGTATTTAGTGGTGTAGGGATTGTACCGGGAATGTTGATAATGGGTGCTGCCGGTGCAACAGGTAAAGGCTTTGATGAACTTATAGAAGCCAAATTTGAAAAAATGAACACCCAGACAGATGATGAGGTTTATAAAGATATTGCATTGACTGGTGGTCTATATGCTGTTGGTGAAGGACTTGGAAGAGGACTTTTTGCAGCAGGTAGATATCTTTTAAAAGGTCCTGGTCCAAAGCCAGATCCTCAAAGAATAGCTCAATTAATAGAAAAGGGTTTGCCAGAAGGCGAAGCCACTGTTCTTGCTAGAGAAGAAGCTAAGAAAAGTTTAAGACAGGCTGTAGAAGAAGGGGCCAGACCTACATTAAAAGAAGCTTCTGGAAAAGCACTCGCTGGTAGATTGCAGGCTATTTACGAAGGTATTTTTGAAAATAGAGTCGCCGCTGAATCAAATAGGAAATTCATCCAAAAGAAAATGGATGCTTTTAAAGAAGGTCGTCTTAGTGAAGCAGATTTAGTGAAAGTATTAGATGAACAAGCTGTTGCGATCCAAGCTCAAGTTAAATCCGCCATGGAAAATGCAGATATAACTCAAGCTGAAAAATTAGCTAAAAAGCATTTAGATGAAGTTATTGATAATGAATTCAAAATCATTACAGATTTGTATGATCCTAAACTCGGTTTAAGTGCAAATGCATCACAGTCACTGAGTCAAGCCGCTCGTTTATTTGAACAAGATTCTCAGTATCTTTATAAAAAGTCAGAGGATCTTCTTTCTGGTGTAGTAGACAATGAAGGCTATAATGCAGCCACTTTTAGCACTAATTTAATTAGGGGTGCTTTAAATAATATCGCTTCTGATAAAGCCACCACTGCTGTTGTTGGCGATGCTTTTCGTACAGGGTTATTTCAATATATAAGAAGTAACGAAAGACTTTCTCTGACTGAGCTTACCTCTTTAAAAAGTGCCATACGTTTAGTAGGCAAAGATCCAGGTCTTATGCCTGGAGTAACTGATAGACATATTGGTTCACTTGTTGATTCAATTAGCAATACTATAACTCAAAGATTTGAAGGACTGGCTTATCTTAGAGCTGCAAAAGGACGTGCCATAGGGCGTCTTTCCGAACCATCAGAACAACTTTTTAATGAGGGAATAAGAGCCTTTTTGAAGGCTCAAAATTTTCATTCAAAAGGAATGCAGCGTTTTAAATCAGCTAATATAGATATGCTGCATAAAAATATAGATGCTGGCGTGATAGTTGGTAGTAAACCTGTTATGGAGACGTTGGTTCAACCTGGAAATGCACAACCATTACGTTCCTTTCTTAAAGCGGCTACTCCTAGTGGAATAAAAGCAAAAGAACGTGCTTCCAGTTTAATGCAAGCAGGTCCTGAAGTATTTAGAAATGCTTCAAGAGCCGCTTTTAATGGTAATTTAAAAGAGGCTAACACTATTTTGAGAGAAGCCAATGTATCTGAGGATTTAATCCCAAAACTTCCTGAATTTGTTGAACGGTTACTTGCTCATGATCCTGAAACAGGCGCCTTGGTTCGTCCTTCTGTTAAAGGGAGCTATAACCGATTAAATGTTCCCGAAAGAAAAACTTTAACAGAAGCCCAAGAAAGACATATTACAAGAAATCGGGATCCTGATGTTCCAACAGGCCGACCATTGTCTATGCAAGAAGCTCGAGGCATGGGATACACAAAACCGCCAGAGACAGTGACTGTTAGAGTTGATCCTGTAGACAATTATTACTCACATATATCCAAAGAATTTGGTCAAACTATGCGTGGTTATGCAGATTTGGCTGTGGCAAGAGCGTCACCTCAAGCTGTCAGAGATTCTGTCAGGGATTCTTTGGCAAAAGAATGGCTTGATCAAAGCGCAACTAAAATTCAAGGCGTTGTTGATGGAGCATCTTTTGCAAAGAAATTTGAAGCTTTAGGCACCGATCTTCAAAATGTTTTATTTGGTAAGAAAAACGCAGCAGCTTTCAGAGCACTTACCAAAGACTGGTACATGATGGGGTCCAGTAACAAAGAACTTTCTGATCAGGTTGTTAGAACTATTCAAGAATCTATTGAATTTGGAAGACCAGTTCGCCCAGGTTTATCTGAAGAAGCTGCAGAACTAGCTGCTACGATTAGAACAAGAGCCGAAGCGGATATCCCAGGAGGCACTGTTTTAGGTGAGGACAAGACCCTTGGCGGTTTAATTTCTGGGCTTAAAAAAGTTATGGATTTAAATAAGGCCCAAAGTGAAGATGCCTTATTTAAAGCCATTAAAAAAGGAGAAATTGATGATCCAAATAAATTGGTTGATGCTGTCTTAAAAGATCCAAAAAATTATCGAAGATTAGTTGGTGAGTTTGGAGATGAGACGCTTGATTTACCCCTGAGTTTAAAGGATGCCGTTGCGGCAAGGATAGTTAATGCGGCTTTTCCAGAAGGAGTCATTGATGGTGAATTAGTAGCAAGTGGCGCATGGGCAAAACCTATGCGAAAAGCCATTAGAGAACTTAATAAAAACGGATCAGTTTCTGAAATATTAGGACAAGACACAGTTAATGGGCTACTTACTCTTACTAAAGTAGGTGAAGCTATATCCTCAAAACCATTGGCGGGTAAAGGTGGTCTGGCGGCTGCTACTTTTGCTGCCGCAGCTTTATTTAGATTAATAACATCACCCCTTTCTTTTTTGACTGAAGCAAGTGCTATTTTTGCCATGGGTAGAGTTTTACGTCAAAAATGGTTTTTAAAATCAATGCTCGCTCCTAGATTTGAAACTCCGAGTGGAATTGTAAGTGTTGGAGGAAAGCGTCTATATGAAAAAGCTTTGGAGAAAGGTGTTGACGTAGATCCAGTTCTAAACAGTCCAGTTCTAATGGAACTCGTAGATAGAGTTAACCAAGAAGCTAGATTAGTTGTCGCAGCTATGGCAGGTCGTGGTTCAGAAACGGGTGTAGAAATGGTAAAAGAAGAAGTAGCTCCAATTATGGAAGAAATAGCCCCAGCCCTAGAAGAAGCCAAACAACAAGTTCAAGAAGTCGTTCCTCAATTAACTCCCGGCCAACCGCTTGCTGCAGTTGCCCCCGGCCAAATGACCGCTGCTGATGTCGAAAGGCAACGAGTAATGAATCAACTTGCAGGTTTACCAGCCTGACATTGACCTTTTGTAATGCCCAATGAAATCCAGGCCCAAATTCTAAAGCCATTTGGTCCACGCATTTTAAAGGCTCTCGTTCCTAAAGCCATTCTTGATACGCTCAATGACCAGTGCGATGAGATCGTAGCTGGCTCCGACCATGACAAACTTGATATTTCCAATGACCTGGTAGGTCATGTGCAGGAAGAATGGTCATGTGACATTGAACAAGTACCTGATTTTGGGAATATGCTTTTTCTACTGACCAAGGGCCTTTATGAGCATTTTCTAGTGGAGACCGAGGCAGATCAGTCCGAGAAGCCCGTAAGCCTGGTTGTCCATAAGAGCTGGTTCATCCGGTCCTTTGAAAACGACTACAACCCGACGCATATGCATACCAGTGGCAGTTATTCCTGTGTACTGTTTCTCAAGGTGCCTGACACCGTTTCAGACACCAACAGCAAAAACACGAAGAAAAAAGCCACCGAAGGCTATATTGATTTCGTCTACGGGACTTCTCTGGTGTGCTGTGCCGGCAACAAATGCATCCAACCTACCATTGGAAGCCTGTATATTTTTCCTTCATACCTGTTCCACACGGCTTATCCGTTTTACGGCTCTGGGGAAAGACGCTCTTTTTCAGCCAACATGTCTCTGGGAGTCGAACCAAATGAAACTGTCTGACCACTTCACCCTGAAAGAACTAACCAAGTCCCATACCGCAGAGCGCAAGGGGATCGACAATACCTGTAACGATGCCCAGTTAGCCTGCCTAACATCCTTGTGCATCAAAATTCTGGAGCCTGTTCGAGACCACTATGGTATTCCTTTCACACCGTCGAGCGGCTTTCGATGTCTGGCTCTGAATCGTGAGATAGGCTCGTCTGACAAGTCTCAGCACACGCTGGGTCAGGCGGCAGATTTTGAAGTGCCAGGTATCTCAAACATGGATCTGGCGCGGTGGATCATGGCCAACCTGGACTACGACCAGCTTATCCTGGAGTTTTATGACGGCGTAGATCCCCACTCAGGCTGGGTACATTGCAGTTACGTGGAGAACCGAAATCGCAAAAAGGCGCTTCGTTTTGATGGAAAGATTTTTCAGCCTTTATCGTAATTTTTTCAGCCTTTCTAACCATGGTGGTTGGTTATCCATTACCCAAACATCGCCAATTATTTTAACAACCACACGATGGTATATTGTATTAAGTGCTTGTCGCTCTAGCTGTATAACTCTATTGCCAGAAATTTTCCATGCAGCACCTATCTCACGATAAGTTTGTTTCAGCAACCAACGCCTGTTAATAATGTCTTTTTTTCGTTCATTTAAACCATAACCGCTATACTTGCTTGGAGGAATATTATATTTGATCGATCCGTTTTCCGATGTATCCAAAACGTGATTGAGGCCAGATTCAATACTTCTGCCATAATTTATATTACCGACAGAAGAAAACAGTCGTGTAACATACTTTTCTGCTTTTTTACGTTGTTCAGGCGCTTTACATCCCTCTTGTATACTCGTTAAAACTCTTTCTTTAAACAGCTTGATTAGTTCATCAAGTCTTTCTTGCCTGATTTTTTCTATTTCAGCCCGTTTTCTTGCCTGTTTTTCCTGCCTGATTTTTTTATTAGCTGCTTTTGTTTTTGCAGAACGGTATGCCTTTTGGTTTTTGCGCTTCAAGTGCTCTATGGCTTTTGCTCTGTGTTCCTCCCACTCATTTATCAGCGCCAGTCTTGCTTCTGTATCACTGATTGTATGCTCATCAATCATTTCGCATCTCCCCAGTTCTTGCCAATCCCCACATCGACCCGAGAAGGAATGCGGCGCTCTGGTACACAGTTCTCCATGGCCTCCTTGATTTGTGGCACCTGCTCACGGCTCTCAATCGAAAAGCAAAGCTCGTCATGCACCGTGACCATGGGCAAATGACCAAGGTCCATGCATTTCCTCATGGCCGTCTTCGTCTCGTCGCTTGAACTGGCCTGTACCAATCGGTTCAATGATTTGTATGTGAATGCAACGCGGTATCTTCGAGGGTCGTGGTCCCTCCAGTTGGTTTCGCGTTCTTCCAGAGGTATATCCATGATGGCACGCCAGTTTTGCTCAAGCGTATCCACATGAACAGGATTCTTGCTGGAGTCATAAACACGCTGTTCCCGCATGGGAAAGCGGCATTTACGGCCTCCTAGCGTGCGTAACTCCTTTCTTTCGGAGGCTACCCGCGTGACAGCACCCGCCAGAGCGCGGATAAAAGGCACTTTTTCGTCATATTCGTCCCGGATCTCCCGCGCTTCCTCAAAAGAGACCCCCAGAACATTGCTGAGCTTGCCCAAACCCATTCCATACATAATGCCCAGGTTGATGGTCTTGGCGAGAGAGCGTTCCACGTCTGCAAGATCGGCAACCATCTGGTGGAAATCCAAATCGTCGTTCTGGTATTGCTCGACGATCTCAATCACTTTTTCGTTGTCTCGAGTAGTGGGCGCCAGTGAGGCATAGTGCATAAGCCACCGTGGCTCTTGGGCGCTGTAATCGAAACTAGCCCATTCGCAGCCTTCTTCCGGAAGGAATAAACCCCTAATCATTTCCTTGATTTCAGGGTGACGAGACGGCATTTGTTGCAGATTCGGATGGCTCGACGAAAATCTCCCGGTCACTGTCCCGGCACCGTCCGAACGAAGCTGGTTGAACTCGCAATGGATCCGTCCTTTATGCTGGTGGTCAAGAATAGTGTTCACAAAGGTCGTGTTGGCCTTGTTGTATTCCCGTATCTCCAGAATCTTTTTGGCGACAGGATGCTTGTGCGCCTTGAGAAATGCCTTGGTAAAGCTGGGCGCCTCAGTCTTTCCAGTGCGCTCATAGCTTAGCTTCAAACTGTCAAAAGCAGTTGCCAGACTGGTCGCGTTCCACGGCTCAATGTCCACCCCCGTTTCATCCTTAACCTCTTTCAGAAGCTTCTTTTCTTTGCGCTCCAGTGTCTTTTTAACCTTTTCGGCGCCCTCCAGGTCTACGCGCACACCTCGTTTTCGCATCTCAAATACCAGCGGCAGCAGCGAAAGCTCCAGTTCTAAAATCTTTTCGCAGTCGTCCTTGATAAGTTTTTTGTGAAGCGTGTTCCATAACGAAAGGGTAAGCTTGGCATCCGTCTCGGCGTACAGGGCTACCCGAGCCGCCGGCAACTTCCACATCTCCGCCTTGGCATCCACACCATGCTGGCTGGCAGCACGACGCAGATCCGCCTCCTGCTTGCGTTCTCCCAGGTAAGCTGCACCCAGCGCGTTCAGTGAGTAGCTCATGCGGTTCTCGTCCAGCAACGGCGCCGCAATCATGGTATCCAAAATGGGACCCCTGATCTCAATGCCTTCCGTCAGCAGCCATCCGAGATCGTACTGGGCATTATGGTACACGGTAGTAATGCCGTCCTTCAACTGGTCCTTCAGCCACCGTACCACGGTACTTTTGCCCATGTTTCCGCGTCCTTCATGGGCAATTGGCAGGTATGCACTCCAGTCGGCTACCGCTACGGCGATCCCGATCAACTGCCCACTGCCCGTGGCCCATCCCGGCCCCCGTGAGGTCAGGTAGGGATCTCGAGTTTCCACGTCAATGGCCATGATTTTCTCTGCCGACAAATCAGGAAGTTCTTCTGGCGGAGTCCATGTGGACTCGTCAAACAGGTCGTCTTGTGAAGTCATAATAAATAATGTTCAGGAGTAGAGGGTTCCATGATGTGCAAAGATTTTTTGGCTCGAGTCGTAGCCACGTAATACACGCGATGTTCCGTATTGGGATTTTGCTGATATTCACGATACGCAGCTCTTGATAGATCCGGAACGACCACGACGTTATCGCACTCACCACCCTTCATGGAGTGGATGGTGGAAACCGTTATGCGTGGATTCTTCACGTTTTCCCCACGCTTCAAGGCGTTCAAAATATAATTTCGATTGTCGTCGTCAATCTTCCCAAGGGCCTCGTGCCAACGCATATTTTCATTAACCAAAAGGCCCAGTGATTTTTTGGCCGTTTCCATATTGATAGGTACTTCTTCGTCGAACTGTCGCATTTTCTGGGACTTAGGCCCGAAGCCATGAGCGACTTCCGTCTCACTCTCCATAAACGAGTAAATGTTTCTAAGCTCTGGAATAAAAAGTTCACTCCCTTTGCACAGTCTCTCCCAATCAACGATGGCCTCGTACATTCTCGTGGGAATGCTGGGATGTCCAAAGCGGCTATAAATCCATCCCTCGTCTCTTAGCGCATTTGCATAGGTGCTGGCGATCCGGTTGGTTCTTGCCATGATGCACCAGTTACCCTCGTGCAGAGGGATATCCCAGATGTTCTGATGGCCCTGAACAAAACCCTTTTCCGCCGTGGGCATCCAGTCTTTATGCTCCCGTCCGATTATGCGTGAAGCAATGTTGCATGCCTGCAGCCACGGATCTCGTGGAACCCGGTACGACTGATTTAGTACCTCTTTCTCCTTGGTAGCAGCCATAAAGGCTTCTACGTCAGCGCCCTGAAAACCCATGATGGCCTGGTCATCGTCACCCGTGAACACCTGTATACGTGGTGTGTTTCTTAGAATATCCACCATTTTCCATTGGAGCGTGGACAAGTCCTGGGCCTCGTCTACAAACAACGCATCAATGTCCAATGGCACCTGACGCTCGACAAAGGTTTCAATCATGTCTGCAAAGTCAATCTTTCCATTGAGGCGCTTGTAATCCTCATAAGCGTCCACCAGCCGTCGAAGTTCTGACCAATGCAGAGTGTGGCGCCCATACTTCTGATAAACGTCGTCAAGTGAGAGCATCAGGCTCCGCCCGAGGTGATACAACCCTAAATAGTAATCGCCTTCGGCCTGACCCAGTTGGTCAAAATCAGTCTCAATATCACTGCTTTTCTGGCGCCCGAACGCAATCCCAAGTTCATCCCCTATAACTTTAAGATCCTTACCACTCATCACCTCCCCTGACTTATAGCCGCCGGCAAGAAACGCTATCGAGTGGAGCGTCCGGAAATAAGGGAGCATGTCTTCCTCGAGACCCCAGTCATTGCAGACACGGTTTTTGCTCTCCGTGGCCGCTTTGCGTGTAAAAGACACGCAGGCAATTCGGTCTGGGTCGATCCCATCTTCAATGCAGTTGCGGATCAGGTTGGAGTTGGTCTGCGTCTTGCCACAGCCAGGGGGTCCAAGAATTGTTTTGATCATGGGGCTTCCCACTTTACAGACAGATTCATATTTAAAAAGCCTTTTTGGCGCGTTCTGTCACCTCAAAAAGGTACGTCGTCATCTTTTTCAAACGTCACATCTGGCAATTCCACGTCTCCACGCTGGATTTTAGGAATAAACCAAACACGGACCTTGGCCCACTCTCCTTTGTTATCCTTGAATTTGTACTCCTTCCTGGCGTCGTTGCCGTTGTTCATTTCCTTGAGACGCTCAGTGATCTGACCACGGGTATACTGGGTAAACCCGTTGCGTTTCAGAAAATCCTGTAGCGCCCCCAGCTTGAAGAAAGTGAAATTGCCGTCTGTCCATGGCTTGCCTGTCAAAAGCTCCTCTTCGCTTCGAGCCTGAAGGCGTCCTATACAGAAAGTTTCCAGTAATTCGTTGAATTGACCTTTGCGAGTCAGTTCTTCAGGCACCGTAATGCGTGTCGCGTTGTCCATGAGGTTGTCCACCAGATCGCGCCAGTCTGCGTCTTTCATACGTGCCGGCATCTTGAAAATCTGGTCCATGCATGCTCGTTGAAACTCCATCTGGATCTGGAGTTGCTTGGTTCCAATCTCCAGACGAGAACCATCCACGTCCATGAACCACACAGGCGGTTCACTTTCCACCACCGTGAGACCTCCAAGTGCCGGAAATGCCTGATTTCGACTGATCCCGAATTTTCGTGAACGGCACAGGGTGCGGTTGCAATGGGACTGAAGCGGCTCCGTCTTGCACTGATAGTGGTAGTCCTTTTTCCGCAACTGTTCCTGCAGCGTGGCGACCTCCTTGGCTGGCAGTGAGGGACTGGAGTGGTCTTGATTGTGCTTTTCCATGGCGGTTTCCCAGGTGTCCGGAAAAGCCTTTTTTAAATAGGTGCCGACATTGAACATAACGATGTTGCGTCCGCCTTCCGGAATACCAAATTCTGAGAGTTGCTGGAGGCAAGGCGGACCATTTGGCAACAGATCGTCGTTGTTACCGATCTTGAACTCTCGTAACTCCTGCAAAGACAGTTTGGCCTTGTCCGCAAGATCCAGAAATTCTTCAAGCGTCAGGCTGTCGCCATCGTCTTTAAGGGCATACCGCGTGGTGTGCTTTTCATTGTAGTACGGTAAGTTTAGGAAATTCCCCAGATCCCCGCGCTCTGACAGGATCTCACTCTGCTTCGGATAAAGTTCACACGTACCCAACCCTAACGCCGATGCGAACTCTGCCAGCTTGTCGCGCACTTCGACCGCAGCGACACTTTCAGACAGAAAAAGATAGAGGTGAGCACCTCCGGATTTCGACCGGCACATGACCAAAGGCAGCTTTAGGCGCCCAACCTTTCGCTTCAAAATAACCAGATCAAGGTTGTAGTCGTCCACGTCCAAGGCGCCGAAACGACAGCAACTGGTCTCGTCAATAGGAATGCTGGCGATACCCATTTTGCCATCAAAATGCTGCTGCACGAGGTCTTCTGTCAACGGCTCACGGACAGTCCGGTATTTTGCCTCCTGCTTGCCGTGACGTTGTGATTTTAAAACCGTGGTTTGACCGTGGCCGTTTTCACATCCGGCAAACAAAGCAAGAAATCGCGTAATAAAAGACACTTAGATAAAAAACCCCCCGCCGAAGCGGGGGGAAAGACCTATTTAGAACGGCAAGTCTTCGGCGGAGTCACCGAGCGCCTCTGGTGGGGGTGGCGCTAGTCGAAGTTCTCCGGTCGAAACACTTTTGTGAAAGTCCTTGCATTCCGTATAGGTTTCTAAGCCGTCAATGTCGCCCTCAACGCTGACATTCCACGAGTACCAGCTGCCCTTGTCGTTGCCGTCCTCCACGCTTTTCAGGCGATAGGTTTTGGCAAAACTGGGCAATGTTTTACCGTTGCGCTTTTGCATGGTCATCATGGACATCCAGATCCTGGACCGCTTCAACTGTGTCTTCTTCATGTCGATGATGGCGCTCTCCAGAGAACCGTCTTCATGGACAAGCTTGACATAGTGCTGGGCCGTGCGGACCAACTCGTTGCCGTTCTCCAGCAACTCCATGCCCGTGTCCTTATCGCGGATGGCGGTACGCACCTCTTCGCTGGCGGCGCTGAGTTCACCAATGAAACCACCGCCTTGGGTACGCGGCACAAATTCCAAGAACTTCATCTGGAAATAGGTAGGAATGACCACCACACCGCCGCCCTTCCAGCATTTGCGGGTGACCGTATTGAAGATGTCTCCCTGAGAGGCGCCCTCAATGTATTCGCCATCACTCTTCTTGATCTGCGGGCTTAGTGCCTGAATGATTCGCAAAAAAGGAATTTGAAGATCGGTAGCAGTGACCTCCTCAAACCCCAAATTCATGTCCTCTGCAAAAGCTTTTTCAAGCTCTGTGAGTCCTTTTCCGTTCGTTCTAGCCATTACTTTGCTCCCTTGATCTTAGCTACTGTTCCAATGTACGTGTTAAAAATTTCACCATCGATCTTGTGACCGTTCTCCATATCCTCGCGGATAAGCTTTTTTAGCGTTTGCGGTTCAACCCAGACGCGGCTCGTGGTTTGATGTCCTCGTGCGTCCAAATCCTGCTGCAATTGCTGCGCCTTCTCGTCTTCGTTGATCCCAAAAGAGACCTGAACCTCATTCTTGATGAAGTCCGAAAACCCCTGGTCACGAAGATGATTCAGCGCACTGGATCTTTCGGCTGGATCTTTGGGCATCCGCGCACTGACAAACGTGGAGAGCGTCACGGAGTTACCGTCCACCTCCACTTTCTGCATCCCCATCTCATTCATCCGACCTGGAATGAGGTCGAAGACCAGCTTTTCATGGTCCTTCTTGAGCTGTTTCAGCTCCTCTTCCTTCGCGGAAATTTGCGCCTCAACTTGGCCGGCGCCCCGAATGAGATCGGAAAGCTCTGTACCTGCTTCCATCGTCAATCCGTCAAACGCACCCGCGTCCGCTGTAATTTGGTCCCATAACTTGTCGTCAATTGTTCCCATGAAACGTGTCCTCGTCAGGTTGTAAGTTGTCAATTCCGCCGCGCACCTGAATCTTTACCGGATAATAGGTACGCTCGAATTTGTCCCACTTGAGCAAGTTGATACGACCGTTGTTCATGTCCGCAGCCACGGCAAAAGCCACCCCAATGATGGCTGGATCGCCCATGGGCAATAACCAGTCGTCGTCGTTAAATTGGTGGAGTCGTCGTTTGATGTGGGCCACGACGCGACCAGGTGACAGATGGATCTGCTCCTGCGGTGAAGTCAGCGGAGCCAACTCACCGTACTTCCGTGCTGACAGAATGTCCATGCGCGGATTTTCTTGCGTCACGTAAACGGTCATCTTTCATCCTTTCTCAAGTCTTGTGGCCACCCTACTAAACTTTGTTACTCAATGCAAGCCTCACATGAACTCATTGATGTAACGCGTTTCAAAACATGATACGATGTAATCCATCTGGATATCATCCAATACGATGCCATACTCCTTCAAGACAACGCCCTACACACATCAGAAGGAGGTTCTTGAAGCCTCCTGGAACAAAACCGTGTGGGCGTATTTCCTCGAGATGGGAACAGGCAAGTCCAAGATTTGCATCGACAACGCCGCGATTTTGTTCGAGCGCGGCCAGATCGACACCTTGATCGTGATCGCCCCGAAAGGTGTCTATCGCAACTGGGCGCGGATCGAAGTGCCAGAACACTTACCAGAGCGCATAGAGCGCGACTTGGCCGTTTGGCGACCTAACCCCAACAAAACCGAAAAGAAGGCGCTGACGGCCCTTCTTGAGCCGTCTGAGGCACTTAGGATCCTAGTCATGAACGTCGAGGCGCTCTCAACGGCCAAAGGCCAACGCTTTCTCGAAGCCCTGCTGAAGGCCACCACCGCGATGCTAGCGGTCGATGAGTCCACGACCATTAAAAGCCCGAAGGCGCGGCGTACCAAAACGCTACTGAAACTTGGCGCCCTGGCTCGCTATCGCCGGATCCTGACCGGCTTTCCGGTTACGCAAAGTCCGATGGACCTGTGGGCGCAGGCGCGTTTTCTGGACGAACGGCTGCTTGGCGATTGCGGCGACAACTTCTACCAGTTCCAATACCGCTACGCCGTCATGAAAAAACGCACGATGGGCAGTCACACCTTCAACCAGGTCGTCGGCTACCGGAACCTTGAAAAGTTGTCGGAGCTGATCGGGAAATTCTCCTCGCGAATCTTAAAAGAGGAATGCCTCGATTTGCCCCCGAAAGTCTACCTGCGCCGCAACGTGACGCTGACCGATGAGCAGGCGCGGATCTACATGCAGCTCAAGGAATACGCACTCGCGCACCTGGATGACGACGAGTTCATGACCACGCCCAATGTCCTGACCCAGCTGCTCCGCATGCAACAGGTCCTGTCGGGCCACACGATGTCAAGCGAAGGCAACCTCTTTGAGATTAAAGACAACCGGCTGAACGAACTGCTGGACTGCCTCGACGAAATGGACGGCAAAACCATCATCTGGTCCCGGTTTCGCTACGACGTGAAACGGATCACCGAAGCACTGACCACGGACCATGGGCCAGAATCCGTGGTTTCTTACTTTGGCGACACGTCAGATGACGACCGTACACAGGCCATCGAAAGCTTTCAAAACGGAAAAGCCCGGTTTTTTGTGGGCAACCCGCAAACCGGCGGCATGGGCATCACCCTGACCGCTGCTCAAAACGTGATTTATTTTGCTAATTCGTTTGACCTGGCGATCCGCATGCAGTCGGAAGATCGCGCTCACCGCATTGGCCAGGAAAAAACCGTGATATATGTAGATTTGATCGCGGAGGGGACCATCGACGAGAAAGTGGTCAAGGCCCTCCGCAACAAAATGGACATCGCCAGCCTGGTGATGGGAGAAGATATCAGACAATGGCTTTAGAGGAGGTCAATATGGCTGAAACAAAAAAATACCGCAGTGTGGCGGTTCCGGTTCCTACCTGGGAAATGTTGTGGGAAATCGCCCAGCGTAATCATCGCTCGCCGGCACAGCAAATTGCATGGCTGGTGGATTTAGCTCACCGCACCCCCACAGACGGTGATATAGTAAAAATGTTTACAGCATTGCAGGAAAGCGCATGACTGAATCACTTCAAAATTTCCACAACACCATGGCCGCTTTACTGGAACTTGAAGACGACCTGTCACCTGTCGTCAAGATTGTGGTTCTTTTGCGCGTCACCATTGAATATGGTTTACAAATCCTGGGTATGAGCACCGTGATTCATATCCTATCCACCATGCTAAAGGCCACGGTGGAGTTTTCCGAGGACAATCCGACCATGCACTACGAACAGCTCTTCGATGAAATTGACGAAATGAGTCAGACGCTTCATTGATGGACACGGCCGATGGCCATGCCTATTTGGGTTGCGATCTGCGGGACGAGCGCGTTGCCCAGGGCACGGAGCTGAGCCACTCGAGCGGGAACCCCATGAGCCACGCGACCCACGTTGGGTTCAGTGAGCCACTGGTGTTTGAAACCACTTGACTCAACATGAGCTGTTTCCCTTTTTCGATTCTCCTCTTGATCGCGCCATTCGACAAATTCCCACGATCCCTGTTGCCCGACGCTTGTGGAGTGGGCCACATCTTTACGGATGTTTCCAGATCGATGCCACGCCTCTCGCCGCTGTCTCTCCGACGCACGCTCGATTCGTTCATTACTAGATCCAATGCGTTCGGCCCCCTCTGACTTCCTCTCGGTGTCGGCCACAAAGTC
>Ga0208030_1000480_pt1 | contig 27534 bp, 65 predicted proteins | sample MalvirDeepMed_M9_FD_184246 | JGI IMG/M metagenome (GOLD analysis project Ga0208030, IMG submission 184246) | Marine viral communities from the Global Malaspina Expedition - Malaspina viral metaG DeepMed_M9 (SPAdes) (version 2) | ecosystem: Environmental > Aquatic > Marine > Oceanic | place...
GTACATGTCTAAATCTTTTTCTTTTCTTGACTTTGTTTCCTTTACAAACTTTCTCCATTGCTTAAAATTCTTTACAATTTTCTGCTCATAAATAGCTAATTTTAAACGACTTTTTTTTCTTTCTTGTAAGACTGCGCCAAATTGCGCTGTCGCGTCTTGGGATGCTATATGATCGTCGTTAGGATCATATTGTGGGCGAGGAGTATCGAATGTATTTTCTGTGACCTTTAATCTTGTAATGCGATCGACCCTGAATAATCGCCAGCCTGGAAGGTTGTCTGGCGTATCTGACGCCCCCTGAATCTGCCATGCACGAACAACTGGATTCCCGGACTGGGAATGTGTCCCAAGGACTACAGGCTCGATGGCCCTGGCTCCCCTGCTTACTGTTTCGTCTCCTTCATAAAATATAGTAACAACTTTTTTCTCATTTATTGCTTGCCCTAAGTTATTGTATTTATTAGATAAACCAAGGATAGTTGTTTGTTCTTTAAGTTTCTTCTTCCACTTCTTATGGAAGTTTTCTTTCTTTACAAACTTAGGACTATTTTCAATTTGTTTTAAGATCCTTTCGATACCATCCAATTCCTCCTCGGAAACGCCGAAGGACGGTCCCGTCTGTTTGGCGTCCAATTTTTCTATTTCATCTCGTCGGTCTTGTTGGGTTTTGTAGAGTTTCATTAAAAGTTTTGAATCTAACTGTGAGTTGTTTAATATCTTGCCTATCCTCGCACCGAGTTTGACGTGATCTATGGAATTGATAAGATTTGGATGTGATATTATCTTGTTAAGAGACTCTCTACCTAAGTTGGGGTGTGAAAAGATCTCGGGCCACCATCGCCCCCACTCGGGTGTTATGTATTTTGATAGGAATTGATCGTCTAAGCTAGGGTTATTAAAGACTGCATTATGAATCTTCCATGTGTGGTTGATCTTAAAGTCGCTTTCTCCACTTAAAATTTTATGAAGCAAGTCTTTTGACATATTAGGATTACCCAAAGCAGCCAATGCGGAATAACTTTGATCAATTCCAATCGAGTCTTCGTGTTTACGGTTGTAAAAGTCTAGAATATCGGATAATATATCGGGTGGAGTACTCGGATTTTTGGCTATTTTATCTGTGATCCAGTTGCCGGGAGCCCCGGAACGCCCCTGCTCTCTGCTGAGACTTTTTGTGTCATATATGTGACGCAGCACCCTTTCCGGAACTCCTTTATTATCAACCAGCGACTCGATTAAATCCGTATCACCTATTTTGAGCAATCTAACTGCGTCTTTATCTGTTATGTTTGGGTCCTTGGCTAATATTTTGTCACCAAACTCGCCGACGGCGGCGTATTTTTTTCCTGCGCCCGTCGCCACTAAAAGCCTGTGCAGTTCCACAGCTTTTTCGTCGCCAACGTCGAGGTCATTCCGGTCCATAAACTGCTCAGACCCGTAACTAAATTGGTAGCGGTCTTTTGGATTATTTTTAGGAATGAAAACAAAGAGAGGGTCTTCGGGGGTATAATAATGGTTAAAATAATCCAAACCAGGAGCAGCAGTACACCAGTTGGTGCCCTTCCCAAATTCACATGCAGCCCCTTTGTTGTGGATAGCAGCAATAAACCACTCGTCATCATCTCTAAATACTTCGGTGCCCTCCGTAGCATCTGAAAATCTCTGCTTTTCTTGATACGCTTCAATATCCGGCCAAGCCTTCTCAACTATATCGAGTAGTTGGTTTGGGTTTTTGACTCTATTCAAATCTTTGATTCCCATAAAATCCGTATATTGGAAGAATATTTCAAGATTCCTTTGTATAGTGTTCATCATACTTGACATACCGGGCATGTTAGGTTGTGGCGTGTCTAATATGTGTTTGGCTTCAACTGATACAACATAGTCTCGGAATAGGAAAGCATTATCATAGGACCCCGTTGAGATTTTTGGGTTCTTTCGAAGCATACGAATGACCCAAAGTGTTGCTGCGCCTTTTTGATTATCTGTTATATCTCGCGGTATCAGGAGTTCTTCGACAGTATCTGCTATCATATCCTTAAGTTCTGGACCATACCTGCCCCGCGTTTTCCTTCCTGGCATCATTAGCGCATACTGAGCGACCTGTACTTCGGCGTATTTAACATCTTCAGGGCTAGCCTCCGTACCTAAATCGTGATAGTCCCCGCTCGTTGTCTGCTCGTATTCTATCTTGGCTTTCTCAAGCATGTCATAAGCCCAAGCGCTAATAATCTTATCGCCGGCAGACCCCCTTAGATTTTGCATTGCATCTGCCGAGGAAACCTCGACTAGAAATTTTTTCCACTTACCTTGAAAATCCACTTATGCCTCTCCGCTATGCGTCGGTGTCTACAGTCTTTAGTAAATCTTGTAATCCATCCATAAGATTATCAAGCTGCTCGATCTTCTCTACCGGCCACTCTACGGGACCGTAGGTTTCCGAAACTTTCTTTGCTATTTGAGCCTCAATACCATTAATAAAGTCGGTCTCTTCTTTATTATAGTCTAGGCCCCTCTCTGCCGGTTGATCTTTCCAAGGTCCTTGTATTACATCTCCCTCTCTAAGAATCTCTAAAATAAGATGTTCTAGTCTTTGTTTTGTTAACTTCATACAATACTCCTCCGTGTCTTTAATGCGCGTCCTCATAATCATCCGGGTCATAATCGTTTAAAATGCATTGGTCGCATCGAGTTTCTTCGTCGTAGTCGGGGGTGTCCAGATCCCCACCGCCCACTACTCCACGACATCCCGGCTCGGAACAGAGGAATTCACCATCGTCAGAACGCCCCCGGTTTCCCCAACTACCCATTTCCTTCATAATAACTTCTCTAATGACTTCTTTAAGCTTATTTTTTGTTATTCTCATATGTCTACCCCACCGGGTGCCTCGGCACGGATACTAATCCCCAATTCGTCAGCTAAAGCTTCTAGAGCCTTCACTCTAATATCATGCTCGGAGTCCTCCAGATCCTCGACGGCCATTTGAACCCACGGCAACTCTCCGTAGGACTTCATCTGCCCCCAATCGCGACCGTGGACACCGTAGTCACCCTTTTCAAAGTCGCCTCTACTTGTTCGCATATCTATGTCTTGCCTTGCTCCAGCGGAGGTACCATATTGGGGTAACTCGTTCGGGCCACGCCGTCCACCATAGGCCTCATTGAGCTTAGCTAACTCTTCTTTAATAATTTTAGTCAATCTACTCTTGGTTATCTTCATCAATTGTACTCCTTAGTGTGAGTAACGGATCTCCATCCACCCACTTAATTGTTGCTTTTCCCTCTTTATATAGTGAAATGGCTAAATCTAATTGGTCAACCATCTCAAACCACGCTATTTTGAACGCCTCCGCGCGCATTTTTTCTAATTTCACCAAAGTGAAATCAATTAAATTACTTGTGTCATAAGCCATTTCATTCATAATAATTAGTACCTACAATTCTAATTACTTATATGGATATTAAAGTCGGCGATTTAGTGAGTATTAAGAGTGAGTTCCCAGGAAGAAATATTAACATACATCACATTCCTTCTTTAGGGATGGTAGTGAAGATATTTCAGAGTGCGCTTATAACCGCTGCCGGGGGAAGACATAACTACAGAGATTGTGTCGAGGTTGAATGGATTAAATTTGACGAGGAATTTAAGGGGCGGCCAGACGCAGTCCAAGCAATAACCAATCTAGTGATAGTTTCAGAAGGGTAAGCTTACTTATCGAATACCACCACTCTGTTTGTTTCTAGAGAAAACCCAAAGTTACCTGCATGGATATCCGCCGTTTTACGTTGAAAGAGATACTGATCTCCCGATCTCCGGGCTAAACGATAGACAGCGCGAAGGATATCACGCAGAACCCCCTTGTTCCACACAGATCCGCTCTCCTCCGGGAGCCATTCGGGTATATTTGCTTCTAGTGCTCCCATAATGTGGCTAATATACTCATCTTCTTGCAGCTTTGTTACCGGTAAAATCAGCGGGTTGCCTTCACCATCTACGTTACTGCCCGGCTGCTGTGCCCTATCCGCTAACCAATCATGGATATCATTGAATTGCATGACCCCGTCAACTGCTTCTTCTTTATCTGTCAGAGCTAGCCACGCTTCAAAGGGAATGACCTTGCCGATTTCTGCGTATGCCACGGAATCCCCCCATTTATGGGGGTTTTCTATGAGACCAAACGCGTAAACGGCTAACTCACCGGGCTCAGATTGTTTGTCGAACTGCCGATCCTGCATTTCTTTGTACCATTTCAAGTCCTCTTTCACCCCATACATCCCGTCGCTAAATAATTTGATCACATGCCCGTTACTAAGCTCAAAGATAATTCCGTAAGCACCATTCCCGAGATATTTTTTCACTTTCGAAGTGTTTAACGGATTTTTTTTATCTTTTTTTATCGCTTTCTCTACTTCAGCTTTCACTTCCTCGCGGTACTCCTCGACCCCAGGCTTATTTTTATGGGGGTCGGCGTAGTAATTCCCGTAATGGAAGAAAAGACCCCCAGCCGAAGACAATATAAAGGGGTCGTTTAAAAGCATGTCCACATTTCTCTCTAGAACAGTGGTGGCCTCATGCTTTTTCCATGCAATCTCTTTCTCGCGGCCCTTTTCCTTCTCCAATTCTTGTTTAAATTGGTCCCAGGTAGCCTCATCAGGAGCAAAGGTGCCCTTAGCGCGCTTCGTGCGAGCGAAAACCTTCATTAATTCCGACCGGTCCGTATCACGATTTCTTTCGATGGCGGCTTTGATATCCTCAGCCCAACCCTCGATAAGAAACTCGCGCCAGCGACCAAGGAATTTTTTTGTGCTTTTCACACTATTAAGTAGTATCCAACGCCCTGTAAATTTTTTCCCAGGATTTTTTACAGGTTTAAGGAACACGCAAGGGCTTAGAATAGCCGGGATGGCCTATTTTTTGCCGTCTGCGAGCTTTTTCTTCTCCATAGACCATAGGGGTTGGTTGGTGCCCTTCCCGTCCTTTAAATCGCACATTATCTTTAAGAGGTCTTTCTCTGCCTTCTCTTCGAGTAAACGGTTAGCTAATCGATCAACGTTAGCTTTTAGCTTGTCGATCTCTTCTTTTAACTTATCCACAATAGAATCTTTATCTTCTTGTTGTGAATCCCCCGTTATACTTTCTTCCATATTAATATATAGTTAATAAATCTATGAATTACCCCGTCCATACGATCTCAGCACCGGCAACGGCTTCGTGGAAACCACCTCTCATCGGCATTTCTTCGCCATACGGGTACATACGATACCATTTCTCTGTGTCGGGATAATATACCGTATAGGCTGTGCGCTCGTATCCATCACCAAGTGTCCATCTAACGCCCTTGTCATCCAAATAACGAGGATCGTCGTCCACGCTTAAGTAGATACGGTCCTGCCACTGCGCGCGAGTGGCGTCAGCCTCCTCACCAACCTGGCCCAACTCCTCGATTTCGTGTTCTGCAGCTTCCATCGCGTTCTTAAGCCAAGCATTCGCGACTTGTTTTAGCTTTTCGGGAGCATTTGACGGGATGGTACCTTCTTTTAATCTGCTAATTTCTTCTTTTATAATTTTTCTTAGCTTTAATTTGTTAATTTTCATAATGATTCCTTGCGGTTGCTGTTATAAATAGTTAGCAAGAAGTCAAAATCTGGAAAACTTCCTAGCGATATAGCGCAGGGTCTAGGTCGGCCTCTAAGTGCGCGGAATCACTAGGGATTACATTCCGGGTAGGAGGGGGGTAGGGGGTACCCCTACCTACTTGTCAAGCACTTTCTTTGTCAAGCTTTATTTTATGTTCCACAAAGAAAGTTACCTGTCAAGCTTGGGGCGGTGGTTAGAGGTTATTTTTCATGTGGCTCTTCAGAGCGTTCTTCAGTTCAGTCTCAATCTGGCCAACGCGCTGCTTCGAGGTGCCCAGGGAGTCGGCGACCTCTTCCAAGGTCACGGTGTCCTCTCCATTCAGGAGGGTGAGCAGGCGACCGTTGAAGACGGCGACATACTTGTCCTGGGCTCGACGCTGCTTAGTGGGCAGGAAGGCACCCAGGAAGGTGGACATGGCCTCACGCACACTCTCGGCGCGACGGGTACGGACCAGCTTCTCATGCTGGCTCATCTCGCGGGACACCAGGGTGTCACCAAAGTTATTTTTGTCATCGTCGCCGGTCGTAGCAGAGGTGGAGACCGAGCGCTCCTTCACAACCTGAAGGGCGTCCTCGACGCTAGAGGCGGAGACAGCCCAGTTGGTGTTGGCCCTCAGCCACTCGGCGATAGTCGCGGGGGTGACAGCCTTGCCCTCGGTCTGAAGCTCACGCTGACAGGCAGGAAGCTTATGAAAAAGGGTTTTGGCGAGACGCGAAGAGCCAGAGGTGGCTCGGTTAGCCTGGACAGCCTGCTGGCAGTAGGCGCGAATCGACATGTAAGCATGGGTCGAGAACTTGGCACCCTTGGTAGGGTCAAAACTCTGCGCTGCAATGACAGCACCCATGCGAGCCTGCTGGAGCAGGTCATCGAACTGGAGTCCACTACGCTTGTGAGCGTTTGCGGCCTTAATACACATGCCTTCGACATTCGTCTCGTGCAGAATCAGGTCACTCATCTTGCCCCTCGCGGGTGGGCCAGGAAGTTCATTCTTCCTCGACCGTGTATACATTATCGTCTATTCAGAGGTTGAATGCAAGCTTTCTTTTCTTTTGTCTGTCGATTGTCAGACATTTGTTCAGTGGTTGGGGGCCTCGATGACTCCACGGGTGGGCCACGTCGTTCGCTCGTTGAACGGGTCAGCAGCGTACCTGGCATGTCGCCTCTGGTCCTCGACGGTCCACGCTCGCTCTGTGTCTTTGGGCCAGCCCCACTTGGGGGAGATAGCCTTCATGGCTTGGTAGATTCGCTCTTCCTCGGAGTTGAACCCGACGGTGCAGCGTGCCCTGGTCATGGGAACCATGGAACCCACCCTGTCAGCCTCCATCGATGCTTTGTTGAAGAAATTGCGTCTGCCTGACATGGTGTACCTTTTTTATTCGTATTCTGGCGGGCAGTTATCAGCCTATGCCCAGGGCTCCTTGTTTAGGACAGGTCCGCGAGCAGGCTGTCTGCCAGTCGCAGGACCTCACTACGAGGGTCAGGGCGAACCCCGGCACTCTTGAGGACACCGGAGAGGACACGAGCCTCCTTGACGGCGTTGTTGCGGGCATTGGACCCGGTGTAGAAGCTGGGCTTGCCGCTCACGTAACCATTCTTGATAGTCACGACGATGCTGGTGTCTCCGTCTTGGACGACGTTGACCTCACAGCGCTCACCTGCGTTGAAGGACTGAACGACCCCGCCCGTGCTGGGGCGACGGTGCGAGTAGTTGGCTCCGCGAGCCTTGGCCTTAGCCTTGCGCTCCTTGGAGCCGAACGTGGTAGCGAACTGGGCCATGATGGCCTCCCTATAAAAGGGTTGAAGGTTTGTCGGTCATCCCTGCCGACACATGTATAGTAACAACCTGAGCGGTGAAGTAAAGTATTATTTTACCTTTTCTCGCTCTTTTTTCTAAGTGTTTGGAATGACTAGGGAAACTGTGCCCTCGGTTGACCCGTAGAGGTCGCGAGTCTTGCAAGCAGCCAGAATATTACTGACGTCCTGCAGGCTTAGCCGGCCAATCCTTGTCATGAAGCGTTCCCACTCGGTGGGTGGACGATACAGAATCACCATTGGCCCCTCTTGAGTTAAAAAAATGTGCTGCGCTCTCGTCCTTGCACGGTGGGCGAATCCTGGTATTCACTGTTCTCTTCCGGCCTCCAAACCACGCAGCACGAGGATAATCCGGTTAATCAAGAGAACAAGCCCCTCCACCCTAGACTCGGAGGGGACGCCCTACAAACTATTTATGTCTATTCTCCTAGTTGGGGTTATGGCTAAATACGTTTCCGTTGGGGGCGAGAATCGAACTCGCTGAGCTTTAAAGCCTCATCCACTAGGCATCAACACCTAGCCTGGGACTGCGTACAAACTACCCAGTATTGGTGCGCTTGTACTCGCACCCCCCAACGGAAACATATTTAACTGTCTCTCTCTCCTCGTGTATACATTATAAGCACATTGAAGTGAGGGTCAAAGAAATAAATAAAAGTTCTATTCACGCCTAGAGCAAACTCTATTAAGTGGCTGGAATCATTGACCTTTTATTTTTGTGTAAATTGGGCAGTTTGGTCTTACTCATGCCCAGGAGCATCGTAACGCCGGTTACGCCGGCATTATTACTCTCTACTCTCCGAGGAAAGCATTCAACTGGTCACGTAGAACCTTGGCGTAGCGACGGTTATAAACCTGCTTGCTGCGCCCCTGCTTAACGGTAAAGGTATTGCTGCCCGCCTTCTTGGCGGTAGTATTGACCTCTGCCTCTATTCTAAAGTTATTATTCTTATAAACCATAGTGCGCTTCATGCGTCACCTCCTATTTGATGTACCCATTATAAGGGCAGGAGGGACCGAAGTCAACTATTTTATTTGTATTCTTTCACTTTTTTCCTTGGCGTGGGTTACAATGAGTGGCAAAAAAAGCCTTGACAAGCGAAGGAAGGGGGGTTGAGTCAACCTTCCTCTCAGCTAACTTTTTTATTCTCCCAGCTTTAGCCTCCCTGGCCTCAGCCTATCTCCTGCCAATCTCCTTTACTTGGCTACACACACATTATAAGCACTACTCGTGCAATGTCAATGTTTTATTTTGTTAGGGTACAAGCGTCGCGACCATGCTATTGGGGCCAAGATCGGCAGGACCATACCACCAACAGCGACCATCCACTAGCCAGTGGACTAAGTACTGGTCATAGTCTACTTCGTTTAGTGCTGGGAATCCTCGCCTTACCTGAATAATGATTCCTAGCGAGCCCTTTTCATAGGAGCAGCGCTCTGCCCATCGTGTGCCGCAATCCCTTATAAAGAAAAAGGGCTCTCCTAGCGGGCGTGTTTCTACCCTTTCGACAAGACCCAACACCCACGATGCTTTGGATTCTTTGTTGGCGTGTTCGAAACTATAGAACTCTACTAGGTCTCCTACCTTTGGTAACATCGTATCGCCTCTCTGGGTGATTAAGTTATAATCGCCATCGTGTTTAGGTAAAGTTTTTTCTTTGTGTCTCACCGGCAACTGGCGGGCTTGGCCCTCGCGTCGAAGTCGCCATCCCCCCAATAAGTGGGCGGAGCGTCAATCGTCACCGGGTGAATAGACACTATATGGTAGGCAGAACAACTGTTATCCTTGTCAAACCACTGGGCACGTCCACTCGCATGGTTGATACTCTCATCCCACTTGTACTCTTGCTGGTAGGGGACATGCACATGCTCCATGATATCCCTGGCTACCTTCATGGCAGCGTCAAAGCTTGAGAAAATTCCCTGGTCTTCGCGGTGGTAGTTGTGACAATCTGTCGTGGTAACACAATAAACAGTCTGCATTGTCTCTTCTCCCTACTCACAACTCAATGATAATCACATGGCTATCATTGTCAATATTATTTTTGTTCTTCTCGCGCTCTTCGTGTTCGCGGCGTTTGCCTTCGAACTCTTCCCACTGGCGCTTCTCTTCGAGGTCAATCTGTTTGTATGCGTGGTCGAACATCGTTGCCTCCTGTGACTAAGTTATAGCCACATTCCTCGCATAGTCAAACTTTAATTCTCGTAGACCGCGCAATACCAAGAGGTGCAAGGCTCAAAGTAGACGCCAACCTTGTCGAGAGCCTTGGTAAGTTCGTCTTCGAGTTTATACCTGTATCCGTTCATAACATCGTAGAGGTCGCCACCATCGTAGACGATGACAAGCTCTGACTCGGTCCCATAGTCTTCCTCGCGGTCTGCCCACTCTTGCGGACTATAGAAGGTGGTGCAGCCACCTGAGCCAAGGTCGTACTTCTTCATGAAGTTGCGGATAACCGTAGCGGCCTGGCGACCCTTCCGACTAAGCGGGGTAGGGACGTCAACCTTGTTTGAATCGGACTCGAAACCATACTTGCTCTGCATTGTTGCCTCCCTGGTGTGGCTACATTATAATGCCGATTTAGCATTAGTAAAGTTTAGGTAGGGAAAATTTTTTCGGATTAGTTTTAGAACGGTATGTCGTCGTCCCACGGTTGCTCCGAGACCCACGCGCACGTCCCCTCTCTGAGGAGGCAGAGCACCACCCGGTTCGCGGACTCGCGGTCTATGGTCCCGTATTCTTGTTTTAGATACCCCTCCTCGTCAGAGGAGTGGACAACGTATTCAACCCAATTATGGTCAAACTTATTGATTAGCAGCCCCTCCATCGAAGGTGCTTGGCAACCTGCTTCTTGGGGTTGCGACGACGACCCTTGCGATAATCGTCCTCCCGCTTGTGGTGCGCGCCGGCTTTTCCGGCATGTCGCACGCGGGGGTCAATAGAATCTTTTTGAATCGTCTTCTTCATGGTTATATTATAATCACAATTTGAATCAAGTCAAACAATGATTTCCAAATTAAGATGTGAACCCAATCGGAGCCTTCACTGGCGCTTGGCCCGCGAACTGCTGAATCTCCACATCGGTCATCTGTTTAATTGCGACCTGTTGCGCTCGGACCTGGGCAAACGAAGAGATTGCCTGCGTGGTTGCCCAACTAAGAGCGTATGCAATTTCAAGGAACTTATCCATCTTCGTACCTCCTGTCTATATTATAAGAACAGTTACGGGGCGATAAAGTTTTCTTTTGAAAAAGAGAAATCCTCTTCTGCCCTGCGCTTTGCAGGGGTACCCTTGATGTTTACTTGACACGCCTTCAAAAAGCGTATGCTGTCAAATCTCTCATTCTCGCTGTCAAGGCGAGTAGCAAAGTTGAGAGCGATTTCATTGCGGGTATTCACGTTATCTACTGTCGCCACAACGTTTGCAATCAACTCAAAGTCTTTGCGGGTCATGTTGCCTCCATGGCTACGTGTAAATAGTAAGAACATGACACCGGAAGTCAAACTATTTATAGTTTTTCAGGTATCTTTCCTGGGTAGTGTGGACATTCGTACTGCCCACCGGCAAGATACGAATCTCCCGCGTCCCTTTCACCGGGTCGAGACTCTTTGGCAGGTACTCGACGAGCAGCAGCGGCTGTCCCACCAGCCTAGCGGGCAGCGGGGCACTTTTGCGAAGCGCGACAAGCTGTCCCGGTTCAAAAGCATTCGGAGCCTCCCAGTTGGTGACAACTCGGATTGCATACTTATTTTCACACATCGCCCGGTATTGCTTCTCGCTTGGAAGGAAATCGGGGTTGTCAATCACGCTTTGAGCGATATTGTTATAGTAGGGTGGATTCTCGATATAATATCGTGCCACTACATTCATAATGTCACGCATCTCAGGAGTAAAGTGGTTGCTCCAATTTACTCGTTTGTTCTTTTCCTTATCCGTATACTTCTCGTGAATCTTTTGTACGGTCTCGTCTTGCTTTGGCGTGAGACGACCATACCGCGTGAGCGCATCAGCGACGGACTCACAGAAGCCTCGCTCCCAATCGTTTATTTTCTCGCCTCGAAGCTTCTTTAACATCTTGGCGTGTTCGTGCGGTTGCATTGTTTCCTCCTGCTTATATTATAATAACATAAGGCTCACGGTAAAGTTACTTCTGAAGAAAGTCTCTCAGGTCTGCCAATGCCGGTTGCATCTTCTCTACCAAGTTCATACCCATAGCCGCTAGACTGTCCCCGTAGGCGTAGCCTACATAGAGCAGCGCAGCGATGATTACAATCTTCTTCATTAGTAGCTCGACACACCCAGAGAATCATAAAAAGCAAAGTCATGCTCTTCTACATTCTCAATTGTAGCCACGTCTTCGTCGTAGCCATCGTAATCATCATAGTAGTCGGGGTCAATATCTATTTCATTAATATCGAAACCCTCCTCGATATAGATGTCGGTGATGCTCATTCGTACCTCCTGTGTACACATAGATTATAAGAACATTTGAATCAAAGTAAAGTTTAATCGACAGCAATCACTCGCTCGGTGGTGCTGAAGTAGGGGTTCTGAGCGTAGTGCTTCGTAGTCATCCACATGCGTTGGCACTTGCTCGACTTTGGCTTAGGCGCGCACATGTCGGTCAGGACAATGTGTCCGTCGAAGGACCGGCGATTCACATAGTCAGTCGGCGGGTCGAAGTCCGTGCCGCCCTGCAATACACGCTCCCACTTGCGGGTTTCTCCCCTCTTCCAGACATACACCTTGTCTTCCGCAACACGGGTGTCAAAAGGAATCACGGTGAAAGTCGCAATATCTGCCAACTTGTTTAATTCATTGAAGAAAGAGGACAGCATCTCGTCGCTAACTGACCCGGATTGGTCGATAGATACCGCGATATTAGCGTTGCGCCTGACCTTCTTTCCTGGGTGGATATACGGGAATCGCTTATTGATTCGGCGAACCGTGGAGCGCTTGTCCGCTCTCTGTGACGTGCGAACAAAGTATCGAAGCACCTTGCGCCAGTCAACTTTGGTAGTAATCCGGTCCATAATTTGCCGCCGGACATCTGCGCTGATGCTGCCCCATGAATTGGCCTCTGCGGCCTCGTTCGCTGCTGCTTTCATCGCGTCCTTCAGCCTCTCCTTCGCCATCTCAGCGGTTGCCTCATCGACATCACCCCAACCGGAGTGGTCGTCGAATTGGCCGGGCTCGTCACCGGGCTCGTCACCGGGCTCTCCGCCCGACTCTCCCTGGTCCTTCTGCTTCTGTTTCAGGGCCTCAAAGTACCACTCTGCGGTCATGTTTGGGGGCATGTCCTCGAACTTCTCCCCGCCGGGGATGCAGCAGCTATCAGGCAGGTTCTCTGCTCCGATTAGACAATTAATTGACAGGTCTGCCGCGATGTTCCAAGTTTGGAATAGCTTCTTTTCTTCCCCACTAGGGTTCTTATTTGTCATTACGGACGCCAGTTCATCAGGCAGGCGGCCCGTGACGTGTTCGAACACCAAATGATAAAACTCGTGCATAAGGACGCCCGCCCTTTGGGCATCCGTGAGACCTCCAAAGAATTCCGGGTTGTATTGAAGCTCAAAGTGTCCGGTATCGGGATTGACACGTACACCAGCGGTCGGAATCGACTTGTTGGCGCGCTTGTCAACTCGACGTGACAGAGCCGCGAGAAAAGTCTCACGCATCAGCAGTCGATGCACATGGTCGTTCAGGTTGAAGTCTGACATTTTGTTCGCCTCCTACACATACATTGTAATAACAATTTTGGTTGTGTAAAGAAAATTCCGGCTGAGAGTTGGGGTTTCTCGCATTGCCCAACCCTGCTAGCTATCGTCAACAATACCGTTCGTAATAGCATTGAACGGTTACATTATAATTACGCATCCCAGCCGGGAAAGTTATTTCTACGAATTGTCGCCAGTCAACATCGTCACGAGGCGTTGTGCCACTCGCTCGCCGCCAGTGGACTCAGACTTGTGTAGGGCAATCACATTTGCGTTGTCCCCCTTACCGAGCACCGTCCAAAGCTTCATTGAAGCCTCGCTAGGCAGTGTTACGAAGTAGTTCGCGAGGTTCTGAATCTGCTCTGCCGGGATGGGCTTTTCAAACGTGTTGGAAGCCTCCATCTTATCAATGAGAGCACAGTGGTCGTTGATACCAAACTCGCTAGTCTTCTCGACCTCTCCCTTCTCCAAGACATCCTCAACCGTGACCTGTGCGTCATACTTGGCACAAAAGTCATTCAGAGCAACCGATGCCTCGAATCCTACAAACGCACTAGCAAGATGAAAAAAGTCACCACCAGCGGATTCCTTCACGTCGTCGGTGAAGCCTCCGGTTTCAAGGCAATCACTCAGGCGCTTCCAAGAGCGGCGCGACGGGTAAACCTTGTTGGGCTCGTACTCTCCAATGTGCTCAAGGTGGGAGCGGTTCTGGTTAATGAAATCCCAGACCGGGCCGGTCACATTGTCTTTCGCCCAGTCAAGCCAGTCCTCAGCGGTAGGCTCGATGTCGAACACAGTGTAGCGGTCAAGCTCAGCAGGGTCCATCTCACCCACTTGGTACTGCGCTCCGTGCTCACCTCCGTTGACAGCCGCAAAGATGAGAGTGTCCCCGTGAAGCGTCTGGCCCGCAATCTTGCGGGAGTCAGTAAGCTCAAAGATGCCCTGTCGGACTTCCGGGGTAGCTCGGTCAACCTCGTCCAAGAAGAGGACCACTGCCTCGTTGCAAGCCGTTGCCAGCCAATCGGGCGGGTTCCACGAAGTGATATTTCCATCGGTGGAAGGGAGACCGAGAAGGTCTCCCTCCGTCATCTGAGAAGCGCGGCGCTCCACAACCGGAAGGCCGAGAGTTTCCGCCACCTGATAGATGACCTCCGACTTCCCAATTCCATGGCGGCCACGAAGCAGAATAGGCTTGCGGACGGCACAGATATGAGGCGCAATATTTGTAAATGTTTTAAAGTCAATAGCCACAGTAAATGCTCCTGATTAAATTGATGGCTTAATGGAGTTTCGAACCCCGTCTACGAATAAATAGTAATCCCATTTTCGGGAAAGTCAAAGTCTTTTTAGTTGGTGCCCCCGGTAGGGATCGAACCTACGACATTCGGGTTAAAAGCCCGCTACTCTACCAACTGAGTTACAAGGGCACAATGGCTAGCTAAGTAGCCGAGTTGATTATTCAATCACAAATATACGAATTACAAGACAAGCCAAGGTGGCGTAGCCAAATGCAATCATTGTTCCCTCCTATAATAATTACAAATTAAATAAAGTAAAGGTTTATTTAGCGATAGTTGACTTCAGGGCCGGGCGGCGGTCGGCTCACAACGATAACAGATGCCACTCCGGCACTGGATGGCGGTCTATCTGGGAAAGAGAAGTACACAGTAGGTAACCTCACATCCGTGACTACCGCCTGGTCAAAGGCGGAGTCCCGCGACCAGAACTCGCTCTTGAACTTAATTAAGTCTCCCTTCTTTGGAATCTTGAAGTCGGAACCATAAGTATCCCACAAATGTCGCCTATAATCTTGTTCGTATCTTTCCACCGGACTCATCGCCGCCTCCTACACACACATTATAGTCTCTAGGATTCAGAAGTCAAAGTTTTAAGCTCAATGAGCCCCATTGGGTGCAACGGACCCTCCGTCTGTCCAAGCCCAGCAGCAGCACGTCCTTTACGTTCAAGGCCAGCGAAGTGAACCATCGCAGAGTCAATAATGCGCTCGTCAATGCACCCATAAAGCTTCGTGATGACACCAACGCGGTCGCGGTACATAGCCGCAGAGCCGATATACTTAACTAAATCACCGGCTTTCACTGATCACCTCCAGCCTACGGTTTACTTCCAGCGTTGGACCGGGGTCAAGGCGGGTGTCTTGTGGGTCATATGTCCACTGCACCATGCAGTGTACGCCTAAATTTTTCGTCACAAGACCAATGCCTAGCAAGGGGACTTCCGAATGTTTCACCAAATTACCTACTTGCATTGCGGCCTCCTATGACTACATTATGACCACATAAGAGCGAGAGTAAAGTTTTATTCTACTGTGCTATTAATAATTTCCAAATCGCGTGCCACTTGGTCAAGCTCCCAACCAAACGACCCCAAGACCGTAACAATTCCAGTCTCCAGGCGCTTTGTGCTGATTACAATAGCGGTATGACTTTCATCCCAATGAGACGCTTTTACCAAATCACCGACTTTCATTCAAGTCCTCCAATAGACTGCTATGTGATGTTATGGTCTTGCCGTTGCGTTCACCTCCGATGAAGATGCCCTCTATTACTCCAATTCGCGGGACAAAAGTTATCAAAACTAACTGCCCGTCGTGAACAAATCTTGCTAAATGACCGACTTTCATCATGCCTCCATTATAATCTCACAGGGATGAAAGTAAAGTTTATACCTTCTCAATCAACCTCGAAGTCGCTTGAAAGGATTTAACCTTAGAATCTGCAACTACTTCTACAGTGTAAATCCAAAAGTCATTAAAATTATTCCTTTGCCTTTTGATAACCAACCCCAGTGTTCCGACTGGGACGCCATACGTCCAGGTTCCGGTCATTCTGACTAAATCACCGGGCTGCACTGACAATCTCCAAAGACGAGCCAAACCTTCCAACTCGTTGCCCGTTAGCTTCAATGACACTGACTTGGACCTCTTCCCCCGGCCAAACCTTGACCACCAAAACAATTGGATTTGTGCTATACACCGGGGTTGTCTTCCATCTTACCAAATCACCGACTTTCATTGAGCACCTCCAGGCATTTTTCGATATAGGTAGCCGGTTTAGGCCGACTAGGAAAAACAACGTAATTATGATAGGGCGATGGTCCAAGAACAACGATGCCAATCTCAAACTTATATGGGTAAAGCTCGCGAGCGTTGCCGGGAGCGAGAAGCCTCTCTCGATTATCCAACTTGAATCTTACTAAATCACCGACTTGCATTGATAACCTCCAGGGAGAACCTTTCGATGAGAGCACTTTTTTTCATTGAGCAACACCACCGTACCGTACAGCGGATTCCTTCCGTATAAATAATCAAACCTACTCGTTCCAGAGCAGTCTGGTCCCATCCTTTTGGATAAATTCTTTTGTCGTACCTAACAAGGTCGCCCAGCATTGGTTTGACTCTTTTTTTCATCATGTCTAGATTATAACAACAATCTATGGCGTGTAAAGTTTTATTTAGAGCCCCGCGATCGAGGTTGCTGGGTAAACGTTCCAATAACCTCCCCCTAGACACACTATATCGTCGCAGTTTTCTCCCACCCTAATAAATTTATAGTGATCAGACCACTCAATACCTTCTTCCGTGTCTCCATAATCACTCAAATCACCACTTTCCAAGTCACTAACAAAGTCACCAATCCCCTGAACGCCTTGGTCGCTGCTGTACCATTTAATGTCACTCCAGCGAATAACCCACCCTTCTGCACCCTCCGAGAACCGGGTGGAGCTTTCACAAAGAGTGCGACTCTCAGGGTTAGCTGCCAAAAATGTCAAAAAATAAGGAGTGACCTCCTTCGACATCAGGAGCACTACTTCTGATCGGTATCCCATCCTAAACTCCTCTGCTCACCAGGGTCATGAAATCACTATGGTAGCGACCAATCTCGCCAGTCTGGAAGCAAATTTCATAGATGCCGCCCCAGCCGTGATAGTCGTCGTTCCTTCCAGACAGAATTATTCCGGTCTGGCTATCAAAGATAGTATCACGGGGCTTTTCTGTCTCCCATCGTGGGGGTGCTGGGGTGAATCTTACCATGTCGCCCGCAGCAAACTTCTGCGGGAATCGTGCGGGCATAAAAAGAACTTTCTTTTTGTCTCCGCACGTTCTTGAGTTGTGCCCTTCGTTTTCGCAGTATCCACAACGCATCATTCACCTCCATTTCGTCTAAGTTATAGTCTCTTGTGAAAGGAAGTCAAACTTATTCTGCGTAGAAATATCGTGTGAGATGAATTTTACTTTCATTGGCTATACGATACGCGGCGTTGATATAACTCTCCGCAGTATACACATCAAACTCCTTAGCTTTCATAAGCTTCAGTGCAGATTCCATGCAAGCCTTCTCCGAGAGACTATCATCTATTTCGGAGTCTTCCGCTATAGGGCTCACAACTGTAGGACTATTAGATAGACGATAGTGCGCGTAGTCCTCTCTCTTCGACGACGACATAGAACAAATTTCAAATGGGAGTTCACATCTTTGTGTCCTTCCATTGTTAAGGAGAACACAAACCGGGTCATCCTCCGCCATTCTCCCGAATTCATTATCAAAGTTCACATGGTCCCAATCAATAGATGTTACCACACCAAAAATATCGACATCCTTGTAACCATGATTTTCTTCGTAGACGCTGGTTCTCAATGTAACCAAGGAACCACATCCAAAGTTTTGTTCTTTTGCTCTTTCCACGAAAAGAGTGCGGACATTACGAATCATAATTGCACATTTTTCAGTCTTTCCGGTGAGGGCTTGACACTTGCGTCGGTCATGGCCCTCTTCGTGGCAGAAAGAGCAACGGCGGGGGGCTGCCTTCTTAGCAAGCTGCCGCTTCGACCATTCGCATCCGTTAGCAGAGTCGTTGGCAAGTTGCTCTTTTCTTTTTGTACATCCGCGACGGTTATGTCCATGTCCGCCGCAGTAACCACAGTAAACCATTTTTCCCTCCTAGAAGGTCGTTGTGCTTATATTATAATAACCAACATCAGTAAGTAAAAGTATCCGCCAGATAATCAATTTTCCTTGACGCGGTCGTGCTCTTCCACTCCATTTCTTTAAACAGGCGCTTTGCTAGTTTTTGACAGCCCTCGCGATCCGAGAGCGAGGGGTTCCCTTCATTGTCGGCACGCACACCGTTTACGATTTTTAAATCTTCATTGAATCGCCAGGAAGAAAACTCACTACGCTCCTTCCGCCCAAGGTATCCAATCTCAAATGGAAACCTGAATCTCCGCTCAGTGCTACCAGTGAAGAACTGTACTACCACCGGCTCGCTGGGATAAGAGGAGCTTTGGTCCCATTCATTAGTATAGTTTACGTTATCCCACGTAATTCTTTGGACGATCCCGAATGCCTCGGATTTTTGATAGTCCCCGTCGGCCCAGTTAGTGACTTCGACGGATACAAGAGAGCCGACACCGAAATTGTGTTCCTTCGCACGCTTATGTATCGCACTGCGAACGTCTAGGTTAATCCTACCCATTTTCGCCACAGAATCTTGCAGTTCTTGGCATGTGCGCCGGTCATGCCCACTAAGACTACAAAAGCTGCAAGTACGCGAGACCCTTCTTTCTAGCTCCACCTTCGCATAGTGGTTCCCGGCCTCTGCCGACCTAGTAAGTGACTCTGTCCTACGAGAGCATGTTCTACGATTATGCCCTGTATGTCCGCACCAACTACAGCGTCTCATCTCCCCTCCTTGGTTGTTACACCTTGATTATAACCCCAGGCGACTAGAGGTAAAGTTTTATTTTCTTCTATGATTTCACTGCGTTCGCAAGGATTTTATCACTATGCCATCGAACAGTCCCCGGCTTCACCACCACTTCATGGAACTTATTGTCCATCCACACGGTAAGTTGGTTCTGGCCTGTCTCTGTCACAATCGCGTGTCGTTTGTTCAGAGTAACAAGACTACCCACGGGCGGCATTCCCTCATCCGCGTCTTGGGACGCTTGGACGTGGTAGAACGACTTTTTCTCGCCCTCCGATTTATAAGAACTAAAAATCTTTCCCCCCGCCATCTGCTGGTGCTGGTCTAGGATGACCTTGACCCGCTTTGGCGGCTTTGTTAGGGACGTGTACTTATCCGCCTCGACTTCCCACTTGTTGTTGGGGAGCTTCTTTGCAGAAGCAACCTTCATAACGATTGTTCGATAGCGCGGGAAGGAGCGTACAATCTCTGCCTCTCCCTGCTCGTTGGTCTCAACAGTCTTTCGTGCTCGACCAATGCCAAAGCACCACTTCTTCATTAGAATATCATTCTCTTTCATTGAAAACCTCCAAATGTTCTCTTCTACTCCAAGTAACTCTTCCAAGCTCACACCAAAAAACCTTGACGTTAAAGCTCCCTGCACTAATTATAATCCCGATGGTGCGGTCGTCAAGTTCTCGTTCATCAAAAATATTATGAACTAAATCGCCCGACACAAACTGTCTCATGCGGGGCTCATTATCTCAAATACCGGGCGCTGGCCGTATCGATAAGTCAACTGTTTGCCCACATTCGAACCAGTGACCCATCGAACCGTGAAGGTGGTCATGGTCCCTTCGTTGACTACAAGGGCCATGTTGCCGTCGCGAGAAAGCAAATCCCCTGGGTAATAAGCATAAAAATTCATAGTAACCCCTAAGTAAAATATTTGGTACGCCCGATGGGACTTGAACCCATGACAACCACTTTATAAGAATGGCGCTCTAACCTACTGAGCTACGGGCGTGTAATCATTATATCTCTATTATAAGCACAGCCATGCCCGATGTCAAAGAATATACACATCCTTCCTAAATTCGGCTTGTGATTCCTGTAGCACCTTACCTTCCATAAACCATTGTACAACTGGGTCTCCGTCTATATCAAAATTCAGTATAATCCCCAGCCAATCAAAAGGCTTGTCAAGGTTTTTACATCTTGTATCTGCGACAAGATCACCTACTTTCATTTATAACCTCCAATGCGTTAGCAGACATAAGGATGGCAGCGCCGTCAGCCCAATGAACCTCAACGCGGTCTCTATAATGAGTTGGATATTTTTTTTTAAACGGCTTGGCGTAGAAATCTCTCTCAACACTAATAATAATGCCGGCCATGCCGTTACTATCGACGAGATACCCGCGCCTATGGTCTAATATTTTTACCAGATCACCTACTTTCACTTATAACCTCCACCCCAACCATCGTTAGCCAGTCGTTGTCGATTCCGTCATTTACACCAAATAGTTTAACAAGCCCGTTGCTCGGATTGTGTGGGCCTTCTAAGTACATAACTTCAGCCACTATAAAAGCGGTACTAGGTTCTCCCCAACTGTATCTATACCTTACCAAATCACCTACTTTCATTCAGTAACTCCAATTCACTCTCTAGCCAGTATATATGACCGACTGCTTCTGGAAACAGGGTATACTCTCTTCGATGACTCGGGTCACTAGGCTCGTATACCGATGTTATAATGTGGCTCTGATTCCCGGTTGGGCATTGAGAATTATAAACGTTAACACGGACAAGATCACCAACTTTCATTTACAACCTCGATTTTCTTAGTCTCCACCTTATTGATGTGCCCATTCGTCCATCGGATAGTAGGCCCCTTGTTGATGTGCAGAATGACGCCCAGCTTGAGCATCCACCCGTGTCGTTCCAAAACTCGTGGGCCTGGCATCATACAAGGCTTTACCCGTACTAAATCACCGATTTTCACTTATAACCTCCAGCCAGGGTGGCACTTCGAGTTCTATATCTCCATCGTTCCAGCGAACGATAACACCCACATTAAAGCCTTCGCTCTTTTCCAAGTATTCGATGACGACACCGTGGGCTCTGTCCTTGTGTCCTCGCAGGCCGTGGTTCTCACCCGGCCTCACCAAATCACCCACTTCCACTGATCACCTCCAATTCTCCTCCATAGTTATCGACATCCTCGATCTCTCGGATGTCGTCGCACCACTGTACCAGAGTGTCCGGCTGCGTGTTTACAATCAAGCCAAACGTACCAGATGGTATATGTCTTACCAAGTCGCCAACCTTCATTTGATAATCTCCAATGCCCGAGGGCTCAGAGGGTGAATATAACCCCAGAACTGTGGGAAGGCTACCTTATAGTCATGTGGCCCCCTACGTTCCACAACGATGCCAATCTCTCCCTTGATAATATGTTTCATCGGCATAGCGCAGTTGTTTTCTACGCCTCCGCATCCGGGTTGCCAAGTACACATAACCAAATCTCCAATTTCAAAACTCTTCATGTCTTTGTTATAACCCCCAAAACTATGCAGTCAAACTAAATTGTGTCCAATTGTTTCATTAATTGGTGGCAGATAGAACGCTTTAGTTCATCGGAGATGAACCGCGCCAGGTCTTCCAAGTCTTCAAAGCGACTCTCATTATTATGTGCGTCTGTGAGGGCCTTTAGAATAGTTTGTTCCATTTTAGTTCTCCTTAAAATATTTGGTAGCTAAGGTGGGACTCGAACCCACAAGCCCTGTTGGGCGACAGATTTTAAGTCTGCTGCGTATGCCAATTCCGCCACTTAGCCATGTGTTTATTATAAGCACGTTCCTAACAATGGTAAACAAAAAGTGATCTTTTCGCATAGTTACTAATGATGGGCAAGAAAATAAAAGTGCTAGTAATTATGGCTATGCTGTTAAACTTGTTCGATATTTGGTCTACATTATTTATACTTGATAAAGGGGGAACGGAGATAAACCCTGTTATGGCTTATGCTATCGAAGTTGGTCCTTGGTTTTTCGCCGCTATCAAAGTTATTCTTTTTGCTCTCGCAATTATTCTAATAGCAAAGCGTGTGCCAAAGCTCCTAGTGTGGGTTACTGTGTCGTACAGCTTGTTGGCCTTGTGGCATTGTTACCTGCTGTGGAAAATTTGTTCTCTCTCTTCCTGCGGGGTTGTGGGAGCATTATTTTAAAGAGAAGCAATGCTCCATGTTAATATTGCTGCCCCGGCAATTGATAAAGCCACGGTAAAAAGCCTGTCCCCGCTAAATCGTTCAAAATCATTCATTTTTTTTCCTTGTATTTTTGTCAGAGCCGAACTAGGAGTCGGATATTTCTTTGCTGTTTGTAAGTTCCAATAATATATATTAATGTATGGTACGGATAGAGAGACTCGAACTCCCGACATCAAAATTAGAAATTTTGTGCTCTTCCATCTGAGCTATATCCGCGCAATGAACTACTCTCCCTGTTACGTCATGGACGTATATATTTTTCTACCTCTTCGAGGTCTATCTTCTGCCTCTCATAATATCCAAGCCATGTATTACAATATCCACACAATATGCCACGAACTCTTCCGGTCTTGTGACAGTGGTCCAGGCAAGCCCCATCTTGATTGGTGTCACCCGTAAACTTTATCTTTTTTTTGCAGAGACCACAAGAACTACTTTGCTCTTTCAATAATCTCTTCCTCTCGGGGGCAGTGACTCCATACCGATAGATCAAGTTCTTGCAGGTATGGCAATGAGACCTGTCCGGGGCTCTAGTATTCCTACACTTCTTTGTCTTGCACTTCAATTTTCTTCCTCTTTCTCCGGTACTTCATGTCAGAGGAATAATGGATTTTAAGCTCGTTGTATTCCTCTGCCTGATCTAACATTTGCCAAAAAGTTGAGCGCTCTATGCCATGTTCGGAGTCCCATCTATTACTATGTTTATGAGATAGGACACGATAGTAATACTTTTTACTCGTAATTTTGGTGATCACGCCAAAGCCATGAGTTGTTTCTATCATGTCTCCAATCTTTAAATTATAGATTGTCTCGCTCATGACTATATTATAACCTCCGTTCGCATTATGGCAAGAAATTATTTTGCATACTTTATCTCGTTTCGGGCTAACCTTATTGTAATCCCATTCGTAAAACTCACGTTGTGTGTTCTAGTCGAGTTGAATGTAGTGTAAACAGAGTCTAAAACGATACCAACCTCATCCCTAAGAGCAGATAACCACTTGCTTTTTTCTCCACGAGCAGACAACGTTACTAAATCACCTACTTTCATGTCTGCCTACCCTTCATTGGGGCACAAGCGACATCACTTTATTGTTAGGAGCAAGCAGGTTGGCTGCATACTCAAAAGTGTAGGATGCGTCGTCCATCCAATAAATATGTACCGCCTCACACTGATAGTTCTCATGCCAGTGTGGTTCAGTAAGAGCAATCCCGTATACAATGAAATCTTGATAACCACGATATTCGACTAGGCGCCCTTTTATATTACCAGTCTCCATTCAAAAGCTCACAATCGTCAATATCAACCCAATAATCACCATTCTCAAAATTAACGAATGCCAGACCATCGTTCCTGTCTTCCTCGTGGCCCTCCTGATCACAGTAAGGGGTGCAAAGCACAATTCCCGGCTCGGGCGGTTGCGCGTGAACAGGATCGTGGAAAAGAATGAGATCTCCTTTCTTCATTGCACTAACTCCCAGTGTTCTGCCAAATCATTTCTGACGGTGCTCCCCCCTTGTAATACTACCTTAATCTTATTAGAATTTGCCTCGATAACAACGCCTAGCTTTTCGATATACCTTTTTTCTTTAGACATCCCACGAAGAGTCCACCAACCAGAGTATTTCATTTTAACCAAGTCTCCCTTCTTCATTTCTCTACCTCACACATGACTACTTCGCCATAAGCGCCATTCAGAATGTTCGTTTCTAGCCACCCATGTCGGTCATTGTATATCTTTGCTGGCGGGAGTTCCGCATTGAAGGAGATTCTCCACGCCCAGGCGGGCCAATCGCTCGCTGACCACTGAAATCTTTCGGTTAGGACGCCAATGACCCCATTTTTCACAAGAACAAGGCAACCCGGAGACAACTTTCTACCAACTCTCATTTATCCTCCTGCTCGAAGCCAAATAACTTCAATAGAGTTATAATCACATCTCGCAGTTCTTCATAACTTTTTCTATCATAAAAAATCATTAGTGGATCCTCATTGTTTCCCATTCCCCGTCAGAATTTGTATAGCGAACTTTTTTTATCCCTGATTCGCGAATATGTTTCATACATTGTTCACAAGGCTTCGCCATAGCCCTTCCTCCGCTTTTCTTGAAGCGGAGTACCTCTAGGATGTCTCCGGGCTTTGCAAAGCGTAGAACGTTCATTTCTGCGTGCATGTGGCTACCGTGGGTTCCATCGGGATAGATACGTTTGAATCGAGGGTGTGTCTTGAACGTATTCTCCCCAACTTTGATAACAGACTTGCCTCTCCGCAGGATCGCCGCAAGATGGTAAAGTCTACCATTGTTTATAGCCTTCTTTCTAGCCGCGTAGTACACCGGACATAACGTCCACCTCCTGGTTTATCGGCATTATAGCACCACGGATAGCATCTGTAAAGTATTTATGCCACACTTGCAATTTGAAACCACTTGGCATTATACCACGTTTTCCCCTGTAACCTATCGGCAAGACGTTTATTTTGTGTCCCTCCATCTCTGATGAACAGCCTCGTGGGACGCAACTCTTCCTTGCCCGACATCCAAGCAACAGTGATAAGGATATCGCCTTCAGACGCCAGGGCGCTATCATAGCTGGGGATATCAACTTTATCAACTCCAATTACGAGCGCGATACTTTTACTCCCACCACAATTATATTTTACAATAGAGCCAATCATCTTTTGGCTCCGTGTTCATATTCGTCCACTCCAGAAAACATAGCGCCAAGGTCATCATAATTTGTAAATGTCTGCCACCCGTCATCGGGCTCGTGTCGGGCACGCCATTTTACAGTGCCGTCTTTTTGCTTGATGTAAATGTACTCTACCCCTTCCTTAAAAAAAAGACACCCAGAATAAGGATCAAAATAATACGCAGTTTCTTGTCGAAGCATTTCCGGCTTTCCATCTATGCTTCGAAGGCAACGAAGACCACCGGTAATCCCAGACTTTAAAACAAGAGCATGAACATCATCATAACCCATTCTTAAAAGCTCCTCGACTTTAGCAGAAGGATACCCATCGTAATGACAGTATACCCCAATATGCTCCGTCTCTGATGTTTCTACAAATATACATGCGCTAGTAGACACCTGTGCCTCCTCTATTTTTAGGACGTCAAAATTTCTTCTTTTTCCCGAACCTATCGTAAATAAAAAATTCCTCCTCGGCCTCACCTGTAAAAGTTATAATAACAGATGGCCCCGCGTCAATTTGTTTTTTAGACCCTTTTTTGCGGGTACCGTAATATGAATTACGCCCGGAGCTAACGCCAGGTTTGGCCGCCGGGAGGACTTCATGGTAATGTTTAATTATCATTAGTTCCCTCCGAAACAACGCTCAGGTATTTTACTAACATATCGCAAATCCTATTATCGTTCAGCCATCGAACCTCAACCCTCGGGAGGCTAGTTGTGTAGTCAGGAGTAATCTCTCTTAAAACAATCCCCATTGCGTGGTCGCTCCAACTAGACCAAGTGAGTTTTACTAGGCTTCCTGTGGGTATGCTCATGCGTCTGCCATTGGAATCGTTAGAGCAACCGCCAGAATACCCTCTGCACAATTATTAAACGTGTCTGCTCTTTTGTTTTCTTGGTCTGCCTCGTTTTGCTTCCCTATGGCTAAAAATGTGACCGCATCCGCCGTGGCCCTGGCAGCACGATTTTTCATGTGCTTGTAATCTTCTAAATATAGATTCTTAAAGGTGCCGTGGTCTGCCCTTTCTTCGAAAGGGTTGTCAAAAATATCAAACATATGTAGTCTCCTATGGCTTGCTACTATAATAATCACCAATACAGAATATAGCAAATTATTTTTTATTTTAATCGTGCAGATTCTTCTTCCTTGATTTTTTCAAGATCAAGGAAGTCTTCAGGGATTCCTAAATGTTCTGTCTTGCCTACTATTTCCAAGATAGCTCTTCTAACAAACGAACTCTCTATACCTAATTCTGCTTGTATTGTTGGCGGGAGAGCCGTGGTAATATAAGCTCTTATATTTGTTTTGGGATGTGTAAAAGAAATCTTTACTGCACCGTTCATTCCTCTGTCTCCCAAAAGGTGTTTCCAAAAAAGGTGTTTCCAAAATATATCCTCCACGATGCCAACCGTATTAACATTTATATATTCGTGCATAGTGTTATCCCATAAACGCATGTCCACCAGAACTATACAACCAATCCCAAATCCTTGTTTAATACATATCTCTTTTAGCTGGGTTCTCATACGTAATGTTTTGTTCGCGGAAACAACAGTAGAATTATGATGTTCAGGACATCTTCTTATATTGTGACCCTTCTCTTTACAATAAGAACATTTGTATTTCTTCCCCATATAATAAATACCACAAGGACACAATAAATTTATAATTTATTTAAGATGTAAGAGATTCCTTCGTATCCAAAAGCAATCTCCTTATCTTGTTTATCCTCTCTTCAAGCTTCGCCTTTTTTTCAGTTTGGAGGGCACTCTTCAAAAGGTAGAGTTCCGTCAGGATCTTCTGAAACTCTCTTTCCGCTCCACTAGGCTCATAAACCCGTACCATATTAATTCCTTTTGGCATTTCGCCAGGTAAAAAAATCTTGCTAGATTTTGTTAAGAAAATGATGGGGTGCCACCTTCCCATCGTGCCACTTGTATTTTCGAACAAGGAAACCAATTTATTTTAATTAGTGGACTCTCGCACCATTGCTCCATAAATTAAGACATGCTCGCCAATATCACGCCGGATCCCACCGACTTGGCCGCCGTTCCCAGCAACCTAACATGCACCTCTTCTTCTTCGTAACACCACAGATCTACACGACTCCAATCTCCTCCGGGGTGGAGGGATCTCGCCTCTTCTTTTGTATCGGCGGCGACGATCGCGGCGTGGAAGGTGCCTTCTCCCGTATTCTCGTCTTGAAAAATATAATAAAGTTTCATACCTAATAAATAGGTGCAGAGTCGAATAATAAAATTTTTAATACCGCTCTATCACATACCCACGGTCGATAAGTTTATTGGCATCTGCACAGATGTGGTTGTTATACCTCCACAGCATCCCCGAATCTACAAGCCTCTGGAAAAGGTCCACCGTGTTTTCAAATGACAGCGCACCGTTCTCATATTTTTCTATCTCTAGCGATGTAAAGTTCATAAAGGTCTCCATGAAGCTTAATTAGTCTCATAGAGACCTTTCTCCCCACTTATTTTGTATCACTTAAAACCTTTACCATCGAGACGGGCGTCCAGAAGGATTCAGAATATCCGTGCCACTTTATACGAACGCCGGGGATATTCCCCTCGGCTACGTTTTTTAAGCTCACAACCTCTACCACAACTCCAATCTGCTCCGGCCCCTCGTCGAAAGGCCCAGGGACTAGATCAACCCCCGCGTCGGAGTTCCATAC
>Ga0208030_1000489_pt1 | contig 27248 bp, 20 predicted proteins | sample MalvirDeepMed_M9_FD_184246 | JGI IMG/M metagenome (GOLD analysis project Ga0208030, IMG submission 184246) | Marine viral communities from the Global Malaspina Expedition - Malaspina viral metaG DeepMed_M9 (SPAdes) (version 2) | ecosystem: Environmental > Aquatic > Marine > Oceanic | place...
CAAATATGGTTAGATTTACAAATAAAAAATTGGTAATAACCGAAAGAATAGATTTAGGTGATACTGAGCTTGGTTAATTTTGGGATTTAAAAGACATATTTATCATGTGAGGTGGAAGACTCCCCTCCATAGGGTTTTTTATTAAAGGGTTATTTTATGAGTAAAATTACTGAAGAAGAACTACAAAAGATCAAAGACGGCCGTGAACAGGTATCGGTGGTTGCTGAGTACTTAAGTGAGTTAGTTCTTCAACACACGGTTTTAGATAATTTAGTTAAGAATGCAAAACAAGAGTTTTTGAATTCGGTTTCGGAAGAAGAAAGTTACTTTGCTGAACTTAATAAAAAGTACGGCGAGGGGTTATTGAATATAGAAACAGGTGAGATTGAAACTTCTTAATGGAGATTAAGATATGGCAGAGCGTGTAGTCAGCCCCGGCGTATTTACGCGAGAACGAGATTTATCCTTCTTAGAGCAAGGTGTAGCTAACATTGGTGCAGCTTTTGTTGGCGTTGCTCAGAAAGGTCCAGCATTCATTCCAGTGATTGTTGATAGTCAGACAGAGTTCGAAGAGAGATTTGGTAAAGCAGATGAATACAGTTATCTTGGATATACTGTTCAAAATTATTTACAAGAAGCACAATCAGCAACCGTGGTTCGTGTTCTTGGATTGGATGGAACTAGTGCAGAAACAGCTACTCTTAAAACCACCAAATTAATTGTTAGTGGTTCAGGTGGTACGCGAGTAGCAGCTATTTTCCATCCGACTCTTAGTGGTTCTACGATAACATCTGCTTCTGTTGTTGCTCCAACAATGGATAATGTTACTATGTACCTGAGTTCTTCAGGTGGTGCTGCTGGTACATCTGGTACCGCTACTTGGACAACTGTTAGTATTTCTGGATCAAGTGCTAGTAGTGTAAGAAATGCAATAGGAACTAATCCTTACGGAACGAAGCCCGGATATGTATATGCATTTTTCCCCGATGCGGTTGATCCGACACGGGGAGGTATTACATTTGCTTCTGCTTCCACGGTAACCGGAACCGCGGCTGTAAACTTTAGTGGATCAAGAAGTTCATCCCCTGCTGCTTACACCAATGCAAAGACTCCATATCTTCGTTCACAACTAATTAGTGGAAATCGATGGGATCTATTTAAGGTTCATACCTTAGCCGATGGAACAAATTCAAATCGAGCTGTTAAGATTTCTATTCAATCTGTTAAGTATCAAACACAGTCTGGAAGTTTTGGCACGTTTTCCTTGTTGGTTAGGAGACATGGAGACACGGATAAGAATCCAGAAATCTTAGAACAATATGATAATTTGAACCTTGATTCAAATAGTTCAGATTTTGTTGCTAGACGAATTGGAAACAGTGCTCCATTTACTGATTCTGTCTCCGCGGAAACTTTTTATCAAGGAGATTATTCAAACAAGAGTAGATATGTTAGAATTGAATTAAGTGCAGATGCTTATGGATTGCCAGAAACCACGGTACCTTACGGATTTGCAGCTGTATCTACACCGTGGGCTGCTTCGTCAGGGGCGACCGGAACAGATAATCCAGTTCCTCCGTTAGTATTCGATACCGCTTGGACCCAAGGAACGAATACTGGACACAGTACTACCGCTACACGCGATCCTAAGAAATTCTATGGGTATGATTATACTGCTACAAATTATACAAATGCGAGTTATCTTGCTCCCATTCCAAATAGTGCTACAACGGTAAATTATATACCAGATAAGGCAACCGTTTCTACAGTACCATCGACTGTAACTGAATTTTCACTTGATAACATAAGAGCTAGTGAGGTTGCTGGAGATAATTTAAGTCTTACTGATTCTTCTCATATTACATATCGTAAATTCACAGTACCAATGCAGGGTGGGTATGATGGATTTAAACCAAGTCGTGAAAGAACACTTGGTCAGTCCATTGTAGCTACCAATACACAGGGGTTTGATTTATCAACATCCACTGCTGAAGGTTCAGTAGCCTTTAAGAAAGCTGTTGACGCAATTAAGAATCCTGAATCATTTGATATTAATTTGTTAGTGATTCCTGGGGTCAATTATGAACAACATCCATATGTTACTCAATATGCAATTGATGCGTGTGAGGATAGACAAGACTGCTTCTATATCATGGATCTGGCAAGTTGTCCAGCTAATGTAGCTATGGCGATTTCAAAAGCTGCATTACTTGATACAAATTATGCTGCTGGTTGGTATCCGTGGGTTAAAGTTTTAAATACTAATACTAATAGATTCGTGTGGGCTCCTCCTTCGGTCGTATTACCTGAAGTATTTGCATATAACGATAATGCTGCTGCTGAATGGTTTGCTCCTGCTGGATTGAATCGCGGCGGAATCCCAGGCGCAACCCAAACAAAGAGTCGTTTGACTAGAGCAACTAGAGATGAACTTTATGAGAATAGGGTTAATCCAATTGCAACCTTCCCAGGACAGGGAATTGTTGCTTGGGGTCAGAAGACTCTACAGAAGAAAGCTAGTGCTCTTGACCGGATTAATGTCCGGCGTCTTTTGATCGCGATGAAGAAGTTTATTGCTTCATCGTCAAGATACCTAGTGTTTGAACAAAACACAGAAGCTACAAGAAACCGTTTCTTGAACATTGTTAATCCATACTTGGCCAGTGTTCAGGAAAGACAAGGATTGTATGCCTTCCGTGTGGTCATGGACGAGTCAAACAATACACCGGATGTGATTGATAGAAACCAATTAGTTGGTCAAATTTATCTACAACCCGCACGGGCAGCTGAATTCATTGTTATTGATTTCAACATTATGCCAACGGGCGCAACATTCCCAGGAAATTAATCGTTATATTTTAAGATACGTTGATAATTATATAAAAGACCTTTTGGAGACAAAAATATGGCAAACCTAGTTAATGAACAAGAACTGTTCTTTAAGGCATTTGAGCCGAAGATGGCAAATAGATTTATTCTATATGCCGACGGCCTTCCAGCGTATGTAGTTAAGGGTGTTGCAAGACCGTCATTAACCCAAGATGCAAAGGTTCTTAATCATATCAATGTTCAGCGATACGTTAAGGGCCGTTCTGTGTGGGGACCAGTTTCAATGACGTTGTTTGATCCAATTGTTCCTTCGTCTTCTCAGTCGGTAATGGAATGGGTTCGACTTCACCACGAAAGTGTAACGGGTAGAGATGGATATGCTGATTTCTATAAGAAGGACATAACAATTAATGTATTAGGCCCCGTGGGAGATAAAGTTGAAGAGTGGATTCTTAAAGGATGTATAGTTACTCAGGCTACTTTTGGTGAGTTGAGTTTTGATACCGATGATCCGATGCAAGTAGAAGTGACCGTCCAACCAGATCTGTGTATCCTGAATTACTAAAAGTTTTTGATAAGAAACATAAAAAGTATTAAAAACAAAACCTCCTCAGCATTGGGGAGGTTTTATTTTATATAAAAATACTTATAGTAAGACACTTAATTCGGATTCAAAATTATGGCACAAAGTACTAGTTTAACAGTAGGTCAGGGTGAAACCTTTAAAATTTTAGTTTCAATTACTGATCAGACCAACACACCAATTAATATAACAGACCAAACGTTTAGTGGCCACGTGCGCGAAACGTATTCTTCAGAAGATACATCTGCGCTTTTTCAAACTGAAAAGATAGCGCCGAACACTTCGGGTTCACTTTATGTTAGTTTACCTCCAGCCTCTTCTTCGTTGTTAGATGCTCAAGATTATGTTTATGATGTATTAATGATAAGTGGGTCAACTACTCGTAGAATTATTGAAGGAAAGTTTGTTGTAAGACCTTCCGTTACAAGGTAAGTTAAATGCCGTATACTATTCCATCTGGGATTGCTTTAGACATACCTGACTTGAGAGTTACTATAACTCCACAGTCTGAATACAAAGTAACAATTCAGGCTGTTGATAGTTATAATACTGTGTTGGTTCAAAATACCACAAGTACTGTAACAAGAAATCCTAGTATATTTGTAGACCTTGCTGCATCAGCGAGTTGGGCCACTACGGCATCTTTTGCTATTGTTTCTGCAGGAACGGCTTCAGTAGCTATTACCGCAGATACCGCATCGATGGTTACAACGACACTTTTACCGGGCGTAGGACTTCCAATACTTACGGGATCGGTGATACTGTCCGGTTCTACCGCTACTGGAATTATTGGTGCAACTGCTAATTTAGATCCAGCCATCCCAACATCGTCTTTTCTTGGAGTTAATGTTGATTATAGAGCATTTAGAAGTGGTAGTGCAAGACAAGGAATATTATTGGCTACTTGGTTGGGAGGTGGTAGTGACCTACTTTCGTTTAGCGACGTATCGGCTGCTTCTGTTGGAGATACGTCAGATATATCGTTTTCTTTTATTTTAACTGGAGCAAATGCTCATTTGAGAATAACCAGTACAGGCTCCGGCCCCGATACTTGGACAGTACAAACCTATTTTAGATTGTTTCCTAAATTTTAAAACTAATTATATTATGAACTATTGTGTGGAGAATATGAATGGCTAATGAGTTTATCGCTCGTAAGGGTCTAATAGCATTAAGTAATTCCGAAGTTACTGGAAGTTTAGGAATTTCTGGAAGCGTAACGGTCGGGGACGGGTCAAGTATCATTTTCACGGACTCGCTGGTTAATTCTAGCATCTCGTCTGACGATGGACGGCTGACCTTCTCGTCAGGGGACAGCGGTGGGGGCCAATCCATAGTCTTCACGGATGTCGTGACCGAAGATAACTATTCGGTATCGAGCGTGCCTTGGACCTACATGCGGTTCAGTCCAGCCATCTCGATGCAGCCCACAACTAACGCACACACTTGGTCGCTGATGAAGTTGGAGCCCAACGTGAGCGGCAGCGGGAACACTGGCGACCTGGCTATCTTGGAGATCGCGCCGATCATGACGGCATGGGGCGGCGACGAATATCTGATCAAGGCCGGTACGTCGGTGTCCACCGATTTGTTCATGGTGAGCAGCTCGGGTGATCTGACGGTTGCGGGTGATCCCACGTTCAACCTCGGCGGTGTCGGCGGCCGTGCCCTGTTCATCGACGGTGCGGGCTCTATCCCGTCCTATGACGGCGCGACCGTCGCGGTGTTCCAGAACAATGACGCGCTGGGCCGCGAAGCACGGGTTGTCGTGCTCTCAGGCGCGAGCGGCGTTGGTACGTTAGCGTTTGGTGACGCCGCCGACGAGGACCGGGGTTGGATGGCGTATGATCAAGGCAACGATGATTTCTCATGGAAGGTCGGGGGCTCGTCTGATACGATGGTGCTATCGTCGTCGGCGCTTACCCTGTCAGGACACAGCCTCCGAATCGACACAATTGAACTTAACCACGCATCAGCTAATACATTAACAGCTTCTAGTGGTGTTCTTAGTATTGAAGGTAATCGTATCTTCCATGCTGGTGGAACTGATATTCCAGTTGCTGATGGTGGTACTGGAGCTTCCACCTTAACCGACGGCGGAGTTCTACTTGGTAGTGGTACTGGTGCAATAACCGCAATGGCGGTTCTTGCTAACGGTGAGATGATCGTTGGTAACGGCACAACAGATCCCGTAGCAGAAAGTGGAGCAACACTGCGAGATTCAATTGGTATTGGTGTAAGCGATTCACTAGAACTTACAGCACTTAATCTTGGGTCGGGAGGTGACACAACAATTACCCGAGCATCTGCTGGCGATATCGCTGTTGAAGGTAATCGTATTTTCCGTGTTGGTGGTGCAGACGTTCCGGTCGCTGATGGTGGTACTGGACAGTCAAATCTAAATAACTTAATCACGATGGGTACCCACACTACGGGAGATTATGTTGCATCTCTAGTAGCTGGAACGGGTGTCACATTATCAAATAATAGTGGAGAAACTGCTACCCCAACTGTTGCAATTGGACAGGCGGTCGCTACAACTTCTACTGTAACATTCGATACTGGATCATTTACAGGTGATGTTACGATTATTGGTAACTTACTTGTTCAAGGTGCTACTACACAAATCCAAACATCAGAACTTAAGGTTGAAGATGCATTAATTACCGTTGCTTCGGGCTCTGCAAATAGTACAGCCGCTAATGGTGCTGGTATTGAAATTGACATGGGTGGTCAAACCAACCCATCAATGACATGGGCCCATACAACTCAAGAGTTTGATTTCAATTATCCAATTAGTAGCAGTCAGTTTACAGGTTCATATTCCGGTGATGGTTCTGGATTAAGTAATATTGTAAGTACATTAACTACTGCTGGCGAAAGTGGTGGTGGAACTGTTGCTCTTAAGACCCAAACTCTTACGGTTACTGGTGGGGAGGGCATTGATACTGTTGCTAGTAATCAAACAATTACGATTTCTGGTGAAGATGCAACTGATTCAAATAAGGGTGTAGCTTCGTTTAATTCAACCAACTTTACTGTATCTTCCGGTGCTGTTACTTCTAATAATATTACTATTAATGGCGCAACTGTAACCCTTGGTGGTACTAGAAATGTTACACTAGCACAAATTACAAACGCTGGCGCTACTACTACTGACGTAGTAACGTTTAGTACGGGTGTTGCCGTTGCTGGTACTAATATCTCTGGATCATCGGTAGTGGTTGCTACGGGTGGTTCTGAAACTACATCGATTATTGCAACAGTTGCTACCGCTTCATACTCAAGTGCTCAGTTTGATTATTCTGTTGTCGAAGGCGGCGGGCTAGGTATAAGAGCTGGTACTGTTATAGCAGCTTGGAAACCTCTTGCGGGCACGATACAGTTTACGGACTTCTCAACCCCAGACATTGGTGACACATCAGATGCTACTTTTACGATGGACGGTTCGCTTGCAAATGCTAGATTAAAATTTACTTCTTCGACCGGATCGTGGACGGTTAAAGTAGCAACACGAACATTATAAAAATATAAAATAAAATAATTATCCTTTGGATAGTGAAAGAGGAAATATATGGCAAACGAATTCATAGCCCGCAAAGGGCTAATCTCAGTAAGCGACACTCAACTCACCGGCAGTCTCATCGTATCCGCTTCACAAGGTTCAGGTGTAGATTTATATGTAAGTGGAAGTGCTACAAAACCAAGAGTCGGCATTGGTATCGAAACTCCCGCAAAAGCCCTAACTGTATTAGGAGATATAAGCGCTAGTGGTAACATAGAAGTAGATGGTGGAATTACAGGTAGTGCGATTACTGGAAGTTTTAAAGGAGATGGTGCCGGAATAACAGGCCTATCCTCGGCCGCAGTTAGTAGTTATACAAATTCTACTAATAATAGAGTAATAACTTCGGTTGATTCAAGTACTATAAATTCTGAAGCTAATTTAACATTTGACGGAAGCAATCTCGCGGTGTTGGCCGGGAACGTCAACGTTGCCACTGGGGGCAAGTTAGGAATATTGGGCGGAGTCGCTTGGGTGCCGACAACATCCGGCACCTACATGAACCTTGAAGGCTCAGCGAAGCTGATGGTCAACGAGACTGCAAACGCCAACATGTCCATCGGCCTCACGATCAACCAGGCCACTTCCGACGACGAGATCCTCGCGTTCAAGAGTTCTGACGTAGCCCATGGCAGGGTGGGTTACGCCGAGACGGACACGTTTTTTAGCATCAAGAAAGGGAGTGCTGCCTACGGCGGTGTGACGCTTAGAGCACTGGCCGAAGACGCAGCCATGACGACGCCGCTCACGTTCGTAGCGCACGGTGGGACAGCGAACACGACGAAAAGTGCAGCAGGGCGCGCCCTCATCGAACTCATTGCTGTGGAGCACGACGGCTCGGACAGTGATGTAAATACCACAGCAGACGGCAACGTCCTCGGCGTCAGCACACGCGTCGGCGGCGATACTTATATGCGCTGGCTGGTCGATGAGGATGGCGATACTTGGCAGGCTGGCAACGTGGACCTTGATGCCGGCGCTGTCATCAATTTCCACGCTGGCGATGTCACGATCACGCACAGCGCGAACACATTGACAGTCGCTGGAGCTAGTACCACGGTGCTCAATGGCACGGTCAGTGTTGGAAACAATTTCAGCGTCGCTGGTGATGTGACCGCCGTCTGGAAAGTGACGAACACCACCCAATCGACCAGCCTTACATCAGGCGCAATACAAACGGCTGGTGGGCTGGGGGTTGCCAAGGATGTGTTTATCGGCGGCGACTTCACGCTGTTGAGCGACGCGGGCGTCTTAGGCTTTGGTGCAGATACCGATGTTACCCTGACCCACGTTGCCGATACCGGACTCCTCCTCAATTCCACCCGCCAGCTTCAATTCAACGATTCAAGTCAGTACATCAGTGGTACGAGTGCTACGGTATTGTCTATCGCAGCCACGGATGAGATTGATCTTACTGCTACCGCCATAGACATCAACGGCACCGTAAACATTTCGGGGGCCACGGTTCTCGCGACAAGCCTCACTCTGGCTACTGGGGCAACAGTAACGGGAATAGACAATGGATCTCTAGGATCTAGTGCGACACTGCTTGCTACGCAGGGCGCAGTTAAAACGTATGTAGATGCCCAGGTTACCGCCCAAGACCTAGATATTACGACTGACAGCGGCACAATCGACATTGATCTGGACAGCGAAACGCTGACTATCGCTGGCGGTACGGGTCTGGCCTCTAGTGCGTCGAGCACCACGGTAACGCTGGCTATCGACAGCACCGTTGCCACGCTTACGGGATCACAGACGCTAACCAACAAAACAATCACCTCGCCGGACATCAACGCCGGAACAGCCGATGGCCTGACTTCTCTGACTGTTGGGACTGACGGTAGTGGCGCTGACGTTTACTTCTACTCAGCGACTTCAGGCGACCATCTATTCTGGGACGCTAGTGAAGAGTTGTTGACGATCACGGGCACGAACGGCCAGACGGCTCTGAACGTGGCAGATGGAAATGTGACGGTGGCAGACACGCTAACGGCCACGAACATCGGAGCGTTTACTGCTACAGGGGCGATAGATTTCGGTTCCCAGAACATGACCAACGTGGATGTCGATTCTGGTACGATAGACGGTGCTACGGTAGGGGCCGCTTCTGCCACTACGGGAGCTTTCACGACGCTCGCGGCTTCGAGCACCCTCGCTGTCACGGGCGTTTCAACGCTTTCGGACGATGTTAGGATGGCGGCGGGCAAGAAGCTCTATCTCGGCGGCGAGGATACGAGTCCGTTTATGACGCAGGGCATCACTATCAATTCGGCGGGTGCCGACAATATGGTGATGAGGTTCAACGACACCGTGGATGTCGCGCACGGTTGCACGACAGCACCGATTGCTCCCCTAGCCTCTTCCCAGACGGACGACTGGGCGATCTTCCAGAAGAACCGAGCAGAGGGCGGGCTGTTGATCGCGGGGCTCCAAGAGGACGGGGGCAGCGAGCCGAGCATCCGATTTGAAGGATACGGCGGTCAGGCAGACACAAATAAAAGTGCCAGCGCTCGGGCGTTGTTTGAGTTCTGGGCCTACGAGCACGACGGCGCGAATGCGCTGACCGCGGTCACCGCGGACGGCAATGTCTTCGCTATCCGCGTCTACGACGGAACACCGGGAGCTATGCGTACACGGTGGATGGTCGATGAGGACGGTGACACATGGCAGTACGGCGCGATCAAGCTCGAAAACAACAGCGGCCAAATTCTGATGAAGGACGCAGGCGGCAACCACCGCGACGTGCTTTACGTCTCGGCGGGCGACGATGTTCAGTTCGGCTCGACCTCGCTCGACAATATGTATTTCAACGTCGGCAGCCGGTCAGGCGCGATGGTAATATCTGAGACTACCGGCAACGTCACAATCGATCCGGGCGGAATCGCGGTCACGGGCGTGGCAACGATGTCGGACGATATAGACCTTGCATACCAAAAAGGGCTCTACCTCGACGGCGGCGGTGACACTTACATCTCCAGCCCGTCTACGGACACAGTGCGTTTTACAGTAGGTGATACCACTCTTCTTCAGATGGGAGAACATGGTGGTGGTGCAAACGATTATGTACAGATTCCAGCCGCGGCCCGTTTCTACCTAGACGGCGGCAACCATACACATTTCTCCCAAGTGTCTGCGGATCTAGTGCGTTTTGTAGTAGGTGGTAACACTGTTCTTGATATCGGAGAAGGCGGTGGTGGTTTAAATGATTACATAGCGATTCAAGCCGCAAACAGGTTCTACCTTGACGGCGTTGATAACACATATCTTTCGGAGGCAAGTGCGGACGTAATTAGCCTCACCGCTGGTGGTACTGCGACGCTGAATATCAATGATGCCGGTGTCGGCATCGGCACGACGGCTCCAAACTCTGGCTCAGTACTTGAACTTAAAAAAACTGCAGTAGGAGCAACTACTGATTTTGTACAAAAACATGTTCTTGTTACTACTGGTTTTGGTGGGGGCTATGACAATAAAATGGTCAGTTTATTATCCGGCCGGGATGGTACTACTATAAACGCAGTAGAAATAGGTTATGCATATACTGGTAGCGGTTATGCATTAGGATTCGCAACAAATGATAATACTTCTGGGGAAGTAATTGAAAGAATGAGAATCGACAAGGATGGCAACGTCGGCATCGGAACGTCGAGCCCAAGTGCTTTGTTAGAAGTATCGAAAACATCTGGTGCTGAAATTAAAGTATTTTGCGATGGTGGGGTTGCACAATTAACTATGGATGCAGGAGGAGGTTCAAGTGCTGATGCTGTCCTTAGTTTTAAAGATGATGGAACAGAAAAATGGAAAATATTTTATGACGCAACCACAGCTGGAGGGACTGAGGCTTTGTATTTCCAAGATGATGGGGATATAAGGATGACATTAACTCAAGCTGGCAGAGTCGGCATCGGAACGACGGCCCCTGGAAGTGCTTTACATGTTCAAGGAAGTTCATCTCAAACTTTACATTTAGAAAGCACAGGAAATGACCAAGGTGTTTTAATATTAGATGGAGATCGAGCCGATGCTGATTCCACGTGCGGACAAGTTAGATGGCAGTGGAATAATAATAGGGTTGCACAAATAGCTGGTCATACAGGAGCAGATACTGCTAATAAAGATGACGGTGAGTTGGGATTCTATACAGCTGCCAGCTCGGCCGGCGGAGCTGAAGAAAGAATGAGAATAGATTCAGCCGGAAACGTCGGCATCGGCGAGACCGATCCCGACACCCTCCTTCATGTGAAGGGAGGTGCAGTCCGTGCAGCGGAAAGTGGCATGACTGCGGTGCTTGAAGGAAGTGTCGGAAGTTCTGGTGCTGCGGGTTTGAATATTCTGTCCACAAGCACTGGTACGATTGGTTTTGGAGATGCAGGAAATCCAGCTGTCGGAAAGATCACTTATGCTCATGGCGATGATTCTATGAGTTTTGGTACGGCTGATAGTACAAAGATGTCGATTTCAAGCGCCGGCCTTGTCACCGTGACCGGCACGGCTAGGATCAACGGACAGGTGGGGCTGAACATGGGGACAACGACTTCGATGCTTTCGATGTACATAGCTACGGCGGGTGCTTACGCGGAGACGATCAATCACGCTAGCAGCAACCCGCTCGGCATTCTCGTTGACTACAGCGCTCACAGCCCGAACGGTACCGGCAACTATTTCTTCGCTGGTACGGACTCGACTACGACCCGCGTAGCCCTTACCTCTGATGGTGGCATCTACAACTATTCGGGCAACAACGTAAACCTGTCGGACGAACGGCTGAAGATTATCCACAATTCCACGACATCAAAATGGGACGCCCACGCGTCGCTTGAGATTTTTGACTACAACTATACTGACAGCCCCGATACGCGGGTGCTAATCGGAGTCGGCGCATCACAGGCAGGAGAGTGCGACGACCGGCTATGCGCCCACGATGGATGGGATACCGGCGCCGGGACGTATCACGGCCTCTATAGCACAGACCTTTCGTTCTACACGATGAAAACCGTGCAGGAGTGCCAAGCCCGCATCGAGGCGCTCGAAGCTAAGATTGCTGCACTTGAGGCCGCTTAACCCCTTGACAAACTTATTAAAGATATATATATTATAGTAGACTTTAAATTATTTAGGAGATTTAGTTATGGCATTTACCTATACATGGAATTTTGACCCGCTAGAGGTAACGTACAGTTCAGCTAGTTTAGACAATGTAGTTACTACTGTACATTGGCAGTATCAAGCTGAAACCGAAGGTACATCAAGTTTGGGTGTTTCTGGTAGTTTTGCTGAAAGAAGTATAGGAACGGTTGCTCTTGGTCCGGTTGCTTCGGCCGATTTTGTTGCTTATGCTAGTTTGACCGAAGATCTTGTTGAAGGTTGGGTAACTGCATCGCTGGGTGAAGAAACAGTAACACAAATGCAAGAACGCTGCAGCGGTTCACTTGCTTCCCAGCTTAACCCAACTACCGGCACTCAGGCCAAACCTTGGTAATATTGGTAATAGGGTCTTGACAAACAAATCAATAATGGTTATATTAAACAATCAAATAATTTTTAGGAGGTTACATGGCTAAGAATACAGCTAATGGCGAATCACAAACTGAAAGTACTTTCCCACCGGAGCCCGTAGTGCTTCCGCCCGATCCGATGGTCGCGGCGGCTACGGACCAACCACAACAGCAGCAGTTTACTGTGGTGGATGAGCGGCCTCTTCCAAAGGCTCTTTCTGTTCTTATTGCTAATTCGAACACAACTCTTCAAGACACTCAACGGCGGCTTATGACAGATATTAACGATTCTGCTAGTGAACTTATGGGCATGTTAGAGATTCCTCAAGAGGAAGGGTGGCTTTTGGATGTCGAAGGTCAGCGCTTTGTCAGGGTGGAACCAGCTCAAGCTCAGTAGGAATGATACATGATTCTGCCGAATCGGTTGTTTTCCCGTTCGGCAAATACAAGGGATATACCCTTGCTCATGTAATCAGAGAACATCCACATTATACTTACTGGATAAGAGATAATGCCGACTTCTCTCCTCTTTGGAGAGAAGCGGTTTCTCTTGCGCTCCAAAATCGTGATATCGGTCATTTAAATCTACCTCATGTAAAAACAACTCAAAAATTTGGTAAGCAAAAAAAGACGGTAGAAATATCAGAAGTCAATAAGACTACTGCTAAAATTGATATGCCGTATGATAAATCTTTAATTGAACAGTTTAAGTTTGAGATTGATGGTCGCAAATGGAACGATAAAGAGAAACACTGGCAATTTCCAATTGTTCAACTTCCAAAAGTAGTTTCTATTATAAAAAATTATGAGGTTAAATGTACTCGTAAAATTAAGAAAATTTATAAAGAACTTTTAGAAGAAACTAAAATCCGACATGAGGTTCGTGAGAAGGAAGATACGGACTTTGAAATTCCAGAATTAAATTTACCTTTATTTAATTTTCAACGTGTCGGTGTAGAGTTCGTATATCATACAGGTGGTAGAGCATTAATTGCTGATCAGCCAGGATTGGGTAAAACTATTCAAGCAATTGCGTATGCTCGATTGATGAATTTTAAAACTTTGGTCATTTCTCCACTATCTGTGGTACTTAATTGGAGGAAAGAAGTTCAGAAGTTTACTAATTTAGATTCTACAATTTGGTCTACTAAAGATGTAGACGGTGATTTAGATAATCAATTTCATATTATAAATTATGATGCAGTTAGAAAAGTCCATGATGTTTTAGCTAAAATGGATTTTGATTTATTGGTGTGTGACGAAGCTACTTTTCTGAAAAATCGTAATACCTTACGGTTTAAATCTATCCTTGGTTCGTGGAGAGAGAGAAAACAATACCCTGGAATCAAAACAGATCACATTATTTTCTTAACTGGAACTCCGGTTATGTCTAGGCCCATAGAAGCGTTTACACTTCTTAATGTATTGGACAGAAATCGCTTTAGTAATTTCTATCATTTCACTCAACGGTATGGTGGGTGGAAAGGTATGCCGGTTAGAAATCTAAAAGAACTTCATGAACGAACTAAAGACCTAACCATACGTCGAAAGAAATCGGAGGTCTTGCCAGAACTCCCAGATAAACAAAAAAATGATTTATATATTGATATGGGATTTTCAGAACGAAAAGAGTATAAAAACATTCTAGATGAGATTTTTGGTGAGTGGCGTTTTTCTGGAAAACCATCTGTGGCGTCTATGCCAAAGATTCAATCGTATTTAACTGATCAAAAAATTCCAAGACTTAAAGAGGTCATTGATGAGTATTTGGATAACGACAGATCTATTTTAGTATTTGGTTGTTTTGTCGATCCTCTAAAAAGATTAGCCGAACATTATGGATATGATGCCGCTCTATTTTACGGTGGAATGAACAAAAAACGACGACAAGAAGCAGTAGATCGGTTAGTGAGTGGGGAGGCTAAGGTTGGGTTCTTTTCGCTTAAAGCAGCAGGTATGGGGATTGACGGTCTACAATCCGTAATGGACACTGTGATATTTATTGACAGGGATTGGGTTCCTGCTAATCACGAACAAGCAGAAGATCGAATCCATAGAATTGGTCAAGATAAGAAGGTCCAGATTTATTATATGACGGTCGAAAATACCATTGATGTGTATATGAGTGAGTTGATTAATGAGAAACAACAGATTGCATCACAGATAATAGATGGAGAGATTATAAATACAGTTAATACAAAATCTATCTTTAGTGATTTTGTGAAGAAATTAGCTTGGGAAAAAATTAAAGTATGATCTATTTATATATGTTACAGTTAAACAAGGAGTTTAAAAGTTATGAGTGAGTTAATGTACCCCGTAGAAATTATTAACCTTCCTAGTGAGGGAAGATATTATCCAGAGGGACATCCGTTAAGGAAAACTAGTGGTCAGTTGGAAGTGAAGTATATGACTGCTAAAGAAGAAGACATTTTAACAAGTACTAACTTGATAGCAAATGGAACGGTTATTGATAAGTTATTGGAAAGTTTAATAGTCCACGAAGGTGTAAAACCTGTTGATTTAACTACAGGCGATGTTAATGCTGTTTTACTTGCTGCTAGAGTTTTAGCTTATGGTAAGAATTATGATGTAAACTTTCAATGTGAAGAGTGTGAAGAAAGTGTTGCTGTTTCGATAGATCTAACTCAGTTGGAAAGCCCGACAGAGTTGGTTGATGCAGATGAGGATGGATATCATCAGTTTACTACTGACAGTGGATTGGACATTGTTATTAGAACATTAAGTCGTGGTGATGAATTGAAAGTAGAAAAAGATAATAAAATAGTAGATACTAAATATAATAAAAGGGGTTCTTCTGAAATTACATCTAGATTGAGAAAAATTATTGTTTCTATTGATGGTGAAACAGATAAAAATGTTTTAAATACTATGATAGATAATTTGATTGTTAAGGATTCTAGAAAAGTTAGAGAAGAACTTGGTAAAATTAATCCAACTATTGATATGATGATAGAATTTACTTGTGATGGTTGTGGTCATACTATGAAAGGAGGAATGCCCATTGGGGTAGACTTTTTTTGGCCTGACATCGAAATATAAATTAGAACTTCATGATTTACTGGTTACACTTTGTATGAATGTAGAAGGTGGTTTCTCTTATGAATCTTGGTATAAGATGCCAGTTCATTTGAGAACCTATTACATTGACGTTATTCAAAAGAAAACAGAAGAACACACAAAAAGATTACAATCTTCTATGCCCAAAGGGATTAAATAATGGCGAACACTCCAGAAGAAGCTCTACAACAATTAGGCGCGACGATGCAGGCTGCTGTAACTGCTGGAATACAGCCGTTGATGGATCAGAATCGCGATTTTCGCAGGGCCCAAGGCTCGGCCGCTAAATCTTCTTCTTCGTCTGATAAGCAGTACAATAAACAGCAAGCTGGACTTCTTAAATCGATAGTTCAAAATATTTCATTACCCCTCCCCGGCGGCGCCAGACTTTTTGGACTTAGTTCTTTTATGGACAAAGTTGGCCAAACCAGTGCGCTATTTCAAAAGGGTCAAGAGTCAATCAAAGCTTGGACGGCTTGGGAAGCAAAGGGTAGGCAAGAAGCTCAAGATGCTTGGGATAAACTGAACGAAGATCAACAAAAGGACTCGCCTGGCCTAGATCCTGCAGAAATTGGAGCCAAGAAGGAAAAGGCTAAAAATGACGCGATGACTGAGGGTACGATGAAGACGCGGACACTTACTGCGGGGATCACCGCGGCCGCCACCGCTATGGTATTGCTGACAGAAGGATTGAGAGCTTTAGGTAAATCTTTAGGGGGTGTAAGTGAAGGACAGGCCTTGGCTCAGGTGGGTGGATCGATTGTTGAATCGTTCCAGACCTTACTTAGCGAAGGGAAGTGGTTGAATCCACAACAAGTACTTAAAATGCAGGGAGCAGTTGGTCAAGAATTTGGTCAATTACTTACATCTGACGCTGCTGCAGGAATGGCTAAAGTGGCTACAGACTTTGGTGTTACTACGGGACAGATGGCAAAATTGGAAAGAACCTTCCAAGCTACTGCAATGGATTCCCGAACAGCTTTAGCATCATTTGCAAGAGTAGGAATTCTTGGACAAACTGCTGCAACAGAATTGGCTACTAATGCTGCTGCAGTAGCAAGGGCTGGAGACAATTTTAATGAATTTATCGTTGAAGGTATTAAAAATGCTAAAAAGCTTGGTTTAGAATTTAGCAAGATGGAGAGTACATTAACAGGCTTCACTATGGACTTTGAGGGAACCGTAAGTGGATTTTCAGAATTAAGAGCGGTTATCCCAGGAATGGCCACAGATTTTGGACAATTGTTGTCCACAGCTCTGACCGGAACTACAGATGAATATGTTGATCAAATTAGATCGTCATTGTTGGGAGCAGGAATTTCTAGTGCTTCGCAGATGAATCGTCAACAGGCTGCTTTGTTAGAAAAAGCAACTGGATTCTCTGCGGACCAAATAGATAGAATATTAAAAGGCGAAGATCTTAATGCTGATGTGCAAACAGATCTTGATACGAAAAGAAATTGGTTATTGGTAGCTCAGCTGGGTATGTTGGGTGGAATCTTAGGAGCAACTATATCGTCTTGGCAAGCTATTTGGAAAGGTGCTGGTGCAGCACTTACCGGAGCCGCAGTAGGTGCAGGTGCTTTGGCGATTGTTGGCGGTACCGCAACTGCCCTTAATGACGCATACATTACCAAAGAAGGTGTAACTCAACGGTTTAGTAACGATGACAACATACTCCTGTCCAAGAGTGGTCTTGGTGGTGGTAGAGCTGCTCAAATGGATAGACTGGAAATGAAAAAACAAACTCAGGCTATTGAAAGGCTTGCACGGGTCATGTCTGGTCCACAAGAGATTAATTTGAAAAACTGGAGACAAGCTGAACGTTCAGCAATGGACGCTTCTATAAGGGAGGCTTAATGAGTAAACTATTAGAATTATTTAATAAGCGGGACCAGCAAGGACAAATATATAGAAAAACTCCTGTGAGAGATTCGGAACTTGGTCAGCCGTTCCATTATGTTTATCCAGACGGAGAATTAGTTAATGGTGTATTTAATACTGATTTAAAAGATCAAGTAAAACATGATGAAGTATTTGCTGAAGAGGCTGTAAGTGTAATTAGAGATAGAAGTAGACTTGCAAAATTTGAAAAGACACAGATTGGTGCTAGATTTTTACAAAAACAAATAGATTTACAACGAACCAATACTTTTATTCATGCTAGAAGTTATAGAAGAGATAATATAAAAGACCACGTTGATCCGCTAACACACAAACCAAGACATGGATCTACAATTTCAATTGAATCTGCAAGGGATCTGGTTGGTATACCAGGGGAGTTTGCACCCTTATGGCCGAATGTTGGAAGACTGCAGGGCGAAACCGCAGATAATCTTACTTCTAGTTTTGGTCCTGTTTATTATAGATTGAATTCTAGAGAAGGAATGTTGAATTCAGAATTAACCCTTCTTAAAATGGGTGCTGCGACAGTTCGCCGATTTGGAACTAATTTCTTAAACGACAACCTTTCCTTTTTAAACAGACCGATCCGACAAGTTAGAGTACGATTGACCGGAGCTGCTACAGTTGAAGATAGACCTGAAATTGAATATAAGTATTTAGAACAAATTTTTGAAGCTAACGAGGCTGTGCTAGCTGCTAATCAAATACAGAAATATGGTCAAATTTATTTAGGATTATCTTCACAAGATGATTCTGGAACATATAAAGGGGAACGAATGGGCCATGCCGTTGGGTTTCAAGGTTATGTAAGTTTGAAGATATCTGATCAATCTTTAAGAAATATGAGTGCTACTAGATGGCTTGATAAATTACGTTCATTTGATGCATCTGATACCTTTGATAGATTACAATCAAGAGTTGGTAAGAAAGCGGGAGGCTGGATAGGTGGTGGTATTAGAGGAATCGGCCGGAAGCTTGGTGTCGATGTATCAGACTCAACAATTAGAGCTATTAAAGGGTTTGCTGGTCAATTCTTACCCAAAGCACATGATATTCATATTCTTAGAACTTTAAGAAGGTTTACTGTTGATATTGATAATATCATTGAACGGGTAAATACAGAAGTTGGTTCGGCTCTTGGTATGTTTAATAATCCTCTTGATCCCCCCGACGCAACTGATTTACGCGCGTTATATCAGAAAAGTATGCAGGTAGCGGGCCCAGCTGGCGCGGGGAAAGCTATTGAAATTGGGGCTAAAATTGGTTCAGACAGTGAGTATATAAGAAAGTATATTGCCCAAATACAAAAATATAAGGGAAAGCCTACGAAGCTTTCGATAGGAATTAATCCCGAAGGTGGTGCTATATTACCGACAGATTATGGGAAGATGGGATTTGCAGGACCACGACAGGGACATACGGACGTTGATGAAGTCTGGGAGCCCAATCCCGAATCAAAGCGATATTATAAAGATTATATGCAAATCAATCGGGCCCGCTCGGGTGGAAAGGACCGATTTGCAAGTACTATTTTTAGAGCACCGCGCGGCGAAGATGAAATGGATTCTGATTCCATTGATGTTATATTTGAAGTCATGGGTACAAAAAATGAAGAAGTTAGATTTAGAGCTTTTATTGAGGATATAAAAGAATCAGTACAACCATCATATAATGAAAACAATTATATTGGTCGCTATGAAACATTTTATACTTACGATAAGGTAATTAGAAACACATCTTTTCAGTTAAGATTACATGCATTTTCTAAGGAAGAACGGGAACACATAATGAAAAAGATGGCTTACTTAACAAGTTTAGCTTATCCAGAAAGTTCTAATAATTATTTGACTCCATTAGTAACAAATTTAACTATTGGAAAGGTTTATACGAAACAACCATGTCTACTTCAAGGACTGACCCATACAATCGAATCAGATGTATCTTGGGATATAGATTTTCAAACACCCATGTCGATAGTTTGTTCAGTAGATGTGAGATTGTTGGATAAATCAGTTTATACATATCAAAACGTAAAAGGAAATCTTGCTCCATTTAGTTTATATTTGCTGAGGGACGCGGGCGAGGCACGCCAAGCCCTGGCTACGCAGGTTGATAAATTACTTGAAGACGCCGCGGCCCTCCGCGCCGCGGCCGGCGAGGGCTCCGACATCGAAGCGCTTTTAAACAGGACGCGTCGGGAACAATTGGAAGATGCGTTGAATAGTCCGATAAATATGACTCCTCTTTCGTCGTTATTTAACCGCGGTTAGGGGATTAAATTATGCAACGTTTTAGAGAGGTTAGAATTAATCCGGTTCGTGGTCGGGGCGATGTATATAAAATTGCATTAACCGATTCGTTTCCTATTAATACATCAATATTGACCACATATACACCTCAAGAAAAAGAAAGATTAGATATGATTGCTGATAAATTTTATGGTGATAGTTCTAAATGGTATGTAATTGCAAAAGCAAATAAAGAAGTAAAGGGTAATATATATGCTACCCCAGGTAAAAATTTAGTCATTCCAAGGATAGAGTAATGGGACTCTTTGACCAGGCATTTCAAGACCATATACAGGAAGAGTTGTTAAGTAGAACGTCTAGAGAAAATATCCAGAATGTATTGATTCCTCATGTAAGGGTGACTTCTCTCGTTGAAGGTAATTTGTATGGAAGACCATTGCACGGATTTACATTGGGTAATGTTGATATAAATAAAACACCAACCATTGATGATTATTTTAATACCACAGGAAAAGGAACAGCCATTGGATTAACCTATACAGGAGCCGGGAATACTGCTGTACAGGTTAAATTAAATGATGCTGGAAATAAAAAGCTCCCACCACCCGGCGTAACTAATGTGTCAATATCGACACAATCCACGGGAGGTTTTATTTTTAAAGCCACAGTACAATTAAAGTTTTATGGAAAAGAACAATATGATTTTATTTATCAAACAATGCTGCGCCCAGGAAATCCAATTGTTATTGAATATGGACACACCCGTATGCAGGAAAATCAAAAAGATTTGGAATTTTTTCAAGTATTATCTCAAGACTTAATTGACGATTTTAGATCTAATTTAAGAAACAACGTATCACTTAAGTCTTCTAGAAATGCTGGACGAATTTTGGGTCTTGTATCTAATTTTAGAGTTCGATTGAATGAACAAAATGAGTATGAGGCAGAAATAGAATTAATAAATTCATTGGAATTTTTGTTTACAATATCTCCTGAAAATACTTTTTTGAGTTATGGTTCGGCAGGAGGAGCAGTAGAACGGGATGAGCACGGCAATGAATTGGAAAGTAGCTCAGGATTAAGGTATCTTTCAAAATCTATAAGATCTAATTTTGGATGGGAAGCGGGAGAGGAGTTTGATCCTAAATTTGATAATATCTTTAAAGAAGTTTTAAAAGATGCTGTGGAACGCCCGGAGGATAGCGAGCAGACGGCGGATGAACCCACAGATGCTGCTGCGTTTCGAGATTGGAGAACACATATTTTAATACCATATGAAACGGCCCTCGGCCGCGTCCAAGCTCATGAGCTGCCCGGGTGGGCCAAGGGTGTTTCCATGTTCCTTTCATTCATCACGGGCATGGGCCCCCAGCAGGCCGGAGAGATTGGAGAAGAAAAGTATATTCTTAGTAGTTCTATGGAAAATTCAAGTGCTGTTTATATATCTTTGGAGTATTTTCTTAGTAAATTATTAAATAACATATTAGATATCAGCTTTTATGATAGACAAAATGGTTGTAATTCATCAATATCAGCTGACGCTTTCGGTACGCGGAATTTTCGGCCGACGCGCGACCTCCCAGGGGGATGGGGAGAATGGTCTTCTGCCCGAGCCGTTCAAGTACGGGGCGAACGAACGGCCGCAGCAGGCACACCGGATCGCATCGGCGCGGATATTACAGAAGCTATCGCGATCAAGCTCGGAGAGTCTACTTCTACTGCGGTTGAGTTGTTCGAACCGATTGACTCTGTGGGATTCTGGCCAAATTTAAGATCTGTTAATATTAAAAATGTTATAATAAATAATATTAATCTTTATAATGTGGCGGAGGATAGTGCTGACGAACTACATAGACCAATCCCAAAGGAAGACATCCCGAAGCGGATACAGTATAACCAAGATCAGCTGTCTGGTTATTTTTTTAGAACCCACTTTGAAGCTTATACGGATAGATTTGGTGATGGTTATGAAAACAAAGCAATTTTTGGACTGTTTAAAGTTAATAATGAATGGAAAAATAAAGAAGTTTACGAACCCTCAGTCACGGCCCCGGCCGGGGCCCAAAGAACTGGGTTTGATGGAATTTTTATAAATTATGAAAAAATTAGAAGTGCTTTTATAGGTTCAAAGTCCGTTGGAGAGGCTATTCAAAAAGTTTTAAATATGGTAAATGGTGCTACTGCCGATATTTTGAAATTGAAAATGAGATATATGGGCTCTGTTGAAGTTACCCCCGCCCGAGAAATTGTTAGGGTTAATAAAATAAAAATTTATGATGAAAATGCTTTATCTGGTCCCGAAGAACAACAAATAACTCCATATAGATTTTTTGAAGGTAATGTTTCTGAAGCTATGTCATATAATTTTGACTTTTCATTGCCAGGATCGGTAGCTGCTACGGTGATGGCAAACACATTTCAACCGGATGAGTTGAGTGCTGCGGGGGGTGATCCTGAAAAGAAAGCTTTAATATCTTATGGTTATGCGTTAGATTCAAGCGACCCACCTCGACTTGCTCTTAGAAGCTTAGTAAATTTAGATAATGTAGTTGAGTCAGACAAAGACAAGCCCATCCCACATGACCATGACTACCATGAAGAGGAAGCTGAAGAAGGGGAAGATGAGGAAGATTTAAAGACAATAAAAGACATGGAACAAGATGCATTTTATAGACAACTATTAGGGTATAAAGAGTTAGATCCACCAAAAATGAAAGAAAAAGCTATTCGTAGTGGTTTGTTTAATGCCATACCAAGCGCGGGAAAAATTAATATAAAATTGCAAGGCCTTGATGGTTGGAGATTTGGGGACATGTTTGGGGTTCATAATGTTTTACCTCGACCATATGATGATAATAATATTTTTATGGTGACGGGATATAAACATGACATAAATTCTCAAGGGTGGTTTACAGAGTTAGATGGTACTATGATTGCTTCTATACCCGAGAATATAAAAGACATTCAAGCAGCACTACGATCCGAGCCAAGCCCGTCCGGCGGCGGTGCCGGCTAATTATGTCATTTTTTGTTATTATACCAGATAATCCGTTAACGGAACAACAGATTACACAAGCTCATAGACAACAGGGATATGTTCCACGATATTTTGCTGCGAAAGCAAATCATATAAATCAAGAAGTATTTGAAATTACTCGTAGAGATTATGACAGGCTTTATAGTAATCAATATGTTATATTGGGCCATTTGAATTGGGTTATTAAGGGACGATTAGAAGATCAAATTATTCATTTGTATACCGGCAATCCTACATATGAGGGGGGAAAGGAACCAATTAATATCCCAGGCGTCTTGACACAGAACGCGGGAGCTGTTAGATTCCTTAGTAGGAAAATGCCAGTGGTCAAAAATCACTTGATCAATTATGAACAGTTTTATATCGGAAATTAATGCAATTTTTAACAGGTTATGATTTACAAACAATCCTAAATTCTGACGAACCAAAAGTTTGTTTGTATTTACTTTCAGATCCAGAGATACATCCTCTCTTGAACTCTTTGTCTTGCATCTATATTAAGACCCAAGATGGAGAGTTTTATTCTTCGTTTACTCACGTTGACTATCCCCATCAAAATTATCAAGATTTGGTTTTACGAAATGCTTTTGTATATGATATAAAGCAATTGTTACACTTGGGTGTGGATGTACAAGATTGTTTTGACTTAAAGTATTTTGATAACAAAGAAGTTTACAACCAACTTTCTACTTTTTATTCTATGCGACTGAAACAAATTTCTAATTTGAATTCGGTCATTCCTATCTATTCCCATTTGAATACATTTCAACGGATTGGTCAATCATTAGATGTTGCTTTGTTAGCGGATAAGAAAAAAGCTTTTAATCAAAAGTATTTAAATGTATATCACAATATTACTCCTTATGTGTTTTCTAAAATAGAATCTGAGGGATTGTTTGTTGACCACGATACCTTTTTGAATTCGTTTGGATTGGAGAGGCGTAATTTAATTAATGATGATAGAGTTTTAACTAACTATAATCATTACACCACCACAGGCAGACCCAGTAACGCATATGGTGGAATCAATTATGCTGCTCTCAATAAGGCTGATGATTCTAGAACCTCGTTTGTTTCTAGACATGAGAATGGTAAGTTAGTAAATATAGACTTTAAAGGTTATCATTTATATTTGGTTGCTGAACAAATTGGTATAGAGCTTCCAGATGATCCACATAGAATGTTTGGCCAAGAATATTTTAAAACAACAGAATTAACGCCAGAACAATATAAGGAATCAAAAAGAATAACTTTTACAAAGTTATATGGATATGAGTCGGAAATTAAAGAAGATATTTTATTTTTTAATAAGGTTCGGAAATCTATTAGACGCCAGGTGTGGTCGGAGTATCTGAGAAAAAATAAGTTAGTTACGAAATATGGTAATGAGATTGAAGTAGAAGAAGCTACAAGCAATAAGGTATTTAATTATTACATTCAAAGCTTAGAGACAGAAACAAATATTATGTATTTGTACAATCTTATAAAACAAAACATAGTTCCGATTCTTTATACTTATGATTCAATGCTTTTTGATGTAGAGGAAGCTAAAATTGATAATTTAATTAATATTTTACGGGATGTATTGAAACATCCGTTTTCAATTTCCATTGGTGACAACCTGAAAAATATGAAATTTGAACATTTTTAAACCTATTTATAGACAATTCCAACAGAGGGATTGTCATGGAGACACAGTTACTTTGTACATTTTGTACGTCAGATGGGTTGGTCGATACTTGTCAAAATATCTCAGAAAAATATCAAGTAGTTTCAAATAAAATTTTTATTTTAGAAAATACGAAAGAAGCTGCGGACATTTACTCTGATGATGAACAACAGTTAATTTTAACATATAATGTTACAAATGCTGATTTAAGTGATGTTTTGAATTCTACAATATCTGTTCATCGCAAAAAACAAACTAATACTATTTATACAATTAATGCTCTTAATAAATTAATCATGGAAAAGAATAATGGAATCTTAGATAAAAGATTTAGGGTTAATTGGGAAGAATTAGAGAATATGGTTTTGGTTACCGCATATGGTAAATTGAAAAGAATACCAACACAAGTAAAACAAATTTTAAGGTTAGATGAGATTGCGCAATAAATTGCATTTGTTTAAAATTATAACAGTATCCATTATGCTTTGGGCTGGTATATCTAGCTGTGCATCTAGGGGACGGCCCATTCCAGAAAGAGCAGTCGATACTCTTCAACAAAGATTGACAACCCAAGACGTATCAGATGCACCAGAAAGAGTAGTCGATATTCTTCAACAAAGATTGACAACCCAAGACGTACAATTTTTATTTATGGGATTGCGTCCACGACCAACCACACAGGTTCATGAATCTATTATTCGTGAGATGGGGTTGTGTTTAAATATGGATACTAGAGAGTTACCTTCCATTCAGTGGTTCGTAGCTGATACTATAGTAGGAGATCCATCTGGTATCCTTTCATATGGTGTTACGGGCTGGTCTGAAGAAATGGATTATAGAGTTGTAATTCTTGAGGATAATTTTTGGTGGGATGCATATATTATATCCCATGAACTAATACATGTTTACGGATTTCCAGAAGGACATCCTATACTTGCTTATTGTTCACTTCGGTCAGGATTACAACATCCATTAAGATTGATTCCGACAGATTCTCTTCTCGCGTTGAGAGAACGAGCAGAGTCGGTATCTATTAATAAAGATGAATTAGATGCTTTTAAACTACGAATACTTAATAATAAATAAACTTTAAATTGCCCCTTGACAATTAATACTAAACCTGTTACATTAAGTAGTGTTAAATTATAAACCCTAAACCATAAGGAGAAAATTATGGCTCTTGACATTAACGCACTTCGTGCCAAGTTAAACACTTTTCAGGGACAAACTAAGCGGTCATCCGCTTTTTGGAGGCCGGCTGAAGGCAAGTCCCTAGTAAGGATTGTTCCGTTAACGGACTGTCCCGAAAACCCTTTCATTGAACTCTATTTCCATTATCTTGGAAACCGGAGTCACCTAAGCCCAATTTCCAACGGCAATCGTGATCCGATTGCAGAATTCGCTGAGAACCTTCGTTCTGAAGGAACTCGCGATGCCTATCAACAGGCTCGTGCTTTTATGCCCAAACTTCGTACCTTCGTTCCAGTAGTGGTTCGTGGTGAAGAAGACATGGGTGTACGTTTTTACTCGTTTGGTAAGACTGTTTATCAAGCACTTCTTACTTATATTAACGATCCTGACTATGGTGATATTACTCATATCGAAACAGGACGGGATATCGTAGTGGATTATACTCCACAGGAGAAGAGTGATACGAACTTCGCGAAGACGACGATTTTGGTGAAGCCGAATCAGACTCCAATTTCAAAGGATGCTGAGTTGGTCGAACGTTGGACAACCAATCAACCAAATCTTACTACTCTTTTTAAAGAGCCTTCTTATGAAGAGTTGTCTGTTGTTCTAAAACGTTATCTTGATCCTAATTCTGCTGATGAAGATACTAGTGTAACTGAAACGATGGTTACACCTGCTACAGTACAGGATTCGTCTAGTGATACGGTTAAGTCAGCAGTAGATGAGTTTGAGTCCCTATTTGCAGAATAGGGAGCTAGCTCATGGCTGTCAAAAAGAAAATAAAGACGCCAGATCGTGATGAGATGGCGCAAATTATTGCTGATAGTTTAAATTCTTTGATATCTGATGAAGATAAAGTTGCATTTTTCTTAGACGGCTATGACGAGACTCCAATTGATTTAGACGATTGGGTATCCACAGGAGCCACCATGCTTGATTTGGCGATTTCAAATCGTTCGCATGGTGGTTTGCCTGTGGGTAGGATAGTAGAAATTACAGGACTAGAACAGTCAGGTAAGAGTTTACTAGCCGCACACGTTATAGCTAATACTCAAAAGAGAGGCGGTATTGGTGTTATCATTGATACCGAATCTTCTGTGCATGATGATTTCTATCGTGCTATTGGTCTTGATATGTCCAAGTTGGTTTATGTTCATGCTGAAGCAATAGAAGATGTCTTTGATATGATTACCAATATCATTGAGAAGGTCAGAAAAACAGAGAAGGATAAGATTGTTACTATTGTAGTAGATTCTGTTTCCGCTGCTTCGACTAAGAGTGAAATAGAATCTAAGTTTACTAAGGATGGTTATGCAACTGATAAGGCAATCATTTTAAGTAAGGCTATGAGAAAGGTTACGAATATGTTAGCCAAGCAACGTATTCTATTAATCTTCACCAATCAGTTAAGACAGAAGATGAATGCAATGCCTTTCGCAGATCAGTATACTACGTCTGGAGGAATGTCACTTCGATTTCATTCATCAGTTCGTTTGAGATTGAAGATGGTTTCAAAGATAAAAAATTCTTCGAACGATGTTATTGGAGTATCTGTTAAAGCAATTGTAATGAAGAATCGTTGTGGTCCGCCGCTTCGCGAAGCTATTTTTGATATTTACTTTGATCGTGGTATTGACG
>Ga0208030_1000494_pt1 | contig 27032 bp, 32 predicted proteins | sample MalvirDeepMed_M9_FD_184246 | JGI IMG/M metagenome (GOLD analysis project Ga0208030, IMG submission 184246) | Marine viral communities from the Global Malaspina Expedition - Malaspina viral metaG DeepMed_M9 (SPAdes) (version 2) | ecosystem: Environmental > Aquatic > Marine > Oceanic | place...
AGATTACCTCGGAGAAATATGAAGACATCTAAATATAGGTATCAAGTGGTAACACAACTACGTTACGATAACCCTGATATGACATTATTGGCTATAGGCAATATTGTTGGACTGACTAAAGAGCGTGTACGTCAAATACTAAAACGAGCAAGCATGGCGACGGGAGCCACTAGGCCACCTCATATATGCTTTACATGCAATACGATTATGCCAAAAGGTACGTATAATAAATATCATGTAGAATGCCGACCAACGAATACATCCATAGATGAGGTTTGTACCTATTGTGATAAAATCTTTCAACTAAGAAAAAGTCAACATAAAGCACAATTAAATAGAGCACAATTAAAACATAATCAAAAAATAATCTATTGCTCTCATAGTTGCAGCACTAATGCATATTGGGATTCAGTGCGTCGAGGCGATTTACCAAAGCGTCCTAATAGATCACCAAAGAAAATGCCAGCTATAAAGATGCCCTTGAGACTAGATAACGAGTCTGGAAGAAATCACGATAGATTTATCTTTCAATGCATTAAAAGTTAGGACAAATCTGATGCTCTATAAAATCTGTATGCTTATTGCTGTATGTGGTGTATTCATATTACCAATTTCTTGGATTGAAACAGGGCTGATACTTCTGATTTTATTGCTCCTACACCAACATTTTAATAGAATCGTATGATTTTAATGCTGATAGCTTTAAAGTAATATGCGTTAGACTGGAGGTAAGAGTGTGATAAAGATTCAATTAAAAGACAATTGTTGGACATGTCTAGGGCTGAAACAAGATTGTGTCGCATGCAACGGCTCTGGTGAAATAGTAACCTGGATTACATTAGAAGAATTAACCGAACAGATTGAGGCGATTCAAATACGTAAAAAGGAACGGGAAATGTTTTTTGCTCCCATAGAAGCACCAGAAGAATTCAATCTTAAAGATTTAGATATGCCACCCAATGTTAATATTTAATGGCTATGACATATTTAGAGGCATTAGAACAATTAAGAGCAGCTTATGAGCAAGAGAAGATACAATTTACTACTAAAATATCTACTTTAGAAGTATCCGTAAATCAACAATCAATTAAGATCAAGTTATTAGAAGAACAAATAAAAACTTTAATGCAGGAGGCTAATAATGGGTAAACAACTCTATAAGGTGGAACTAACTGGATGGGTGGTTAAGGATGATAGAGATTCTAATGTAATAGATTGGTCCGTCGATACCATAACAAAATCACTGGTTGGATTGGAAATTCAACAAGCCACACTAGTTGATTCGTCTAATACCTTAGCCGAATCTCCCCCTTTCACTGTCAAAGAAACATATGCACCTACTGTACATTTCACTACTGATATTGCTATGGATGAGACAGGCGCAATGGATATTGAACTAGATACCAAAGGAATGTCCCTATGATTCAAATAGATAAACGAACATCCTTTCATAACTATGGACAATCATCTAAGCGTCTTGAGATTATATACTTACGTGAAAATTTTCCAGAGCTTACTTTGCGTGAGATTGGTGAAAAAGTAGAGTTAACACGTGAGCGAGTAAGACAAATTCTCACCACGGCTAACCTAGCAACAAAATCATTAGCCCGAATATCGACACCACTACCGTTATGTGCTACATGTAATAAGACTCTATCTAATAGACGTTTGAAGTTCTGTAATCACAAATGCCAGTTTCCAAATGGAAAGACTACATTTCAATGTTCAACTTGTGGAATGTTTAAAACAGTGATGACTTCAGCTTACAGGCGTATCTCCCAAAAAAATTCCAAGATTTATTGTAGTCGAATTTGTAGAGGACGGTCACGACGTAAAATATAATGGTCGATGAGTTAATACTTCAAAAGTTGCAAACGGCGGCTAAAGTAGGAGCTGAAATTAATATAGGTCTTTACGACCAATTGTTGCCAACACTCTTAGTAGCTACTCCAAAAGAAATAGAAATTTATGGAGTAACTACTGACAAAGAAGATATCCCGGCAGTAATAGTAGAGACACTACGTAAGTGCCACGCCATAGCGTATGCTTTAGTGATAGAAGCTTGGTCTACTCCCTTTTTAGAACAAGCAGCTCAACATGATTATAAGGTTCGTGATATGGCTCCAGACGATAGAGATGAGATAGTGCAAATTATAATCGCAGAACAGCATAATAAAGCAGTACGCTTCTCTATTGCAAAGATACAGACTGTAGCCACTGGACAAAGGCATCTTATGGAGTGGTCAGAAAGTGGACCAGATAGTAAAGCATGTGGAACATTCATTATTACTGAGTGGTGAAGAATGCCAACTGGCGTAGAATATCGTTTTCTTTATATATTTCTATATAATAGAGGCTATGGGTGGGAACTCACAGAAAAGAATGAAGAAAAATCAATGTCTTCAATATTAGAAGATTACGGATGTGATGTAATCTACTTGCCGCAATTTGAAGGGGACATGGTCGTCGGTAGAAAGGACGGAGATATTATTGGATTTGCAACACTATTTGGGCCATGGGCCATTAATTTAAGTTCCCGAATAACCGGCTAAATAGCTTAGTATTGACTTACTCTTGACTAAGAGTTGACAATCTGTTATGATACATTCAATAGATTTAAATATATAAGGATGGCTCAATCAAAATGCCAAGAATTTCATTTTCTAATTTTCTCAATAAACTATCTCCAAACAAACAAGATACGAGCATAGTTAATACCGTGGCATCCAAACTAAGTCAAAAGACCGCCTCCAACCCCGTAGTGGCCCCCTCACCAACTACTCCGATTGATGCACAACATGAACAAGTACCTCGTCGGAGGTACATCTGTGAGGTCTGCACTAAAAATACTGAAGCATCCAATATCTATGGTTCACCAAAATTACTGGCAAATCATGTACGAGATAATCATCCATCAGAGTGGCCATGGCAAATAGATGTTCCTAAATCTAGAAACCATGGCAAACAATGGAGGCCATCACATGTCAAAACTGTCATGGACGTATACCTGCAAATACGAGCCACACAGGATGTAGGCAGACGTTTCCTGGTGACCCATAATGATGCCCGTTGGGTAAATTGCTGGGAATCTCCAGAATCATCTAAAAATATCCATATCAGAGCATTAAATGCTGCTGCTGTGACGGTAGGACGCAGTATCAAATCAGTACGAGAGGTACTAAATGCAACGTTGCCTACACTACGTAAAAAGGTACCTCAGCAGGGTATATTGGTTGAAGGGTCTTTTGATTTAACTGCATACGGTCTGGCACGAATCAACCGAATTCGAGACAAAAAGGGACTTCCTAGATTAGGTGTACCTGTCTTGTTATTGCCGAATGTAAAATCTAACAAAGTACTTCAACGGTATTATGCCAAAAACAATCCTACAGTTGAAGTCCAACCTGATACTACATCGGAACATTTAACACACGAGGACACAAACAATACTGTCGAGACTGATGATTATCAGGGCATCGTATCCACATGGTCAAACCTATACGATAGATTAAATGCGTTTATTGCCACACAACAACAACAAGTTGTAGACCTTCAAAAACAGGTCGTAGACTTTCAGAATCAAGATCAAAATCGAATTGATCAAGAGGAGTCGTTTCTCAAAGAAATGGAAGGCCAAAGCCATACTATTATAGAGAAGGACAAAGTTATAGCCTCCCAAAAGAAACGCATAGAACAATTAATGAATGAGCCATTGGTTAAAGAACAAAACGATTTAATGATTCAAATACAAAACTTGACTGAAGATAATGCCCTATTGACGATAGCCAACGAAAATTTAACTAAACAGGCTAGGGCACATAATCAAGAGAAGCAACAATCGGCAATAACAAGAAATTTAGAAATCCATAATCTTGAAAAGAAATTCAAGGATGCGGCCCAAAAACTGGAAGACCTAAAAAACAATTCGGAGTAGTATGCCTACGGAACAAAAATGTGATAATTCTCAATGCAAGCAGGTCAGTATTGGCCTGCTCTCTGTCGCTCCAGGCAATAGACTTTGGGTATGCCAAGATCACATAATTCAAATAATTAAAGAAGTGCAAGAAAAACATGATAAAAGAAACATCCAATACGACTCTTACACCAAAAAAACGAGGCCGTCCAGCTGGTAGTAAGAATAAACCTAAAGCTCAAGCCATAAAACGAGGACGACCTGTCGGTAGCACTAACAAGCCTAAAGAGTCCACTATAGTCAAACGTGGACGACCTGCCGGTAACCATACTAAGCCTAAGGTCGCAGTGAAGGCTGTAAAGACGGCTCCTACCAAACCTACTACTCTTGATACACTTGCTCCTACTACATCAAGACGTAAACAACCTATTACACCTAGAAATACCACTCAACTTGATCTTCCTAAGGTTGAATATACTTTAGAGCCAATTCTTGGCTTTAAAGAAATCATAAAAAAATTTGGGGATAAAGGGTACATGGTCTACCAAGTATCAAATAAATCAATGGAATTAAAAGCTGAGGACATGGCTAAGGCTATTCAAAAATATAAAGATAAATATAGGCAGTTGCCTACACGAGCCATCCTAAATGAACACAATGAAAAATTATTGCCCTATCTTAATGCGGAAGTGCCAAATATAGAGATAGGTCTAGCTGTCGGCGGTACAGCATCATGGGAAATTCAACTTCAGGTACCATAAATAACCAGAGGTATTAAAAGTACCGATATGAATGAATCCTGAACCTTGATAGTGACATAGAAAACGAATGAATCACTAGAACCGAGAGTGACATATAAGTGGAATGAATTAGGCGGGAAAATAGTAACAATAGAACTGAATGAATTATGGCCCAAGATAGTGACAGTATTTTTGAATGAATTCACATGGAAGAGAGTGCCAGGCAACAGGAATGAACCGTGACTAGGGAGAATATCAAACAAAGAGAGTGAATTAAGCGAAATAGAGAGTAACAAAATAGCTGAATGAATTACACCCTAAGGTAGGAATATGAATTGGAATGACACTAGGTGCGAAGGCGAACAAGAAGAACGCATTCAAGAAATGCTATCTGATAATCACATACAAAAAATAATGAACGAAGTGAAGGAGTTCAAAGACCAATATCCTGAATCTATGATTTTCTATCAGGTAACCTGTGGTGGATGTGAGACTCGGTTGGTCGATAATGACCCCCTAAGTCTTGCTGTTGATTATAGATGTGATGAATGTGACTACGTCACCAAAACTATAGAAGGCAATTTAGGACACTTGAGTATCATGTTACCTTCAGACGTAAAAGATAGATTCTTACAAGGCTTGAGAGGTGAGATAGAATAGGCCCATAATGGCCCTCAGGGCCACATACAGGCGTTTTACCGTGAAAAAGGAATACTGGGAGCCACAATCAAAGAGCAAGGTCATATGATAGTTAAATTTCCATATAACAAAGAACTAATAGACGACATCAAAACAATACCTGGTCGAGAGTACAAACCAGATGATAAAGGTTGGTATATCCCAGACCCATTTCTTACTACAGCAGCTGAAATGGTTCGTACCTATTATCCTAATATTGCCGATGTCATCCATGATTACGTCAATTTAACCTCTACCCAACCATCCATTGAAGACATAGCTCATGCCAAAGAGCGTACTGATTTGGAAACGAGACGGGGCATAGAGATGTTGGATAAGGTACAGGAACGTCTTAACCCGCCTTTCCCACTCTATCCATACCAAGAGATAGCCGTAGCATTCTTAGAGTCCAGGCTAGACACTAAAGGCGCATTGATAGGTGACCAGCCAGGCTTAGGCAAGACTATTGAAGCATTAACTTGGCTATCATTACATCCAAATGCTCGTCCTATATTAGTCATCACCCAAGCCTCTATTAAACGTAATTGGTATAGAGAAGTAGAAAAGTGGTTGCCAAATTCACAAATTCAAATTCTAGATTCAGGTAAAGATACATTAGACCCTGACGCTAATGTAGTTATAATCAACTATGATTTAATTTGGCGTGAGAATATCGAAAAACAATTGTTAGCACGTAAATTTCAAATCGTCATATTTGATGAAGTTACCCACTTAAAAGAAAAATCCACTAAACGAACTAAATCAGCTAAGAAAATAAGCCGTAAGTCTAAATTCAATGTAGGACTATCGGGTACACCAATCTTGAATCGTCCAATTGAATTTTTCACGTTCTTGAACATCATCAGTCCCAAACAATTTCCATCTCAATTCAAGTTTGGGATGCGCTATTGTAATGGCTATAACAATGGATTTGGATACGTTTTTAAAGGATCATCACGTATAGATGAATTACGTGGCCTATTACAGCCATTAATGATTAGAAGACGAAAGGACGAGGTACTAAAAGAATTACCAGAAAAGGTTCAACGAGACATATTTGTAGATATGCCGGGAAGCTACTATCAGGACTATATGGCAGCTGAGAATGATCTAGTTAACACACTACAGTCATTAAATGACGATGGTCCAGTGTCACAAGAATATAATGACAATCATATGTGGTTACTGTCTAAGTTAAATTATTTACGCCATTTAGTTGGACTAGCTAAGGCTGAAGCGGCAGAAGACATCATCCAAAGCTTCGTAGAGGCTGGAGAAAAATTAGTCGTATTTGGACACCACCACGATGTGTTAGATAAGATGGACGACTATTTAACAAAGAAAGGTATTATACATGTCAAAGTGGATGGTCGTACCCCCAACAGTGCACGGCAAGAACAAGTAGATCAATTTCAAGACAATGCAAATTGCATGGTCTTTTTAGCCTCCACCGCTATGGGCATGGGAGTAACACTTACCGCAGCAAGTAATGCTCTCTTTGTAGAGCGTCAGTGGACTCCCGGTATTGAAGAACAGATGGAAGACCGACTACACCGTATAGGGCAAAATCGTGGTGTGGTGGCTCATTATATGCAAGTGGAGAACAGCATAGACTCGAAGATGGCAAAGTTAGTAGAAGAAAAACGATCCATATTGATGGAAGTGCTGGACGGCCAAAAACAAAGGGATCGAGGTGAGAGCATCATGAGTGAATTATTATCGGAGTTAGTGAAATAACTAAGTATTCAGAACGCATCCGATAAACTATGGATTAACCCTACTGGCAAGAGGTATAATATCTCTAAGAATAAAAAAAGGAGGTAGCTAAGAACTGTAATACCTGCTAAAAGATAAAATAAGTAGTATAATAGCAAGAAGGTGGGAGGGGCAAAAGCCTCTCCTTTTTTATGAAGGCTACTTTTAAGAACTAGTTTGTCTTGAAGTAAGTTCTACACAAATAAAAGCTAAGTATTCCTGAACAGTAATGGATAAGTTGCCACTGTCATTCAATATTGTAGGCATGCCTTTTAATTTGATAAAAGCAAGAGCCATTTCTTGGTCTGATCTAAATTTCTTCTTTTCAAGCTTAGCATATATTTCAGGTGGAATTAATTCTCCTAAATCCACACCGCCTTCAGTCCTACGCATCTTTTGGATATGATAAGGAGAGCTGTGCGTTATCGTACCGGCTCTAACTTGTCCTCGTAGTGCATCCTCTACAAACACACTCCAGATAAGATTAACTTTTGTCTCTAGGCTAGAAAATTTAAAACCAAAACCATATATCATACCAATGATAGCAATGATGCCTGTAGCGATACCCACTATAGCTGCTAACTCAACTAGCATCTATAAACCTTTTCTTACTTTCATAATCATATTGACTGCAATTTCCATCTCTTGTGGAAAATTTCTATTGCCACAGTGCAAACAAACTAATTCATAAGTACGATCTGGTAATTGCTCTGAATCGACAACAACAGGACCCTTACAGCGTTGGCATCCCTGCTTCATTAAAAACTGGTCTAACGATGTCATTCAGCTTATCAAACTCCAACAAACGATTATATAGTCTTTTTCTATTTCTTGGAGACAGTTCCCGTTGCCATACTATCAAAACTTGATAGTCACTTCTAGCAAATAAATCGATTCTTTGTTGTTCTTCTTCAGGTCTATGCCATCTTTCGCCGTAAAATTCAATAATTTTTCTATTCTTTACATGTACAAAGTCTGGGCATTTGCCCATTAATATAAATTGTCCATTACCAGTATATCTATACTCTAGACCCATATAGCAAAGGATGCCAAATAATGTCATTTCGGCATTATTTGGCTCCTGACGTGCCAATCTATTCCAAAAGGATGCCGTTTTTTTGATAGAACGAGTTCTATCCATAGGCCGAGAAGGATTTTTTCTAGGTCTACCCCTCGGCATCAGCTATAGGAGAATTATCTGGCAAATGTCGGATAATCAAAGCCAGTTCATCCTCAGCCGCTCTATCTGCCGAATTAGTAATACGACTGGTAAGTAAGAACTGATGGAAAGCCTCTACCCAAGCCTGGATTACCGTCAATCGTTTTTCTGACTGATTTGAAGGTTCTGACACATTCTGAACTGTCAATTGCCTATTAATCTGATTCTGTAAAGCTTCAACTTTAGAATTAAGATCTTCAATCTTAGCATTAAGAGCAGACACTTCAGACGTTAGCTTATTGGAATCATTTGACTTATTTAAAGAACCGGCGGGACGACCTCGACCCCGCTTCTCGTTGTCAGAATCCACGTTTGTTGGATCTTCGTTAATTTCACCCGTAACCATTCCCGATGCTTCCTGTACTGACTCTTCATTATTGATTACCATAACCTCTCCTTATTGTTACGCCGTCCTATCGGGAAGCCAATCTATATTTGATTCCCCATCCGATTATTCTAACATTTTTATTATGTACTTAACACTACTGTGTCCCTTCAGATTCTATGATACGGAGACTAACACCGCCAAGAAATCCGAATATACCTCCCACTATAGCGGTCACAATCTCGGTAGCATCCATTTTATAGCCCAACCAACATGCAAACATACTAAATATAGTAGCGCATATGATAGCAACTAAGATCTGAGGGCGTATCCTACCCAACATTATTTCACCACCGTCTAGATAAAACCTACAAGAGCGATAAAATGATTACTTAACCGTAATCGGAGTATCAACCAAGTTATCAGTCATTATCCTAGTTTTAACCGTATCATTAATTACGAAGTCAGCAGTATCGATTCCATCGCCATCACCAAATGTCGAAGTATTATCTAATGTGAAATGACCTGCTTTCACATAATCGACATTCCAGCCGCCCACCGAACAATCTACATTTGTCATAACGAAATTATCGATCACAGCATCTCCGGCCATAACTATTAAAACACGGTCAACTACGCTGTTCTCAGCTTTAAACTCGCCAGCACCACGGGTTGAATTTATCTGTAAATCCGTGATTGTAGAGTCAATAGTTGCCTCTACTGTATGACCATCGACATAGGCTCCCAACGATAGATTGGCTATTTCAGCATTAGCAAAGTCCGCACTTGGAGCAGAAACACCTGTAGCAGTCCAATTATCCACGTACAGCCAACCTGACGAGTTGCCTTGCTTTCTGGTGATTTCGAGGCAGTCTGTAAGACCTGTTTTACCCATATCTAAGTTATTTAACGTAAGGGACGATAATCTTACTCCCGCCGCTAAATTAATCTTCAAAGTCTGATTTGCGTCTGCCGGGTTTTCCGGGTCAGGTTCCAGCTTGACACCTTGCACCACCGGCAGAGGATATTCCGCACCAGCCTCAGGCCAGACCGGAGTATCATCTGTGCCAGCAATTACAAAGGTAAAGGCTAAGGTAAACGCAAACCCCACAACACCCATAGCCATACCAATGCCCTTGAACCCACTCAAATCAAATCTAAATGTCGGAATTGGTATTCGCAGAGCGTTTAGGAAGTTAACGCCAGGAAGTCGTGGAGCTGTAAACTTATTCAGCTTTAGGTCACGGTTACGTAGTAGAATTTTACGGTAACGCCAGAGAAGAATCATCAATCCTACACTGAATACCGTTGCGCCTAACACCCATATTGCAGCCGTCAGGATGAACGCTAAAGATTCGGGAACCCCTAAAGTAGCTATCCAATTCTGCATACCTTGGATAGCACCGCCAATTGCAAGTATCTGCATTTTTTAATCCCCCGCTGATTTATTGCCTTCGTTTACTAAACGCTGTGCCATAGTCGCTACGAAAGCCGTCACCGGACCTGAGAACAGGCCCATGGCCACAAGCACGATATCAAGATGAGGTGCAACTTCTGACGGATTTGATGTCGTTTTCCATACAATAATTATACCTAAACAGACGAAACTCAGAATTATTGGCAATACGAAAAGTAATGTGAGAAATTCCGTTCCAGACAGTGTTGTAGAGGTTTTAGCTTTAAGACGTTCAATCTCTACTCTAGCTGCTATCAATTCTTCTACGTTATCTAACTCAGCCATTCCTTAATCCATCGTCATCCAGGTTACATATACTAATGGCTACAACTACCAAAGGTAGATTGTAGCCATATAAGGTACATCAGTCAATACTTTTAATGAGCAATTTGGAAAATTGATTACATTGTAATTAACCTTAACTTATTTATTGTGATAGCCCATAAGTATTAGGTTCTTGATTAAATTCCTAATCTTTTGAAAAGCTTCAAAAGAGGATATTCATTAGATTTATTAATACGGGCAGAAGGTGCTGTGCAATCCTCAAGCAATTGTTTTATGTCAGAAAGAGACCAATTTTCATCCTGAAACCACTGTAGGATTGCATCTTCTTCATCAGTTATGAAGTCTGGGGCAGCACCAGAAGGATCAGGTGCTGTAACTGACTCTACTGGAGTATCCCCCACCGTATCAAACTTACCTTCTCTAGGACCAGTTTCTGTACCATGTGAATGATAGTGCTTATACGGTTTAATGATACCCTCTGAATCCTCAGTCCCCTCTGATGTTTCATCAGAAACATCAGGAATATTACCTGATGTAGTACTCCCAGGAGTACCACTTCCTACAGAAGTTGTCCGATATCGTGCCCTAGATAAGTCTTCAGGATAAATCGGTTTATTGGGAGGCCCAAGCCTTTCATGAAGTTTGCGTTGTGTTTCGTCAGTAAAAGATAAAGGTTTCTCACGTTTTTCAAATTCTTCGTGTTTCTTCAAATACGAAAGAAGACTGACCAATGTCTGTAGGTCTGTATCATTTTTCATTTCTGTAAACACCTAATTTCTTATTACGGCAGTCCATATGTATTAGGTTCTCGATCCTCAGCATCATTAGCATCGCCTAAAGCTGATTGTTCATTACGTTCTTCTCTATGCATACGAACTTCGTCTTTTAGTTTCCTATTTTGCATTAAAGTTTGTATAGCATTTTGAAGTTCAAATAATAAAGCCTTACCATACTCCATTTTTTCTAAAGATACGACTAAATTATAAATTTCTGCGGCTGGACTATTAACAGTTGAATCCAATGGTGCGTCCTGTATAACTACACTACTCTTCTGTAGATGTTGATGAAGACCCGGTCTGTGCACTTGGTCAATAGCATGCCAACGAGAATAGCCATCATGACGATGATGGCCTTCTTTTTGTAGAAGTTTAGGTCGTCCAGCTTTAGGCATTATCGCCAACTAGTTCTAACATTTCTTCTAAATAGGCTACTGCTTGGGATTTTTCAATATCTAAATACTGTGACAAATCCCCTAATCGAGTTGCAAATTCTTTTGGTATGGTTTTTGTTTGTTTAGATGCTAAATATTTTCCCATTTCTACGATGGTTCCTGCATCAGGCACTCTACCAGGAACTTTCATAAAATCTGTCATCCAATTTTGTATAAGAACCTGTGGGACTTCACCACCAAAATGATCGGTCAATGGGTCCTCATCTCGTGCTTGTTCTTTTACTTGTTCTGCTTCCTGCGCCTTTTTACCTACACCAGCCTCTTGTCTAGTGCCATCCCATAGTTCAAGATTAGCAGCCCCATTAGGAAATTGTTCTAGCCTAAATTTTTGACGCTCATCTCCACCAAAAAGACTACCGTCAAAACCCGCACGTTGCTTGTAACCACCGCCGCCAGGTCCAACTGGCATATGATTTTTGCGATATTTAGACTTATATAATTTCTCAAGATTATCAAAAAGCAAAGCATGTTGCTTACCACTAATCATCACTCTTTTTACATGACCATTAGGATCTTGCTTTCTATTATCATCTTCCCAAGGAATCCTAACCTGTTTAGTTTTAAAACTACCAAAAAATCCTGTACCCGATTCAGGGTCAAGTAAGCCTTGAATAAATCCTTCAGTCTTTTTTCTCCATGCAGCCCATTTATCTTCTTCGGGTGCAGCTTCAGGAGCTTGGACTATTTCAACCTCTTTACCACCAGCCTCACGTTCACCCGGTTTAAAGTATTTACCGTGCCGTGGTCCAACATGAAAACCTTCAGGATCATACTGACGGCCTTCATCTTGAGTCGATTCATCTTGAAGAAGAATATCTATAGAAAAATCTAATAAATTTACAGATTGGGACTTACTTAAAGTCTTCTTACCAGCTTGTTCAGGCTTATCAGCTTTAATTCGTCTCATACGTTTTTCAACCTTATCAAGTAACGCTTCATCTCTAACTTTGTGGTCTTCGCCGTCAGCTTTCATAAGTTTGAAAAAACGATCGATGTCGCCGCCCAAGGTTAGAACTACTTTCTGATATTGTTCATCTGTACCCTCTAAGCCAACCTTAGTTAGGAACAGATGGTGTAAGACCATATTGGATATTCGTTTCACTAAATCTTGAGAATACCCTAAATCCTTCAATAAAGCCGTAGTAATCTCTGAGCCTTTTTTATCATGTCCAGGAAAATGCCTATTTTTCTCCGTTGCCGTCTGAGGTTTACCGATATCATGACAAAGTATGGCTAGATTTAAAATGGCATCATCACTATTAGCATTTTTCAAAGCTGCTACAGTATGTTGCCACACATCGGTGTGTTTACGTTCTGATCCGATCTGTTTAAATCCAATCTCTTTAGCTAGATCAGCAGCAATATGCTTTAACTGACCATTATCAGCTAGAAATTGCATAGCTATCCAAGGCTTTTCAGTCTGTAGAATCTTAAATAATTCCAATCCTATACGATGTTTTTTTGATTTCGATAAAACATCAGAAGTCTCTTTTAATCCTTTTAATAAGGTTCCATGCGGCTTAATTGGAAAATCTGCTAAAAATCTAGCAGCTCTAAGAATTCTAATCGGATCCGCTTTAAAGGATTTATTACTATCATTATTGGGAGATCTCAACCACTTTAATTTAATATCTTCCATGCCACGAGTAGGATCGTAAAATTGCCCAGTCACAGACTGGGCAATAGCATTGATAGTAAAATCCCTATTACGTAGGTTATTTAATAACTCATCTGGAGTTGTAGATATAAGGTCTACATTCATGCCACCGACTTCAAATTTAAGTCTAGCATGAGAATTATGGCTTTCCTTAAAAGGTATATTTATGGAATTCAGTATGTTTTTAGCTTCATCTAATGAAGTTAACGTAACTAAGTCAATATCTTTAGAAATCTTTTTAAAGAATTTATCTCTAACATACCCACCTACAAAATAGATAGGAAGATAGTTACCTAAAGTTCTAATCCAATCTGAGGCTCGCTTTCGTTGCTCAAGGTTCTTGGCGACATCAGGATTTACCCAAGCAGTTCTGGCTCTTTCAAAAGTACGACCACCACGGTGGACTAACTCATAAATCTTAGTTCTAACTTTTCCAGTGGGAGATTCTCCAGCTTGTTCAGACACTGGCTTATCTTCGAACTTAAATTTTTCAGCCTCAGGACCGACAAGTGGAGCTTCCCGCTCAATTTCAACATTAGGTAACTGTTGAGCAGCTTGCTTAGATAGAACATAGTCTATCTGTAATAATATTTTATTTGGATCAGAAAGTATGGACATATCACTTATCAGTCTGAATGATGTCCTTTACCAGAGCCACGATACCACCAGTCGCACCAGCAGCTATCTCACTTTGTGTCATGTACATTGCATATGCCGCAACGCCGCCCAGAATCACCACCGCAATAAATGCTTGAGGTCGAATTTTGTCCATTAGTTTAGCTATCATTTGTATTTCTTACTCTCCCCACCTTTAACAGTTTGTAGTTTATCTAATTCCCGTATCAATTCATCGTGATCTTTACCAGTAGCCTTCTTTGCCATAAACCCAGCACCCGTTATAGCATCTAAAGCTTCCTCCTTATCCACATCTACTATTAAAACACTTGCGGATGATTCTATGCCTTTAGACCCCAACGGACGTAAAAATGTAAACATTTCATCAAAATATTCATTACGCTCATCTTTAGTAATTTGAGCGTGAAAATTACCCGTCGCATTTTTAGCAACTTGGCCCAAGTATGTGCCTACCCCATCAAAGATGAACCAAATCTCAGGGTATTTATCCTCTTCTTTTTCATCTTCATCAGCATCGGCTTCTTCTGCTTTAATCAATAAATCGTCAGACATTAAATTCCACCGCTTAGTTTAACATATTCTTTAGCCTCTTCTATGGAAACTACTCCACCTAGATGATATGGACTAGTATGCAACGCATCTAGATATTCATATATTATTTCAATATCTGCCAGACCAGTATTACCGTCTTCTTCCCAAAATTCTTGCGCTTCTTTGATTTGTTGAGTCAACAAATCAATATAGTCTTCGTATTTTGAAATTACTTTCTTATTAGGAAGTACTACTGCTGCAATCTTAGTTTTCCAATCATCCGGGTCTTCGCTAGCTGCATTAGTTAAAATCCATACATTTGTCATACTTTTAATCTCCTACTAAGATATACTACTAGTATACCATAGATACCAACACTAAGTCAATAAAATTACTAACGCCATAATTTACGAGCTGCAGCTATAAATTCAGCTTTAATATAGTCGTGATCCCGTCCTTCCATCCTATTGGCCATGCCAAATTCACGCTGAACATCATTAATTTTACCTAGGTCAAAATGTCGGTCAAATACAGAACCAAGTTCCTCATCTATATCAAGTCCAGCGGGACCATACCCCTTCAAAGGACTCCTGCCACCTTGATTAATACCCTTGTGTGCTATAGAAAACATAGTTCCTCTATTTTCTATCTCACTCTTACTAAACTGAGGTTTTAGTATTCTAGCAACATCGATATGGAAACCATTATCTATGCCAACAAAATGACCATCTTCTGAGACCATAAAATTACTACCGTGCCGATCCCAGTTGCCGCCAATAAAATCTAACAAAACATTTCTGTGATATTCGTTTCTAAAATTCTCATTTGCTGCTAATTCTCGTCTACGGTTAGAGTCTAACCTAGACCATTCCTTACAATTAGGCTCACAAAACTTTTGGAGGTGCCCTCCACCTTGGTGTCTGGCCTCTGCAAAATTACGTAGTGCTATACCCTGATCAGCAATAAACGCATTTGAAATAACATCCATACCAGGAGCAATAACTGTGGGAGCCTGTGTATTTAAATCAAGTATATTATCTATAACATTAGCAAATAGTTCAGCTTTTTGCTCATTTACTACAACTTTAAAAACAAATCTTCGACCATCATGCAACCGCATTTGATATGTAGCTGATCTATTAACTCCTCCACCTAAAGGAAAGATTTGGTCAATATCATCCTCTTTAATAGCTCTCATAGCGTCTAATTCAGAAGTATTTATGCCATTAGCTGCAAACACATTAGCCGCAGCCTTATTGAAGGCTTCATTAGCTGCAATAGCTTCTGGTCGAACAACGCCAAGATCAGCTCCCTGACCCGCTCCCTGTCGCTGTTGTGCTCGTTGCCGTTGCACACGACGAATACCTTGCTCAATATCCGCCATCCCACGGCCATCACGTTGCCTGCCTCTTGGACGTATCTGCTCCCCACGCTCACCAAGATCCTCTCTGCCATGAGGAGCAGGACCTTCTTGAGGAATACTACCTTGCCTACCACGAGAAGCTGCCCCTCTATGAGGGGCTAGACCACGATGTGTCCATCGTTCTTCTCTACGATTAGCTACATCGCTATCACTAACTTCACCAAATGTCAAAATGTTAGGATTTTCACGACCAGCGGGAAAACTGATAAGTTGACCACGTTGACGTAATCGTGGATCTTCAGTACCTCCACCAAATCCTCTAGGAACACGCATTAAATGAGCTGCGGCTCCACCATGTTCATCAAACCATGCTCTCGCTCTTGGATCACGTGGCCTACGTAATTGTCCCCCAGCAGGCATACGGACTGATTCTCCTGCACGTATTTCTGCCTGTGGGACGGCAATAAAACGACGAGCGTATATCTTAGGAGCAAGTAGTAACCGTGTACCGTCTGGAGATAAACGTTGCACTCTAAGAAATTTTTTCGCTTCCTGAGCTTGTTTAACATCTAGAAAGTTAGGAGCAGCTGGGTTACCTTTAGCATCTACCCATAACCCGTCAATATCATCTAATTTAGTATCATGCTTCTTATTAAGAATCTCTCTAATTTCTAAAGCTTGATGGTCAAGAGCGGATTCCCAATTTTTAGTACCCTCTTTCAAACGCACAGCACGATCCATGTGATCCTGCAAAGACATCCACTTATCTTTATTCACACCTATATAAGGAATATAATAAGGAAGCTGGCCTGCATCAATCATATCAATCATTTGATTGTAACGATTGTGAATAACGTGAGCTTCACCACGATAATCATTTAATTTAACGATTAAATCAGATAGCTCCTCCTTAGACATCTTCTCCATTTCTTCTCTTGTAAGACCGGCCCCAGGCATCATCCTTTTAGGATTAACCCAACGTATAGCACGAAGTACCATAGGACGAGGCTTAGTGCGATGAACAGTCCTATACATAGGAACTAAATGAGGATAACGGCGATGTCCTGCCGCAATCTCACCTTTAGGTGCTTTTTCCAATAAACCGTTAGCAAGCTTAGCTAAGTCAGCTATCTCAGTTTGGACAACTAATTCATCAAGCCTATCAATTACAGAAGTAACAGACATAAATTACCCCACGAACTATTTCTTTAACGCTGCGACTTTATTTATAGACTTAATCGTACCGTCCAGCTTAGATAGCACTAAAGAAATTTTTGGATCCTCATGTGCGCTTAACCTAGTAATACGATTATCTAATTTAGCTAAAATATCAGCTATATGAACACCAGAATCCGCTTCTGATCGCTTAGCCTTGGCTTCTGCTTCATTGGCCTTAGCTTTAGCCATCCTCGCATTTGCTCTTGCAGTGCGAATCTTGGATTTAGCCTGTGAACGTTTGGCCTTAGCCTCTTCTTCTTCAGCAGCTTGTTTGTAATCATTTATTGGTTCAGCCATTTCATTTTCTCCAGCAGCAGCTATTGCACGTCCTTCTTCTTGAAGCGCACCAACTGCCTGTCCATATCCAGGTTGATTTTCACTTGCTCCAACTCCTGGGACAACAAGACCAGTTCTTTCTGCCATTGCGGCTTTAGCTTGCCTAGCAGCTCGTTTATCATAAAATGATGAAATTTTACCTTCACCACGAGACTTACCATGATGCAATGGAAGGCCATAAGGCGCACTCGTTGCATACTCACGCTGGTTAGAAGGTACATCTGCTCCAGTCCCACCACCATTTCCTTTACCTGATATTTGAGGCCCAGGTCCAGTACTAGGCTCAGGCGTACCAGCAACAGGTTGAACTTTACCTTCCCCTCGCATTAGGCCAGCAGGAAACGCTCCTTGTTCTTCAACAGGAGCCGGTTGTCCATCTTCGGCAGCACCTTCAGCAGGAGCAGCTTCTGACTGTGGTGCCTGTGATGGCTTTTGTGGGACTCCAGGTAGAGTATATTGAATTGATCCATAACGGTCTAACTTGAAATATGCTAGATTACGTTGAAGAGCTTTAACTCTCTTAGCCCCGCCATAAGCATCTGGCCACCCATCAGCAGGAGGCAGAATAGTTTTAGACCCTGCTTTTATTTTTTCAACATGTTCTTGAACATTATCAAAGGTAGCACCAATATACTCAGCCTGCTCAGTTACACTTTTGACAGTTTCTTGCCACTTATCCCAAGCAGCTTGTTTAGCCTTTGCTTTTTCATTACCTTCCATTCCATCAGCAAGAGCATTTAATCTATCATATTCAGCGTTACCTTGAGCATATTCAGTAGCGAAGTTAGCCCGCTCTTCCCAATATACCTGTCGGTTCTTTCTATACAACCAACCTTCTGGCTTCGCACCGTGCATGCTCTTTTTTGCAGCATCATATCCCTCTTTAAACCCTGCTTTTGTGCGATCTGAAAAGCGATTAATAGCTTCAAAAATAGCCTTTCTTCGATTTAATCCATCTCTAGACGCATATAAGGTTTTATAGCTAACTGAGCCACCTTTTTTAACAGCGGCATCCCAAATTCCACTATCTTTAAATGATACCCTCTGAATCCGCTGTCGGCTAAGTGTTGCTCCAAGTCCTAAACTAACATTCGGCTTTGCACTTTCATCCATACCGCCAGCAATCAGTGCTTTTTTAGAAGCTTGATAAGCCTCTGAATAATTAGTAATAGGATCACTATTTAATTGGGTACGATCATTATCAGACCATGGGGCAACTTTAGAATACTTACCACCCTCTACACTAGCGTTATTGCGAAATACGTTATAGCCTTTGCTGGGATCCTTCGAATCAACACGTTGAATACGAATTGCACCGGCTTGATCATCGTGTAAAAGAACTCCCTCTTTAGGAAAAAGGTCATCTTTACTATAATCTAGATAGTCACTACCAGTAATTAAAGCATTCTTAATCTGCTCTGCAGCTTCTCTAGTATTCGAACTAACTGGGTCCCCGTCTTTCTGATCAGGAAATAGGCCATCTCCAAGACGATTTAGTTTGTCAACCGTTTTAATATGGTCAGCAAAAACACCAGATTCCTCAGCTTGTTGAGCAGAATCCCAAGCAGTTACACTCTCCGGCATCTGGAGATATAAATAATCATGAGCGATATCACCGCTCACATTAAACATAGAAATAGTGCTATCTGAAACATCTTTAAAGTAAAACGTGGGAGATACAGCCAAGATAAGGTCATCTAAATCATCGACAGAGGCCCAATCATCAGCCTGTTTAAGGTAATAATCGATCCTATTTAGAATGATATTATATTTACGCTCTTGCTTTAGCGTCATGGCCGTATATCTCCACTAGCATTAACCTCATCATCTTCAGATGGGTCAATTTCTCCACTAGCATTAGCTTCTGGTCCTTCAATAGGCGGCGGAGTTGGAAGTTGATTCACATCAGCTGGCATTCCTCCACCTGTTGCGGGAGGTTGACCTTCAGCCATTGCTGGCTGTGCTCCTCCTGCCATTGCTGGCTGTGGCATGCCTAGTTGGCCTGGTGCCCCTGGCATACCAGGTGCTTGCTCCGCCTTTTTAAACTTAAATCTAATCTCTTTGCCCTTTTCTTTGACGGGTTCATAGCCTAATTGCATCATTTGCAACGCATTTTCAATACGTTGCTTTTCAACACCCAGACTTATCTCTTCAGTTTCCTCCTTAGGAGGAACTAATTCCATCTCCCAATCAGACACATTGAGCTGTTTTAACAAGTGAGGCATAATATTTCTATTAATAACATTTTGATAGGACTCAATTAAACTGTCATGCATAGCAGTTTGAGCTGTTTCTCTAGTTAAACCGCCAACACTACTAGCATCACCCGTAAACAGGGGTGTTACGCCCCATAGCATAGCTACACGGTCACGAATCTCTTGCCTAACAGGTAGGTAGTCCAATTCTTGGAACGTGTACGCTAACTTAATAAAGTCAGTCTTGCCACGGTTATTTCTAGCGGATGCCGCAACCCATGGGAAAGTATTCGGGTCATTCAACATTTGAGTTTTAACCCGTTCAATTTCTTGTTCAAGGGATTCAGGATCATCCGTATAGGTAATTATTAACCCTGGTGGAATACGACGCTCGTACCAATATCTATACAACGTCCTATCTGCGCCAACTATTGCTAGAACCTTTTCAAACACAGTTAGAACAGGTGAATAGCCATAAGTCTTGGAAGGATTAAAGAAAGAAGCGTGACAAATCTCATCAGCCAGATAATAACGATAACGACCACGCCAATAATATCGATACATGGCAGGAAGTAATATACTGTTACACCTGAATCCTTCAGGCACGATTACATCACAATTGCCGGGCGATGTATGAGTTTGTTGTTCTCTATGGATCGGGCACAAAAAGTGAGATCGCTCAGGCAATCCATCTTTACGATCAATATCATACTCAGTTAGAGCTGGATGCAATCGAGTAATCTCAAATATCTTTTGTTTTAAAATTTTACCGCTGATTGGATCAATTTTATACTCTTTGTTTAGCAATAAGAAACCATCATCGGCAATAAGAATATCCGTCATAAATTCATGAAGGACATCTAACAAAGTCTGATGGAAGCTATTGGCACTAGACAGCAACTCGTCAAAACCATTCTGCTGCGCAAAATCAGGAACTTCAGTCTTAACTGGAATCTTCTGTCCAGAGGCATCTCTTTTATATTTTCTGATTTTTTTAAGTCTTATCTCATCATCATGTGCATCATAAACTTCTTGTTCTACAATCTCAAAAACAAAACAAGTATCACAATGTTCATCGTCTTCTTCTTCAAATTCTTTGCCGCACTGAACACATTTACGCATAAACTTTTGACGCCACGGGGCAAAACCTTTTCTAAACACTTCCCGTAGAATCGCCAGCACAACAGATCGAATTTCTGTAACTTGATAAGCAAGAACATATAAATCTTGAAGAATACTACGACGATAAATGAATTGTTGACGAACCCAGTCCTGAATAATCGCATCAAGACCTAGAGGTGCCATCCGTCCTGTAGCACCTTGAGCCGTCTCCGCAGACTTAACCAAAGAATCTAAAGTTCCCAGAAGTCCATTAACCCTCTGGTAATTACCTAGATTCTCAGTTGCTGTACTAGTCAATGCAATGGCGTCGCTAGCTGATGCGACGGAGCCATCTCGGCCCCTATTAGACAGAGCACTGGCCAAGGAATCAACAAATCCCATTAAGACCTTCCTATGATATCAGTCAATGCGTATTCATCAGGTGGATTAAGAGTAGACCACCCACCGTCTGACCTAGACCACCTAGAGCTGCAAACTAAACAAATCTTTTTAAATGCGTTACCATCTTCAAATACTCTATTTCCTAATTCATCAGTATATTCTATACCACCAATCCTATGACATACAATACATGTATCGGAACTACTGCTAACAATTCGCTCTTTTACTGCATCTCGTCCCCAACCGGTACCAGAAGTAGACTGTAAAGGATTTCGTGATTTATTTTGATCCTGCTCAGCTGCACCTGGATTTTCAAATAAAGAGTTTATTCCGGGCATTGCTTGCATGCCTGTAACTACTCCATGATCCTTTAAGACACCATGAACCGCACCTACAACGGCATCAGCTCGATCTTTTTTCATACCAGGTCGAGCTTCAATTTTATCTCCATAAACTATATCTAAGGCCAAAATTTCAGCTATAGTCTCTTTATCAAAATATCCATCAATTTTTTCCTGATAAAGTAAATCTTTAAACGTATCGTAAGCTTCTCGGCTCCCTCTACCAATAGATTTATATTTAGCTGAAATACCATGTTTGGCTAATGTTTGTAGAGAGTTAACCGATTGATAGTTATCATATGTAACATTAACTACTCTAAAACCTTTATCTCGTAACGAGATGATAAAATGCTCAATGGCACCAAAATCTACATCTTGGTCAACTTGTGGTTCCCAAACTTTAATTAAATCAATTTCTACATGCTCTAAGCCCTGATGAGCTATACATACAGCAGCATTAGAATGTCTTAGACCTAAATCAACATGAATAAAATACTTAACCCCAAGCATTAAGCTTGATTCATCACGTATCTCTTTTAAACCGCCCCACACAATCTGACCGACACTATCGATTTCAGCATCGAATGTTCGTAAAATAGGTAGCGGATCTTTAATATACGCATCACGAGCATAGGGAGGATCACATTCAAATCTAGCTTTGGCTAAAGTTGGGTCAGTAGCATAGAAGTCAGCAAAATCTATCTCTTTCTTTGATGGATTGAATTCCCATGTAGCATAAGGGTCCCCATTTTCTTTACACGCCACAAAAGTATTATTTTCCATCTTACCATTGGCAAACCGACGTTGAATAAATGAACCTTTAAACCGTGGCCATGACAGACTAATGATCTTACCTAGACCCGGAAACCTAGATTGTACTAGTGCTTTAGCCGTATTATATACGCCTTCCGCTCCCTCACTCCGCAAAGAATGGCTACGTTGTAACTCTTGCTCACTCTTAAATGCATCAATCTCATCTAGAATTACTAGAATTGGAGTGTATCCCTGCCACGATTCATTTTCAGAGTTACCTGAAATCAAACGTATATTTTTGGGGAAAGTAACCGCTTGCTGAGTAATGCGACAGGCGATAGATTGAGGACCAGAATCAGCTTGGAAAAGAGGAGAGCTACGAAGAATATTAGACAATGTACTAAAATAAATATTCCGAGCTATATCGGCATTTTGGGCTACATTGATGGAATCAATAAAGCTATTTTTATCCATGCCAAAATAACGTTGAGGGCTACTAAGACACTGTAATAAGTAAATAATTCTTAACCCAATTAAAATAGAACAGGTGTCCTTACCGGATCCCTGTCCAGCCATAAGAACACCCTCAGTATATTGTTTTTCATTAAAAATATCAGATAAAGCGTCAACAAACCTCAATTGATGTGAAGATAGACGCATAGATAAATTTAAATATTCGGGCTTATAGAGAAATGACTCTAAATCCACTGGAGTAGTCTCAAATATACTCTCCGGTGATTCTAAGCCTAACTCTGACTCATCAACTTTAAAATCGGAATCGTTAAGACCCAATCCTAGCATTGTAAAGTCTACCGATGGCAACCAACCTGGTGCCGAGCCGTTTGAGGGTTTCTTCATCTTGAACTTCTTCCCGTATTATTTGGGCTACATCCAACAAAAATTGTTGTGATAAATCAACTCCTAAAATATCCACTTGACCTTTTAGACTAGCTATAAGTGTGTCTGTAGCTTGTTTTTTATCCTTGAATTTCAGATTATCGTTAAGAACTGCCTCTTCAGCAGTCTTAGCTATTAATCGATATCCTGAAAGTAATCTTTCGTTGGCTTCAATTGTCGATAAAGATATATCTTCATTAGATACCGCTAAAGTCTTCTCTGAGATAGTATCTAGTTCAGTATTTTGTGGAATTTCTATAGGTAAGATTTCCCATTGCTCAATGAATCTCCACTGGTTTAAATCATCATATGAAATAGCCAATTGGGAGCTAATATCCCTAATGGCTACTCCCTTTTCGTAGAGTTCCTGGGCTTCTTTACGGGCTTTTTTATCTCTGTCTTCTTGCGAGACAGTTTTAGGTTGTCCAGTATTTGTTCTTGCCATAATTCAATTACCGCTGCAGCATAGTCTCTATCGATAGTTGGGCCACTATCGGTAGGAGTAGACGCCTTCACGAGAGTAGGTATAGTCTCTAAAAGATAAGAGAGCCAATTTCTAAACTCATTAGCATCAGCAAAAGTCATGATTGGTGCAGGACAGATTAACGCTATTCGACCAGTGAAGGGATCGACCATGACAGAGAATTCATCTTCATTAAATTCTGGAAATAATGGCATACAGTGCTCCCATTGATTGTTTAATAATATTTAACGAAAACCAGTGGCTGCCCGCCCCCAATCAAAAGCATTCTCTCTTTTACGATGAGCAAATGATTTACAGTTAATAACCTCCTTTTTATCTGTACCATAAAAAGCAGTAGTCCAGCCTATATACAAATCATGATTATGATTAATTTTATCACATTGATTATTATCTAGATAAAAAGCACAACGCTCCTCAGAACAAGTGAAAGATTTTGATTGATTGTCAGGAGAATCCTCTAAGGACTCAACAGTATAATTTCCACAAATCGGCAATGTCTGTTTGGTGGAGGTCCCACGAGCCGTATGAGTCATTATAGATACTGCTGCTAGACCACACTTGCCATTATATATACCAATGCTACCAATGGGTACATATCCAGCACTCTTCTTCATCTGTTTTGGCGTTTCTAATGCAACCCAATTTAAACAAGTCTCAATATTGCAATAAATTCCCATTATTCGTCTGTCTTTTTCTCCTTAACCAAGTCTACTAATTTCTTTGACCAATCTGTAAACCATTCATAGTGTTTATTTGTGGCAGCCAATTCACTTAACTGACGGAACACATCTACGGCTTGAACTTCAATATCGTCTTGAGTACCTTTGCCTCTGAGGAAAGATACTATACCCAATCTAGTTAATGATGAAAAAATAACTGGAGTAGGATATTCATATACCAAAATAGTTTCAAGAATATGACAGAGAATATTCTCGATTTCTTGTTCCGAAAGCTCTATTGTTTTAACATTTTTCGGCAATATATCAGTTCCAAACAAGATATAACCCTAATATATCACACTTATACCTTATTATTCTTGGTTGTATAGTAGGGTAAGCCATCAATCGTCTCTATTTTATAATCTGAAAATAGATTCCCCCACCGTTTAATGGCTATTTCTGCGACTTTTCCAAATACTAATCTAATTTCTTCTTCAGCCCATGGAGAAGTACGCATTTCAATTACATGACGTAAATTTCTAAAGTTAGTAGACCATCCAATATTGGTAGCAAGACCAATAGGTGCGATTCGTCTCATCGCAGAGGTAATTTTCTTTTTACGATCAAATGACCCTGGCCCGTCTAAATCAAAAATTTCCGACATTTCTCTCTGTAATTGAGATAATTCTTCAAAAGTTCTAGTAAACATAGTCATGGCTTGCTCATCTTCTTGAATACATACCGGAGCGTACCAGTCTAAATCAGTAAGCCGTACATACCGTAAAGACTCCTGAGACATGGCCGTCCCCACCCTATGCCTTACCAATTCATGTGTAAAAACCCTACTTACATCACAGAAAAAGAAATTGGCGACACCGTGCTCTAATACACTACCGTCGCCTTTATCAATTATATTAGATATATAGCTCTGATTAGAGCTTCTAACCCTAGTTATATTAGGATTTAATTCAGTACCAAAAGACTTATAACATGCTCTACCATATGCTTCAGTCAGTAACTCTACGTCAGTTACAGCATCAGAAGTCCATTCTGAGGCTCCCATATGATTTAAAAAATCTTGTAGACCTTCTCTATTTACCTGGGACTCACCAATTAAAAATACCTGCGGCTCAACTATTTTACCCATTAATATTCTACCTTGCCTTTTTTAGCCGTATCAAAAATGCTAACGTTGTCGTTTGGCAATAATCCTTTCCGCTATAGTATCCAACCAATCTTCCCAATTCATACTGGCTTCTTCTATTTTAGGGTCTATAGACTCTTCATCATCATCATCTTCGTCCAACTTAACAACGGGATCACGCTGAATAGCATAGTGGCGAGTCTCAAAAAGTGCTTTCATTTTTTTATATGACATATTAACCTCTAGTATAGCAGAATTTACAACCTAAGTACACGTCTACTTCTATTTTTTACGTCTAGCCTTTGCCGCTTGCTCTTTTATTTTAGCTTGAATTGTAGCGATTTTTTTAGCCGAAAATCTAGGTATTTCTATAAATTTTTCCATTTCTGTAGAAAAACTAGGATCCCAAGTTTGCTCAAATATAGCATCACTGATGTAGGCATCTAGTGCTACCTTTGGCTGGTTGCCCAAGCGTTTAGATACCGGCTCTCCTATTAAATTCAACTTAAATTTATTGTGAGACTCAATTACATATAACTCTATAGCATCACGCCACTCATCAGCAGTAAGGTCTTTACCGCCTTTCTTTTGTACCTTACTAATTAGGTTAACCATGCCCACTTCAAAAGTGGATTTCTTAATGCTAGGCACTTCACCGATTGATTCTAACGCTTCAAGTCCAAGTCTAGTACCATGATAAGTACGAAAGTTTTTAGCGGAGAGATCACGTCCCGTAACACCCTTCAAATAAGAATTTACCGCAGCCTCACTAATATTAAGAAGGGTGCCCTTAGGACCGACCTCTTTCTTACGGCGTATCAACTCTTTAGCTAGAGAAGGATCTGACACAGTGACTACATTTCGTATACCACGCTTACCTAAGAAATCTAATGTTACTTTATTACCAGTCACCTTTGCATGTCTACCTAGCATGGTAGTAATGCCGTAGGTTTTAACCTGTCCTCTAACAGGCTTACCGTCCTTATCCAACTTTTTAGGTCTTCCCTCTTGACCGTCCATAGTTACTAATGTGGCACCCGCAGGACCGCCAACACGTCGGAAAGTATCATGTATCAATGCAATCGTGAACGCAGCTTCACGAATAGTATTGAGTCTCATCCTACCTAAAGGTTTAGGATCTTTCATATCCCGCTTCAATGCTTTTTCAAGTTTAGGAAGGACTGCAACCAAATCAGCTACTTGAGCATCTTTTTTGCCTGCAGCTTTCTTATTATGTTCAAAGCTATAGGTTGCCTGTTTATGTCCCTGAGAATCAGTCCATTGGGCCTGTATCTCAGCATCCGCAGTACGTGCAATCACCAAACCTGACTTGCCACCACGATCCGGTTCTTTAGGATCGATCTCCTTTGCAGATATCATATGACCATCAGGAGTAGAAATGCTGGTAATATTGCCCTCATCATCACGCATAACTACGCCTGGAGTAACTGGGGTCTTATCTCTTGACCCATCCCATCCCTGACGCCTACCCTCTGTTAACTGTCTACTGACTTCTTCTTTAGTTATAGTAGGCAACATCTCAGCATATGATCTCCAAGGAATCATCGCTCCAGCAGCTTCGGCGGCTACTACTTCACGTTCAACTTCCTCCCCAATAGGAATATCTTCTTTAGCTGCATCAACCTCAGGAATATCGGTACCTACTTCAGATGGATAATAAAAACCCCCACCTCGTTTTCCTGTATGTAAAGG
>Ga0208030_1000495_pt1 | contig 27006 bp, 38 predicted proteins | sample MalvirDeepMed_M9_FD_184246 | JGI IMG/M metagenome (GOLD analysis project Ga0208030, IMG submission 184246) | Marine viral communities from the Global Malaspina Expedition - Malaspina viral metaG DeepMed_M9 (SPAdes) (version 2) | ecosystem: Environmental > Aquatic > Marine > Oceanic | place...
ATTTATTATCTAAAGCATATTCAAGAAATTCTTCTTCATTCATGATTTGAGCATTGTGTTTCACTTTCATTTTTCCTTGTTTAGTAATATCATTTTTATCAAATATTGTTATTCTCATTTTATTTCTTCTTTACTTCTATAGATAGCTCTGTTGTTTTTAATTGTAACTTCTTAACTTCCGCAATTAGTTCTTTAACATAGAATTTCTTATCAGATGTTAATTCTTCAAGGAATCCTTGCTCTTCAAAATAATAAATTGCATCTTTTACTTTATTCATTTTATTTCTCCTTTAAATACTGTTCATATCTTCCCATAGCTATATGATATGTAGAAGTAGACAATCTCTTTACATTGCCATTCTTACATCTTTTAGCCATTAATCTAATTTGTCTGCTTATGTCATCTTTTATCATATTAATAGCATTTGCGGAAAGCTGTACTCCAGCATCATGAAATACTTTTTTAACTTTTGTTACTTGAATCATCTTCTAAATCCTTTCCAAAAAACTTCATAGATAAACCAGGCTATACAAATCTGTATTAACATAAAGAATTCGAATAATAGTATTGTTTTCATTTTTACTCCTTTATTAAAGAAAGAGAGAGATCACATTCAGGCTTTTTAATCATAGTAAGTTCAGTGACTAGCAAATCTATTCTATAGTCTAGTTTCCTGGAATCTATTTACTCTGCTCTTCTCAGGACCTATCTTACTTTAGGCAGATACCTTTGATGAATATGATTTTAACTCTCTCTTTCAATAATTAAACTAAGCTAATGCCAATTCCTTGTGTAATTTAACATGACGCAAAAGAATCTCCTTGGGATTAGATGTCTTTAATGCTTCAGTACATGCATTATAGAAAGACCACATATTCTTGTCTTTAAATACATCATGACTTGGTTTATCCCATTCTTTTTTAGCAACTGTTAACTGTCTTGGAAGAAGTATATTCTTACCAAATAACAATCCAAGCTGTCTATAAGCATTATTATCAGTAAGTTCAACATCTTTCATTTTCATTGATTGATTATTCATTTGTTTGAATTCAGTATCAGCATTTTTCATTGTACGCATCAGAATAACTTCAAGATCTTCATACACATTACCAGTATGCTTTCTTAAATATGTTACCTGATCTCCTCTGAAACAGAGATTATCACAAATAAATACATTCATACCAACTGCAATACCTATTGTAGTGCTTTTGTCATAACTGTTTCTTCCACCTATTGTGAGGCCAACATCTTCTGCTCCATTCTTATAATTAAGAGTGAAGAACATATGTTGTCCTTTTCTACCAAGAGCATAATTCTCATTTATGAGTTCATATCCTTGGCTTTTCAGAAACATTTCTCCCATCTCTGCAGTATTTGTTACTAAATCATAGTGAGATACTGGCTTATAGGTTCTTGTTTCTTCTGGCATTGGTATCTTATTAAGATCATCCAACATTACTTTTTGTGCACCGCAATGCAGCACTAAATCACTCATCGTGACTCCTTTCTTTTAAACCACTAACAAATGGTTTTTTTACTAGTTTAACTCCAGGAATCTTATTCCCTTCTTTTAACTCTTTCAATATTCTCTTTTTATCCAATCTTTCTTCTTGAACCAGGATAAAATATTCTTTTGGTATTATACTTTCATCTTCAACAAGTACAGCACCACTTGAATTCCTTACCTTTATTGGATTGAATATAGAATGTTTAGGAACACTGTTTAAAGATTCATGTGTATCTATGACAAGACCTTTAATCTGTTCATTATCACGCTGAATAATATCCAGTATAACCTTGCATTTGCTGATATGATTTTTAACCATTCCAATCTTTTTGTTATTATCAGTATACAACCAATAAATACCATCTTCTTTTTCAAATAGCTCAAGAAAAAGGTCTTGAAGCTGAATTGCCCTTTCTTCTGGACTTTTCATATCAAGACCCATTTGAAGAGTCATTATGTCTGTTGATATTTCATGCATCTTTCTTTTCATATGATTCTCCCATTTTTTCTTTGATCGACATCAAGCCTGCAGTTAAGTCTTTCTTGTTCTCTATTCTTTAAAGTAATGAGTTCAAGATGTTCTATCACACCTTCACTGCTTCTAATTGGCTTTAATGCCAGTATTTTGTTAGCATTATAGGATATTCTAAACGATCCTGATGGACTTGCTATATCCACTCCACTCTTAAAAGCTTCTTTGGATAATTCCCATATTCCTATAACAATGCAGTTTAAATCTTTAGAAAGATTCATTATACTTTCAGAAATATCTTTATCTTTTGATATTTCATCTCTGAATCTTGATTTCATTAAACCACAATGATCTATAAAGATTACTTCTGGATTGAAGTTGATTACATCAAGCTTCTTCTTGATTTCCCATGGAAAACATGGTTCAAAATCAAACTTGATATGGTTCATGTTAGGAATACCATTTTTACCAGTTCTATAATGATTCTTTAAAGTTTCTTGATTCCAACCATTATGAATCATTGATATTCTTTCAATAACCTGCTTTCTTGACATTTCAAATTCCATGAAATATGATCGTTTCTTAAAAGCAAGCAACCAATTTAGTATCAGCATTGATTTCATTGATTCTGGAGGAGCAGTTAGTAACATTGTTTCTCCTGGATATATAGGAAAATGCTGATCATAAATCGCACCTATATCCAAAGGAACTTGATTACTTGAGTAAAACTTTATAAGCTCTTGTTCAAGATCACTTACATCATAGTTACTAATAGACTTCTTGGCTTTGTATAGTTTGCATTCAGGAGAACACATTCTATCTTTTACTTCAGAATGACATCCGAAATTATATCCTTCACCACTATTAGCATTGTATACTGAATGCATAATCTTTTCCATTTCACTTACAGTAAATGGATTATCAGGTGAAGATATTTTATTTCTCCAGTATTCCATAAATATCATTACAGCATCTTCTGGAAATCTGATTCTTAAATGAGAACCAAGAGTTAATGCTGCTTTATGTCTAAATCCATAAGGAACATTTTCCATCATTCTTTGAATACAGATATAATCATTAGATATAGATGTTCTACCTTGTGATACAAATTTTGCTTTTGGTAAAGATATAGTTACATCAAATACAGGATCTGTTTCCAGTTCCTCGAAATTAAAACTGTCTCTTGGTTTAGCAGCATTTATATCTAACCATTGTTCATCAACTTCATTTATTTCAAATCTTTTAATTGGAATTTTCCAGTATCCTGAACTTATCTTTAAGGTATTTGGAATTCTGATTAATCTCACTCTATCTATAACAAGTGGATCAGCATAATCATAAAAACCTTTATTCTTTAAGACATGTTTAACCTTTAAATGCAGGTCATTACATGGTTCCCACTTAAAAGCAGAATTAGATATATGTATATGAAATCCTTTTTCTCCAGAGAAATAGACTTGTGATGGAGTATCTTCCAGTAATTCTAACAATGCGAATGTTAGATCTTTCGCCTGTTTTAAATTCGCTCCATCAACATCGAATATAAATTCATCAGACATGTACAACTTTCCTCTGTATCCAGATAAAGTCTTCTTATTTTTAACATATTCAGCTACTTCTTCATCATAATCCCATAAGGACATGAATGTATCTGAAGATATGTTATAAAATGAGGATATCCGACTTGGAGGAAAGAAATGATGACGATTGGTAAGCGAGAATGCATACTCTTTTAGTATCATAGTTTATGTCCTCTCAATAACCAGATTGAATCTTTTTTGGTTGTTCTTTCTTTAACATTGATTATTCCTTTTTCTTTCATGTCTCTAAAAACTCTATCGTATGTGGAAGGCGATCCTAATCTTCTTCCGTATAATTTAACACCTCTTTTTGAAAGACTTTGTATATCTCTGGTACGAAATCCCAGTTTTCTGTTATTCCAGTACCATTTTATCATAGCCTCTATATGTTTTCTGACTGTAGGTACCATTTTTACTCCCATAGATTAAAAAAGGTTGACAGATACTAGCAAACAATTACTAACAGCTATCAACCTTTTATATTATTGGATTACTAGAATGGTACTTTGTCTGTTGGAGGGTCTGTTATTGTACTAGCAACAGTCTCTATAGAACTTACACTTTCTCCATCTCTAGATTTCCATGAATTAAGACTTCTTTCTGCACGAGTCTTCCAATAGGAAACATCTTTTTCTGTATACAACAGATTACCTGTTTCCGTTACAACAGGGGCAGGTTCACGCCATATACGAGCATATTCACCATCTTCTGTTTGTTCTCTATAGAATAAGACATTGATTGTCATTCCTTCGAGATTGGTAGGATCATCATCATATGTTATGATTGGTTGTCCAGAGCCATTATCAATAACTTCCTGTATACCAGCATTAGAAAACCTGAACCAATTAGAAATTCTAAATTCTTCCTTGGTGGTTTTGTTAACTGTTTCATATACACGAGCATTCATATTACCTGGATATTCTTCAAACCAGATATCTATGAACTTGTTACTGTTATAATGATCATACTTTGCATTTTTGATCGTTAGCTCTTTCCAGCCAGCTTCATAATCAGCACTATTACCAGAACCTACTGTTAATGTTCTAATTGCCATTTGTTACTCCTTTATTGATTAATGTAGCTAAACTCCTTGTTTTTCCAGTACCTGGACTACCAACAACTAAGATCCTTACATTATCGAATCCTTTTTCTTTAGCAGCAGCAATTACAGGTTGAAAATCCTGAAGCATATCAGCTGGCAAAAGATCAGTTCTATCTTTGGCATGTTCATATACTTCTGAATGTTTGGTCCTCCACATGTAATCTTCTGATTGACCATTTTTCTTTGTATAGGTATACAATACAAAATCAAACCATTTACTTATGTCTTCTTTTGTACTACCATCTATATATGGTTTAATCTTAGTTCTACCATCTTCAAGAATTGAAGTTTTACTATGACATGTGGCAATAAGAATACCAGGTACTTTGGTAATAAACTCAAGTAAAGTATCAAGAGTATTCTTTAGTTTACCCCATGAATTCAATTTCATTACTCCAGTTTTATCAACCAATGATCTTTGAAACTTCTTTGCCAATTCAGAAAATGAATCAATGATTAATGCATCCACTTCAACACCATTCTTTAAGACGGTTTGTTCTTGGACTTCTTTTATGACAAGATCATCAGAGATTTTCTTATCAACTTCTATCCTTTGGGTAGTATATAATGAAGTTATGATATTTCTGAAATCAACAAATTGAGCTGGTTTTAGGACAGGGCAGTTAAACATTTCTTGAATTTCTGCTTCACCACCTAATGTATGAGATCCATGTTCTGTATCGAACATTAAGATTTTGTTCATTTATTTCTCCTCTTTCTGTTATTGCGGAATAATAGCCTTATCTTGACTATAAATTTACAGTTTCTCGAGGGAGTAACCAAAAGAAATAGACTACTCCCTCATTTTTTTAAGTTAATGCAATTGGAATAAGATAATCATTTAAATCACCATCTCTCCAGGCTAATGCTTGTTTAACGGTGTTCATTGTAATCTCTCGTTGATTCCACTCATTAATACGATTGTTTGGAACTCCTTCAACACATGTTTCAGCTGTAGATGGATTTATCATCTTTAGATATGTTGCTGGTATTGTTTCTCCATTTCTTGGTGTAGGAAATATAAATCTTAATAATTCATATTTTCTTCCATCAATTTCATCTTTATCTACAATTTCAGCATTCAAATCATCAAGTATTGTTTCAATTCCAAAACGTTCAATCAGTTGAGTTCTTCGTGTTACATTACTTAAACTGAATACATCTCGAGTGGTTATCTTACTCCAGTTACCATTTTTTTCAGCTTCTCTCATTAATCTAACCACACGTGTATTAGCATAGTTAGCTCTTGCATTCCGATTTCTGATTGTTCTATCATTTTTGTGACATTGTTCAGCAAAATCTTTAGCTGCTTTTGGTATTCTGCCAAGAAGTTTACCATTCCAACTCATTTTCATTGGAAGATATGATGCAACTTCTGTTTTATTGCTATCTGTTATCAGAGTACCATCTCTTAAATATCCAAGACTCACATTTGGTATTATACCTAAATTTATAAATCCTCTAAGCATAAAAGACCAATCTCCAATAGCTTTTACATGCATTGTATTTCTATATCTAGCTTTAAGAAATGTTATACAATCCTTGGTTAATTTCACAACTGGTGTTTGATGTTGATCTCTTGAATACCAATATCTATCAAATGCATAAACATTTATAGTTTTTGATCCCATTTTTATGAAATTGAATGTTATTCCTTTATATCCATATCCAGGATAAAAAGTAATTAGATCTCCTATTTTTCCATTTAATATTAAATGTTGAAGCTCTGTTACTCTTTCACCACCATGTTTGTAATCGATATAGATACTCATCAATCCACCACAAACCTTGCTCTTCTAGCCATATGATCATATTCTTTTACGATACTAACTTTGTAATGACCTTCAGGAATTGTTAAAGCAGCATGTTCTTCATGTTTAATTGTAGCAGAACCACCTTTAATATTGATAAATTCAGGAATTTGACCTACAGATGTAATTCTGTGTCCAAATGACATTATTGAAATCTTTGAATCATGATTTATCATGTTGAACTTATGAGAATGACCAGTAGCTTCACCATAAGCAACAGTTAAGTTTGTTTTATTACCACCTGTAACACATTCACTCATGTATTTTGTACTTGCATAAGATTTTCTCCTCAATTCATTTATGGGAGTCATTTTATACTGTTTATCTTCTTTATTATCGTTGTTAGTACGTTCATCTATTTCAATATTCCATTTATCTTTATCTACTTTAACAAATAGAACATCTCCTTGTTGATATTTAGCCATGTTATTTCCTTTTCTTAAATGCAGGACTGAAAACCTTTTCAAATCCGTTAATTACTTTTCTCATAAACCAATCTTCTTTCTTTGGTCTACCACTTGATACTTTATACCCTTTAGCCTTTGTTGTACCTTTAGGTCTTCCTGATTTTCTTTTCTTACTCATTAGCAATCTCCTTTTTTTGTTTATCTTTGAAATACAACATTATTCTTTGTGGAATTACAACAGTATCATTACACATACTGCAGCATTGCCCTTCGTTTATTGGTTCAGCATTATGACCTTTATCCCAACCACTTATTAGTTCAGGAAGTATGTCATCTCCACATATGCTATACTTTTTCATTTATAATTCCCATTTATTATCCTCCAGCCTTCCTCCATTTTCACAGAATCAAAACTATTATCATATATATATTCATAACAATCAAGAGATATGATAAAACCTTCATTAGGAACATTTAAAATGACAAAATCCTGGTTTTTACTATTTTCCAGTATTTCCTTTACCACTCGATAATATCTATCTCTGTTTAATCTTTCGTATAACCTTTGTTGCATGTTGTACTCCCTTCTTAGTTAAAATATCAGCACCTACTATGGCCTAATAGACCATTGGTATGAGTGAAGGGAATAAGCAGATGCTGATAAACTTAATCCCTTCTTGTAATTCTATAAGAAATCAATTTGTTGTATTTTTCCTTCCAAATGATTCTTCGATAATTGACTACAAATATTATCACTAAAAGTAATAAATCTAAACCATCTATATTTATTCCTTGCATAATATTTCTACCTTTATCTTTTTATTATCATCTCCATAAACCTCTATAACACTTATTTTTTCTTCTTGAGTTTCTTCTGTTTTCTCTCTTACTACAAGAATTTTAGCTATATCAAATGAAGTATCATCATCAATATTATGTGGAATTAACTCTACCACAACTTTATTACCACCATGAACTTCATGTTTTGTATAAATTTCACTCATTTTCTTCTCCTGTTTTTTTGTAATTATCATATCCTTTTACAAAATCTACATAAGTCATTTTAATAGTTTTATCTTTATAAAAATTATATGCATCATCATAAATTGAATCAACTAAAGCTTGTGCATTTTTTCTAGCAATATTAGTATCACTATATTCTTCATTTAAAAGATCTTTCAATGTTATTAAAAGAATAGTTGACATCATTATATTATTGTTTTCTATCATATCCTTCTCCTTTTTCTTTCCTTTACGAATAAATCATATTTTATAGTATGAAATAATGAACTATCTTTTAACAGTACATATTCAATAGGAGATTCAATTGCGTCATCCCAAGCATGAGTATCTATACTAGACATATTTACATCCAATATAGCTCTCCTAGTTTCATAGTATTTAATAAGATTGTTTAGATGACTATCTGTTATATTAGTGATATAAATAATTTCACCATCTTTTGTTTTATGCCATAATGCCTTTTTTATCAAAGCTTTTTTTAGCTTATGCTGATTTGTCATTACTCCTTCAGGTATTGTCTCAAATATTTCACCTTCTTCTTCATCCTCCCACATATTATTGTTTTCTATCATATTTTTCCCTTCTTATTTATAGTTATACCAAATAGCATATAATACTTTCTTACTATACCTATTTGCACGAAACTTGGATATTCTAAATTTCTTTGTAGCCCAATCTACTAATTGATACTTATGTTTATAAGGACATCTCATTATATCTCCCTTCTTAATTTAGACGAAAAGCCCCTTGCAAGAGTTCTGTCGCCTTTCGGTCTTTAACAGCTTTAATCCTGAACAGTTATGGCTGTGCACTTGGACTTTCATCTGACCTAATCAGCCTTGTTTGCCCTGTAGCCACACTTTTACTTTTCGTCATAGTTTTGGCAGAAAATGAGACCAGTTACCCTTTCGGAGTTATCCACTTAATGGCTTTTTGCGTATCTAGCTACTACTCATTCTCATTATATCCAATCTTGGTTGTCGAAAGTAATATAATTCGCCAAAGTTTAGGCATCCAAGTTCGCCCAGTCATCAAGATGAGTAGACGTCAATCACTATGTTTATACAAGTCCATAGCAGTCTATTCAGCGACTAACTGAGTCTATGGCTTAATATAACTCTCTAGCTTAAGATTGATATGACTCTGGGTGCCTAATAAATTTTGATAATATTTTCACTTTTCGTCATCCATACATGAACCACAGTATAATGCACCATCGCCCATATATACAATTGGATAACCTTCTTCCTTACACCATCCACATTGACGATGAGGTGGGACCTTCTTTAACTCTTTGTATAATTTACGACCCCAACTTTTTATTAAAAGAATATATCTTTCAGCATCAATCTCAATTAAATCTTTGTGATTCGGAAATACTCTTTCCTCCCAAGGTGTCATATGACGATTTTCTGGTAAATCATATTGTATTGGAATACGATGATCATCTTTTAAACTTCCTGGTTTTTTCCATTCATAATATTTAGTTTCACGTTTGAAAATACACCTTCCTTTCTTTATTGTTAAAAATTTGACAGTTCTCTCCTTACTACTTCCTTTCACCCATAGCGACTGTCAACTACTATGCTGACAATAAAGAGAGTTTAGTATAAGAGAGCTCCGACAAATACCTTGTGGGCCAGAGTTCTTCTAAATACAGAATTTATTAGAATGTATGATTTTTGTTACTCTGTCTACTAATCTGATGACACGACATTTCTTGTAAGAATGTCCACTATCTTTTAATGCTTGTAATAACATAAATGGAATAATTACTACATCAATATCACCATTGGTTTCTAATCTTTCTAAAACACCAAGAACATACTTTGGAATTGATACATGTAACTTGACATCAGTAATAGAATGACTACCATTCCATGGTTCTTCAGTTTCTGTAATATCAAGAGACATCTTATTTACCCATTCTTTATGACATGCTGGTAATATTTCACCAGTATCAAATGTAAATGGATGTGGAGATGAGAAATTGACTACTTTTAAGCCATTAGATAATATACAACTGGTATAACTAATAGGACTCATATTATATCCTCCCTTCAAGAATTTATGGTTAAAATATTACAGTGTAGGCATCTTAGTGTATCAACTGCACCAACGTCCTTTCAACGTCTCCAGGTGATCAAATCCTTCATCACTCACCGAAACTTGATCAAAGCTCGATGTGTCTACTGCAGCTACCCATTGGCGAGATGGACTTGCAGACTCACTTATTTTATGAGAGATCCCCTCTCAACTCTACCTAGAGCGTTCCCACGACTTACACTAGAATATATCACTTGTACTTTATAGTCCCAAGAGGAGGACACTAGGATCGTTAGTCAAAAGCCTTTACACCATGTCAAGGTGATCCTTTGTAAAGGTGAAACTTCAGTAATGATGGGCACAGTATCTACTAACATATTACACATGTCCTGTTACTGTAGGATACAGCCACGTGTTGTGCTTTCGTACATTTGCAGGAGCAAACATTATCGTGTTTACCCCACCATCACTTCGGAGTACAGTGTTGCACTGTTATCCAATAGTCTCACAGAACCATTGAATACATTACTCTTAGTTCACATAAGAAATAACTGTGGTTATCTCAAATGCTTAACGTGACCACCGTGGATATTTCAAGGTATCACAACCTCTCAATCCTGTAGGTGAGCTGTATGGTCATTTGTTTGGTATAAGTTTATACCTATATATACTAATATCTATGACATGACTATCAATGTCTAGTATCAGCTAATTATGGTACAAACAATGAACAATAATAGGGTTAAAAAAAGGGGATACATACAGTAGAGCCCCTTTAGGTTAACGCTGATAGGATCTGTTAACACGTTGACTGTTACCCATTGCTGGATTCAGGTTAAATGCTACATTACCCCAATTGCGTCCTGCTGGACCAGGCATTTGTGTAGCCAATGTATCAGCTATACGTGCCAGCTTATATCGCATTTCAGTAGCTTCATGAACTGGTGCATTTATCAGACCACATTCAACCATCAGCTCGTAATCAGTAGGCTCAATGAGCCGTAGAGCTTGTAGTCCTGCTTGTGTTGCAGCTTTAGCAATTATTGCTAGTAGTTCTTTCATAGTAACCTCCTAAGTTATTAGAAAAGAGACGAAAAAACGAAAAAACTAAATCAAAAATAACGAAAAAACGATAGTGAAAACCCCTATCATAGGGGTACGGTGTAGTGATAAAGCCACACACTAAAATCCTACAATTTTTAAAACTTGCATCGGTTAGTCATTTAATATATATTTGGTTGGCAATCAGATGTCCAAAAAGACAAACGAATCACCCAGAAGGTACCCTAGCATTAGTTCTGCCTTAGGGGTCAGAAGTCGGATTTCAGAGGAATACCTGAATAGACAGGCATACAATTTCCTTGAGTTTTCTCCGATATTGCCGAAACTATCCTTGTTATAAAGCAGAGCATGGACAGAGCTTAGCTTAGGCTATAAATGGTACTGGCTCTGAGTAAGAACAAGGCATGAAATCCAAGAAAACAGGTTTTCCTGTTCAGGGATAAGTACATATACTTGTCAATTATATAAATATCTTTTAACTTGAAATATGCGGATATACACGCTTAAGATAACCTATAACAGTGCAAATGACGAGATCTACGAGATTTCAGAAGAGATCGAAGAAGAGGATATTGGTATTAGCGTAAGTAAAATAGACCTCATGGATGAGGAAGATATATTGGAAGCTATGGTATTGGGTACAATGGAAGTAGCAATAACTTAACAAACCGCTTACGCTTGCTATGAGACACTACTTCATCAAGAATCAGCCGCACTGTGTATACGAGGATGCTGATGAGCTGCCTGAGGATATAGAACCAGTAGCTGATTGGCGAGAAGCTAAGGAAGGTGACTGGGTAAAGGCAGATGATGACTGCTATGTACAGATTTTAAGGAAAGGAAGTCTTTCAAAGAGTAAAGGAAGGAAGAGGACTATCCACTATTACAGGACTTGTACTGGCACATATCCAGTTAATGTAAAGATGGATACTTCCAGAAGGGAGAATATTTACACTATAAGCGGATCTAACCCAAAGACCGCTACCAGGGAGAATTTAAACAAGTATGAGGTTCTCTTTGTAGATTATGTTGCATCTGGGATGAGTCCAGTAGAAGCTTACATAAAGGCTTTTCCCACCAATGATCCGCATTACGCAAATTTTAAGAGTTCAGAATTAATCAAATATACTAGAATAAGGAAAGCAATGAAGAAAGAATTAGAGCCGATACTGGAAAAATTAGGAATTACGCAGGAGACTGTCCTTGAAGGAATAAAGGCAGTTGCGGATCTGTCTGAGAAGGATGATACCAAATTGAAGGCCCTCTTCAAGTTGTCCGACATATTAGATCTCGAGGATAAGTCTTCTGCAAGACTTACACAGTTGACTGGTATACAGTTCCAGGGCTTCAGTGATAAGCAGCTGGAAGAAGTGGAAAGACCTAAGGAAATAGAAAGTGGCTGATCAGGTAAATAAACAAATATTTAAGAGGAGAATAAAATGCCGTTAACAGATAAGTATAGTAAAAAAGTACATGATGCATATCAGGTTATCCAGGAAAAAGGTGGTATGACTAATGCAAATGTAACAACACTTCAGAAACTTCTAAAATATTATCCTGAAAATAAGGGTTTGAAGGTAGATGGGTTTTATGGAGGAAATACTATTGAAGCTATAAATGTTTTTTATGATAAGTATTACTGGACACCTGAAAGAAAGATGCAGGAATTAAAGGATAGACATGGAGAGAAGTATATTATGCAGTCAGAGATGGAAGGTATGCAGGAAACACCTCCAGATACCAGTGGTCAAGGTGGATACTAATAGTAAAAAGATTGTTTTTGTAAATAAACTGCATATTTTGCACATTCCAGTATGAAAAACGGTAAGATTGTGTCCAAACACGACATTATTCGTGAGATAAAGGGTGTAAATGAGCGTTTAGACTACATGTTTTCGGGGTTATCACTATTAAGTACCAGTTTAAGTGATTACATTGACTTTAGTAAGAATGAAAAGAAGTTTGTCAAGTATTTAAAGAAGAAATACGGAGATAGTATTGAGGAGTAGTTATGCCAAATGGTGACGATAAAGCATTTGATGCCATGAATGTAGTTACAGCAACAGATGAAGTTGACTTAACTGAGGATGGTGAAAAGTCAGCATGGTTTCCAACTGGAAAATTTATGGGGATGAAGGTACCAAGAGGAATATCAAAATGGATGGATGGTCTGTTTTTATTTGCTGCAGGAGGATCATTTATAAAGCCAAAACCATTATCTGGGCAATCTGCAAAATCATTTATAACTAAATCCGATCTAAAATTATATGAGACAATAAATAAAGAAATAGTAAAGGTTCCTACTGAGTTTCAAGGTCCAGTGTATGAAAAACTTATGAATAGATTACGTAAAGAATCACCAGAAGCATTTGAATCGTTTTGGAAGATTCAAAGGGAAAAGGAAAAAGCAAGAATTGCAAAATATGGAATGACCAAAGCAGAGATTGCTGAAGAAGCTCTACTGAGACAGAAAATTGCAGATTTTGAAGCATCACTTGTCGGTAAGGAAAGTTTCAAAATTACTAAAAATCCAATGGAAAGATTTAAAAAATTTAAAGTAAATGCAGATAAATTACCAGAGATTCTTAAAAGAAGATAAATGAATATTAATACCCAGAATGTAAGTAAGGCCGAAGAAGAGTTAAAACTGGCACATGAGGATTTGATAGCATTTGGCAAATTATTTCTTCCAGATGACTTTAGACGGAGTGAAACCCCTTTTTTTCATTATGAGGTAGCAGATGCAGTTGATGATACAAGTATTAGACAGTTGGCAGTCATTCTTCCCAGAGGGCATGGGAAAACTGTTCTTACTAAGTGCAGTATTATTCATGACTTTGTCTTTACTCAAGAGCCATTGTTTTATGGCTGGGTGGCGGCAAGTTCAAAGATTTCTGTCCCTAACCTTGATTATGTTAAGTATCATATTGAATATAATGATAAGGTAAGATACTATTTTGGAGATTTAAAAGGAAAGAAATGGACTGAAGATGATATTGAACTTACCAATGGATGCAAACTTATCTCAAAATCTAATCTTTCTGGTATAAGAGGTGGAGCAAAACTACACAAAAGGTACGATCTCATTGTACTGGATGATTTTGAAGATGAGAATAATACTATTACACCTGAAAGCCGCTCGAAGATCTCGAATCTTGTTACAGCAGTTGTCTTTCCTGCATTGGAACCAAAAACAGGAAGATTGAGGATAAATGGGACTCCAGTACATTATGATTCGTTTATCCAGAAGATTCTTGTCGGACATCAGCAATCAGTGAAGAGGAGAGAGGAATTTAGCTGGAAAGTGATAACATATAAGGCATTGCAGGAAGATGGTACTCCTCTATGGCCTGATTGGTTCGGAATGAAGGAAATGGAGAGAAAAAAGAAGTTTTATCAGGATTCTGGCACTCCGCAGAAGTTCTATCAGGAATATATGATGGAAGTGCAGAGTGCTGAAGATGCAATATTTACAAGGGATCATATCAAATACTGGGATGGTAAGTTCTATATAGACGAGGAGACTGGACTTTCATTCATAGATGCAAATAATGAAGGATACCAGCCATGCAATGTGTTTGTAGGTGTTGATCCTGCAACAGATTCAGCAAGAAGAGACTCAGACTTCTCTGTCATTATTGCTGTAGCGGTAACTCCAGATAATAATATTTATGTTATTGACTATATACGTAAGCAGTCTATACCAGTATTGGGAATACCAGGAGAACATAAGCTTGGTATAGTAGATTATATGTTCCAGTATGCCAAGAGTTACAAACCGAGTCTATTTACAGTTGAAGATACAACAATGAGCAAACCTATATTCCAGGCACTCAATTCTGAGATGAGAAGGAGAAATGATTTCTCTATTGGGTATAAAGCAGAAAAGCCAGGAAATAGGATGAGCAAAAGAGACAGGATACAGGAAATATTAGCTCAAAGATTTTCTATAGGGCAAATACATATTAAGAAGACTCAGTATGATCTGCATAGAGAGATAACAACATTTGGACCAAGAATGGCACACGATGATACCATAGACGCTCTTGCCTATGCAGTCAAGTTTGCCAATCCTCCCATGGCTGCAGGTCAGGATAAAGAGGGTAAGTGGTATAAAAAGAAACCAAGAGCAAAAGACTGGGTAGTAGCTTAAAGGAGAAATAAGATGAGAATAAACACAAAAGCTGTATTTGAATGGAATTCAGATACTGAACAATATGAAGAGATATATTCGGAGGGATATGATTACGAAGGTGAGGTTGATCTTTTGCAAGAAAATGACCGAATATACTTTCCTTCAAAATTTTCTCGTGGTGAAGGTTATGATGAAATGACACCACAGGAAAAAAAAGAGATTAATCCACGGTATTTAGGAGGACATTTAGCGGACGAAGATATTGACTGGACAAATGTGGAACTTGGTCAATCTCAATGGGGTACGTCTCGTAATATGGTTAGACGGTGGGAAACAATGATGGGATATGATGAACCTCAAGGAGATAGGTTCAAAAATCCTGGAGCTGCTGTAACAGAAGCTAGAAGTTTTTTGCGAAAATTTATACGGACTAGAAAAGATGGAAGGCAAACTATACAAGACATAAGAGATCAAGAGGATTTTGGATTTGCCTATCCTGGCCAAAGGGTTTTTAATGAAACAGGAAATCCAAATTATCGAGTAAATGCTGATTATTCAGAGAGGCAGAAAATCAAGGGAGCTTTGGAAATAATGGAACAATTTCCTGAGTTATCGAATTTTGATGAAGACTTTGCCAAAGATGTAGATTTTGGAGATAGGAAGTATTATATGGGTGGTGGGCGAAGCAGTCGATTTCCAAAACAGGATATAAGACGAACAGATGATCAGATTTTTGATTTTTTACCTGGAGATGAAGATTTATTTCCAGAGGGAGATACTAAATCTAAGATACCTGGTGAGTAATGGCAGATATAATTACAACTAAGGATTTATCTGTAGAGGATACAAGTAAACTAAAGACTGGAGATACAAGGAAAAAGTATAATACTTGTCCTCCAGGTAAGAAACGAGTAGGGAACAAGTGTGTTCCCATAACTAAAAGAGGAAAATAAAATGCCAGGAAAAGAAGAATGCGCTGCAATCATAGATCCAGAAGAAAGAGCAGATTGCGAAGCTTATAAAGGTAAATACCCACTAAAGATAAACGAAGGAAGGAATCGTTTGGGTAGGGATATGGATAGAATAGAATTTGATGAGGATACTATTCTTAATCCTAGAAGGAGAGCTACAGAACCTTCATACTAATGGCTCAGAAGAGAATGGATATATTTGGTCATGATAAGCGTGATCGTGCACCAATGAAAGCTCCTTCAGATACATATCATATATGACCAATTGAAGGAACTCCTCACCCAGTTAGGGAGAGACATAAAGCAAAGAAAGTTAAGAAATAATGCCTAAGAAGAAAAAAGCAGACCAAATAAGAGAATTGTACAATCTCTCTAATAACTGGACGAGAAGCCAGTGGGAGTATGTTAACCAGAAAGGGTATGAGTTTGCTCATGATGAGCAATTGTCTCGTAATGAGAAGACTTCTCTTCAAGACCAGGGGATGCCTACGTTTACAATTAACAGGATATTGCCTGTTGTTGAGATGTTGAACTTCTATGCTACTGCTAATAATCCCAGATGGCAGGCTATTGGTGTAGAGGGGAGTGATTCTGATGTTGCGGCAGTATTTTCAGATCTTTCTGATTATATCTGGCATCTTTCAGATGGTTCTGCACTTTATTCAAATGCAATCAATGATGCTATCTGTAAATCTATAGGCTATATCCTTGTTACTGTTGATACAGACAAGGATAATGGAATGGGAGAGGTTATACTTCAGCAGCCAGAGCCTTTCGATATTTATGTGGATCCAAAGTCCAGGGATATGATGTTCAGGGATGCATCTTATGTTCTTATAAGAAAAGTTCTTCCTAAAAGTCATGTTGTAAAGCTTTTTCCTCAATATAAGAGGAAGATAAATAAAGCTTCATCATTAGATGGAGATCATTCCTTTTCAGAGAGAGCTATCGCAGATAGTGAGCAGAAATTATTCTTGAGTTCAGATTCTACTGCAGAGGATGTAGGAATAGATGCTACTGGACAGCAGGAACAAACATTAGAGCTGTTTGAGCTTTATGAAAAGATAAAGATTTCCTATGTAAATGTATTTTACAGGATTCCTCCAAATAAGAAACAGTTGAAAGCTATTCAACAGCAAGTTCAGGTAAAGATGAAGGAAATGGCCGCTGAAATGCAGGTTGGTCTTATGGAACAAGACAAACAGATGCAGGAAGCTGTTAAATTAGGTAAGATGATTCCTGAAAGATATGAACTTGAGATGAAGAAAGCTCAGGATATGATGCAACAGCAGTTACAAGCTGCAGAGCAAGAATATATGAGCAGACTGCAGGCAGAAGCATCTAAGATTGAGAATAGGGTTATATCAGAAAAAGAATATAATATATTGCTTAAGGATAAAACTTTTCAGCAGTCTATAGTTGACAGTGTACAGTTTTATGGAACGAGGATAAGGCAGACAATATGTGCAGGAGATAAATTGCTGAGTGAAGTTGTCTATCCAGAAAATATAGTTGATTATCCATTGATTCCGTTTCACTATAAATGGACTGGAACTCCATATCCAATATCTGCAGTTGCTCCTCTTGTAGGAAAGCAGAAAGAAATAAATAAGTCTCATCAGATAATGGTGCATAATGCATCTCTGGGTTCATCATTAAGATGGATGTATGAGGAAGGATCAATAGATCCAGAACTGTGGGAGCAGTATTCCTCTTCGCCAGGAGCATTACTTCCAACAAGACCAGGATCTGAGCGTCCAACTCCTATTATGCCAGCTCCATTGTCAAATGCGTTCTTCTCTATTGTTCAGCAGGGAAAAGCGGACATGGAATATCTGGCTGGGATTTATTCGTCAATGCAGGGAGACACACAGCAACAGCATGAAACTTTCAGGGGGATGCTTGCATTGGATGAGTATGGGACCAGGAGAATTAAACAGTGGATGAAGCATTCTATAGAACCAGCTTTAAGACAGTTGGGGAAAGTTATTATGCAGATATCACAATCTGTATACTCAGCTAATAAAAGATTCAGGATTATACAACCATCAGCTATTCAGGAAGAGCGTCAGCAGGAGATTAATATTCCTATCTATAATGATATGGGACAGGCAATTGGAAAGTCAATGGACTATTCGGCTGCCAAGTTTGATGTCAGAATAGTGGCTGGTTCTACACTTCCAGTAAACAGGTGGGCGTATCTTGCTGAATTAAAAGAACTTCTGCAGTTTGGAGTTATAGATGATATAGCAGTTCTTGCTGAAACTGATGTTCGGAATAAGGAACAGATAGCTAAGCGTAAGAGTTTATATGCTCAGTTACAGGGACAGTTAGGTCAATTGCAGGAAGCAATGAAGGACAAAGACGGCACTATTGAGACTCTTGAGAGACAGTTAGTACAGGCTGGAATCAAGGGTAAAGTGATGCAAGCTGAAATGGAGATCACCAAAAAGAAAGAGGAAGTTAAAGGCGATCTAAAAGATTCTTACCGCTCAACAGAGGCAAAACAGAAACTTTTACAGAATGTAATGGTCAATCAGGTAGACGCTACAAAGAAAGATCTATCAAGAGAATTACAATTTGTAAAAAAAGATTTGCAGAGTGGTAATAAAAAGCAGTAACATTAAAATGAGTAAAGGTAATAAAAATGGAAGAAACAGCAGGCAACCCAGGAGTCCCTACAGCTGATGAAGTTGAAGCTGAGGTTCTTGGCTCCTCTGAGGACTTTTTTGAAGCTCTAGAAGAAGATGTAAATGGCGTAATTGCCGATAGTAACACTGAGGCAACCCAACAGAAAGTTGACACCGAACAGGTAACTCAACAGCAAACTGTTGGCTCCAACAATGTGGGTTGGGATGATGACGGTAATCCTTACAAGAAACGCTACCAAGACAGTAGCAGAGAAGCCGTTAAGCTGAGAGAGCAGTATAAAGAGGTTGAACCTTTTGTACCTGTTCTTGAAGCAATGAAAAATGATAGCGGATTGGTTGAACATGTTCGTAACTATCTGGTAAATGGAGGTAATACTCCGAAGGGCGTACAGGAACAGTTGGGATTAGACGAAGATTTTGTTTTTGATTCTCAAGAAGCAATGACAGATCCAGATTCTGATTCAGCAAAAGTTCTGAATGCTCAAGTAGATAAAGTTGTTCAGCATAGAGTAGGACAGATATATCAGGCTGAAAAAGCTAATGCTGCAAAAGTGCAGCAGGAAGCTAAACGACAATCAATGGAAAGTGAATTCAAGGAAAAGAGAGGCATGAGTGATGAACAGTTTTCTACATTTAAGGAAGCTGCACAAAATCATGTTCTTACACTTGACGATATTGACTATCTGTTGAATCGTGATCAGGCTAATGCAAATGTTGTCCAGTCTACAAAGAATGACATGCTTACCCAGATGAAGAATGTTAGGAACATACCGCCTACCGCTAGTGGAGCTAACAGCCAGGCCGAAGAGAAGAATCCAGATAACGCAGTGTTTGATGGAATCTTAGGTCTGGATGGCGATTTAGACAACCTGTTCGGGTAAATTTAGTTTATAGAGCCATTTCGGCTTAAAGTTTATTCGAGCTAAAAATAGGAGTTCGATATGTCTGATTTTTTATCGGTCATAACACCGAATACTGATCTTTCTGTATCGGATTTTGATGGGCGTGGCCCAGGTGACTCAAGTGGTTTAGCTACTGGAGATATACGTAGAAGGTATAACTTTGGTAGCCGAGTATCTGAATTGGCGATCCCTCAAGATCCGTTCTTTAGATTCGTAAGTAAGGTGGCAAAAAAAGCGACAGACGATCCTCAGTTTAAGTTTTCTGAGAAGCGTCCTTCGTATCATAAGCGTTATGCTTATGTTATAGGTCAAGTAGATGGTGGTGCAGATACATTTGTTGAGTCAACAATGCAACGATCAGATACAGGTGCGGCTGTGTCCGCAGTAGGTCAACCAATGAAGTTGTACATGGCTACTGACTATGATAATCGTGGTAACATACAGAATGTCTTCAATGAGAATACTAACAACTATGATGTTGGTGCTAGTAATACGAGGCCAAAGTTCTTTTTACCTGGACAGTTAGTTAAGGTTCCTGGTAAAGCTAGTGCAACAGGTACTGGTACTTCAGGGTATCAGATTATCAGAGTAGATACTGTTACTGATAGTCTTTCCAAGACTGCTGCTAGTGTTTCAATGGAGTGTGTAGCTATTGAAGGATCTCTTGTCAAATATGACAGTGGTGCTTTAGAGTTTTCATCTTTCTATAATGATACTCCATCTCCTGGTGGTGTTGGAACAGCAACTGATGATGATGCACAGGTATCAGATAGAGTGATACATAGTGAGTTAGAAGCTAATCGTTCTTATGTAATAGGTAGCGCATTTGCCGAAGGTACTGGTTTTCCAGAGACTTGGGTGGATCAACCTTACTCATCTAATCATGGACTTACTCAAATTTGGAAGACTTCAATGGCAATGACCAATACGGCCAGAGCTACAGTATTGAAGTTTGAACCAAATGAGTGGGCACGTGTTTGGAAGGAGAAGTTGATTGAGCACAAGTGGGATATTGAAACATCATTACTATTTGGATCTCAGTATTCAGATGGTAGTAGTATCCAATATACTCAAGGTGCAGTAGACTACATTAGTAACTATGGTAACCAATTTAGTTTAGCTATTGCTACTAAGACTCAGGATGATTTTCTTGATGATCTTTCAAGTTATGTGGATCCAAGATACAATAATAGTCAAGCAACGGTATTCTTCTGTAGTACAGCAGTGTATAATTGGCTTCATAAGTTAAGTGGGTATTTTAAGAATAATCTTGAAGTATCTTCTAACTTAAGTGCTGATATGTCATTGACTGGCAAAAAGAAGGTCTTTGGTGTTGATATAAGTACAATCTCAACTGTGTATGGTGATATGCAGGTTGCACGAAATGTTCATCTTGATGGTACAAGTATTAAAATGCTTGGTATCAATATGAAGAACTGTGCTTACAGACCTTTAGTTGGTAATGGCATCAATCGTGATACTTCAGTCTACGTGGGAGTTCAAACTTTAGAGAACTCTGGAGTCGACCGTAGAGTAGATCAAATCTTAACTGAAGCTGGCATGGAATGGTCAATGGCCGAATCCCATGCTATCTGGACATAAGGAGGTAGACAATGGCTAATTTAATGTATGGACAAAATAAGTTAGATAACTCACTATCTCAGAAATTGTTCGCTGAAGCTGGTACTGGGCGTGAACATGAAAATACAACAACTGCTGCAGACCTATTCTCATATCAAATCCCAGCTAATACTCTAGAAAAGGGTGATATTGTGAGAATTAAGGTCTACTGTACAGTTGTTGATAGTAACAGCTCAGATACCTTAACACCTGTTCTTAACTTTGGAGGTACAGCTATTGCTACTGGCGTAGCTCTTGATGTTTCTGATAATGATGTAGTATATGCTTGGGCTGACGTTCATTGTACAGCAGCTGGTAGCAGTGGAACATGTACTGCAATCAGTGAAATCAGAACCGATGCTCTAGGAGCAACGGTTGTTATGGCTACAACAGCATTGACTTCTATGGACACAACAGGTCTTTTAGCTGTAGCTCTTAATGTTGACTGGAGCGTTGCTCATGCTGACAATGAAGTAAGAATCGATGCTGTAAGTATCGAGTTAGTGTAAGGAGGTAACTAATGGCTAAGTTAGGTGGACAAGCTGGATATGGTAAAGGGCATTTTGTTGAAAATATATCAGCAGCAAAAACCCTTACTACTGGTGATAGTGGTAAAGTGTTTACCATAACTCAAAGTTCTGCGTTTGCAATATCGTTGCCAAAAGCAGCAGATGCTGGAGTAGGTTGGAATGCTAAATTCTTAATAACTACTGCTGGCAGTTTTGCAATTACGATAGAACCAGATAGTACTGAAGATACCTTAATAGGCATGGCTGTTTCTGCAGCAGGTTCTGAAGCAGCAGAGCAATCAGCAGAAAGTGGTGTTGATGTGCTTTCGTTTATTAACGGAGCAGCTGCTGGGGATTGGGTTGAATTATTATGTGATGGCAGCAACTTTTATGTTTCTGGCATGATACATGATTCAGCTCATGTTACTATAGTATAATCTGAAATTCGAGGTATAATAACTCGATATAAAGAGATAGATTTGAGAAGGCTACTTAGTGTAGTTTTTGCTTCCTTTCTGTTATATTGGTAGCCTTCTCTTTTCTTGAGCATAGAATATGGCAGATTTTCAATCACAAGTAATGGGATTAACAGGTTTGACTATAGATGCTAGTTCTACTGCCCCTAGTCGATCTGAATTTTCTACATTTTTAAATGATGGTGTTATTGATGTTACTAGTAAGGTTGTCAAGTTAAGACCTCAGGATAGAAATGATTTTTCGAGGGTAAGTGCTGAGCAAACAGCTAATGCATCTTTAGATCTAAGTGGTGCTGATATTATTTCTGTTATAAGAGAGGATGGTGTTACCAGTGATAATTGGAGGCCATGCAGAGTAATATCTCCATCTTTACAACATATTGTAACAGATGTTGATAGTTTACATTTTTCATCAAAATTTTATCCAGCATATATGGTGGGAGATAATGGTTTGATTAGTGTATTTCCTGCTCCTGGCTCAAATCCTAATTCATTTAAGGTTTATTATATTAATAATTCACCTGAAGAAACAGATGGTACTGCATTAGATCATGCTAGTACAGGTATAAAATGGTTTCCAAATGACAAAGTATATCTTGTAGTAATCTATGCAGCTATAAAATCTCTTGAAAGTGCAATGTCTGCAAAGAGTATTCCAACTGTATCAGGAGATGGTACAGCCCCTATTGAATTAACAGATGTATCTATATTAGATGATGATAATACTATTGATGTTCGTTTAGATCAAGGGGAAATAGATCAATGGTGGAGTACAACAGGACACTTTATAGAAGATGAGGAAGATACAGAATTAGCTATTGCACAGATACAAAAGATTACTGCTTATGTACAGGCATATCAAGCTCAACTTGCAGGTAATACTACAGATTATGGATGGATGCAGGCTAGGCATCAGATACTTTCTCAGCAGTATACTCAAACTTTTGTTATGATGGCTCCAACACCTCCTTCTCAGCCACAACAAAGAGCGGCTAGAAGATGAAAGTACAGGAAATAATGGAAAGAGCTGGTATTATGGATACTGGAAGAGCTGTAGCTTATATCAAGGATGCTCTTGAAGAGATGAATATGATCTCTGAAACTCATGTTACTACGGAAAGGATTGATATAACTAAAGATCAAAGGTTTTATAGCTTTCCAAAAGATATGATAAAGGTAATAGATATTAGGTGCAAGAATCATCTAAATGTTGATGATGAATATAGGTCTATACCGAGAATGATCGGTGAACCTTTAAGAAAGGATGCAGATGGCAACTAGTAAAGAATATGCATATTATGTAAAGGGCAACAAGATTGCTATTGTCCAGAAGGATTGGACGTTTTCTGGTGGTCAGACTCTCTCACAACCAGGGCTGAATGATCTTGGATCTCAAGGTGCTTTATTATGGAAAAGTCCGAAGGAGAGCATTACACATGGTCTAGAATTCCAATATGTGTATAGTCCTCAGTATATGGTCTCTTCCAATGCTGCAGTTGATGTAAATAAGTTTTATGTAAATGGATGGACAGTTATAGGTGGTTATTTAGCATTCTTAAGAGCAAGAAGATCCACTATAAGTAATTGGTCGTCATCCCCAGAAAGTACAGTTACTTCAGGTTCTTCTGGAGATACAGGAGGACAATCTTTAGATTATATAGTGGTTGGGGGAAACTCTAGATGGAATGGATTACATAAAGTTCAAACAGCAGGTACTGAAGGTCAGCTTGTAACATATACTAAAGTACCTGAAACTTTACCTTATTGGGAAGATCAGAATGTAGATTTTAATACTAGTGAAGAAGTATATGGCAGAAGTGGTGGAAGTTTATATCTTGCTGATTATTTTTCTGCTGGTGATTATGTTTTTATATCAGGAAGTAATGATGAAGCTAATAATGGATTGTTTTCTATAGGTAGTGTTTCAACATCTGCAACTGCAGCATCAAGTAAATTAACACTTGGCACAAGATATGCAGTGGTTAATTCAGCTGATGCTACATCATATTCTACTGGATTGGATAATGAATATTCTGCAGATGCAGCTTTAGTGGCTGAAAGTAGCCAGTCTGATATCAATATATATAAAGCATACAGAGATTTTTCATATGTACTTACAGATGTAAATGTTCTTAATGATGAAGCAGATGAACTAGATATACCAAGATACCTGGCTAATGCGGTTGTATACTATGTTAGAGCTAAGTATGCAGAGGATGCTGGTCAGATCGATATGAAAGAATATTTTATGAGAGAATTTAGAAGAATAACAGAGAAACATCAATCAAGTAAGAGATGGGGAACATATAGGGTCCAGGGTTTTAGTTTTTTACGATAAGATGATGTAAATTGAGAATTAATAACAAGTCTGTATAGGGAGCATTCTCGCCCCGCAAGACAGACTAAAATAATAGGAGAATAGAATGGCAAACCTACAAAAACACAGAGCACACGAATCTTTAAATACAGATACTGCTGCAGTTTGGGATTTAATAACAAATGTAACTGATGCACCTGTATCTGGTGGTACACCAGAGAATATAGACGTTTCAGGATATCATACTCTTGGATTAACTCCAGCTGCTGAAATATACATACATTTTCATAACACAAGTACAGCAACACTAGTCATAGCAGATGCTTTAAAACTTGCTAGTGGATTATCGTTTATCAAGATACCTAGAGGAATTGGCAATACAATCTATTTTAATTATTTAGCTACTGATGGTTCTTCTACTTGTGAACTACGTGTAGTGAAGATGTAGGGGGTGATGAAATGGCTATATTAAACACATTATACGCAGGACAAGGACTTTCCACTTCTGGCGGCACAATATCAGGCGATTTAACTATTGATGGTGACTTAACTATTGATGGTAGTACTACATATACATATGATGAACAGGTAGATGGTCAAGTATGGATTAAAGATTCTACAGCAAGTAGTGCAACTCAAGGTGGACATTTAAGACTTTTTAGTGATGATGGTGCTGGAATGGGTACTGGTCATAGACTTGGGGTAATTGAGTTTGGAGGGGCAGAAGATACAAGTAGTACTATTACAATAGGAGCAAGAATTGAAGCAATAAATTCTCGTGGTAGCTATTGGGATACCACTAATAATCATGCAGATTTATTATTTTATACGACAACTGGGGATGCTTCTCAATCAGAAGTAATGCGTATCACCTCCGGTGGTGAAATAACAATGGCGAGTGGTTCTAAATTAGTACATGATGACACAACTGGTATGGTCATTGGAATGGAAGGGGGAACTGATACGTATGGTTTATGGTGGGATACTTCAGCAAATGCTTATTCATTAAAATGGGGAGATTCTAAGAATTTTGTTTTTGATATGGATGGCATACAAATGGGGATTGGAGTGTCAGACCCAGATGAAGAATTAGAAGTAAAAGCGCCTGGGGATGCATGTATTAAAATTAACACTTCTACAGCAGGTAATGATGCTCAATTAAAATTTGCAACTGGCGATAGTATTGATTGGAATATATATGCTGATGGTAATGTAACTAATGACCCATTAATTTTTTATGATTATGCTTCAAGTAGTGCGACGATGGCGTTAAATAATGGCAACGTCGGTATTGGTTTAACTGTTCCTTCATCATCTCTTGAAGTGGCTAAGGGTTCAGCAAGTGCTGAATTAACTATTACTTCTTATAGCACTACTACTACTCACGGTGGTATTTTAAATCTTCAGCATAGTAAAAATAATACAGTTGGCACAAACACCTTTATCGTTGATGATACATTGCTTGGTGGCATAATCTTTAAAGGTGCTGATGGTGCTGGGTTTGAAGAAGGAGCAACTATCAAGGCTTTTGTTGATGGAGACCCTCTTACTGGTGGTGACGGAACGGATTTACCAACAAGGCTTATCTTTGCGACTACGCCAGATGGAAATAATTCTGCTGTAGATAGAATGACCATCCTTCAAGACGGCAACGTCGGTATCGGCACGACGGGGCCTGGGAGCCTTTTCCATATGGTTGGCACAGAGGGAGCAACATTTGAGCGAAGTCTAGGAAATGGTAGTGTTAATTCATTTTTCAGTGTAGGTACAGACTCATTTTCAACTGCTGGAGGAACATTTAGATTTGAGGATAAAAGAGCATCTCAAAATTCACCCATATTTATTATCGAAGGAGCAGATTCTACAGGTACGGTTGGTTTATTTGATGTTACAGCAGGAGGAACAAGTCGTTTTCAAGTTCAACAAGACGGCAATGTCGGGATTGGAACTGATTCCAATGTTGACGAATTGTTACATGTACAGTCTGGCACTTCTTGGAAACCAGTTATAAAACTGGAGAATACAAATGCTGATGCATCATCTCCGAAACTTCAGTTTCATAAAACATCAACCGCATCTGAAGCAGATGACGATTATATTGGGCTCATTGACTTTTATGGTGTTGATAGTGGTAATGCAGTAACAAGATACTGTACTATTTCAGGCATAATATCAGATGTTACGGCTGGCGAAGAAGATGGACGGCTTGAATTTAATGTTTTCAAAGCTGGTACTGATACAAAATCTGTTGTCATAGAATCTGGAGGTATCCATGAAGTAGGTGGTACATTAAAAGAAAACCTACTCACCAACTCTGGCTTTGATGTTTGGAGTAATAGTACGCTGGAGAATGTAGCTCAAGTTACAATAACTTGGAGTGCAACAAATACTTCTGCTTTTGCAGCTACTAATGG
>Ga0208030_1000501_pt1 | contig 26838 bp, 23 predicted proteins | sample MalvirDeepMed_M9_FD_184246 | JGI IMG/M metagenome (GOLD analysis project Ga0208030, IMG submission 184246) | Marine viral communities from the Global Malaspina Expedition - Malaspina viral metaG DeepMed_M9 (SPAdes) (version 2) | ecosystem: Environmental > Aquatic > Marine > Oceanic | place...
CAAGCAGTTCCAAGCGACACGCGATCGCCAGATATGTCGTGCCTGGCGGGTGGAAAGGCATGACAAAACGGGCCGTCAGCACCGATCAGCACGGTGGGTTTTGGCAATAACGGGCTTGCGAAAGCCAACTTGCACGGGGCGAATGATCAAAAAGTGCTCGCTGGCGGTGATAGGGAAAGTGTCGGCGCCGGCTTCACGGATTCAGGTTCTTTTTATGGTGCTCAATAAACGTTTCCCGAGAACGGTTAATTAAGCGCGCATGATTTTCCTGCCATTTATGCAAGGGCGTGACGCCTGTTTTCTGATCAATCTTATTGGCAAACTCATCATGCAGCAGTGAAGGGTTCAAATAGGCATACGGATCTAGCCGCCCCAGCGTATGGGCGATGTCTACCCGCAGTGCCACTTCAATACGCTCAAGGCCATCCAGTGCCAGTAGGCGTAACCGCTTATCGAACACGTAAAGATCGACAGCTTGCTGAAAGGTGGTGCCGTGCTTAAACATATCTAACGCTAGGTAATCCGTTTTGCCTTTTTTAAGCAGCCGCTTACCGTTTTTATTTAAAGGCGTGCATACGCCTGAGCGCTGACGAAAAGCAAACCAATACCCGCTCAACCGGTAATAGCCAATCCGTTGGAGATGCGCCAGCGCGCGCTGGTCGTCTGTTACCGTTAAGCCACGATCTTTTAGCTGCTTTAATTGCTCCAAGTGGCTGAGCCAGGGCTTGATGTAACTCGTCATCTTTTTACCGCACCCTCCACCACTGCCGCCGCCAGCTGGCAGCGGGTTTCGCTGGCCCGGTTCAGGCGTTCCTTTAGCTGGTCGCACAGGGCCATGAGTTCATCGACTTTTTGGACGATGCGGTATTGCTCCTCTGTTGATGGCAGGGCAACCGGCATTTTTTTCAAGATGCCGTGATTCAAGTTTGTCATGGTCGTTCCAACAGAATTGCCAGTTAAATAGTCCCGAACGGTGTCCGTTGAAAATAACAACAGGATGAATCGCCTGTTAATTGCCGAATGAAATCGCAAAACAAAGCTACCGGTGCCACACAGCCATCCAGATTCTCTGTCTGTCACGATGGCGCAACGCCCGACTTCACCGCGTCTGGCCATCACAATGTCGCCCTTGGCCAATTTATAACTGGATAATTCTTCAGCCTTAGCAGGTGTGACGCTAACTGAGGAATCTTCTTTGATTCCGCCGCTTACCATATGAGACGGGTTAACCAGAGGGGTTCCGTTTTCAACATAATCATGTTTGTGAATCATCGAACCAAATGGTCCGGTTGATATTTCGTCAGCAATATCCTCGAATGAAGCCCAAACCCAGTTTGCTGGTGCGGGGTAACTATGCTGGGTTTCGTCCAGTTGAGTTAGCGGTCGTGGGCGCTTGATTCTTTTTTCGCCCGCGAGTGCCATTTTTCTTGTATGGATTTGAGTCAGCAAGTTGGTGGCAAGCTCATCCCCCGCATCCTGCTCCACCAGCCGCCCCATCACCGCCAGTTGCAGGATGGTCTGCTTGAGCTTGTCGATGCTCTGTTCGGTGGTGAACAGGGTGTCGAAGTGGGCGGCGAGGCGGGCCCAGTTGTCGGCCAGTTCGGTGGCGTTTTCGGATTGGGTGAGAGAGCCTTCAGCGTTTCTTAATAGAGAGCCGAGCAGGGTGTCCACGAGGGTTTCGTGGGCTTCGAGCTGGTCGCTGGTTTGTTGCTCCAGCCGGTCGCAGAGGGCCATGAGTTCATCGACTTTTTGGACGATGCGGTGTTGTTCTTCAAGCGGTGGCAGTGCAAAAAAATTCTCATTAAGCACTTTGAAGTGTCGAGCATACCCTCGATTTTCTAGGTCGTATCCGAGCAGTTGTAGATAAAAGAATCGCGGGTTGACCAGAATCGGACAGAGTATCTTGGTGCCGTCTGCTCCGGGCACGAAGCTAAAGTCGATATATTTCCGAGCAGTCGTGTGGTCTCCAAATACGATAACAGGATGTGGGATCTCGATAACCAGAGACGCATCGTCTGTATAGCCAGAAATATAGGACTGGCCCTGATCCACGACAGGGAATTGCCCAATATCCAGTGTCTCTGAAGATTTCAGTTTCTTACCGCTAGGGGATATAGGGTAATAAATGTCCGGCAGCTTGACCCACTCCCAAGAACTAGGAAGCGGCCAAGGAGCTTCATCACTCTGAGGCTGACAGAGCTTCTTTGGCTTCTTAACTATCTTTGCGTGATAAAGCTCTTTTTTCTTCGCCTCAATATCCACAAGCAGTGATGCAGCGCTTGGTCCTTCTGAGTTCTGAGGAACTAGTTTGCCTCTCACCGCTAAGCTGAGAATCAACTCCCGCAGCCTCTTAACCCCAGTCAGCTCAACCTTGCCATTACTCCCCCGGCCACTGCTGGATTTCTTGGTTACTGCCCCGGTCCACAGATCCAGGTGCTCAGTAATGAGTTCCCGCGCACTCACGCTTCACCTCCGCCGGTGCTTTCATCGCTGTTGTGGGAGAGCGCATCGGCCAGGATGTCCCGCAGCTGGTGGCGGATTTCCTGGATTTCGGCCTGTTGCTGTTCGTACTTGGCCAGCAGTTCATCCGGGTCGTGGTTGACCTCTTCGCCCTGCCAGGGGTTTTTGATGTCCAGGTTGTAGTTGCGGGCCTTGATGTCGTCGATGGACACTTTCCAGGCCTGCTCGGTTTCCTCGCGGCTGGCGAAACCGTCGGCCTCGGTGCCCCACCAGTCGATTTCGGTCTGGAACTCCGCGAACTTCATGGGTTTGGTTTTGCTGTAGCTCTTGTAGCCTTCCGGATAGGGGTGCTCGTAGTACCACACGGTTTCCGTGGGCTTGCCCTTGGTGAAGAACAGCAGGTTGGTCTTGATGCCGGTGTAGGGGTTAAACACGCCGTTGGGCAGGCGCACGATGGTGTGTAGGTTGCACTCTTCCAGCAGCTTTTCTTTGAGGCGGGTTTTCATGCCTTCGCCAAACAGGAAGCCATCTGGCAGTACCACCGCGGCGCGTCCACCGTCCCGCAGCAGGTGGATGAACAGGGTCATGAACAGGTCGGCGGTTTCCCGGGTGCGGAAGGCGCTGGGGAAGTTGGTTTCAATGCCGTCTTCTTCCATGCCGCCGAAGGGCGGGTTGGCCACGATAACGCCTACCCGTTCTTTCGGGCCCCAGCTGATGAGCGGGCGGGCCAGGGTGTTGTCGTGCTTGATCTGGTCCGGGACCTCGATGCCGTGCAGAACCAGGTTGGTGGTGGCCAGCAGGTGCGGCAGAGGCTTTTTCTCAACGCCGTGGATGCTCTTCTGCAGGGTTTGTTCGTCCTGCGGGGTACTGACGTAGTGCTTGCGCTTGTGCTCGATGGTGCAGGTGAGGAAGCCACCGGTGCCACAGGCCGGGTCCATCACCTTCTCGTCCAGTTTCGGGTCCACCCGGTTGACCATGAACTCGGTCACTGCCCGCGGGGTGTAGAACTCACCCGCGTTGCCCGCGCTTTGCAGGTCTTTGAGGATTTGCTCGTACATATCGCCCAGCTCGTGGCGCTCGGCGGATTTGTTGAAGTTGATGCCGTCCTGCAGCTTGTTGATGACCTGGCGCATGAGCTGGCCAGACTTCATGTAGTTGTAGGCATCCTCAAACACGTTGCGGATGACCACGCCCCGGTAGTCGTCACCGGCTGGCTCCAGGTTCTGCAGGCCCGGGAACAGGGTGTTGTCGATGAAGTCTTTGAGCTCGTCGCCGGTCATGCCTTCCGGGTCGGCGGCCCAGTTGCGCCAGCGTAGCTGCTCCGGAATCGGCGATTTGTAGTCGTCGTAGAACAGCTCCCACTCCTGCTCGCGGTCGTCGAAGATTTTCAGGAACAGCATCCAGACCAACTGGCCGATGCGCTGGGCATCGCCGTCTACGCCAACGTCTTTGCGCATGATGTCCTGGATGGATTTGATGGTGGTGCTAATTGACATGATGAGATGTGTTCCATTGGTGTTATCTGTTGACATGTTAATTGCGGCCTACACAGGGTGCAGGTCGCTAGCAAAAAGGCAATGGTATCAGGCGGGGGTCTGGTAAAGAGCGTCTTCCAATTCATGCAGGGCGCGCTGGTAGCCCGGCTTGCCACCAAAGGCGTTGATCAGCTCCATGGGTGCACCTAGCTGGCTGAAGGGCGAGAGCGTCAGCACTTTGGGGTCTTCGATGGGTGCTATGCCCGCATCGGCGTATTTATCCACCAGGGATTCAAGCACCTGGCGGGCCTGACCTTCATAGCGGTTGAAGATATCGCGCTTTCTGACCTGTTCGGCGCGCTCGCGGCGGGTCAGCGGCGGGCGGTCGAACGCGATATGGCAGATCACATCGAAGGGGTCGGGTTCTTCGCCCCATTTCTGGCCCAGCTCGGCGACCAGCGCATCCCAGAAGATACCTTCTTCGGCCAGTTCATCGAGGATCGCCTGCTTGCGCTCGGCATCTTGCCAGCGGCGCAAAAAGTCATCCAACGAGGCGAACTGGGCTTTCACTTGCTTGCGGGTGTAGTCACGCAGACTTTCGGTGATCAGCTTGCCATCCGGCCCTAGATACTGCACCCGCTCGGCGACAATGCTCACTTCCACATCATCCACCACGTATTTGCGCCGAGGTTCCGGCCCTTCGGTGGTATCCAAGCCGCCCGCATCGTCAGATTCCCAGGTGGCGTTGTCGTCTACGTCGTAATCGGCCCAGTCCGTCTCGACGCCTGCGGCGGCCTCGTCTTCTGCCTCTTCGCCGTTATCCGCGCTTTCATCCAGCCCGCTGTCTTGCTCATCCGCTGGCACAATGGGGGCGTCATCGGCATAGGGTTGGTAGACCTGAACCGGCTCTCCGTCAAAATCCGGGTCGGCGAACAGCTCGGTGGCTTTCTTGAAATCCAGAATGGTGAACCAGTGCTTGTGGTAATCGTCGTTGATGCGGGTGCCCCGGCCAATAATCTGCTTGAACTCGGTCATCGACTGGATGCGCTGATCAAGCACAATCAGCTTGCAGGTCTGGGCGTCTACGCCGGTGGTCATCAGTTTGCTGGTGGTAGCAATCACCGGGTAGCGTTCTTCCGGGTTGATGAAGTTGTCCAGCTCGGCCTTACCTTCCTGCTCGTCGCCGGTAATCCGCATCACGTATTTACGGCTCTCGGCTACGCGCTTGGGGTTGGCGTTGACCAGCGCTTGGCGCATACGCTCGGCGTGGTCGATATCCTCACAGAAGACGATGGTTTTCTGATAGGGGTCGCTGCTTTCCAGTAGCTCGGTAATCTTGGCGGCTACCAGGGTGGTGCGCTTTTCCAGCACCAGCTGTTTATCGAAATCCTTCTGGTTGTAGATGCGGTCTTCAATCTCCTGACCAAGCTTATCCCGCTGGCCCTTGCTGGGCCGCCAGCCTTGCAGATCTTTGTCGATATCCACCCGCACCACTTTGTAAGGGGCCAGAAAGCCATCCTCGATGCCCTGCTTGAGCGAATAGGTGTAAAGCGGCGCGCCGAAGTAATCGATGTTGGAGACTTCCTTAGTCTCTTTGGGCGTGGCGGTTAAACCGATATGCGTTGCTGCGCTGAAGTAATCCAGAATCTTGCGCCAAGCGGAGTCTTCCGCCGCACTGCCTCGGTGGCACTCGTCGATCACAATCAAATCGAAGAAGTCTGGCGAGAACTGCTTGTAGATGTTCTGCTCTTCTTCGCTGCCGGTCACTGCCTGATAGAGCGAGAGATAAATCTCGTAGGAGGCATCCACCGTGCGGTTGGTGACCTTAGTCATCGCCTGGCCGAAAGGTTTGAAGTCGTTGTTCTTGGTTTGGTCGACCAGGATATTGCGGTCAGCGAGGAACAGGATTCGCTTCTTCTGGCGTGACTTCCACAGCCGCCAGATGATCTGAAACGCGGTAAAGGTCTTGCCGGTGCCGGTGGCCATCACCAGTAGGATACGATCCTGCCCCCGCGCCACGGCTTCAACAGTGCGGTTGATGGCAATGCGCTGGTAGTACCGCGGGCTTCGGCCACTGCCATCATCGTAATAGGGCTGCTCCACCACCGGGCGAGCATCGGGCTGGATGCCTTTGTATTGGCAGTAGCGCTCCCATAGCGCATTAGGCGACGGAAACTCTGCCAGCGTCAGGGTAGTTTCGGTTTGCCCACCCAGCCCGCTGCGATCGTGGAAAAGAAAGCCGTCGCCATTGCTTGAAAACACAAAAGGCACATCCAGCGCATCGCTATACGCCAGCGCCTGCTGCATGCCATCGCCCAGGTTGTGCTTGTTGTCCTTGGCTTCTATCACTGCAATCGGCTGGTTTTTCTGGAAGCTCAGTAGGTAATCTGCCCGGCGCTTTTTGCCCCGTGTATGCAGCCGCCCCCGCACGATAATTCGCCCGGCGGTAAAGGTCACCTCTTCACGAATTTGCGTTTGGATATCCCACCCCGCCTGCACCAGGGCCGGGGTAATGAACTTGGTGCAAATATCGCGTTCGCTGAGGGCCTTCTTATCCATGGCAGCATCCTGCTTATTCTGGCGGGTGAGCTTATAAGCACTAGCTTACGATACTCAGCCGACTTAAGCATCTTGTGCTAAGCGGACGTGAGAATATCGATAGTTATACCCACAAGCGACACACAGGGTAGCAGAACGCTAATATGCGTGTGACACACCCGTGTCAGATTAAAGCCGCAGGTCAACGGCTGAGTAGCAGGGTTTGAAGGCAATATTGGCAGGCGTGGCACATGGATGACACAGATTTGACACAGCCAAAACAAAAGGGCCTACGAATGAACGTAAGCCCTTGATATATATGGCGCGCCCGGCAGGAATTGAACCTGCGACCTTCGGCTTCGGAGGCCGGTTTAAGCCGCACAAGCATCGCCCTTCCCTACCGTCAAAAAACCAATAAACAATATTTAAAACAACAAGTTAACTAACATTCCAATGCATTTCAAATCTTCTCCGTCACACCCATTAACGCCATTCTGTGCCCTTCATTGTCAAAACGATGGCACACACCGTGACTTTTCTGTGTCCTGTTTTCTACCAAATTTGACCTCTGGTCACCGCGCACTACGGACTCCTTTAATTGATTCAGCTACGCGTAGAACGCCAGCAGTACCTCTGCCAAAAACACAGCTCCATACGCGCCACCTGCCCTTATCGCCACCGTGCTAAACTGTCCTGTGTTTCATCGGTTCAGCATTGGAGGCCAGCATGCCAGCTGCTCATCGTCGTAAGCTGCCTATAGGCATTCAAACTTTTTCGGATATCCGAGAAGGCGGCTATTACTACGTCGACAAAACGCCGTTCATTGAAAAGCTGGCGAACCAAAACAAATACTACTTTCTCTCCCGCCCGCGCCGCTTTGGCAAAAGCCTGCTGCTAGATACTCTGGGCTGCCTATTTGAGGGCCGCGAAGCGCTATTTGACGGGTTATATATTCACGACAAGTGGGACTGGCAGCAGCGATACCCGGTGGTGCGTTTAAGCTTTGGCAATGGAGTGGCGGCTGACAGAGAGGACCTAGATGCGAACATTCGATATCAGTTGCAGCAGCAGCGTGCACGTCTGCAGATTACGTCGACGCCTCCTAAGCGTATTGCGGACGACTTTGCTAGCTTGATTGAGCAAGCGCATCGTGTTCACGATCAACGCGTAGTAGTGCTGATCGACGAGTACGATAAACCCATCCTTGATAATATTCTCGATAGCGATAAGGCGCGCGAACTGCGCGAAGGTCTGAAAAACCTCTATAGCGTGCTGAAAGATGCCGACCCCCACCTGCACTTTGTACTACTGACCGGCGTTTCCAAGTTCAGCAAAGTCAGCCTGTTTTCAGGGCTGAACAATCTGCGCGACATCACACTCTCATCTGACTATGCCGCTATCTGTGGCTATACCGACCACGATGTGGATACGGTGTTTGCGCCTGAACTGCCTGGTCTTGAGCGTGACGAGATTCGCCGCTGGTACAACGGCTATCGCTGGGGCGGGCAAGACGTGCCCAGCGTTTATAACCCGTTTGATGTGTTGCTCTTGTTAGAAGAGCGGAAATTCACCCCTTACTGGTTTGAAAGCGCGACCCCTACGTTTTTAGTCGAACTGCTAAAAAAACGCGGTGTGTTCACTCCTGCCTTGAGCCAACTGCAAACAGAAGCCGAATTGTTAGGCCGCTTTGATGTCGACCATATCGCCACCGAAGCGCTCTTGTTCCAAACGGGCTACCTGACCGCGCATGCTGTCGAGGAGCCAATGACCGGTTATTGGCTCTACACCTTGGGCTACCCCAACCTTGAGGTGGAAGCCAGCCTTAACCAAGCGCTTTTACCTGTGCTGGGTGTGCAAGCCCCCCCTCGGGAGCGGCTTACGCTGTTCCGTAACTTGCAAGCGCACGACCTCCAAGGCCTGGAAACCCACCTCAAAGCGCTTTATGCCGGTTTGCCACACGACTGGTACCGCAACAACCCCATTGCCCAATACGAAGGCCATTACGCCAGCGTGTTTTACAGCCACTTCGCCGCGCTGGGTGTGAATGTGACGGTGGAAGACGCCAGCCACCACGGCAAAGTGGATATGAGCATAGACTTTAACGGGCATGTTTACCTGTTTGAGTTCAAGGTGGTTGAACAACTGCCTAAAGGCAAAGCGATTGAGCAGATAAAAACCAAGGGCTATGCCGACAAGTATCGTGCTAGCGGCAAGCCTATTCACTTAGTAGGCGTAGAGTTTTCCAGCGTTCAACGGCAAATCGTAGCGTTTGACGTGGAGACGCTGTAGTACGCTGCTGCTTATCATCGTCCACTACTTAAGCTCGACGAAAAAACTGGGCACAAGGGTCAGCCTGTTAACAAAACGTCAATAGACGCATCTTAAGCTTGTCTCTTAATGCTTCGTTTCCTGTACCTGCACCGGGACAATGTATAGCAGGCATCTGCACTGCTCTATTCGGACATCGAGCGATAAAAACGCATTGCCTGAGCGTAATCTCGAAGCACGTCGTCATCGTTGGTATATATCAGTCTCAGGCTATTCTGGGTGATCATGCCTGTCACGCCCGCACACCTAGATTACTCTATCACCACGGCTTTACCTTGATTGACTCTACGCCCATAGTATTTTCTACCCATGAAATAACGCAAAGTGTCGCTGCGCTCAGGCATGGACACGCCAAAATTAGCGCTCTCTATTAAAATTTTGAATTCAGCGCGCCTCACAAAATTTCGCAACCCTGGCTGGTAATGTACCTGGATCTTTAGCTAAAAGATTTGCACGCTGCCGCCACAAATTAATGGTTCTTTGCTCGATAGAGGTGTTAGGCAAATCATGCCATAGAGCGGCTGGGTGTATATCTATACACACCTCTACAGAAATATTAGGATGGCCTGCCAGCCAACGATAGACATCCATGGCGCTGCGTCCTACGCATACAGGAAATAGAAGAGCATCATCTGGAAAAGAAATGCCGAGTTCCAGTAACAATGCATTGACCTCATGATCACAAGCTAGGTGCCATCGCCGATAGTCGGCAACCAGCGGTGCATTCAAATGACCTGCCACGCAGTGCCAAATGAGATGTGCCTGTAAAAATCTATCTTTACGGTTACCTCAATCGCGTGCAATCCAGCCGACGGTTGGAACGTGAGGCGCAGCGTAATGTTGAACTCATGTGGCTAACGGAGCGCCTCGCGCCGGACTTCAAAACGATTGCCGATTTCCGCAAGCACAATGGCAAAGCGATCCAAGCCACCTGTCGAGACTTTGTCGTTATATGCCGGCGTCTAGGGCTTTTTTCACAGTCGGTCATGGCAATCGATGGCAGTAAATTTAAGGCAGTTAACAATCGAGACCGCAACTTTACCTTGGCCAAAATGAAACGCCGCGCAGAAGAAATAGATAAGAGTATTGAGCGCTATTTACGCCAACTCGACGCAATGGATCAAGGCTCCACCGTTGTCACAGAAGCGCAGACGACAGTATTGAAGGAAAAGATCGCCTCCCTCACAGAAGAAGTTCAGCAACTGCAATCCATTGAAACTCAAAGGACCGAGGCCTCTGATCAGCAAATCTCGTTGACGGACTCAGATGCTCGCTCCATGACGACGCGAGGAACGGGAATCGTGGGCTACAACGTTCAGACGGCTGTCGATAGCCAGCATCATCTGATTGTTGCCCATGAAGTCACTAATGTCGGCAGTGACCGGCGTCAGCTTTATCGGATGGCCAAGCAAGCACGCGATGCTAGCGGCGTCAGTGATCTCCACGTTGTAGCTGATCGCGGTTATTTTACAGGTAATGAAATTCTTGCGTGTCATGAGGCCGGTATTACGACGTATCTCCCTAAACCCAAAACCTCGCCGAATCAGGCCAAAGGCATGTTTCCCAGGGAAGCGTTCCAATACGTGAAGGAGCGTAACGAATATCGCTGTCCTGCAAGGGAGCGCCTGATTTGGCGCTTCAAGAACGTCGAAAAAGGCCAGACGCTACATTGCTATTGGAGTTCGGCCTGTCCGAGTTGCTTAATGAAGTCGCAGTGCACCACGGGTATCTATCGGCGCATCAGACGCTGGGAACACGAAGAGGTACTGGAGGCGGTAACATCACGTCTGGATCAGACGCCGGATATAATGCGCACCCGTCGTCAAACGGTTGAACATCCCTTTGGCACGTTGAAAGCGTGGATGGGTGCGACACACTTTTTAACCAAAGGGCTTAAGAACGTCGGAACGGAAATGAGTCTTCATGTGCTTGCCTACAACATGAAACGCGTCATGAATATCCTCGGTTCCAAGGGTTTTATCCAGGCGATGCGAGCATAGGGTAGCTGATCCTGGTCGACCAAGCATATAGAAGCCGTTAACGCTCTTTAGCAGGTGTTTCTTAGACATTATCTCGAACAGCTTGAGATGCAGAAATAGTAAATGAAGGCATTCTGAAGCGCACTGCTGGCCGCTAGTCGTGCTAATACGACTGAACACTGTCACCGTTAACTGATTTTTAGGTTTTCACACAGCCTCGGCCAAAAGCAGTCAATTAGGTTCATCTGATATAATAACGCATTTTTAGATGAAACCTTATACAAACACTCAAATTGACCGCTCAGTCAATCCCCACAAACCCCAAATATATGACCAGAGTAGCTTTTAACCCTTACATCACTGTCGCCAAGAGCGTTTTCGCGATCGATAACAGACGCTGATCCTGCCAGCGGTCGGCGATTAACTGCACGCCAACCGGCAACCCCGCTTGTCCCGTGTGCAGCGGTAAGTTGAGACACGGCACCCCGAGCAGCGTCCAGGCTCGACAATAGATTGGGTCGCCGGTAGCATGCAGCCCTTCTGGCGCTACACCTGGGGCACTCGCCGCCAGGATTACGTCGGCCTTATCCGCAAACACCCTAGACAGCGCCTGTCTACACTGCTCGGCTGCCAGTAAGGATGCACGATAGTCAATATAGGATGTCGCTGTTCCTTGCTCGATCAACTCAACCAGCTTAACTCCCATCTCTTCGCCATGATGGTGAAATTCACTGGCCAACGTCTGCGCCGCTTCATAAGCTAAAACAACCTTGTGATGCTCAATCAGCTCATCGTAACGAGCATCTAAGGGCAGTGTGAAAACGCTGGCACCGGCCTGCTCCAGTTGTTTTACGGTAAGGGACAGGGCCCGTACGACATCGTAATCAAGCGGCCCCTCACCCGGCAAGTTGCGGAGCCCGACGCGGATGCCCCTAAGATCAGGCAGTGCCTTGATGGGGTCAGAACGTGTCAAGGCCGTGAAAGCAGTACAAATATCGTCCATATGTCGAGCAAACCAGCCCAGCGTATCCATCGAGGGAGCAAAGGCCTTGATCCCCGAAAAGGACACCGTGTTGAGAGTAGGCTTGAAGCCGAATACACCGCAGTAACTCGCTGGCCGAATAATGCTTCCGGCCGTCTGTGTCCCCAAGGCAAGGGGCACCATGCCGGCCGCCACTGCAGCGGCCGAGCCACTGGAGGAGCCTCCCGGTGTACGGGAGATATCCAAGGGATTTCTCGTTTTGCCAGGTGTGAAGTAAGCAAACTCCGTGGATACGGTCTTGCCGAGCGGCAGAGCCCCCTGGTGCCTAAGCAAGGTGACCACAGCCGCATCCATGACGGCGCCCGGCGAGACGAGATAGCCCTCCGTTCCCCATGTGGTTGGCATCTCTGCAGTATCGATGATGTCTTTGATGCCTACCGGTACGCCGCGCAATAACTGTCCAGGGCCCGACATGACCTCAGCCGACGTCGACGGCATAAGACATTCCCAGGCTCGGATATCCGTATCGCGCGCCTGAATCTCTGCTTGGCAAGTATGCCACCAGCTAAGCTCATCACATTCACCTCGGGCAACCCGGGCCTGGAAGCTGTCAATCGTATCCTCGCCGCGCTCGATCATGCATGTTCTCTCTATTCAATGGGGAGTTAGCGGGCCAAACCGTATCTCTACGAGCTCACTGGAGCGGAGGGGTACCGAGAATGGCCCGGCCATTACCCAACCGATCCTCGATAGCCTGACCAATGGCCAACAGCCGCGCGTCCTGCCAGGGACCAGCTAGTACCTGCAAACCCACTGGCATACCGGCAGCATCCTTCCCCACCGGCAATGTCAGCCCACAAAGCCCCATGAAGTTCCCCACTACTGTATTGCGCAGGGCCTGCATGTTTGCCCGGGGATAGGCTCCGTCCGGATCGAGACTCTCCAGGGTCGGTGGCGTCAGCGTAACGGTTGGGGTCAACAAGGCGTCGACGCGCGTCAAGCAATCCGCAGCGCTTGCAGACAGTGACCTAAGCACATCACAGCGCCGGACATACTCCCAGCCGGGGATGTCGTCTGCCGCCTTGACCCGCGCCGCCACGTTGGGGTCTAGGCTCTCGATAGCCTCCGGTAGCTGAGTCTTGAGGAAAGCAGCCAATTCGACCGCTGCTAGCCCGCCCTGCTGGAACAACGTGAACACCTCATCCGTGCGAGGCAAATCTAGGGTCACGATCCGGGCCCCCGCCGCTTCCAGCTGACGAATGGCAGCCTGAACAGACTCGGCGATCCCAGGGCTGCAGTCCTCCCAGAAATAGGCCTCTGGTACACCGAAGGTCAGATCAGCAAGTTCGGGGGACGCGGGTACACTACTGGGCCGTGTCGTCAGGGAACCATCCAACGCATCGAAGGCAAAGGCCAAATCGTCAACACAGTTGGCTAGCAGACCCGGCGTATCTAATGTGGCGGACAGCGGTACGATCTGGGATGTCGACCAGCGACCGACCGTTGTCTTGAGTCCCGCCACACCAGTCATTGAGGCTGGGACACGAACCGAGCCTGCCGTGTCCGTACCCAACGCCAGACTGGCCGTCCCGCCAATCAGCGATACTCCTGCACCGGCACTGGACCCGCCTGGAGTTCGGTGGTGTACCTGATCCCAGGGATTGCGAGGTGCTCCCCAATGGGCATTCGTGCCAAGACCACCGAATGCAAACTCTACGGTGTGGGTCTTGCCCATCACGCTTGGTAGTTGGCTCAAGAGCGCTGAAATCACAGGGCCAGGCGATTCCCAGTGCCGTGGCAGTCGTCGGGCGGAACCGGCATAAGTCGGAAGCCCCGGTACCGCATAGATGTCCTTGATCGACACTAGGACGCCCATCAGGGGCCCGGTGTCGCCGCCACTAGCAAGTACGGCATCAGTGGCTCGGGCCGTCTCTCTAGCGGACTCACCGTTCCATGTCAGATAGGCATGATCCTGCTGGCCGCGGGCTCGATAGGCATCCAGCGAGGCCTCAACTAGGGCGGTGGCCGTGAGCTTGCCGCTACGAAGCCCAGCGTGCTGCTCGCGCAGTGGACGGTTCAGAGGTGAATCGGTCATGGTGTGCCTCCTTGGATTAGTCGCGAACCTCGAAGATCGATTCGACTTCGACGGCAGCATTTCCGGGCAGCGTGGCGACACCGATCGCCGTGCGAGCGTGCTTCCCGTTATTTCCAAATAGAGCGATGAAGAGTTCCGAAGCCCCGTTGATCACTAGCGGGACATCATGGAAGTCGGGCGCAACATTGACGAATCCGTTCATGCGCACACAGCGCACGATCCGGCTCATGTCCCCATCAACTGCCTCACTGAGCGAGGCCAGCAGATTGAGCGCGCAAGCCTGAGCGGCCAGCTTTCCGCTCTCCAGATCGAACTCTGCTCCCACCTTTCCTGGATAGAGGACCTCTCCGTCTCGCTCGCATATCTGGCCAGCCAGAAACAACTGATTGCCCATTCGAGACCAGGGCAGGAAGGTGCCACGAGGACGCGGGATGGCTGGGAGGATTAGACCTTGGGCGGCCACAGCCGCTTCTACGGTCTGGGTCATAAGAAGCATTCCTTATTAAAGTAGTTGTGCGGCAGCATGGGCCAGGGCACGCACAGCAACCTCGGCATCCTGACGCTCGATATGCTCATCGGGATGATGACTGATACCCGCTCGACAGGGTGTAAATAGCATGGCTGTCGGGCAGACATGTGCCAGATGGATGGCATCATGGAAAGCGCCGGAGACAAATTCGGGAGCCTCAGCACATACACTGCCGGCGCTTTCGCGAAGCAGGGCCAAAAGATGGTCGGGAAAAGCCACTGGTGCCACCCGGGAGGTCACCTTGAGCTTGACCTCACAGCCACTCCAATGCCGCTCGGCCAAGGCATGGAACTCATCATCGAGCGCATCCAATACCTGTTGATCGGGATGACGCAAATCGATGCTGAAAGTGGCACGTTGGGCGATGGTGTTGACGGCATCGGGCCATACAGCAAACTTGCCGATAGTGAAGCGCAGGTCATCATCCTGTTCCCGTGTCGCCACCTTAAGTGCAGACACCAGCTCATGGGCACCATCGAAGGCATCACGACGGGCATGTTGCGGCGTGGTACCGGCATGATTGGCCACACCCTCGACATCGATGCGATACCAGTTGACCCCTTGAATCCCGCTGACGACCCCCACGGGTTTACCCAGCTGTTCCAGCACCGGCCCTTGCTCGATGTGAAGTTCGATGAAAGCGTGGGGGACAAAGGGGGCCGGGCGATACATGAGTCCGTTGTCCTCCAGCAGGGTCAGGCACGCCTGAAGAGCCTCACCGAATCGCACGCCCTCACTATCCACGGCCGCAACGATATCCTCATATGTACGCTGTCCGGCAAACCATGATGACCCCGAAGCGCCTGGGGCAAAGCGCGCCCCCTCCTCGTTCGTCCAGGACACGATCTCAATCGGACGCCGGTGCTCAATACCCTGATCCTGCAAGGTCCTGAGCACGGCCAAGCCCGCCAACACACCAAGCGCTCCGTCATGCGCGCCGGCCAGCGGCTGACTGTCCATGTGGCTTCCGATCAACAGCGGCGCCAGGGAGTCATCCTGACCTTCGCGACGTAGAAACAGATTGCCCAGAGCATCGAAGCTCACCTGGCAGCCCAACGCCCAACCCTGCTTGGCAAGCCACAGGCGAGCATGGTTATCCTGGTCATCAAGCGCCAAGCGTCGAATACCTTTGGGCTCAAGCGCCCCGATGGTTGACAGTGCCAAGATGTCATCCCAGAGGTGTTCGCCGTCCAGCGTGTCATATAACTGCGCTATCTCGGTCATGTGGTCACCTTAGCGGTAGATCAACTCTGGTAGGTAGGTACTGAACCAAGGTACGTAAGTAATGATTACCAAGGACAACAACATCAAGCCGATCAACGGCAGACACGCCTTAAATACCTCGGGTAATGTCATCCGCGAGATGGCCATCGCCACGAAGAGATTGAGGCCAACCGGCGGCGTTATCATACCAACCGAGAAATTGATCAGCGTGATCACGCCGAAGTGGGTGGAGTCGACCCCCACCTGTGCGGCGATAGGTTGCAATAATGGCGACAACACGATGATCGCCGAAGCACTATCGAGGAAGAAACCAGCAACAATCATGACGACGTTGAACAGTGCCATGACTTGGATGGGATCGTCCGTCCATGAGAGCACCTCACCCGCTAGCTGTGTCGGTGCCCCGGTAATCGCCAGCAACCAAGAGAAGGCCGATGCCCCCGCGGTGATCAGCAATAAAGACGCCGACATCAGCCCCGCACTACTCAGGGTCGACAGCAGATTCTTCAGGTCAATCTTCCGATAGACCACCATTCCGACGAACAAACCGTACATGCAGGCTACGGCCGCAGACTCTGTAGGTGTGAAGACACCACTGTAAATCCCGCCGAGCAGTATGAACGGTAATCCCAGCCCCCAAGCCGCCGCCTTTAAAGCAGACCCGATCTCACGCAGTGACGGGAAGGTACTGCGACCGTAGCCCTTAAAAGAGGCGTAAACGATGCAATACGCAATGAGGAGAGAAGCAATCAGGATAGCGGGCAATAGTCCAGCAGCGAAGAGGCGCCCCACCGATGTCCCGGTGACCGATCCATAGATGATCAAAGCAATGCTCGGCGGTACAATAGGCCCTAGCGTTCCCGCCGTGGCGATTACCCCAATGGCAAAGCGCTTGTCGTATCCCGCTGCCACTAATGCCGGAAACATGATACTCCCGATGGCCACCACCGTGGCCGGACTCGATCCTGAGATAGATCCGAAGAAAAGACAGGACAGAACAGTCGCCGCCGCCAACCCTCCTGGCACCCAGCCGACTAAGGCCTTTGCGAGATCGATTAGGCGCTCTGACAGGCCGCCAATACGCATTAATTCTGCGGCTAAGATGAAAAAAGGAATCGCCATTAGCGAAAAGTTATTCATCCCCGAGAACATGCGCATCGGCACAATCACGGGATCGGTATTGCCAAAGAATTGGATGGCGAGTATTACCGAAAAGGCTAGTGCCGCGAAGATGGGCAGCCCCAGCAGCAATACAGCAAAGAAAATGGGCAACAATGCCGTAATCATAAGCTTTCCTCAGGTAGTCGCGATGGGGAGTAAACCATCACACTAGCTTGTCTTTTTCGGCAGCGAGCTCTTCGGCCATCGTGACAGGTGGCTTGTGCCAGACTTCGTGGATGACCCAGCAATAGCGGATAATCAGCAGTACACCTGACAAGCCGATAGGAAAGTACACCCAGGCCATAGGCATGCGCATCGCGGGGGACAACATCCCACGATCAAGTGTGCTGAAGAAAAGTCGGAACCCCAGGTAGGCCAGGGCAATGGCGAATGCGATGCCCAGAACGGCCGTGAGGATGTGAAGCCATCGATTCACGGCAGGTGGCGCAAAGGCATTCAGCACGTCTACCGAAATGTGGACACCATGACGGACCCCCATGCTGGCACCAACGAAGCTCATGCAGACGATGGAATAGATTACGACTTCTTCTGCCCAGGAGAGTGAACTGTTGAAGCCGTAGCGGTAGACGACTTGGAACGTGGTGATGATGGTCGCAATTGACATGAAAGCGACCATCGCCACCTTTTCCAAGCGATCAATGAGTTTATTGAGCGCTTCGAACATAGATTAGTACTCGATGCCCACGACGTCGTAGACTTTATGCAGAAGATCCTTTGTCACGATCTCCTCGTACTCTTCATGCACCGGCATGCTCGCCTCAATGAAGTCTTCCCGGGCTTCGTCAGTGATCTCGTTGATCGCAATCTCGCTTTCAATTTCTTGAAGAATTCGCTCCTCATCTTGAAGTGTGAGCTCTCGCGACGCCTCACGGCCATTATCGAAAGCCTCAATCATCACCTCCTTCAGATCATCAGGGAGCGAGTTCCAAGAGTCGCTATTCATAACTGCCGCATAGGCGTGATAGGCGTGGTTAGTGAGAGACAAGTAATCCTGAACCTCGTAGAAGCGCATGGTGTAGATGTTAGCCAGCGGGTTTTCCTGCCCCTCGACGACACCTTGCTGCAGCCCGTTGTACACCTCGGTGAAGGCCATGGCAGTCGCATTGGCACCTAAGTTTTCATAGGTCGAGATGATGATCGGCGCCTGCATTGTCCGCATGCGAATCTCATCCAAATCTTCCGGGGTTTCGATCGGTCGAACATTGTTGGTGATATGTCGGAAACCAGCTCCCCAGAAGTTCACGCCGTACATGTTATCGTCATCGAGGGTATCTAGGATCTCACGCCCCACGTCACCATCAAGCACCTCGACCATGGTGTCGTAGTCCGGCAACAGGAACGGTAGGTCCAGGATCTGCATACGCGGCTCAAAATTACCTAGGGTAGCTGTGGGCGGGATGCCGATATCGACCAGCCCCATCTGGATCTGCTCGATGATTTCGACATCGCCACCAACCTGCGCGGCTGGAAGAACCTCAATACTGATACGGCCATCCGACTTTTCTTCGACCTCCTCCTTGAAGCGCAGCGCCGCCTGCCCGTTAGGGGTGTCCTCGATCAGTACATGGGCGAAGGTGAAATTAAAGTCCGCCGCCTGCGCCTGGCTAATCCCGAATGACACCGCTGCGATCGCAGCCACCAGTGATACCTTAGTCAACTTATTGTTCATTGGTTGCACCTATCTTTCGTTGTGGAGCCAAGCGCTGGCTTGGCATTTAGTGCCCCGTCTACTTGTCTCGACAGGGTCATGACATCGCTTGTTCGAATCGAAAGGCAATGCCCTCCGCGCTATCGGTCGAGAGTAAGACGGCTAGGGTCAACCGTGCCTTGCGGGCACTCAGATCACGCACAGATACAACACCATGGGCCTGGAGACTGGCCAGGCTACCCTGGAACTCGTAACTCGTGTTGACCGGCCCTTCTTGGCAGCCTGATACCACAGCAACCGGAATCCCCCCACGGGTCGCCTCGGTGATGGAATCGATCCACATCGGCGGCACATGCCCCCTGCCAAGACCTTCCACTACTAGCCCCTGTGCGCCGCTGGCCACAGCAGCCTCGATGAGCCGAGGACTGGCATCTAGATAGCTGGGAATGATGTCGATACGTGGCAGACTATCACCAAGGGGAAGTGGCGCTGCGCGTCGTGGAACCTGAGCCAGGTGAACCCGCTGGCCATCGACATACCCCAGCGCACCAGAGCCCGGCGCGCCGAAGCCATTAACCTTGTAGGTATTTAGCTTTCGGACACTTCGTGCGGCGTACAGTGATTCGTTAAAAACGACCGAGACACCAATACCTCTTACACAAGGCTCTGCCGCAACGGTGATGGCATTGGCGAGGTTTCGAAAAGCGTCGGTACCCTCCTCATGTGGGGCACGTTGCGAGCCGGTCATGACTAGGGCACAAGACTGAAGCGACAAGGTGATATCTAGGAAGTGAGCCGTCTCTTCGAGTGTGTCTGTACCATGCGTAATAACGATACCGATCACGTCCGGATCCTGTTCCAAAGCCTGGCAATGGCGGCTGAACTGGATCAGGTCATCCAAGCTGATGGCATTGCTGGGCTTTTGGAGTACCGAGCGAACCTCGACGTGAAAGTCTCGTCTTGCCGACAAAGGCACACGATCCAGCAGCGACTCGCCTGACATGGCTCCAGATACATTGAGGCCATTTTTGCTGGGTGTACTTGCGATTGTGCCACCAGTAGTTAACACAATGACGCGCTGTTTCGTCATGGATACCCCGATTTAGTCTTCACGCCATAAAAGCGTTAACACAGGCCATCTAGAGTACTTTGCTTTAGCCTGTATACTGCTTAGAGATAGGACATCAGATGTCTGCTGTCTTAGGTCATGCTAGACTTAGATTACGCATAGATGCAAGTGTCGAATGCCAAACACCTCAATTTCGAAGGTGATGGCATGCAACAAACGACCGGGCTCAGCACGCCAGCGACCCATGCTCTATTTTGCCAACGACAGCAAGAGACCCAGGCATGAAACCCCTTTCAAACCCGGCCGAAACGGCAGAACGAGCGGAACACTTCGGTGGTTCTATCCAACGCAGCTCAATAGCATTTCAGATACTGGAACGTATCAAATCCGCCCTCATACGCGGCGACCTTAAGCCTGGAGACTATCTACCGTCCGAAACCGAATTAACACAGAGCCTGGGCATCGGTAAGTCGAGCGTGCGCGAGGCCATCAAAATGCTTCAGGCAATCGGTATCGTAGAGGTACGCCGTGGCCAGGGCACGATCATACGACGCGAACCCGGCGAGCCACTGGTCGATCCCATGGCCTTCGGCATGATTCTGGCTCGGGGCATGACCCGTGATGTGCTCGAATTCCGGAAGATGTTTGAACCCGCCTACACGCTACAAGCGATGGCTAACGCTACCGAAGAGGACCATCGGCGAATTCAAAAGGCAATTGACGATATGGAAGCAGCTATTGCCAACGCCGAACAGACATCCCATCACGATGTCAGCTTTCATCGAGCCATCCTGCATGCCACCCATAATCCAATGACGATTCGAGTCGGTAAGACGCTGCTGGAGCTGATTGAGGCTGCCCTTGAGACATCGATGCAGAATTTACCGAAAACAGCTCTCAACGATCACAAGGCGATTTATGCCGCCTTTCAGGCAGGGGATGTCGACATGTTGAAACTTGCGATTGAACAAAGTTCTAAAAGCTGGGAAACCGATCTTACGTATCGGGAATGAATACTCGGAGGGCTGATGCATATTCCAAAGTAACCATGACCACGCCCTAGTTACTGGTTGAATTGCATCGGAGATGCCTACATGTCAAATTTGCAGCCACCTCGTTTGGTGCTCCAACTCTGGTCATTCACGGCAAAAAGCGGTCTTTAGTGTCATAACGGCCGCAATATGCGGTTGGAGTGGAGGCGCAAAGCGCCGTAATGAAGATTCGGCCGCAGATTGCTGTGGCGTACATAATTACATTGTTCTGCGATTTCTCCCTTCCAGATGGTTTAACCAGCAATTTCTTTGACATAGGTAGATTACCTTGCTATTGCTAATTCTGGTCTCATTGGCCAATGGTTAAATTAAGCCAACAAAAGGAACAAGACTATGGCTGTAAGACATTCCCCCCCGAGCGGTGAGAGCATCGTCCACCAAGGGCAGAAAGGTGGAAAAACTGGTTGCGGAATTAACACCACTGAACACCCATCTCACTGGACCAACACCCATAGCGCTATCACTTGCAACAAAAACGGTTGTAAGAACTAATTGCAAACTCTTGGGCTGTATTCACAGCCCTTACTCAAGCTGCATAACGCCTGAGCTCACCTGCGTTTGAGGCGACGCCGGTTATTGCGGGAGAAAAAATCGACGCCGGGTCAGAAGTCAGGTGCAGCGATTTGTTAGCTTTCATGCCGCAATCCAAACGAAAATGTGCCCATTTTCCACCAGCCTGATTCCAAATAGTCATTATGATAGCCCACTATTCCGCATATCAGGCGTGAATTGAGACGCGAATGATGATGAGGTAAATAGAATGCGTCCTGGTTCGCAGAGCCAAATCCAATTGTCGATCCTGTCCACATCGCTTCATGGAAGAGCTCATTCCGAGCTTTATACAGCTTATCCACGAGAGCATTATCTCTGGGGATGCCGTACTCAGACATTAATACGTTAAACCTGCCCCGATGATTCCTCGCCTTCGGCGTAGTAGGGTTCAGGGTGATATGAAGTCTATAGACAGCATTGAACCGCCCCGGTTATTGAACCGCCCCGGTTATTCCGGAGACCGGTTTGTTTGAGTCAGGCAGCTTCACCCGACTCCTCCAATTGACGATAATACGTCCTTTCTCGTTCTGCTGGTGGAACGTTTCATAGGAGTCTCAAAAGTATTGCCATTTAGAGAATAAATAGCCTCCTCATAATCACGTACCTGCTCGTGGCCATCCTTCACGCCCGGCGGTAGGCGAGGCTTACCAAGGTGGGTAATTAAAATGTGAGTCATTTACAACCTCCCTGTTGAGCAGTCGCTAAATCACCAGAATCAAAAATTAATAATTAATAATTCTAAGCATTATAAGACTCAATCTCAGGCCTATTATCAAGACGTGATGTCTGATTGAGCTAAAAAATAGCATTAGACATGATTTGAACGTGGTAAGCCGTCAATGCTGCACCATACCTATCCATTTGCTCTGACGTCAGCTCTTTACCGCGCCATGCAAAGGGCACGGTCAGGCTCAAATGCAAATAGGTAGCTTGTTTAGCACAAATCTCTGCCGCCAGATTCACCGGTAACGTGCCAATCACCGTATCACCTTGCGATACTAAACTGGTGTCTAAATGGTCACGCTGCTGACCTTCAATACCACGGGTTTTAAGCCAATCGATTGCACCTGCATGTCGTGTTACTATCCAAGTAGTTGGCATTTTTTATCCTAAACAAATCCTTAAATAAGACTATACTATTGGGACAAAAAACGATCAGGGGGAAAATTTTTACAAAATCACACTCTTCAGGCATATAAAAACCTGTGTCAGAAGCATGGCATCTGATTCGCTGCGCTTAAGCAGCGTGAACATTTTTCTACTCCCACCCGATAGGGAGTATATTAGCCGCAGGATTCATCAGCAAAGAAAGCTAATAGGTTGGTAGCCACCCCGCGCAGATTGTCTGATCAGAAAGTACGATCACCGCGGCCAAACCGATAAAGCACCCATGCGTCTGGAAGGTATCGAAGTTGAGGGGAATATAAGACTTCTTAACTGGTAGAACCCCACCAGAGGTGCCGCCAAGTCAGCGGCTTCAAGCTCGCAAATGGTCTCACGCATAATGCGCGCCAGGTAAATGTTATGAAATACTCAATTAACAAGCAGGCATATTAGGCGAACACCTCTCGCGACTGACGTATTAACTAAATAGCTATAAATTATTTCATTTATCCTTAAAACGCTTAATATTATTATACACTGCATAACCGCCAGCAATTAATGTAGCGATCATGATAAATAAAATCGGCGATATACCTATCCAGAACTGAGACGCATCATTCATGTCTTCACCTCTAATAATGTCGTTCATATAGATATTAGCAGAAAATTCACGAGTGGGAGACATATGCCAAATGAGTATCTCTTCAAGAATCCGCACAATCACGACCCGCTTATCCCAATATGCAGCCTCTCGAGCTTCTCCTGTTTGCACCGACAATGTCTGCAACAGTAGCTCATTCTTCTCGACCGACTTTTTAAGATTCTACCGGGCAATATTATCAGCAGTCTCAGGCGCTGAAGGATCACACTGATGAAGCAGCTCTTTGAGCGTATACCTGGGTGAATCACCTGAGAGGACGCTGATCAATTCATCCCCGGGCAACTGCAGCGAACAATGTTCGCCTGAGTGTTGTCCCCGCGATCACTATTGAGCCACTGTCGGTGGCATTTTTTCCGGGCAGCCGTGTTTTCCGGCTGCCTGGCCAGATTCAAGACACACTACCCCCATGAACGTGTTTCTGGCATCGTCCGGCCAACACCAGGTTGGCCAACGCAAATAGGCTGAACAGCTGAGCTTGGTTCTTAGTCAGCCCCTTATAGCAAACCTTGCGATAGCCAAACAGGTTCTTAATGACATGAAACGGATGCTCGACCTTGGCATAGATATTGGTTTTGGTCTTTTCGAAGGCCAGCATCAACGTTTTCTTCCAGCTGTCTTCCATTTTCTTAATTGCGCTGCGTCTGACAGCGGCAAAGCACCGCGTCTCCGAACTCTGCTTTTCTTCAACTAGATATTTCCCCATGCCGAAACACCCTGTGTCGCCATCTATCCGTTTACCATCCTCTCTGACCAGATGCCTCACCATGGTGACATCGGCGACATTCGCCGAGGTGGCGAACACACTGTGGGCCAGCCCTGTCACAGCATCGACGCCGATATGGACCTTCATTCCGAAGAACTATTGATTTCCCTTCCGGGTTTGCTTCATCTCCGGATCACGTTGCTTCGCTTTGTTCTTGGTGAAAGGTGCCGTCATCACAATAGTGGCGTCAACGATAGTACCCTTGCGCATGAACAGGCCCTGTTCTGCTAAGCTGGCGTTGATCTCTTCAAAGACCCGATGGGTCAGGGCATGCTTCTCCAGCGGATGGCGAAAGCGAAGCAATGTGGTCACGTCGGGAACACTTTCGATGGCAAGGTCGAACCGATGAAGTCACGCATGGCCTGGCTGTCATAGATGGCATCTTCGAGCGCTTCGTCGGCCAGTCCGTACCATTGCTGCAGGGAAATAGGCCCGCACCATTCGCTCTAGACCGATTGGTGGCCGACCGCGCTTGCCCACCGATTTAGGAAAGTAAGACGGCGACAACGCCTCGATCAGACGCTGCCATGGTATTAGGGTATCCATCTGTGCCAGGAGCCGCTCCCGACGAGTGGCCTTCTTCTTGTTCTGATGCTCAGCCTGAGCAAACGAGACCTACTTCATCGAAAACTCTGTCGAACAATAGCTAACCAAATTATACCCTGCCGAGGGTACTAAGACAGCGGCGGCCGTATTTATGCAGCGTTTCCCTAACAACCGGCTTAAGCACTTATTTTAAGTGTAATATCAGTAATACGGATATTACACCTGCTCATTAACCTGCCCAACTTCTGCATGTATAAAAATTATACTGACTCTTTTAAAACCCAAATTTATCCGGTACATTTTGCATGTAAAAATAGCCTTGATTTTTACCAAAAACACAGTTAGATTTAATAAAAAATGAAGCCAAAATACCTTAAAATTTGATGATAAATCTTCTAGGCTCAAAACTTGTGCCCGCGTCTCAGATAGAAATCTCTGAGCATATCACTCACGATATTTTAAAAACACTTATGCTACGCCCCCCTTTATTAAAAGACGCGCGAGATCTGACGGAGGAAGCCATTAAAGCAGCCATTCTTCTCTCACCACCTATTATCTATGAAAAGAAAAATGGCAGTGGAAGTAAAATATATGTATGCGTGGGGAATTTTCGATCACTCGAACTTGCCAGGCGTTTTCCTGCTTCTTTAAAAATCAGAGTCAATCTGATTGAGCCACCGCTACTAAGTGAATTAAATAGAGTTGTTCTCATGTTAAACATGAGTAGTGACTTAGCTTTAGCTTTAGACCCAGGCAAAGCAGGCGCATATTTTTCAGAGCTACGAGTTCATGCAATAAACGACTATCCAGAAGCGTTGGCGTTAATCTCACCTAAATGTCGATTTAAAAAATCTTTTTTAGAAGCAATTGGCCTCAACCGAAGAAAACACTGATCTAAATAAGGGTATTTAAGGTGACACGAAACGTATCTCTAACATTGCTTCTTGAAGAGGCGATACAGCCACGCGCTGACTATTTTTCGTTTTCACAGCTCTACCCCGCACTGATTGTCACACTTCAGCACCTTATTATCGTTGGAGATGACTGCTGGGATGTATCAGCGATCAAAAATTTGATCACAGGCATTGAGAATCAAGAAATTGAGTTTCAAATAAAGTCAGGTAAGGGCGAAAAAGGCATTTACGGCACTAACCCGATCCATGGCGCGCTCTATAAAATATCTAAGCATATCGACACTGAAGATCGGTTGAAGCTTCTCGGTCATATTATCAACGTGGCTTTTCAATGGCGAAAAGAGATAGAGGCGTTATCCGAACATCAATCGCTATCAGATCATGATATAAAACGCCTCAACATAGCCACCTATCAAAAAAACCTTGAAGCAGCCTGTAAAGTTGCTCGACGTATGGATACTGATGGGTTGGCACAGCTTGCTCCATGGGATCAATCCACCCATACATTATTAAAATTTTGCCAATCGATTGCTGGAAAAAAGGTAAGTGGCTATTCAAAATTTATCGTGCGCTCAGACCCGTAGCCGTCGAGTAGGCGACAGACCTCCTTGCTGAGGTGGTCAAATGAGAGATAGGCACTCAACGGTAGCCATGCGTACTTCATCTGCCGCCACAGAATCTCTATCAGGTTAAGCTCCGGCGAGTAAGCCGATAGGTAGACCAGATGCACACGATGCGACATCCACTCCATAATCTCTTCCTTCTGAAGGCCTTGGAGCGATGCATGCTGGCATTGTCGAGCACCACGATGGCGAAGGTATCGGGGTCTTTCTGGGCCACAAATTGATCAAATGCTTCGATGACTGTCTCGGTAGTCACCGGCTCCGTGGAGGTATGGTAGACCAGCTTCCCGGCTCGGCTGAGGAACCCCAGTACGTTCAACCTTCGGCTATGGGAGTAGGCGGTCATCTCAAAGGGCTGCCCAATGGGACTCCACGCGTATGGAACCGGTGACGACTGCGAAAAGCCCGACTCATCGAAGTAATAGAGCTCGTGCTCACCCAGGTCTTCCCGCTCCTGAAGCACCTTGAGAAGGCCTTGAGTGTTGCGGAAATCCGTTTCGTCGCGCCGTGCCTTCAGTGAATGCCGAATACGCTTGAAGCTGAGCCTATTTTTTTTTCAGCGCCCTGCGGAGCGTCACCATGCTGATGTTTTTCCCGGTCTCTTCCTGAAAGCGGGCATGCAAGGAGCGGAGCTGGTGGGGCTGTTCGGCGACAAGTTCCTGCAGCCGATGGTGGTCGTCGTCATCCAAGGCCGGCGTGCGGCCACTGCGCGGCTTGTCGATCAGCCCATCAAGCCCTGCTACCTCCCACTGTTTGAGCCATCGAGATACGGCATCGCGGCGGACCTGCAATATCTCACAGATCTGAGCGATGGTATGACCTTGATCGCTCAGCAAGATGGCATGCGCACGTCGACGTAGGGCGCGCTTCTCACCATGGTGATAGGCGGAGGACAGCGTCTGCTGCTCAGACTCAGTGAGAGGTGCAACGAAGCGCCTTGCCATGGTTCCGTCCGTGTCAGTTATCCTACATACATTATGATCGAGTAGGAGGGGGAGTCGCCTCCCCCGTCCTCTCACACCACCGGGCAAACGGATCCGTACCACGGCGGTTCCTGTCCCCCATTATCGGGCTGAGCTTCGTTCCGCTGAATTCGCTCGCCTGTGTGCTCTGA
>Ga0208030_1000505_pt1 | contig 26724 bp, 24 predicted proteins | sample MalvirDeepMed_M9_FD_184246 | JGI IMG/M metagenome (GOLD analysis project Ga0208030, IMG submission 184246) | Marine viral communities from the Global Malaspina Expedition - Malaspina viral metaG DeepMed_M9 (SPAdes) (version 2) | ecosystem: Environmental > Aquatic > Marine > Oceanic | place...
CTCATTGCTTCTAGGACCGCTTCATCGCCCGTCTCCCGGTGTTCCCAAAAATCTCCCGCGTATACTCCGCCCAAACACGCAGACGCCGCAATGACGCCCTCATTGTGCTCCTGGAGCATATCGTAATCTACTCGCGGAAAGCGATAATGGTTGCCCTCGTTATAGCTTTTGCTTATAAGTTGGAAAATGTTGTTTAATCCTTTTTGGTTCTGCGCCAACAGAATTAAATGTCTTCGCTTATTCAGAGAACTTTTTATTACTTTCTTAGTCTCGCCCTCATCTTCTACTGTTGCGCCTGCTGCATCGCCATCCAGTTTCGCTTGTCTTTTTTTGCTTTCTGCTCTTTCTTTCTTGGTGCGTTCATAATCCTCTTTCCACTCTTCGACGGAAGGAATAAAATACGCCTCAACACCAAAAATTGGTTTGAAGTCTTTACCTTCTTCTTTCATTTTCTTAGCGTGTATCACTTGATATGCTAGCCCGTTCATGTTGCCATGATCAGTTAATGCTAAAGCGTCCATGCCATTGCCATATGCAAAATCCATATGTTCTTGAGGATATCCTAATCCATCAAATACGCTTGCTACGCTATGAGCGTGTAGTCCCACAAAGGGAATCGATGATTCTTTTCTTTCCATAGTAGATTTTCCTGTCAATTAAAGTTCGGAGCGTATTATAGCAGATCACTTTCCGGTTGTCAAGCTATTTCTTGCGAACTCCATAAGATGCTGATACTACGAGAGTATCTTCTTGGCGATGCTTTTTACTGCCATGCGCTCATTCCGAGAAAGGCCCTCGTAAGTTTCCAAACCTTCCGCAGTGATAAAAGGTCGATTGCGAATACGACTCTTGAACTCCGCCTTTTCCGCTTCTTCTCCGCCATATTTTAGATCACCAACCGACACCTCCATTCCCAATCCTGGAAATTCACTATTATTGGTGCCCAGCAGTTTCGCTCCTTTGCCTCCTCGCGGAATAACAAGAACTGAATCTTGGCAGAACTTCCTTCCCAGCTTCTCAACATCGGAGATGAAACTTGGGTTATCTTTGAGGTTCACAGCAAAAAGACTGTTCTCTGATACTTCCACCGCTGCTGGAGTTTCAAAATCTTCTATGTAAGATCCCTTTACTTTAGTGACGCCATACCCAGATGCAAGAAGAGCGGCTTTCAAATCGCGATTACGAAGAAAGTTAGCGCTTTTCTTTTTGCCTTTGCCCACCTCTTCAATAGGCGGCGCTTCCACACACTTAGATGTGTCTGAGGGATCACCACGGAATCCGGTGAGGATCGCCGTGTCGTGCTCCTGTATGTGCTCGTATACCCGAGATAGCGATGACTCCTTCAAGTATTGCCTCCATTCATTAATAATCTTTTTCATAATTCTAACCTCCACACTTTAGATAAATAGTTTCAAACTTCTTCTATGCGATCTTCTCCAAAAGGATTATGTTCATGATACTTCAAAATCATCTTGGGTCTGATAACATACTTCGCATATTCACTTCCCATATACTCGGCGTATCCTTCCCAGTTATCTATGTTGAAATATCTTTCAGTTTCCACTATTGTTTGCTCGTCAATATCTATCTGTCCAAACACTTTTTCTAGTGAAAAGTATTTTGCGCTATATCTTTCATCCAGCGGGAGCTTCTCTCCCTTTACGGTATTCTCTTCTTTATCAAAATACGATCCTGGTTCATAACGGCCGGTGCCTTCTCTTATGGTTCTGCGAAACTTTTTCCAATCTTCCACGTCGAAAGTAAACGACAAATATTCCCCGTCTCTCACCGTTTTCCCTTTGTGGGAAATGTAGAATTTCTTCTTCTTATCAGAAATCGCCTTTCTGTGCTTCCGCAAACTACGCACACTATGTACGCCATGCGGAAACGAAACATAGTATCTGTCTGGCACAACCCATTTGCTTATAATCTTCGAGAGAGAAAACGCCCGCATTGAACCATAAACAACGCTCCACGCAAGGCAATCTCTCTTGTCTCTGTCTTTGGGATGAATGGGAACGTAGAAAATCGGAATAGTCTTTTCCTGCTCTGATCCGAATGCATACCCATACTTCCCTCTCGATGCGGCAGTCCATACCGGATCAACAATCCAGTCTCCTATCCTATGCCTGATTAATGATTGCATCTCTTTGTGACAAACAATCCAAATACTTTCACATCCTGCCATCGCACACTCATACACGCTTCTCTCGACCGCCAGATAGTTGTTCCCAATTGGCATCAAACTGTCATGCCACGGAAACTTAAAATCCAGTGGTGGGCCCGCGACTGGAATGACTCCTGCTAACGTAAAGTAAGACGTATCCTGTACTGGTTTAATATTTTCCATGAAAATACTTTCTCAACCGAGAAGCATATTTATTTCTCGTTTCAACATTGCAGTATTTCTCTAGAAGATCATCATCCTTGAATGGTTCAATGGGAATGGTGAAAACTTCTCTCTGTGCAGTCTCTAACTTTATTGACAATCTTCTTGTTTTCCCTGTGCGCGGGTCAATTCCATTCTTCTTTCCTTGAATGCCTGCATCTTTCATCATATCCAATACCTTAAATTTCACGTATGAATCTGTATATTCCGCACATCTCATTTGCTTTTCTGTCAAATAAGAGATTGCCAAAATGTCTTTCTTTTTTTTAGGATTTCCATCCATTCTTTCAGAAAAGTAAAAATACACATCCTTCACAAAATCATCAGGACCAGAAAGACGCATAAGATTGTGGGGGGAACTCTTCCTGTCATTAATCCAGTCAAGAACTTTCATCTTTTTCTTTTTCTTAAGAATACCTTCCCACCCGGATAAACCATCGTCATCAAAAACAACCAGATCATCAAACTTAAATGCACCGTATACAGCGCCATCAGTGAAAGCTTTGAGAATATCTCCATCGACTCGCATCCCTTCCACTATATCACTCATCGGGAGCAACCCAGACAATGACATCTGGAAGGCTAGTTCGCGCCATCGTTGTTGCTTGCTGGTGCCCTGCTTATCCTTCTCAAAAAAAAGAGGAATCCTTGGCGTCGAATAAATTACAGGTATGTTATTATAATACCCATAAAGCAACGACGCCAAGGATCCACCAATTATTATTCTTTCATATTCATAAATTTGATTTTTCATTCATTTCATTATTGATTCTCATAAAGAACAATAAAATTCTCTGAGATTATGAAATATTTTACGCCGTCTATATCGACAGTCCTAACCATGGACTCCTCTACAACCACTCTAGTGCCAATGGCAAATACTGAAGAGCAGTCCAAAGACCTGCCCACAATCCTATAAGCACCAAAATCTTTAACAATTTTAAAGTCGTCAGGTACCAATACCTTTGAATCAAAATTCGTCTCATTAGTTTCATCCCCCTCTAGCAACAAGTGCCTATTAAACGGCGTATACTTTTTCACCCACACACCTTGGTCCTCGCATACAAGTCAAAGAAATCTTTCATTTGCTCCAGGTCAACTTCGCTCTTCATTAGGCGAAACGCTTTCACCGCTGCCGAAATTTCTTCTTTACTAAGCCATCCATTCTCCACATAATTTTCTTTCAACGCTCGCTTTTGTTCCTTGTACGGTTCCATCTCTTCTTCGAGAGCTGCCAAAGATTTAATATAGTTCACAATCTTTTCTTCTTTATCCGCTCCGGATTCAACAATTTTTAAATTACTTTTTGCCATCTTTTTTCTCCTTTGTTCAAGATGTTTTCTTAGACTAACAGATCAATTTTCTCTTGTCAAGCTTTTTATTTTACCTCACAGACACCTCCAGCACATGCCAGTTCTCCCTGCAAATCAGTATTATCTTCCGTTTCTATCACCTGCGTCAAATCAACACTCTTTAGATATTCCATCATCCTATTGTAAGTTTCTTCACTACACTCCTCAAAAGGTTCCTGAACATAAGATCCGCCATCATAGGGGAGAACGGAAATCCCATTATAGCATCCATGATTATCCCACATCCACTTACCAACCATATCCCACTCATCTTCCTTAACGGAAATCGTAGCAGAAATATTGTGAGTATTTTGCCCGCGTCGGTGTCCGGGTTTAATCCAGTTTTTCGAAAACCATTTAATTCTTTCTAACAAATTTAAAGAACTTTCTTCTCGAAAAATGGCTCCCTTTGGTGCCTTCTGCGGCACCGATATAACAGCGGTATCGTGCGGACGGAAATATTCATCTTCAACTAGTTCTGGATGGTTTTCTGCTAAATAACCATAGATCGGCTCATTCTTTCCAACCCTTATTCTTCGAATATAATATTTGCTGTGCCATGCGTGGATGCCCGAAGAACACCCCAACGCCAAAGACGTGGTACCAGCTGGCTTGATTGTGGTGATGCGCGAGGCAATATTAACTCCAACCTCTTTTGCAATTTCTTTATTCTTTTCCTTCGCTGATTTCGCCGCCTTCTTGAGATCCAAATCTTGAATTTTGTTTGAAGCGATCCCAGTCAAACTCACGCCAAGCAACGCTTCCTTTTCAGTTGTCTTTTGCCAAATAGGCCGAAGATAATGAAAATTGGTATATCCCGCCTGCAACGTGCCAATAAGAGTGGCGGCGCCAATGCGACCCTCTAAATCTTCTTGATCTTCCACAGTGGAAGCATTCACTTCACACAAATTACAAAACTGAAATGGTCGCAAAGCGATCTCACAGCAAGGGTTGGTGCCGTAGTCCTTATCGTTTGAAAAATATATCCCTGGCTCTCCCGAATTGCTGAGTTGTATCTTTTCCCACAAACCAAAAAAGAACTCTTCGTCTATCTTGTGACGCAACAAAACAGCACTATTATTTGATCTTCCGCGTTGCGGGTTAAGTTCATACCAGTTACCGTATTTACACGAAATCATCTCTTCATCGTCGGCCGAAAACAAAGATATCAAGGCGGCACGACGAATGCCACCCGCCAGCACAGCATCCGCTATGTGGCAAACAATATCATGAACATCAATTGAAGAAAGCTGATCGCCATCTTCTTTGTGATTCATAATACTCTTAATCTGTCGAAGGCACGTCTTCAATGGTTCTGGTCCTGGCGCTTTGCCTCCGCTTGTTACTAACTGAGCACCCTTCGTGCGGATATCACTAAAATCGAAATCAACAGTAGGGGTGCCGTTGAAATAAGATTTCATCAACACCTTTACGGAATCTGCCCATCCTTCGATGCTGTCGCCAACGAGGTATCGTCTTGATTTGTTGGAGTTAGGCTTTCTTATTTCTGGAAGCTTTTCTACGTGGTGGGACTGGACACTATATCCAACACCAGTACCCCCCAAAAGCAAAAAAAGAATCTCACTAAACACTCGCCAATCATCTACGGGAGCGTATGCACAATTATAAATCCTATTAGGAGAAATCTCAATTGGTTTTCCGCTGAACTGCAAGGATCTCATGGATGGTAAAACCTTCTTATCATAAACAAACTTATATGCCTCTTCTATCTTTTCCCGCAATTCAGGATACTTTTTTTGGTGCATATGTTTGTTTCGCGTGACTAACTCTTCCCAGGTTTCTCTTCTTCCTAGTTTTTTTAAATACCTGGCGTATTTCATATAAACTGTAATGTCACTTAAGATTTTACTTGATAATTCCATTTCTTCTCGCATGCTTTATTCTCCTTTTGTTGTGAGGTTATTTTTTTCTCTTCTCTGCTCTCGCATCTCCCTGTATACTTTCTGTGGCCCATTGTCGCCCGCTTCCGCAGATAATTCTGTCTGAGGGAACACCTTTATCTCCACATTACTTGGATCCATAAAAATTGGAAACACGATGCCATCAATGCCATTCCTATTTTTGGCAATATATATTCTACCTGTGTTGTTGGATTTATCTGAACCTGTTCTTGATACCGAGAAGATGAAGTCCGCTACAAAGCATTTCGAAAATGCTTCGCTTATTGATTCCATTGTTATAACTTCGGCGTTTATCCCACTCCTATTAGTTTGAGAGGCGGTCCAGACCGGGCACTCGAATTCTTGAGCAATTGCCCTTAACTCTTCATAAATAGTTTCGAGATTTTCTCTTTTCTCTTTTGATTGAAAAATAGGCTTTAAAATATCACCATAATCTACAATGATCATGTCAACGTCAAAATCCCTACTTTTCAACTTTTCCAAGTGAGTTCTGATGGTCTGAGTGGTAGCACTTTTAGTCGGATATTCCTTAATCAAAAGTTTTCCCGCAAGACTCTTTACCTCTTTAAATACCTCTTCTTTGTTGTAATATAAATCATTAATCGGAATACCCGTAAGGCAACTATCATATCTATTTCCAATAGTAACATCTTGAAGTTCCAGAGTGTAGTGAACGACATTAGATCCTCGCTGTAGTGCTTGCATCCCCATGTGTGTCAGCACCATACTCTTGCCTACGCCTGTAGGAGAAATGACCACGCCCAACTCTCCCTTTCCCATGCCACCACCAATGATGCCATCGATCTCATCCCATCCAGTAGTAATCGGATTCCTAGATTTTATCTGATACCTTTTTTCAAAATCCTCGATAAAATCATATCCAACATCGTTGCTAACCCCCAACTTTAGGGCGTCATTAATAATCTTGCTCACCTCGTCAAAAGATGAATCCTGCATTAGTTTAACGCTCTTCAGCATTGCGCCCTGAAGCGTCTGCTTGCGACAAAAATCAAGAGACTTGTCTCTTACAAATTCATCGTTAACGTCTGCATAATTATCAGTCTTCAGGCGGACATAAAAATCCCTAACTTGCTTTCTTACTACTTCGCTCGAAGAAGAATCTTCGCTCTTAAGAATGCTCTCAAATGTTGGCGCCGAAGGATGCGTCTTATATTTCTTCTTGTAAGAATAAATCTTCTTGACAAAATCTTGTAAATATTTCAGTTCAAAAAAATTTATGTCAAGCACTTCACCGATTTGTGTTGAAAACTTTGAATCTTCTAAAATTATCTTTGCCAAAGATTCTTGAAAAGCTTTGCCAAAAGATCCGAATGTTGCATCTCTCGTTTGTTCCATATACCCGTCCCAAATGTAAAATAAGCTTATTTTTCGCTTTTGTCAATCACTTTGTTTTAGATTCGAAGATTATTTTTCGAAACAAAGCGTATAACTCATCTAAATTAACTTGGGGGAACCCGTCCGCAAATAGCAGTTTTACTACAGCGGTCTTGTTAAAGAGAGGCGTATAACTCTTGAATGTTTCTTTTATTTTCCTAGAAGTCTGATTTGAAAGAGGCGGAGAATATAGTTGCATCATTTTATAGTTTATTTTAACTAACTCGCCGTTATCATCAACATCTTTATAAAACTTTATCTTTTCGTCTTTTCTCTCTCGACAATATTCCTGCACATCTGAAACTAAATAACTTTTCTCTTCCACAAGAAATGGAAGTCTTTTGGCCACGGTGGCCAGACCCGCTCCAGATATCCCAGGAAGATTATCAGACTTGTCGCCCGCGATTGCGCGAGCGAGTGCAAAGTTATTAGGATGAATAAGAAACTTTTCTACAATCGTATTCTTATTCACAACTTCATCTTGAATGGGTCGGTATAGTACAGTCGAGTCGCCGCAAATCTGAAAGAAATCCTTATCACTCGAAACCACGATTTTGTGCCAATCATCAAATTGATGAAAATTGCTAACATATGATATAACATCATCCGCTTCCGTCTCCGGAAACATAAACTGAATGACGGGGGTTTCGTTGAGATATTCTAAAATTCTCACTTGCTGCCACATCATATTTTCTGACTCTTCATTTTCTGGCATGTTCCGAATAAAGCGATTGAGTCTTACGGGCTTTCTGCCCTCCTTATATCCTTTCACGATGCTTCTTCGCTTCCTGCTTCCTCCTGCGCCGTCCCAGACCACCGTTATCAGATCTGGTTTCATCATCCTAGAAAGTTTCTGAAGTCCTTGCAAAAAACCAACAATTCCGCCAATTGGTTGTCCGTTGGCGGAAAGAGTTGGGTTCACAATGTAGTGTCTAATAAAGGCGTTGTGACCGTCAATTATCATCATCCTTTTTTTTGTCATTCTTTTCTTCCAATCTTTTAATCTTTACCTTCAAAGATTTTATCTTCTTTTTCATCCTCGTGTTACTCTCCCTAAGAGTCATCACTTCGCTTGTCAAGCACTCTATCGCTTCTAGTGATATCTCTATGGTTTCACGCAAAGATTTTATTGTAGAGTTGCTCACTCTTCTTGGTCGTCTTCTTTGTAAAAATTGCTAGCATCTACAGATCTCTGATCAAACTTAAGAACAACTTCCTCATCAAGGAGTTGCATTATTCTATCTTTAAACTTTTGATCTTTCATAAACTCTCCCCACTTAGATGCTTGAAACTTCTGCTCCGTGCCGTCGTCATATCGAAGAGACCACCAGGGGCCCGAATTATTTAAATGCTCCGAACTTTGTATCGCTTCGAATAAACTGTCTTCATCTTTAACTCCAACATCCTTTCCCCACATAATTTTAAAATTACATGTCCGGCCGGCGGTACCAAACCGAGATTTTTCTAATCTCGCCTTAAGTTCGTTGCCAACCCTATATCCCTTGTCATCAAGAATCAAACTACTTTTGCCCTTTCTGCCAGTTAGCCATATACGCAAACTATAGGCGTACATCATCGATTTTCCGCCTGGACACACATACTTCTCACTATCGGTGGCATATTTAGGATTCGCAACCTGAAGGTTAGTTTTCAACTGATTAAGAACCAAAAGTGTTGATTGGGAGTTCGCCAAGGACACTATCAATTTAGACATTCCTTTTGCTAAAACTCTCGCCTTTACTGCCACTGATTCATTTGGGTTAAAAGATCCTTCCACATCGCTAACCGCCGGAGTTAGCGCTAAAGAATCCCACACAAACAACATCCTGTTCTCATTTGAGTTCAAAAGTTCTTCAATGGTTTCAAGAACAAATTCAACTGATATCGCCTGCAAATATAAAAGTTTTTTTATATCGACGCCGCTTCTCTCAAGGAAAGAAGGATCGATAGCAGATTCAGAATCAAAGTAAATAACATCTATTCCCATCTTTTGGGCGTTGGCGGCCGTTTGTGCTGCCATATAGCTCTTACCACTCGATTCCATTCCAGCGATCTCTGTTAGTTTCCCGACGGGAATCCCTGCCATTTTTCCTCTGGAAATAATAGCATTTAGCCACGTCGAACCAGTGGGTATCCAATCAATAACCTGCGTAGGATTGTCGGAAGACAAATCGTGTGCCACCGTCATTCCCGCCTTCTTATTTATAAGAGACCGCATCGCTGCAATACTTAACTTGCCGCTCTTTTTGTTCTTCACAATAAACTCCGAAATAAAAAGAGGCACCTGATAACCCTGTGCCTCCCCGTGGGTAGGTGGGGATTATCCGCTCATTAATTCATCTAGGGCGCTATCCACTTTACTCGCTCCTGAGTATTTCTCCACTTCACTGGAGAATTCTTCAGGACTGTCGGCTGCCAAATGCTCATCCAAGTATCCTTGAACGTTAGAACTCGTTTTTCTCTCGAAAAGAGAGTCAAACTCTGGCACATTCTCCAGAAATTCTTTGCACTGCTCTTCAGTAATTTTGTCATTGCAAAGATTGCTAGAGCGCCGCTTGGGGGTAACTTTGGTCACAGGAAATTGACCTCCGGGTGGTTTTCCGTAGTGAATATCCAAGTCAATTCCGGTTTCAATATCCGTTATGTCGCCATAATCAGGATTCAAAACAAGATTCAACAAAATCTCATACACCGTTTTGGAAAATCCCCAAACTCGAACACCCAATTCTTCTTCTCCGCGAACCAGCACCGGAGAAAAGAACCGCGACTTGACTCCCAGTTGTCTCGCCATCGCTTTGCTTTCTTCATCACCTTCTTGGTACAGTTTCCGAACAAAACCGCACACTGGACAATCATCCCCAAAATTTTGCTTGGGGCATAAAAATCCGTTTTCCTTTCCAACACCATAGTGGAAAGAATAACTCTTGAATGGGTCTCCATCCTCGGCGGGAACAATACGCAATGTTTGTAATCCCTCCGAAGGTTTCCAAAACCCACTCGACCCAGAACCCGCACGGTTCTTGAGGTTATTATATTTCGCTTTCATTTTCTTCATATCAATAGCCATATTATGACTCCTTTTCGTTGTTGATTTGCTTATTATAACAGATCACTTTTGCTCTGTCAAGTGTTTTGTTTACTCGTCGTCATCTTCTAGGAATTCCCAGAAAGAGTTGTGGAGGTTCTTGCGGTTGCCTTTACCCCCATTTAAGTTTGGCGCCTTGTACTGCTTCCTGAGTGCCCCCGAATACTGATTCTCCAGGCACCAAAGAATAAAGTCTTGCATTAGCGGCATCGAGGTGGCGTCTGTCTTCCACCCTGTCGGGAATTGAGACCTAGAATCCATCTCTTCCAACAGGAAGGTGATGCCGTCTCTCCCCCTACTCTTCGATGACGGTCCTCTGTCGCTATCTTCTAGCCTTTGTAGCATTTTCTTCACTTTCTTATCTTCGCATCCATACTTCTTAAACATCTTCACAAAGCTACAAATGATGTTGGCGTTATACACCGCCTTATTCTGAGTCGTAGATATCTCATCTATCTTCTGAAGCTCTCGAAAAAAAAGTCCCAGTGTCGCTGCTGAGTCTCCTTCGTTTGTATCTGGGTATCCCTGTCCAGCATACTGAAGTATCTTGACGATGTTGCCTTTCTTAAAGAGTCCAAGCTTGCGAAAATCAACCCCCATGCTTCTACATAATCCGGTAATCTTCTGGGCGGTTTTTTCTACAGAGTCCATGCTGTCGAATGATCTGTAAAGCTCTTCTGCCGCTTTTTTGCTGTCGCATGGATAAATCGTTGCCGACACTTCAGAGGGCACTTTAACTTTGTTGCACAACTCTATGGTTTTCTTTTTTTGAAGAACCTCGTGATCGTCAATTCCCGTCATAGTTTCCATTCCCATGCTGATTGCCCAGATATCTCCGCGAGTGTTAGCGTTTATTACCTCCCGCACTGTGTCTCCCGTTTCGCTATCCGGATACTCCGCAATTGCGACTTCTTCGTGGGTTGGCATCGGATTGTTAGATAAAAACTTTGCGACGGAAGCAATTCGAAATGCTGTCTGGCGCTGGATGGGGATTGGTTTCATACCAAGAAACTCCTTAGTCTCTAACTTTAAATGCCGTGGCGTCCCATATCTCATGGGACCAATGGATGCCACCAATGGGGTGAGATCCGTGGCATATTTGTTAATAGTATTGCTTTTGCTTGCCATATTATGACTCCTTTTCGTTGTTGATTTGCTTATTATAACAGATCACTTTTGCTCTGTCAAGTGTTTTGTTTCGAAATCGTCTTTTTCTTTTCCCTTGAGGATTTCCACCTTGACATCGCCTACGGCAGATTGCCAATTGAAGGTGCGAAATCCAGCACTGTCAATATCCCACACCAACTCCAGTCCGGCCGGAAGGGTGCGAGATGAGTTCTCATTTTTAACTTTTGAATTTAGAAAATCCTTTGGCAGATCTTCTAACTTAACAAACGTCATATTTCTTGTATCACTATTTTTCTTTTGAAAAGTTCCTGTAAAAACTTTAATCATAATTTACTCCTTGAATTATCTTTGTCTGCGAGACAATGTAGATATAGTTCTTTTCATAGTCGGTTGGATATATTCCAAACCCTGCTTTTATGTTCTTATCTTTCTGCTTCGCTCTCGTCTTAATCTTAGATAGCAAAGTAGTGCTTTCTTCTAACTCCTTTTTGTTGATAGCGAAATAATACCTCTTTTCGTTCGTGTTGTCAAGAGAAAAATACATCTGATCTGTAATTTTTTCTAACTCGCCGATTCCTATAGTAAAAATACGGCACACCTCAGATTCCTTCGGAAAACTTGAAATGGTCGGTTTGCTGTTTTTATAAACATTCACCATATGAAACGTCGAAGAGATGATCTCATTAAGAGTGTCATAATATTTGCTAATGGGGATGTTTCCCACTGTTCTCTGTATCTCTGAATTGGAAACGATATACAATCTTTCAAAAAGACCAGAACGAGCATATTGCTGAAATACGTTAAAAGATATTTTGTCAAGAAGAGTCTCGTCATCAGTGGCGATAGATTCATCGGGCTTCACATAGAGCACCTCTATTTTGTTTTTGCTTACCGCCTCCAAAATCCTAAGAGAAGCAGATGATACATCACCCCCACCTCCAACAACAAACAAAATGTCCCCCTGTATCTTTCTAAGGGAGGATAAAACTCTTGCAGGAAACTTGCTCTCGTATTCTTCTGGAGATGTTCTTTCGGGCATAGAAAAGCAATTCTTTTGCTTCTTAAGCGACACATCTATCTTATAGACCTCATACTGAGGATATTTGGAAAAACTTTCTGCTATATTGCATCCGGCGTTCCCAAGTCCAATTACATTAATCATACGTCAATCTCCTTCATAGTGCCAAAATCTTTACCCGCTCTAACATTAACTAAAAAATCTCCAAATTTGTTCTGGGAAAAAATTTCCTTGATTTCGCATATTAGAGATCGCTCTTCATATACCAAATCCAAAACAAAACTATCGTGGATAAGAAACACAATCTTTGACTTCTTTCCTCGTAAGATCTTGTTTATCTTTATAACTTGCTCCAACACCAAATCACTGGTGCTACTCTGGAGGATATAATTCAAAGCGTGTCCTTGGTCGCACTCTATCTCTCTATTGAACGGCGTGATAATTTTACCTGAATTATAATATTTCTCTAACACCTTCTCCACTTGGTAATAATCTTGCTTCATGTTGGGGTTATATATCGCCGCAAAGATTTTCTTCTTCGCCTCTTCCCTCGATATGTCACGCTTGAAAATATTCTTTATATTCCATCCATGAATATCCTCTTGCGGTTGCTTCCGATCTGAAAGGGCGAGAAGCGTCCTCAGTTCGGCCGCATTATAATCAAACTCCACAAAAAGATCGTTATTTGGTTTTAAGATCCTTCGATAAGAGTGGTTTATGTTCATAATCGGAAAACTATCGCTCGAAACGGTAAGTCTTCCTGTCACCGAACCAAACTGATTATATTTGATTGTATTTTTTCCTCTTATTCTCTTGATGAAATTCCTAACTGCGGACTGACCCCTCCTGCTATCAAGATAAGAGGAGTCAACATTAAGTTCATTCTCCTCAATCTCACCAAAAAGCTTTTCCAACTCAAGCATAAAATCATACGATTTCGGCTTCCTATTCTCATTGTAAATCTCCTGAAATATCTCGCACCTCAATTGCGAGTTCTCTCTTAGGAACCACCGAGGAATGAGATCATATATGCATACATCATCTATCCTCACTTTGCTGTTAGCGATAGCGTTGCCAAATGCTTTCTTTTTCGATTGAGAAAACTCCCACTCTCTCTGCAAGTGAGGTGGACAAAAAGCAGAAAGAGGTTTCCCTCCACAATATAAACTAAGATACTGAGCGCCTTCTTGATGATGATGGTGCTTGTAGTCCCAAGTTATATAGTGTTTGCTGGTGTCTGGTTTCTGCTCGTGAATATCACCGTCATAATAATATCCTAAGCACTCTTGTTTTGAATCGAGGATTGTATAAAACAATCTACCCTCACTTTCTTTGAAATCTAAAATTCCCTCTACGATATTTCTTTATCACTTCGTCTTCTCCCCATGGTCTCCTCACTTCTTTGTTGATGAATTTGAATGCAGCGTCTTCATTAGCATGTTCAAGAAATTGAGCGGCTTTTGCTGAAACCTGATCAAATTTATACTGGTTCCAGTCGCGATTGGTTTCTTTCGCTCGTATATAAATGCATAACCGCAACCAGAAAGAATCATCAGATCTCCACTCTTCTTCATACTGCTCCTCCGACATAATATCACGCTTAATAACCTTTGTCAAGCTTGTTTTTCTACCTTCTTCTCCGAAAAGAGGGACGCGCACAGATGGTATCTGCCCCACAAACATATTGTAGAACTCTTTCAAATAGAATTTCAAGTCCGAAACATCAATAAAGCAAGAAAGTTTATAAAATTTCTCTGTCAACGTCTCTTTCCCTACATCATACTTCTGCATTAGATCTGTCATCTGGCTAGAGTATGTAATGGCGACCAATCTCCACGGCGCATTCTTGTCAAGCGCAAATCCCTGGTTGGCGGCCAATTGGCGATAAGTCTCAAACTGTATATCGTTTATATATGTTGCTATCTTATTCAGATCCTCCCCCTGGTCGCTGGTGTCATCAATCTCAATTACCAGTCCACTATATAGAGGAGTAGATAAATTACTCAGCAAATATTCTGACATCGTATACGGCTGAAGGAGTGTAACTCTGTCAATAAGAATTGTGAATTGTTCTATAAAATCAGGAAAATCTAAGATTTTCCCGTTTATCTTTCTAGATGACATAAAAGGAAAAATAAGACCTTCATACATCTTTCGAACATATGAAAAATAATCTTCCCGTGGGGATCTCCACCCCCTTTTTGGCTCCAACAGACGAGACACCAACCCAGTGGAAGAGATCGCTCCAACCCTGATAAGTTCTTTCGCGTCACTCTGTATACTGCTAAATGCATCGGCGACGAAGTTAAGCGCAAACACCTCACCCTCTCCCAAAACTCTATTCATTAACACCGACCCCGACGCAGGATAAATAGCGTCTTGATTATTATCAATCCTGCCGTATGAAATGTGTTCATACCAATAATTTACGAAACTATGATTAGATAACCCAGTAGAATAATTTTCAATATACTTAGTTCTTTCCGTGAATGATGGGCGAGCAGGAAGAGAATTTGATCCGAAACTATATTTCATTTTTGCTCCCTATCCACCGATCAAATCAGAAGGTGTCGTTTCTTTGAAGTTTTGCGCATCCTGAATACATGTCAAGGAACTCTCCAGCGAACCAGGAGTAAGCGTCGTTGCAACAGCAGTAATCATATATAATCCTCCCAACCCAAGTCGATTTGCAATTGATTTTGCCGCGGCCAAGCTTCCAAAACCAGTCACGGAAGGAGATAACCACAACTGTTGCCCCGGATAGAACATAGGATTGCCAAAAACAATTGTCTCCGCATTATATACATTTCTCAAGACACCCAATCCTATTCCGGCGCCGCCTTTAAGCGCCTTCAGCAAAAGTATATCTTTGAGGTCGGTGGATGCCTGACTAAACTTTACGCTTTTAACAATTCCAGTAGAACTACCACCCCTCAAGTGATAAATCCCCTGCTTGGAATCTTCGTACTCATCCTCCCCAACCTGTGGGGATCGCACTCTCGATCCGCCGACAATAATAAAATTGGTTGGAATTTCATCATCGCCAACATCGTCCCTGCCAAGAAGACCTTCCAGATTTGGTCCTGCAATTCTCCATGTATCGGCGATCTCTGCGATGCTCCCAAGGGGTCCATCAAAATTCACGGGGGTTCCATTTTTCCGGGCAAGAATCAATCCTGGAGAATGCCCTGAGACTTCGGATTTTACAAGCGTTCCCGCTCCTTTCTCTATCTGCGAAAACCCTGCTTTCTTTTCTGCGTACTTCCTCTCAGCGACATATGCATCTAACGCTGCTGTGAGCAGGTTTGCGATAGCGCTTTGTAGGAAATCGTTGAACGTCCAAAGCGCTCTTTTTTGTTTAATAACTTGTTGCTGCATAAAATTATTAAACAAACTATATGATATCGGAAGCTTCGTCAAATTAATTCTTCTCTCACTCACAAGATTTGCCCACTCGTCGTCGAGTGATCCGATCTCCTCTGATGGATATATGTGAAATGTATAATCCCCAACTATAATCTCGCTTGACTGAGGAAGATTCGCCAGTGCCAAATAATCGCGGGTAGCTTTAGTTTCCTCAAACACCGCAAAGTCTTCCTGATTTTGTTCGAGCGCCGCCACACGCGAGAATATGGCTGTGTTTACACCATAAACGAATCCATACGCTGCGGTGAACGGGATGGCGAATTCGGAATACGAAACAGGGATAAATTGTTGAAACGATAAATTTGCTCTTTCTTGAATAGGAACAAGTGCATATGCCATATAATTCAACAGATCTCCAAAATAAAAATACCCTATTGTGTGCTCGGCGGATGAATCTTCTGATGCATCCAGTGGGGATGGTTTCTTCAAGTCTGCGCCTCCCACTATCTCCTTAGTTGCTTCTTCCTGTGACCCAAAATTATTTGCTTTATTAAAAGAAAGTTTCCCTTCTTGATAATCACTCTCTAAAATCGTAAAACTAAATAATCTATCATTATCGTAAAGATATTTTATAAACCTGCCGTAGTTGGTGTTCGTCAGCCGGTTTGTCTTTTTGTTTATGGTATCTTTTAGTTTACCTATATCCTTTTTTAGTGTTGCCCTTTGTGTTTTCCTGTCTGCTTTTTCGTCTTTTGATAAGTCCGGATTGTCTTCTAACTTTTTTGCATTTGCTTTGGCAGTAGACAATTTTTTCTTTAGATTCTTGAGATCTGCTAGTTCCACTTCAGTGGTGCCTACCGCTAGCACGTTCGCTTCTTGCCGGTCGCCACTATGCTCTCCGGAAGCTTGGAACGAAATAGTTAATTCAGTTGATCCGTCGTCCTTGAAATCCCACTCCGTTGTTAGGGGATTGAGTGTCAAAAGCATGCGGGTATTTTCAATCGCATCTTTCAATCCTGCATCCTCAATAGCGTTGTCTGAAAAATTATATCCTATTTCTGCGTATATCGTAGCACTGGAATCGAAGTCGGGTTGCTCGTCGTCGCACACTGATTCGAGCAGAGCCCCTGTCTGTTCATCGTAGGTATGCACTCCATCACAAAGTTCTTCCGGACTAAGATTTTCACTGAAAAGCAACTCGATCCACCCGAGGTGATCTACTCCGGAATTAGTGTTCGCCAGGTCCACGAATGATTTAAAATAAAGAGTCATTTCGCCAGTCATATTCCTAAGACTGGTGTAAGAGGTGCCTCCCCGACTCTCAAAACTAAAACTTTTCAGACCTATATCAGATCCACCAGAAGTTCCATTTCTCAAAAATTCATGTAAATTCTGACTATGAGATGAAAACTTAAATTCCCTTACGCGGATGGCGCCAGATGATGGGTTCTTGTCTTTTTTGTACAGGCGAAGATAAGGAGTTAAAGCACTTAAATCTTTTGGGGTAGCCCCCATAAGGCTGAGCATTCTTTCTCTGGGAGAGCAGAGTTTCCCCACTAAGTTCTCCGATGTGCTTGCTACTATTAATCTTGGCAATTGGATTTGATTCGGAGAGTTGTTGAGGTTCAGAATGGTATCTATGTTTTGAAGAAGAAAAGCTTGTTCGCGCTGTTGGAGCAGTCCTCTCGCCGCAAGTTCGTTTTTCTTTTTTCGGCGGCCGCCCTTCTTGGCTTTCGCTTTTACATCTGTTTTTTTTATCTCTTCATACTCAGCTTTCTGGAATGCGATGGCGGTTGGTACGCTGATGAACTCGTCGTACTTCGCTTTTGCAATGTCGTACCATATCTTATCCGTCTTGTTGCCTTCAGTCTGGTTTTCTTGCCCATACGGGGTAGGCAACGCCGAGAAATCAGGTGCGCCTGCCAATTCTCGTGGAGGCCAGAAATCTGGGGCGCCCTTACGCAGTTCGTCCACTGCATGATCGGCGGCCGCCACGGCGCGTGCTGCGGCCGCGGTGGGGTATCCTTGAACCTCTGAATCGGGCACGTTCAACGCTTTCAAAAATGCGAGTGCTGGTTTGAATGTGTTGCTTGGCATCCTAAGCTGATCTCCTTGTGTAGATACCCATCACCCGCTCAAAAGGAAGAGGTATTTCTATGACAGTCCCAACGGCGAGATGCGATTCGGTTGGCGTCTGGTTATACCACGCAATTAGCCACCAATAGGTTGGATCTCCATAGTATTGACTCGCCAACTTATAGAATCTATCTCCCACCTTCCAAACTCGCGTCTCGCTATTTAAGAAAGAACGCTCCTTTGCAGTTGGGTAAGTCAAAGTGGATGTTCTCAGTTGCCTTATGAACTTAACACCCCTATTGTCAAATTGCTTCTTGTACATCTCCGAATCATTGAGCGCACTTTTTGTGTTATCGTATCTTGATGCCATTTGTTATCTATCCCCCTTACCAGAGCGCCGTAACATCTTCAAACAAAAATCTATCAATATTTCTCAATAACGTTCTATCTTGAGGGGATAAAATTTCATTCGCCCGCACCCTCAATCTTGCATTCATAAGATCTTTTTGCAATTCTAAAAATGATCCGATTCCTGGTTGTATGCCTATGTTCACCTCGCCGTATCCTGCGCTATCTGCGCCATACACATTCGCTATACGCTCGCCGTTCACATCTACATTGATGGGAGGAGGATCCCCCTTGTCGAGATCAGCAAGGAACTCTATCAACTCCGAGGGCAAACCAGATCTAACAGTAGAGTTGTTGGCAGAAGTAGGGGTGCCACCTTGAATTGCACCCCCATATGGAAATGCCGGTCTAGAATCATTACTTCCTTGCGAAAAACCCATTAGTGACTTCGCCTCCTGATCACTATTGAATCCCAGAACCTGCTCGTGAAGAACTGAAAGTTCAATATCAATATTTATTGTTTGAGGGTAAAATATGCCAGGCACTGGATCGAAAAACCCATCGTCAATACTGGGACTATATTGAAATCCTGATATTGTGCAAGCGAGTCCATCGAATTGGGCGGGTGAGGTACCGCCGTCTTCACCTAGTCCTGGTCTGCAAATCAAATTACCCATCTTTATCTTAAAAAGAGGTCCGGATTTTATATTTGTAGCACTATCTCCGGCGCCACCGTAAGATGGATACATCATTGAAATAAGGTTATTCGCTTTGATCATATTTTGCTTCGCTTCTTTCAAGTTAGAAGAGACGAGATCCCACGCCAGATTAATAGTACGCTCTGTATTCTGATATGTTTGGATAGGGTCAGATCTTCCGAATACTTGCTCTTTGTTGTAGTTAGCAGAAAAATTGTCACTAAAATCTGTCAAAAACGCTTTAAAGAAAATTGATTGTGTCGAGAGAAGATGATATATTTCAATAAAATATCCCTTGCTTACTGCCCAAGCAGTAGAGGGATCGTGATAAAACTGCTCCTCTGGATTTCGTTGCGTACCTTCTTGCAGGGGGTCGTCGCCAGTAAGGGTGATGGCAACAGGGTCATCTTCGCCATAAGACAGTTGGCTCCTGATGTCGTCTTCACGAAAGTGAGAGTCGTGACCAGCAATCAGAGCATCTAGATCTAAATCATCTTCATCTTCCATAATAAAATCTCCTCTTCTCTATATTCTATAATTAGAGAGAAATCGCCTTTTTGTTTGTGATACCAGTTAGTTTATCACGTTCTCTTGATCAATCCTCTCGTGACGCTATCCCATATATATTTCTCAAGAACTGTGCCACCCAACTCCAAGGTAATGTTAATTGGCGCACCACCTCCGCCGCCAGCGGTTGCGCCCGCTGGTCTGGTCGCCTTAATTAATTCAACGACAGCATCAAGTTTGTCTGGATCAGCGTGAATCGCTTCCTGGTATTCCTTCGCCTTTTCAATAATTTTGACAGCGCCGTCAACATTCTCTTGTTTCACTAGTGCAGTGGCGCGCATAACACTCGTTACATTCCACGATAATCCCGTAAGTTTTTTCATGCTGGTTCCGCTCATAGCCTTAGACAGTTTCGTTGCGGCCTTGGCCATCATATTCAGACCATCCGCCGCTCCTTTGGCATCGCTTTTTATAGTGGTAATAAACTTGCTCGTAGCTTCCAACTTTTTGGTGGGTATCTTTTTTGCTTTTTTTGCAAACTTGCCTAATGCGTTACCAAGAGTTACAATAAATGCAGCCATCATGGCTGCCTTCACGATCCCCTGGTCCATAACTATACCCAAAACCTGTTTGATAAATACTCCTACTGAATGTATCGCGTCACCTATGCCGTAAAAAACGTCTGCAAATGCTCCAACCACATCTGCCACCTTTCCAATTACCTTCGCTAGCATCCACAATGGGATGGCCATCGAAGCGAATACCAGTGCCAAAGAAAGCAAGACTGGCACGAGGACCAACCCGCCTGTTCCTATCGCGAACAACGCACCAGCGATGGCGGGGGATGCCCAGAACAATAACGCTGTAATAGCCATAATACCAACAACAAACGCTCCAGCGTACAGCGCTATTTTCTGCAACCAGTCTCCAAAGCTTGTATCCCAAAAACTCTTATCTGATGTCATCCACTCTATCACGCCCTTTATAGCTCCCAGTATTTGGCCAAATTTCTCTGCGATATAAGTGGCCGCCCGATCTACGAATTCATCGAGACCCTTAAAACTCCTGCCAAATACTTTGACTCCTTCGGCGGCCCCCTCTAGGCTGGGTCCGAAATGGGTATTAAATATTTCCACCAGTCTACCGAGCACCTTTGTTGCAACTTTTATTGCAATCGCCATTCCGTTGCCAATCAATTTAGTAACTGCGCCGAGACCCTTCTTCGTTTTGTCCCCATAAAGCACCCCAAAGAAATCTTTCAATGCAGATATCACCGCTGGGTGGGCGAATACTGACTGGAAGAAATATTGAATCTGCTCTGCCAAACTTATTGTCGAGCGGAGCATTTTTTGATATCTTTTTTGTTGCGCCGCTTCTTTCTTGGCTGCTTTCTCGCTGGCGATAGCTTCATCATCTTGATATCCCATTAGGGCGCCGAATGCATCAACTTTCATGTCAAGCGTCTCAGCGAACGCCTTCTTCTCTGCATAATTCATATCCAAAAATGTCTTACCAGACGCCTTCAGTGCACTCACAACTGCTTTTTGGACTGCCGCTGGTCCTTTCTCCGCTTGTAACTGAAACATTTCCAAACTGTTCAGCATTGGTCCGCCCAGATAAGCATTAAGTTGTCCTACTGTAGATGCTGCGCCCTCGAAGGTATCAAACTTTTCACCAAGCGCAACAACGTCCGCCATCTCAAGTCCCGCCGCTTTCGCTGCTGCGGCTATCTCAATAAATTTATCACCTATCCTGCCGCCATAAAGTGCGAGATTGCCCTGGAGTTGAGAAAGGTTCGCACCCACTTCCGCTGGTGTCATCCCGAGATCAAGAGCGGCTGACGCCAGCCCTTTCATCGAGTGCTCCGCCTCCTCTGCGGACATCCCAAGTCCTTTTGTCATAAAGGTTAGTGATTTACCAAAATCAGTGGCTGACCACCCAATTCTCTCAAACTCGGCGCCTGTCCTAATCATCTGCGTTCTTGTATTCGAAGAAGCATCTGCCATACCTTGCCACGCACCAGCGAGCGCACCCGCCGCTTGAGCTGCTTGAGTGATATTAACGCCAGTACCCAAACTCATGGCGGCGCCAACATCTGACGCCATTGCGCCTGCGTCACCTGCGGCGGCACTAAAACTTGCTAATGCAGCGGAACTAGTGTGCAGGAATTCCACACTCGCAGTCATAATTTTCGATATCAATGATGATATAAGATTTACTGGATTGAAAACGTCCCAAAAAGCCATTGCTATTGACCCTACGGTTTTCAAAGTGCCCATGAGAAGTCCGTCAGTTTTCACCGCCTCCACATATGCGAACGCCATGCCTTTCACCATGCCTCCCACTTCACTTCGTGCGATGCCCATGCTGCCAGCAATTGAACTAAAAGCACCCACAGCTTTTTCATTGACTGTCTGCTGCGCCTTTATGGATGATGCCTGATCTTTTAAAGTCTCTAGGTTATCTTTGGCTAATTTTTGATTCTGGTGGGCAGCGTCGAGTTTCTTCGTGGCAATATCCAGTTCTTCTCTGTCTAACTCCTTTGCAGCCGTGAGAAGTTCTATTCGCTTTTTCATTTCCTCACGTATAGAGTTTGCCAACTGCAATTTTTGCTGTTCAATCTTTTGGTTTTCGGAAACCTCTTCCAGTGCCATCTGCTTTCTTTCTGCTGATGTCACCAAAAGTTTTTGACTAATAGAAAGTACCTTAGTAATTTCTTTATTGTATTCCCCCGTTGTTTTCGCGAGATCCTCTTTAATCTCCTTCTGTTCTTTCAGGAGAGCGTTGATATCTTTTTGTAGGGCAATTGTGCGTTTGTCTTTTTCTGTGGTCATTCTATCTTATCTTCCTGCCGGTGGGGGCGATGTAATCTATTTAAATGGCCACTTTAATCCAGTCGCTCTCTCAAATTTTGAAATTGCTGAATCTAGTTTACCCTTATTCTTGTATGTCACAGGACTATCTAGTCCGGTACTTTTCCACGACTGAAGGTATCTTTTTTCTTTTGATAGCACATTCGCAAAATTTCCAACTTGACTTTTGGTACCGCGAATATTTATAGGGAGATTGCCGCCACGGAACAAAGATGGCATCAACCACCGAAGAGTGGAACCAAAGGTGAGGATCCATGATTCGTTTATTTCTCCGTCGTCATCCCTCATTTTATTAAAATCAATAACAGCCGGAACTATATCTCCGCCGTCACTTTTCATTTCATCGTCGCTCATAAAACAAAATCCTCCACTAAATAAATAGTTTCGCAACAAATAAAAAGGCACCCTCTGGTGCCCTCCTATTATTTCTTCTTGATCGCTTCCGCTTCTTCTTTTATCTGTTTTAGCAGTCTCTCAATAAACCATTTTCTCAATTGTATGGGGAGATTATAAGACTCAATAAGACTCCACCCACCATGATACTTCAAGACAAAAAATTGCTCATAAACCGCTTCCATGTATTCATTGGTCAGGCCAAAAAAAGTCCGTGTTAATAGGAACCTCCAAATCCTGCTCGTGGTTACACTCCTCGCAAACGAACTCTTGCGTTAAATCAATATTTGGAGTAATCTCTGTCATCACTTTCCTAACAAACCTAGAATCTTGTGCTGGCATCCCGTCTATAAACCCGTCTACCTCTTGCTTGCTGGTATTTCCGGCGACCGACACAATGCACGCTTTTAGATGTTCCGTAAGAATATTCTCGGACATCTTTTTCTTCTTGCGCATTTGACGATTCGCTGTAATTCTTTTTTCGTCAGCGCCATTAATCAATTTAAGTTCAACATCCAGCTGAGACTTGGGAAGTCTTGTTGAAAAAGTAAGATCACCAGTCTCACCAACCGGCGCGTTAACTTTCTCAGAAACTTCCAAAAGATCTGGTGGTCCTTTAACTTCTGTATTGTGCAGGTCAAAAGAAACATCTTGTGAAGAATAGCAACTAGGGCAATTTACCTTTGTTTCGTATTCCTCTCCATATCCGCTGATTCTCGCAGCGATAAGTATAGCATTCTTGTCACCTACAAGTAGATGATGCGGGGTGATCCTTCTATCTATGATAATATTCTGCAACAACTTATCAAAAACAACACCTTTCTGAATTAGCGATTTTGAAGTTAAGATATCTTCTTCTTTCGCTGTCATCTCTTTGATCTCGATTGATTCCTCATTGTGAAGTGGGTGTCCTTCTGGATAATATTTCCCCTCAGAAGGCAAATCGACCATTGCAGTCGGAGACACAAAGGATAATCCACCTTCAGATGGCGGTGAAGTTGACGCAGATGTCACGTCATCAGACTCCTTCGCACCCGTCGAAGGTAATCCGAGGCGTTCCTCATTATTTCTTTTTGTCATTTTTACCTCGCTAAACCTTCCTAAGATTTACTTCTACATTATAGTATAGAGCATCTTATAAGAAAATTTAAACATTATTTTCAATCGCCGATCACAAAACGCGCTCGAATGGATTTGGCGACAATGTGGGCTCGAAAGATGTAAGATTAAAATAGTCAAAACGAATTTCAAGAGATATTTCAACTAATCCTTCGTTTTCATAACTAAGATCACTGCCGAAATCAACACTCTTAATCCACGCATTTTCTAGTACAATTTCCTCAATGATCTGTCCGTCGCCATTTATTTGGCTTATCTTGGTATTAACAAGCGCACCAACGCCCGTCCTCTTGCTGATCGTTGAAACATCCGGATTACCTGCACTCCAATTCGTAATGGTGTCAGGCGGCCGGTACCCAGCAATCTGAAGCAATCGGTAAAGCGCCTGAGTTGATGAAGGATTCGCTGGATCTACGAGGGTGATGGTGATGGGATCATAGGTCACTCCCCCAGGATAATAAAAAGTATGGTTGATGAACTTATGTTCAGCTTCGCCAACTGTCATTTTGGGTTTAGCAACCGATTTGCAAATATAACTAATATAACCTGAGACTTCTGGCGCCCCGATATCTACAAGCCATCGATGCTGTCTCTTAGGATCCGCTGTCGTTGTATCACTCCAAAATGCCATTTTTTATTTTCTCCTCAAATTTCAGTTTCTGTAACTATAAATAGTTTTCTATTTCGTTTTTAGTCATCAAAAGATGCGCCAGATCTCGTCACGATAAAGTCAAGAGCGATGAATTCGAGTGCCTTAGCGGGTTTCAAATAAATCCTGGCATACATAATATTCCTATCAACCAATTCTGGTGTAGTAGTTGTCTCATCGAGAATCACCCTATAGTCAAGTAATCCTAGTCTAGTCTTGACGCTAGATAAAAATGGATTGACTTGTCCCAGAAATCTGTTCCAAGTTGATTGAACGTTCTGATCGAAAATCAACCTAGAAGCGATTCTAGAAATCTCACGTTTAACATAAATCAACATTCGTCTCACATTGATCCTATCAAGGGCTGATTGTGTCACTTGCAGCGTCTTTTGTCCAAAAATCACAATGCCCTCTGCTGGGAATTGAGCGATTGGATTGATGTTCGCTGTGTACAGATCATCTCTGTCATCAGAGGTTAGTCTCTGGCGCACATTGGTTACTGGCACTCCGGCGCTCCCCTCGGTCAATCCACCGCGAGTGAAACCCGCAGGTGCGAACCACAGTTCACTCTTCGTTTCACTAGAGGCGAGTGTTCCAAGAACAACCACGCTAGGGGGCACCCATAAGGATCCTCCCGTAGTTATAGTGTCGTTAATCTGAACCCATGGATAATAAGCGCACCCATAACTATTGTTAATGTTGCGCTGATTCAATTGAGATATGGTATCGGACACGCTGCCAAGTCGATTAGCAGCGCTTTCCGTCGATTCCGTCTCTGGTTGGTATCCGCCAGGCAGATCGATAACTGCCAAAAGGTCTCCTCTGTTCTCGGCAGTTTCCAAAATTTTGCCGGTGATAACCGAATTGGTAACACCCGGAAGCGATAGCATATTACATTCTACAACATCAGGATCCGCGACTGCATTGATCGCTCTCTCGATTGATGCGAAAGCGTAACTACTCTGAGCGGTTTGAGATGACAACAATCTATTAGCAAAAGGTTCTCTTTCTAGGATATCCAAACCTTCAAATCCGCCATTGAGCATTGTAGTGAACTTATTGAATCCCGCTGCCAAAACAGATTCATATGAAGCAGAGGTAACAATACCCGATGGAGATGTATACCCTACCGCAGTAAGCGAAGTGTTGCCAACGCGGGAACCGGAGGTGTATGTCGCCAACGCAGCAGTGCTCGACCCAGAAATATCATCTAGACTGAAAATCCAGGAATAGTTTAGAGATCCTGTAACACCTAGGTTGTCTAGGTTTTCTGGTTTCCTCCGGACATAATCAGGGATATCCCTTTGTAGCCTACTGCTGTTGGCGACATTCGTCACAACGCCAAAGTAAGCATCTTTTTGATTAATCAAGGTAGCATCATTGCTGTTCGCTCGCAGAGGCAACTCTGGAAATTCAAATGAAGCAGTAAGAGACACTGTACCAACATTAACAAAGTCGCTTCCTGCCCCCAATGCGTTCGGAATATCATCGGTAACATAAGTGTCGATGAGGGCGCCGTCGGACCCACTAATCAGCTGAAAAGAATCAAACCGTGTTGGTCCGTAAACACCAAAGGGAAGATATTTGGGGTCCGATGCGCCAGCGGCGACTGCACCATCAAGCAAAACTCTCACATATCGTGACTGATTTACATAGTCTCCATAAGTTTGATATCGTTTTTTGGTATCGTCCCACTGTCTATAGGAATCGCCGATTCTTCGAGCGATAAAGTCAGCCGAATTAGGATTCAAATTTACGTCACTAAAAGTTTCGACTGGCGAAACTCTTGCGTCAGCATCATTTATTTTCCTAATCTGAACTGAAAAAGTTCCGTATGGAGCGTCTTCGTTCGGTGACGCCTTTATGTTGGAAATGGAAATCTTAAGATTTGCTTGTGCCCAATCTCCACCAGATATCGCCTCAAATTTGAAGAGATTCTGCATGTTCAAAGCGTCATATAGGGATTGCTCTCCTAAATCTTGAGAGAAAAACCATCCCGTAGAAGCGTTACTAAGTTGCATATCTTGCCAATTCTGCTGCGGTGATAGTCCTGCGGTGGTGGTCGTCAATCCCAGAATAACACCTAGAGAAGAGGAATTGGCATTAAGTTTGTCACTAATGTTTCTATCGAAAGTTTCGCCAAGGAAATAAGTCTTCTGATTATCTCCTGCGAAACTGTTTACCAAGGTTGGGTTGGTGTTGAAAACGTTTCTAATGTAAAGTTTGCTATTTTCTTCAAAGTTGAATACAATCTTGTCTGTATCTGTTCCTGCCGCGTTTTTCACCAGGGCCGTATATTGATGTGGCGTGTTGTCAGACAAAAACAATCCTGCTGTTCCACTTGTTTGGGTGGTACCATCTGCCAGAGTACCCGTAAGTTCTACAACGCCTTCTGCACAGTAAAAG
>Ga0208030_1000507_pt1 | contig 26654 bp, 38 predicted proteins | sample MalvirDeepMed_M9_FD_184246 | JGI IMG/M metagenome (GOLD analysis project Ga0208030, IMG submission 184246) | Marine viral communities from the Global Malaspina Expedition - Malaspina viral metaG DeepMed_M9 (SPAdes) (version 2) | ecosystem: Environmental > Aquatic > Marine > Oceanic | place...
CGTTTCTTAGATTTATTTTTCTTTTCTACTGCCCAATCCGCGACCAATGTCCTAAGACCACGAACGACTTCATCGAGGCCACGACCCTGCATATAAAGATTCTCCCTGGTGTTCACCTCGTTCAGATCCGTCAGATGCCATTGTGTAACGATGCTGACTCTTGCGGCTTCGATAACTTCGGTGAACACAGGATCTTTTAATATCTCATCAGCTCGCAGTCCCTTCTGTTCGCGAGTCAACTCACTCATCTTCTAATCTCTTCTTCAAAATTTCAAGGTCTACTTCATTATCAAATTTCTCTTCAGCCTGAAATTCCCGTATAGCGATATCGCCAGCAATACGCACACTCTCTCGCTCATCGAGCTGTCGCGCCTTCATTACATCAACCTCCAACTTCTGTTGATCGATTGCCGTGCGAGCTTGGATATCTGCCATCTGTGCTTGTGCGAGCAACTCTTCTGGAGTTGGCGGCGGCGGTTCAGGTGGCGGTGGCTGCCAATCAATCGGTAGAGGTTTGAAGAATTGATCTGTGTCCTTGTAGCCACTGATCTCCAGCATCTTGGCTAACGTGTTTCTGATATTGCCTAAACCGACAAGAGGATTATCCGGCCCAAGTTTCTCCAACGCTTCCGTCTGCCTGACTACAACCTGATTCAGTACAGCCAGCCGTTCGTCAGTCATACCGGAGCCTAGACCCACATTCACCGTACAATCCATAGAAGAATCCCATACCCGTGGATCTACTGGCACCCATTCGTTACGCAGGCGAACTACGCGCTCACGGTCCTGGTGCGTGATGATGAGTCTTAGCAATCCCTTGAACAGACGTTTGAATCCATCTTCTGCAAACAGTCTAGCCATCATTTCCAGATGCTGTTCAGCACCACGAATCGTAGCGGTTACAGCAGCCCTGGTTGTGGATTGAAGTACATCTGGATCTAAGCCCTGTGACGCAGCCGTCTGGCCGGTTCGAGATTCCTTCATGTCATCCAGATAGGCGACCATAGGAAACGCTTCCTTACCCAGGAACGGCACATCCAATTGCTGTACCATACCAGGCTGGCGCATCCTGATGATTGAACCAACTTCTGGATTCAGGACATCATCAATGTCCACCATACCTTCGACTACACCCGTTCTTGGATATAACGCGAAACTCAAGCTGTCCAGCATACCACGCAGTACGGCTGACTTGATTCTCTGAATATCTTTTGTCAGGTCGGCCAAGTCAGACCCAAAGAACACATGAGGCTCTGGGTCGCAAGCGAACATAGCAAACGGTATCTCATCGGCAGGCTCGTTGTTCACAACCTTGTAGCCATCGCCAATCGTGCATACACGCCTGAGTTCCGCTATACCGTCACCGTCGTAATCGACATAGCACCATGCTTCGACGTACAGTACACGCCTGCGTTCATAAGCTGACAAAGGACTGTTGGATGTGCGATCATTGTATCGTGCCCAATATTCATCCGTACCAGTAAAGGCAACTTCATCCGACAAATGCTCTTCTAGCAGTTTCCTATCGTATCCCAAGGCAACCAGTGATGACACCGTAGCCATCGTTCTGTGGCCTACAACCATAGCGTCATCGAGACTTGTGGCTGCTGCATCCACTAGGAACTCTTCCGGCGGCATTGTTTCTATTTTGACTTTATTGCGTTTGTGGTGACGTTTAATCTCAACATCGTATATCTGCGGTACTGGCATACCCTGGGCCTGCATCATCGCAGCCTGTTGTTCATCGATGCCCGGAGCTGGACGAGCTTCCACTGATACGGCTTCTACTCCATCCTCCTGTAGCAGTAGACCTAGCGCACCTTCGTCTAGATTTTCAAACGTATGCGTATGTACCTCTATAGAATCGTCCCACCACCATTTAACGAAACCGCCTTTATTCATCAGTGCGTCCTTGAACACGCTGTAGAACAAGGTTACGGCGTCGTTATCCTGCTGTATGATGTAGTTCAGATAATCCGTGGCCTGTTCAGCCATCGCGATATCTTCGCCGGAACGTGGCACAAACTCTACAACCTTCTCAGATCCAAAGAACACACGCATCATCGAAGGGAGTACGGCCTGCACGGAATCACGAACATCACGGCTGACAACCTGACTCCTGCCGTCTACTTCGTTGCCGAATGGATCGCCTTTGTAATACTTGGTTGACTCTGCCCTGATCGGGCTGATGTCATCGTCTATGTACTGGATCGCGTCTGTGATATAGGCACGAACTGCGGTTTGCAGTTCCTCCTCCGTCATCCCGATACCAGCTTCGGTTTCAGCCTCGTCTATATATGCCAAATTCAACCACGCTGCTAAAGATATGTAACGACATTCTCATTCTTTGATGACAAGATGTCTAGGGGCAACACCCTATTGCGGAGAAGACACCTTTGTTTGTTTAAGTTGGGCTGATACGCCAGTTAGCAGCCGAACCCCCTAGACTATCCCTGCAAGATCTCTTTTCAACTTACCCGAACGTCTGTTGGATCTTCCTCCTATAGCAGTACCAGCATCGGACGCAAACGTCAATACAAATGCATCTGCAGCATCTGGACTTTCTACCCCTCTTTTCTTCAGCTCTGCCTTAGATTCTATCTTGAGTTTACCTGTAGACGTATATGTATACCGCAATGTGGTAAGTTCTGATTTTAACCTGGCATCTTTGGGTAACCGCACATCCCGACCTTCAAGCCATCCTCTGGCCTTATACCACAATTCAGCCCTCAGGTTCAGGTATGTATCGCCAAGTGAAGGACTCTCGCTGACATTTATCGCATAAGCTGGGAGTCCCAATTCTCTAAGCCTGTCAGCTACCCCTGCGCCAAGCCCGATAGCATCAACAAATATTTCCTTTGGCTTCTCTTCGGCACTATCATATTCAGCCTTGATAGCACCCGTAAACTGCATTGTATCAAGACCACGCCATAGCCTAACAGACTCTGTGACAGAATTTCCCTTTCTCTTGCATAGAGCGGATGCGTCAGAACCGAATCTAGCGACATCGATACCCCAGACTACAGTACCAAATGTTGTTGGAAACACATCGCGTGTAATGGCACCTTCTGCCAATTCCATGCTTATGACCGTGTCATCATCCCCTTTAGGAAATTCACCAAGAACACGCACACGGTATGTATTAGACTCCGGTCCATAGCGGAGTTTGCATTCTTCAATATACTCGTTCGATACCCGTGACGTTGTTTCACACGACACATGAAATGTATTCCATCTATCTTCCAGTTTATGGAATGTATCATAAAAATATCCAGAGCTTCGTACAGGGTTGCCTGCTAATACCATAGATGCATGGTGTGCAGACATGGACCCACCGGCAGCTTCATATACCTGTTCTGGTACACCACTAGCTTCGTCACAAATAAGCAGGACATGATCTGCGTGAACTCCCTGCAAAGCGTCGGGCTGTTCGGCTCTGGATGTTCTTGCTGAAATAAAGTTTCTTTCAGAATCTTCAGCCAATTCTATCCTATCTGCACGTACAATAAACATTTCTCGGAAGCCTTCAGGTGCCTGCTTCAGCCAGGACTTAGCTTCCGGCAATAATGCATCGTGTAGCTGTGCGGATGTTGGTGCAGTTATAACTACTTTAGCGTTGTAGTGTACTGTGATCCACCATAAAGCGAGCCATGACAAACAACTCGTTTTACCTACACCGTGACCGGATCTTATCGAGACACCCCGATCACCATCAGCAACCGCCTGCATGACCTTTGACTGCCACTCATCAGGTTCTGCATTAAGGATTGTTTGTACAAACAGGGTAGGATCTTTACGAAACCTTTTTATTGATTTGGCAAAACCCATTTATTCTGGAAGTTCCACAAGAAAGCCAGGAGTCCCATCCCCAAACCAGCCACCAAGTTGATTGTACTCATAATACTCAAGTGCCTCTCCATAATCGGCACCATCGTCCATCAACTTCTCCAGTACTTTCGATTTATCATAAAGAAGTACGGACGGCTGACCAAATCGCTCAAGAATACCGACAACACAGCTATCGTACATTTCTGCCGGTTCCATCCTGATCGCATTATCAAGACCGTACTCTTCTACCTGTTCATCGAGATTCCTCATATATGACTAATATCCCCTGGATTGCCTTTGTCTCCTGAGTTCAGCTTCGCGTCTGCCCCCACCTAGAAGCCCACGGATCTTGTTAACACCACCCATGATTAACTCTTGTTCACGCCTTTGCCGTCCCAATTGTTTATTTCTGAGATTCTCTTCTGCCTGTTCCCAGGTCAATGTATCCCCTTCAAGCAAGGGAGGTGATTCTGTTGGAACCACCCCCTCCTTTCTTGATTCTGATCTAAGGGCATATAGATGCTGCATAGCAGCCTCAACCGTATCATGGGTTTCTATATCCCTCCAGCTATCGCCATCACTAACCTGAACAGTTCTATTGCTCAACCTATACCTTACGGGAGCTTGCGACAAAGCCGCATTACTCCTGAGTGGTATCTGCCCTTCTTCTGAACCAAGTAAGCCAGCAACACCTGGTGTCTCGAATGGATCTATCCTGTCACCCAGTAAGGATCTCGATGCTCTCCTTCGCCTGGTACGACGCATACCTGGCGTAAGAATATGAGGCACACCCTCCCATTCCTCTTCGGGTTCTGACTCTGTAGACATGAATACAGAGTTTCTAACCGTATCCGCTTCGAGCTGCCTGCGCTTGTTTAACCCAGGATTACTTGACGTCAATGCCTCGATTGAATCTGCTACCGCGTATTTATCGCCAGTATTGAATGCTTCTACCACAGACTCAGGAACCCTACCAAAATTATAGGCTAACGAGGTGACCACAGCTAACGTATCCGCATCCAGGTTATCATATATTTGAGGACTGATACTATTTCTAGCCCTGGGCATAAACTCGGTAGTCAGCCTTCTATCTATATCCCGATCAGCATCCTCTTCGGTAACGGACATTCCCTTGGTAACGGGTATAACCCTACCATCCTCGAGCGTAATTGTATCACTACCATAACCGGCCCTGTATGCATTTACATCCCATGTGCCCGTGGGCTGCCAGCCTTCTCGTTGGATAATGAAATCCCTGACAACATTGTATCTAGGATCTTGTCTTATCTCTATCGCCAGATCATCCTCCGGCGTTTCTTCTGTAGCAATCGGCCCCAACAAACTAGCCATCATCCCACCTTCGTTTAGTGCTTAACATTTGCACGGAGAGCTTTCAGGTGTCGTTTTGCTGCTTGCACCGTTTTATGGGTGGTGAGCTTCTTCCAACCACTCGCTCGCTTGACTTGAACCGTTTTACCGCTGAGTCGATACGGCATCTAGTTATTCATTTTTGAAAACGTATCGCCTGACGATCTACCCATATTCTACCTTGCATATACATCTCGTCACCCTTACCAAAGAATGTATCTATGACATACTGATATTCTTCTTCGTTCATAAATTTTTCAGCTTTTCTTTCATGTTTCGCATTAACAGCAGGATAAAGCAGGCATCCCTGATTGTCTTTGGCAGAGTACACACGATTCAGGCCATTCGATACATACGCTTCCGTTCCTCCCTGCTGCCACTCAGGATAGATACCGCGTTTGTTCAAATCCATCACTGACCTACAGATAGCTTTCCTTACTTCTGCCTTCGTATGTCCCACGCCGTCTGATTGCACATCCTCGACAATCGCTGCAAAATCCAATGTATCGGCTCGCAAAACATCCTCATCTGGAATGTAACCACTGGAAAAGGAATCCATTTGTTCCGACATATTAACTCTCCATCAGGTTTGTGAAACTTTCGATAATAGTATCAAGTTCTGGTAGCCAGCGGTGTTTGGGATTCAGTTTAGCAAGATTACTTCTATTCTCCACAACTACCGACCGAGTAGCCAATACAATTTTAAGATCGGCAGGAATCGGAGGCGGCAATTGCGCCACTGTTGCTCCAGCCAGATCCCGGTCATACTCATCACTCGACTGCGCCAGCATCTTTACGCGAGTACGTTCCGGCTGATCCATAGCCACAACGTGTGATGCCATGGCCAGCTTCTGGGTGTGATTCGTTTTCGCTTCATTGATTAAATCGGACAGCACACCGCGATCATCCTCGTTTATCTTTTTAAGTGCCTCTTCCAACTCAGCACTCTCAACTTCCTTCTTCGCCTCTGTCAACGTCAGTGTTCCATTGATGACAGGTTCTACGAGTTCAGGCTTACGCTTCCGTATCTTCTTCGCTTCCTGCACATACTGATGGTTCGTCTGGAAGGTTTTAGCGGCGTTGTCGCGGGATTTGGAACCTTGTGCAATTGTTTGCACAATGTCACCCAAGTCCGTTCGCGTACCCTGCCTTTCGCGAGCTTCTGCTTCCAAGACATCCAAGATATCTGGGTCTGCTGCGAGCATAGCACGTTGCTGACTTGTGAGATGTCTGCGCTGAAGATTCGTCGAGACAATCCACTCGCCAGCAGTTACACCATCGGGTGCGCTCCATTCGGTTTGCTTCGGCGCAATGCCCAAGTCATTACATGCCCTGACACGGTTACGTCCATCAAGTAGTTGATTGTCGTGGATCACCACAGGATGCAGTTGACCACGATCTCGTATGTCATCGACAAGCTCTTCATACTCACGACCAAACAACAACGGAAACTTCTCTGCTACCGGATGAATCTCGATCATAGTTATTTTTTTAGAGAAGGGAATTTTTTCTCGACACACCTTCTGACTCTGGCCTGCTCCGCTTCCGTACCAAACTGAGCTATCCTGGCTAGAGCATTCCTGGCATGAGAAATATCTGGGACCGGATAAGTTCTACCAGGACCGCAGAACGCGCTGTCCGGCAACTTCTTTCTCTGCTTCGTGGACAGAGTCGCCATCGTCACTCCTGAAGTGTGGATGATCCTCCAAGACTATACCGCAATATTCGCACGTTAGCCACAGTATCGTAGGTTCCTGCGTTTGACCACAACCTGAACAGCTTATGTGTTTAGTCATAAGACCTCCACATATAATCTTTTCTGTATTTAACTGGTTACTTTATTTCCAGATGTTTTCCATGCCCCACTTCCAGGCCATGTAATAGTACAGAAAAAACTCGTTGTTACGCAACGGTTTATGGAATACCATAGGTCTTCCATACCCCTCTTCCAAGCCTAATCAAACCGTAAGCTCCTCAGTTTGTCCCTCTACACCCACATCCACTACGTCACCCAGTAACTTCTTTTGTTGCCAGTGAAGTAGCTTGATACCATGCTCGTTAAAGTAAGCCATTACAGATTCTGGCGTTAAGGATTGAGTGTCCAATGCATCTGCAGCACTACGAAGCAATCTCCAGTCAATACCGGAATGAAACTTAGATCTTGCCCGTAAGTCGATAATCAATTGTTCATGCATATAATCTCCTGATAATTTCAAAATTACCTGGGACTCCTGTTACGTCAAGTCGGTATGTGTTGGGGTAAATAGTTCCTGCCCCCTGTTCAAGTAAGAGGGGGGGGTTCGCTGTTGCTTTAGCGAACGCGAGCGGAGGCGAGCTTGTGAGCAAGTAGGCGAGCGCAGCGAGAACCACAGCGTGGCAGCGGACCCCAAGCAGCGTAGCAGCAGCGACCCAGCTAAAGCTACGAGTGAGTAGCGAGCGAGGAACGAGCGAGCCGATTTTTTCTGGAATTGGTGTCCTCTTATTAGGACACGCTAGGCTTAGTCTGTCTCGGTTGGGTCCAGTTCCAAACCCTACCGAACTTGTAACCGGTTTTGGTTCGGTTCCCAGGCGCACGATAGCCTCCGGCTCTTTGTAGAAAGAGCGGCCTCCCCATTTCCGGAAGTCTCTCCTTCCTCCTCAATCAATGTTCTCGGCTGCTAACATTTCTTGCTTTTGCCTCTTGCGTATGCAACGGATATGTAGTAGGTTCTTTCATGTCAATTAATACTCTGCCGGAGGCACGCAACATGGCCAACCCAATGCAACTAGCAAAGCTCACGATATCAATCGCCATACCGGAAGCGGCCAGGAACGTATGTCCTACTGATGATGACTCGATAGATGAGTTCTGTGATGCTCTGGACTCGATCTATCTGCACTCGGTGATCAACGCAGCCTTGAAGGAACATATGGTTTTTGGTGACAAGACCCCCTGGATCGAATACCTGGAATACACGGTTGATGATGGCTTCGAGAAAACTACGTCATCTTCCAGATCTATCCTTAATTTCTAGCACGGAGGCACACAACATGGCAACCTTCACAGTGACTTACACGTTTACAGGTGAATATCAAGATGAGGTTGAGGCTGCTAACAAGGCTGATGCTCGAGCTATCGTTCGGGCTAAAATGCTCGAGGCTCCTGACGTTCTCGGTATCTTCGAGTGTGATGATGACAACCTAGATGCGGAGGAGGTGTAGCAATGGCTACGCTCTTCTGCTTCAGGTGCGGCCATGATAAGCCCTCAACCGATTTCAGCCAGGGTATCGAGGATAGATACTACAATATGTGCGCTGCTTGTGTGTCGGAGATCCTAGCGCAGCGAGGCGATAGTAAACCGAAGCTCCACCATACCAAGACTAAGCGCACTTGCTATCTGTGTCTCCGGTTCCTCTCGGTGGACCAGTTTACCAGGCGTAAAGTCGGAACCTATTTCTCAGCCTGTAAGCCTTGCAATAAGCACGTATTTAGTAAGAGAAGTCAGGCAAGGCGCAAGGCTAAACAGGGGGCAAAGTCGTGAGCAATGCTCAAATCGGTAAAGCCCTAAGTCAGATTCTGCTACTTGTCCTTTTCGCTCTGATCCTAATCAGACTTGGAGGCGTCTGATGCATCACCGCCCAGCTCAAAAATCCCTCTCGGAGGGGGCGCAAGCCCCCTCAAAGGTTTAGTAAAATGCAAACATATGACAACCTGGCCTTCGTGGTATTCGTGGCGATCCTAGCCTTTAGCTTCTGCGTCTGTGCCTACCTACTTGAGAAATGGCACGACAAGCAAGACAAGGCAGCCGCTAGGGCTACCATCAACCGTATCCAGAGGCACTAATCATGGAAAACGTAACCCCTACAGAGTTCTTCTTAGTCATAGGCCTTTACTCGGTCTTCTGTGGCCTGGTCGCTCATTCGCTGACTTGGAACCATATGTACAAAAAGATTCAGAAGCTCGAGTTGGAAATAGCTCAAAGGGATGAGGGGTTAATCTGGACAAGTTGCGGTGGTTGCGGTGGTACCTTGGAAAGGTGGGACTCTTATTGCGATTACTGTGGGGATGGTCTAGGTGATTAACCCTAACGGCCTGGTCTTATGGCAAGGCCCTTCTCGGATTAATGGTGATCCGATCATATGCGTAGTTACTGGCTTGACGCAGAAAACCAGTAACGAAAAAACCGGCAATATGCTACAAACCTGGATTCTAGCTGCGAATACTCCCCCCCATGAGGCAATCAAAAACGGAAAAAGTCGGTCGGTCTGTGGTGGCTGCCGCCACGATACACAGAAGAAAACCGGCAAGCGTTCCTGTTATGTTGTCGTGCATCATGCACCCTTATCGGTCTATAGGGCTTTTGAGCGTGGATCGTATGCTAAAGTAGATTGGTCAACGTGGCCTGACTTGGTCGCTAACCGCTTCGGGCGGCTCGGGTCATATGGTGACCCTGCTGCACTACCCTTGAGCGTCTGGGACCGATTCACGGCTCCCCTCGATGGTTGGACCGGTTACACTCATCAGTCCGGCTCTGCTCGTTTGCGTGATGCGTTGAAATACTGTCAGGTGAGCGCAGACAGTCTAGCCGACGCAGAAGCCGCTAGGGCTGCCGGTGTCGGGAGCTTTAGGGTTCTCGGTCCGGATTCGGAACCCCGTCAACCGTGGGAAATGCACTGTCCAGCGTCTGAAGAAAAAGGCTACAAGAAAACGTGCCAGGAGTGCGGAGTATGTCGCGGTATCGGTGGCTCTCACGTTGTGATCAATAGCCATGGTACAGGCTCGGTAAACTTCACGGAATACAATAGAAGACCATTAACATTACCCGTCCTAACATAGGAGAAAAAAATGTCAGACCAAACAAACAGACCCTTGTATAAAATCGCTGCGGAAATCCGGAGAGATTGGGTCAAGGTTCCGGCTTCGGCTAACGCCTACCTAATCCCCATGATGCAGCTCAACTCGGTCGATGACGACTACGGATTTGACTCAGGAAAGTCAGTCGTTAGGTACTTCCTCAGCAATGCTGCCACCTGGAAAGGTCCAGAGGCGCGTAGGATTAAAGAAGAACTCAAGCGCATGGTAGGTGCCTAATGGCAGACCTTCGAGAGTTTAAGGTTGTCTACACTTGGGAAGGTGAAGTAGAAGTAGAAGCCAGGGATGAAGAGGAAGCTATGGAGGAAACCTACAGGCTTCTTGACGGTTGCGGCGGTGATCCCAGGCAATTATTCAGCGGTAGCGATGACTTCAAAGTGAGGGAAACACGATGACCGATTTCGATGCAATGGCTAGGAGGACCGACCCTGATACATCACATATCGCTGCGGTCACGGTCGATGCCAGCAGGCTTGAAGGGTTTGTTCTGTCGATTCTCGGTCGATATCCAGACGGTCTAACAACCAGGGAAATAAGCACACTGTTGTCTATAGATATGGTGTCAATATCCCCCAGGATGAAACCGCTCGAGAAAAAAGAGTTAGTCGAGCGCACAACTGACAGGCGCGGTCGATCAATCGTATGGAGGGCAAAATAATGCGAGTTGAAAAGGTCGGCACGGTCGGAGTTGATTCCGGAACCATTGCGATAATGGACCCGTGCTATCATATCCGCGATAGAGACAAAGACGGTCAAATAGACGACAATGGCCCACCCTCAGAAGAGTTAAGCCAGGAAGTATACAAACTCCTCGAGGATTCCCTGACAACCAACATCCTCCTCGAGGATTCCCTGACAACCAACATCACTGGCAAGTTTGCAGGTATCGAGTATGGGGTAGCCGTCGCCTGTCGGTCGGGGTATGGCGATGGCATCTATCCGGTCTACGGTATCATAGCTTCTAATGATGAGACTAATGGCATGGGCGAGAGATGCATGGGATTGTTGATTGACTTCTCTACTAACAATACAATCGGCTCCGTACTCGGTGGTGCTATGGCGGCACATGAACTCACTAACTTCGGGCGGTCGATATGAGAAACCAATGGACAATTAGTAAAGACCACATAGATGACGGTCGGGCGGTAGGTATGATAGGTCCCAGCTCAGCAACGCTAAGTGCGGAAGAAATCAGAAAACAGGGCTACCATTTCAAAATGTATGATGATGATGGGAATTTGTATTATGAAGGATATTCCACAACGAATGACGATGAGTCTGCCTTTGGACCGTTGTGGAATTTTGGAGAACCCAACGCAGGATGCACTGGGATAAAATACAGAGGCAAGTCCGGTAGCTACGAATGGCTATAACCCACAAGGAGAAGTCAGATGAAATTTGCAGAAGATGAAAGGGACGGATCGGAAGTGAATATCTATCCAAGTGTGATTGTGCAGTCGAAGCGCAAGCATCCAGGAAAGACTGCCGGTCACTACACCGTGGAATTCACCGTGTCACTGTTTGGCACTGTCGATGACAACATGATATGCATCGAAGACACCACAAAAGAGTTCGGTCACGATAATGACGGCAACGTAGTCGAGGTGGTTAATGATAATCGAGACTCCCTGCGCCTCACGCTGATGGAGTTCGCTGCCATCATCGATGCTTCCAGTACAATATCCCGACATGTTGCCTCTGATTGCGATTGCGAGTTCTGCAGAGATGAGGATGAGTCCTAATAGTGGACAATGCGACTGTCGTCAGAGACACGCATACGCTAGATTAGATATGGTCAAATTAACGTCAATCAGGAGGGTTTTTGTCTCAGCAGGAATGGGCGAGAAAGGAGCTGCGTCGTCGTATCGATGATAGCGGCCTTGGGGTTACCAAGTTCAGTAAGACCAGGCTTATCAGAGATCCGTCTACGGTCCACAGGTGGCTTGCCGGTGGACACATCACAAATGTTGTGTGCGAGTGGCTATTAGGTAACTGGAGAATACTAGAAAACGACTCGGTCAATGAGTGACCCTGATGAAAGGCCTAATGATCTGGACAGGCAAAAACTGATCCGCGACCTGGCTCACATAACAAAAATTCTAGATGAGAAGGTCCACTCGCTCGAGGAGAAGCTCGAGAAGTGTCAGTCGTTAATAGCAGAATTAAAATCCCCAACAGGAGTCAACGCCAGTGACTTATCCAACAAAGAATGATCTGATCAGAGCTGAAGAGGTAGGGCGCATACAGCTAGAGAATATGGTCAGAGTGTTAGACATCTTTAATGCGTCTGTCGAGGCTGCAGTCAACCCCAAGCCGGAAAAGAAGGAGGACGACAGTGCCTCCTAAGAACTGGGACAAAGAGATATGGGGCGACCTGTCTCAAATCGATGTAACGCAATATGCAATGCGTAAGGGGACTCGAGGCTTCAATCCTCTATACATCCCCTGGTCGGTTGTACATCACATCCTCATGGACAAATATGCCGGTCACTACACTCGGACTGATCACCCACTGGAGATACTTCCGGATGGTACAGGTCTAGTAAAGGTGACGGTCGGTCTTCGCGATGTTGAGAAAACCGCTATGCTCGCAGTGATGAACCACAAGTTCGAGGCGATCCAAGCTGACGCCAGGAACACTGCTGATGCATATCAACGTGCGTTTGTCAAAGCCGCCGGTCTATTCGGCCTAGGCATATCCTTGTGGATTACAGGAGAAGGTGAGCCGGTCACCCTTGACGCCAAGAGTGTTGAAGTTGCCTACTCTGATGCGTCCGGTGATCTTCTCAAACTCATTAAACAGATCGAAGAAGATACCACATCCACCATAGATGCGGATGCACTGTCTTTAGCCAAGTCTCTGCTCGAGGATAAGAGCAAACCCACCCACCGTATTCTAGATGCAACGGAATACCTCAGATCACAACTCTAGGACGAGGACTCGTAATGCCAAAAGATGCAATATTTCCCAAAGGGTTAGTCATTAAGAATCCCCATGAAAAAGCTCCAGACTTTGTGCGAGCAAAGTTGCACATCATTAAGGATGAGCTAATACCGTGGCTCAATGAGCAGGAAGACGATTGGATCAACTGCGACGTTAAGCTCAGTCAGAATGGCAAGCTGTATATCCAAGTCGATACTTGGAAGCCTGCCCCATCAGGAAACACCTCATCCGACAGCGGTGAGAAGGGTGCCGATGGACTCCCCTTCTGAGCTGAACAAGATTGCAGCATCCCTCTTTCCAGAACTAAAGAGAGAGATCTCTACTATACAGGACGACATACGGTCTGCTGAACACAGAATAAAAAGGATACCAGGCAGTGTCTTGGTTAACGGTGCAAAAGACGCGCTGATCCAGTGCCTGTCTCATCTCGATTCTGCCAACTCAGCTACAGTTAGTGCATTGAAGTCCGTACATAGCCAGTATCCGCATACTCCTGACCTATGAAGGAGTCTGCGATATCTAGGGAGATTCGCAATTTTCTGAGGGATGTGATGGGGTTCTCGGTCTACTCGACTGAGCAGGGCTACCGCAAGGATCGTGGTGGCACAAGACAGACCCCTGGTATCCCAGATTTAATAATTTTTGGCAAGGGCATCTTCGCCTTTGTCGAAGTGAAGACTCCCAAGGGCAAACTGAGAGATTCTCAGAAACAGTTTCAGTCTGATTGTGATAGCTGCGATCCTGTCATTCCGTATTTGGTATGGAGGGATGTCAGGGATGCATTCGATTGGCTACTCGAGATTGGTGTTATTACGCAGTCAGATATCACCTGATGTCAGGCTTTGTGTTATTAGCCAGAAAGCTGCAGCGCAATGCACTTTGGCGCAGAGATCCGGATCACCTGAAATTGTTTTTATATCTATTAATGAACGCCAACTATATGAAGGATGAAACCTACACCTACACTACAGGCACTGATAAGGTGGTGGTCGGCTACGCCCAGTATCTGTGTTCCTATTCCAAGATCAGTAAGGACTGTCAGTATTCCAGCGGCAATAAACTGGTTCGTTGGGGCTTCTCGAGAGTAAGTAGAATGATCAAGGCACTGGAGGACGAGGGTAGGATTAAGGTGTTAAGCAAGACCCAACTCGGAAGTCTGATACGCATAGAGAACTACAAGGCATACCAAGACTTTTCGACCTATAGCCATAGGGAGCCTGGAAGACAACAGGAAGACAACAGGAAGACATCTGGAAATAAAGTAAACAATGAAATACAGATAAAAGAACTATGGTCGGTATACCTCGAGGAGCTTGGTGGAAAGGGCAACCAACCAACACTGACTGCCAAAAGGAAGAATGTCCTGGGGCTTCTTTACGAGGAGCAATTGAAGGGAGATGACAATTACCTGGACACCTTCAGGAACGTCCTAAAGGCTGTGCGGTCTTCTGATCACCACATGAAGGAACGAGCATGGCACTTGCCTGAATCGTTATTCCTGAATCAAGAACGTAGGGAGAGGTGGGCCTTAAAAGGCTCTGAGCAGATACACAAATCAACCGCTCACGGTGTGAGCAGAACATGGAGCATAGACGCATGACGCCAGAAGAGTACCACGCCAGTGGTGGACTATCGAACAGCATGATGACCAGGCTACTAAGGTCACCGGCACACCTGAAGCATTACATCGATCATCCGGACGCACCAACCCCACAGATGATATTGGGCACACAGGTCCATACTGCCCTCCTAGAGCCTGATGTGTTCGCTGACCTGTGCGTGGTTGGGCCTGATGGCCCTTGGACTCGTAAGGCTGCAAAGGAGGAGATCTCGAGCATGGTGGATGCCGGTTACAACAAGAGCGATATCTTGAAGCCTGACGTTTACGATCAGATTCATGATATGGTTGATTCCGTTCTTGGTAACCCATCCGCGTCCTTGATGATTCGGTCAGGGCGGTCGGAAGGGAAGATCGAGGACTCGCTGTTCTGGGCTGACCCAGGAACCCATGTGGAATGCAAGGCTAGGGTTGATTGCATCCCTGCAGAATCATCTATGTACTCGAACTATCTGGTAGACTTCAAGACTACCATTGATGCGTCACCCGAATCGTTTGCAAAATCGGTGGTAAATTTTGGATACCATAGACAGGCGTACCACTACCTCAGTGGATGGAATAGTCTGCATCCGGAAGATCAGAGAAAGGGGTTTATAATCATAGCTTGCGAGAAGTCTCCCCCTTATGCGGTAGCTATTTATGAGATGAGTGACCAGTGCATGGAGCTGGGCAAGCATGAAGTAAGTAGTCTTATGGAGCTTTATGCACGGTGTGATGAGGATGATGTCTGGGAGTCGTATCCACCAACCGTTCAGATGCTTGACCTTCCTGCATGGGCAACCGCCAAGGTGGGTCAGTGAAAGATATACTGAGTCCTGAATTCCTCGATCACTTCCATGAGAAGGCACATGAACCGATCAGGGCAGTGCCTACACATCTCCCAACTCTGAATAGAATCAGTAGGGGGTCGGGCGGTGGCATAGGGTTTGGGCCTATATTTGTGACCATTTCTGGAGCGACCGGCAACGGCAAGTCTGCACTCGCACTCGGATTCGCATCTGCAGCATTACAGTACGGACTCGAGGGAGGTGTCTCCATGATCAATCTCGAAATGTCCTCTATCCAGACCGCGACCAGAATGTATGCCATTCACAGCGATACACGCATTGCACAACTCGAGCAAGGTAACTTCCATGATGGTGCGTTCAGAGAAGCGAGGAAGGCTATGGAAGGCTCTCAGCCGCTATGGGTGCCTGACAACATCCTTACGAGTTGGGAGGACTGCATTGCCTATATGGAGGAGTGCCTGGAGAAAGCCGGTACACGATACTATATACTCGACTACCTACAGTTAGTATCGACCGGCACTGAGTCGGAGATCTATGCGACCACGCAAAAGATAGTTACTGAGCTTCGAGCATGGGGCGTAAGGAACGACGCTACCATACTCTGTCTGTCCCAGTTCAATAGGACGACCAGCTCCAACTACGATCAGTCACCCAGGATGACGGGGCTGTTCGGTGGTATGATACTGGAAGCGAGTTCTGATATCGTATTGCTGCTAGATCACAGTAGATATAGGCGTGACGGCAACACAGCTTACACACACCTCATTGTGGCAAAGAATCGGTCAGGACCAACCACTACTATACCCATTGCATGGTGCTATAAGACGCTACAGGTGAGGGAAGCTACACCAGATGAGGAACACTTATGGCCCAAGTGAACTCACATCGGTTACTTGAATTCATAGGGACATTGGATCTAAGGGTTGGCCTTCCTGATAATGTGGCTAACTATATTGAAAAGAAGATTGGAAGAGTGTTGTCTATAGAAACCGGACTTCCGGACAATGATCCGTTAAGATTCGATACTAATGGGGAAAGGCTTACGCAATACCATCTCGACAAGAAGTTGGATGGCGTAATCAAGTCATGGCCCATAAACAAAGGAGCATGGAGTGCCAGGAAGAAAGATAACAAAAGCCGCCTATAGAAGCCTCTCTACGTTTGGAGAGGAAGCTATATTCGAGACTTATCTCGAGGTCAGGGATGTGGCTAGGATGCTGAAGAGTCTCGAGTCTGACATCGGCTCTGTGAGTGTTGGTCTATTCTATCGATGGCTTCATAGCGATAAAACCGGCGGTCGATGGGAGCGATGGCAGGACAACAAGAAGATCATCGGCTCGAGCCTGGTCGAAGAAGGACTCGAGATCGTTGATGGTGCTGACGATGGTTCGGTTCAGGCTGCGCGTCTAAAGGCAGAACAAAGACGGTGGATGGCAGAGAGGTACAACAGAAGCGAATACGGCAAGCCGGATGCTACAGTCAACGTAGTGAGTATCGGGTCAGACTTCCTTTCTGCGTTAAAGCAAGTCGAAGAAGAAATATCCAATCCGGATGAGATTGTCATTGAAGCAGAGATAATTGAGCCGGAGGACGGGTAGGTATCTACAATAGAACAAAGCGACTTAATTTGGTTTTTATAACCAAGGCGTAGTATGGGCAAGTATTCGCCAACACCTAAACTAGAGATTGTACCGATCACTCAACGTGAGGCGAAGGCGTTTGTTGAGCGATATCACCGACACCACGCTCCCTCCAGGGGTGGAAAGTTTTCCATAGCCGTCAGTCTTAATAACAAGATCGTAGGGGTGGGGATGGCCGGTCGTCCTGTTTCGCGACGACTTGATGACGGGTTTACCTTGGAAATCAACAGAATATGTACAGACGGCACCAGAAACGCTTGTTCAAAATTATATGGTGCGTGTATGCGAGCCGGTAAGGCAATGGGCTATACAAAGTTTATTACCTACACGCTTCCGTCTGAAGGGGGTGCCTCATTAAGGGCTACAGGTTGGGAACTAGTGGGGGAAGCCGGTGGTGGAAACTGGAACAGCAAGAATCGCCCTAGAGTGGATACGGAGCTAGACCAGCTTAAACTGAAATGGGAGAAGTAGTCACTGCTTGTCGTCTGGCTCTCATAATTACGATGCACGTTAACTGATGCCACAAATGACTTGCAGGCTTATATCCAAACTGGGATAGATAGTTCTCGATGATATCGTCTGCGCTGTCTCCTATCCACACCGTACATCCGTTGTCCATCTTGTGAAAATGATTTGGATATATTTCGTGTAATTCGCCAGGTAGTTTTACGGTCGGTCGATTCCTGCTTTTGCATATGAGGTAGGCTTCAACAGCGTTATCCAATACGGCTTCTAATTCATTCTTCTCCATCGTCATTCTCGGGCAGAATGCGATAGCCCCACACCTTGCGAAGATCTCCGGTCAGGCTCTTTCTCATAATTCTTACTGGTAGCAGACGCCCAGTTTTACTGAACTGCTTCAGTCGTTTTCGTATCGCGGCATCACCCACGCCAAGCAATTCAGCCAATTCACCTGTGGTGAACGCATCGTCTGGTGATCCTACATTCTCAATAGCAGCCTGGAGTTCAGCGATGAGATCTGCTTCAGTCATCTTCATATAGTCAACACGCTTGATCTTTCTGCGTTAAACAATATGGGCATCACCTCGATCCTTCCTTTATCACAGATCAGAAGGACGATCCCGATGTCAGCCAACGACTCTGCTGCAATCCTATGGACATATTCGGTAGCGAACTGCCACGCAGGCATGGATACGACCCTGGTAACACCACGGTGATCGTAGCCACTGTCCATGTATCTGTGGTTATGACTTCGCACTGCGATGTCTGGAGGACGCCTTTCGTTAAATTCCGATAACGGATCTTCAGACACAAGCATGGCTTGATACGCTTCAAGCATACGTTCTGCCCAGATATCAAATCCATAAAGATTGGCGTAGCCGCGAACAGTGTGCGCTCGTTGTCCCATCCTACCGTGATGAGCCACATCTATCCTGACACCTTCTACGTCGATCCTTCGTCTGTAGCTGGACATGGTTCCAGTGTCGGGATCTTTGATGACAGGCCACAGTTGACCTTTCAATGCTCTGGCGATTCCTTCTTCCGCATCACCTGATCGGCCTACATGGGACGGTGTACCACGAATCACATGGACTTCTTTGGGCTTCAGTGCTAGTGGCACTCTCAAAGACTCCAACGCACAATGCACATGGAGTCCCGTTAATGGACTCGCTATCTGGGCTGTTCGGTGATGGTCACCATCAATAGCATCACCATTGATGACTAAGGTAAATTTCTTCTTTCCAATAATCTTCTTGGCCTGTTTCCAGGCAGACTCCCAACAGTGCCATAGCCAGTTCTGGGCATCCGATGGTTCATACATACCGCCATCATCAAGCTCGAGTCCTTCAGGTGGACAAAGTCCGACGGTCGAACCGCAGTGCAGATCACCACACACTGCGATGATATGGGACATTATTTAGTACCCCAGAGAACGTATCCCCCTGCCAAGCCTACAACCGCGAGCCACCAATCAGCCTTGAGCCTTAGTCCAAGACTAGGTTTCATGGAAGCCTTCAGCGCAGCGACCTGTGCCTCGAGCATAAAGCTCTTGATCCCGAGTTCTCCTTGAACCTCTCGAAGACTGAGGACGAGTTCACTCGCCTGGTCTGCTCTTAACGCTTCCGCTAATCGCGTTTCACGCTCAATCACAATAATAGAATCTAATTTTGTAATCTGCATTTCATAACCAATAACGACTCGGTCGAACTCCAAGGCTTGTATCGAGTCCAGAGATGCCCTCAGACGCTCAGAAATCGCCTGAGAACGATCTCGAGCTTCTCTACGCTCTCTGGTAAGCCTAGCGACCTCACGCTCGTTTATTCGCTCTTGTTCTAATGCGGCTGAATCAGCGACCTCGAGTGCGAGGGTGAGTGAGTCTGCCCGATGTACCACGGAATCAAGAACAATCTCCTGAATTTCTATTCTTTGTTCCGTGTCGTCGGCTACACCACGGTAGTACGCAGCTTGCATACTCTGTTGGGCGATAGTGCCGATTAGTCCGATAACGGCAACGAATACAACTGTCCATGCCCAATTAGGTATTGTTACCATCTAGCCGGTGCGCTCCTACCTATCATGCCCCGTATATCGATATGAGTAAATGTCTGATAATTGCCGATACCAAACTGATTGCTCAAAGGATGTGCTTCCAGCATTGCAGCCACCTGATAAGGTTTATATCCCACCTTCACGATATCTGCAGCTCCACAAGTCATATGCATAGAACGCAGTACACCACCGATTGCATAATTATAATCGGGATCTCTATACCAGGAATTGACGAGTATAGGAGTTGGTATCTCATAATCTCTCAACCATTGCAGTACGTCTATTAGCTTAACAGCGTTTCCTAGAAGGTCGAAGGTCGGAGCAGACAACTCAACGCCCTTTGCCGTGCGTCCTACATCACAGATTTCCAGTGGTGAGAAGTTCTGGATACCTAGCGCAGATAGCTCCGCTCCACAGATCTCATTCCAATCACTTCTCGTCATGCTCTTGGAATCTTGAGTCGTTGTCCAAGAGATCAGGTCTGCGTGGATCTTTGGTAAGGGAAGCACCGATACCCTGTGCTACTGCACCGATCTGTGGTAACAGATACTGTGCAATCCTGGGACCAGCAGCCCACGCGAGCAAGCCGGTAAATATCGTACCAAGTAGTGCGTAGATAGCATTGCTTACATTACCCCATAGTACGATATCGAAAAGGATTAATGCACCAGTGAACAACAGTGATCCTACAAGGAGTGCCCGTGCTGCAGACAACTTACCTTTTTCATCACTCAGAAGCTGTGCGATCATACTAGCGAATCGACCTATCGACCTGAGAATTGGTCTGCCCCACCCGATCCACCACCAAACATATCAAAGAGTCCTGTTTTTTTAAGGATTGCGGTTCCAATACCAAATTTGAAAAGTGTCTTAAACGCCTGTGACCACTCAGCCATATTTTGCCCAAGTATATGGGGTTTTCTTATGCGTACAGGAAGAAGTTTATCGAGATCCTTTATTGTCCGGTTATATGCCTGTAGCCCTTCATCGCTCTGGTCGAAGAATTGTCTAAGCCACGCTCTACCGGCACCAGTATGGAGTTGATCATATAATTCCGTAGCAGCTTTTTCGCCTGCTTCTCTTCCGTGAATAAGTGGCGATTCGATCTCACTTTGGAATAAAGTGTCAAGAAAATTATTTCTAAGTATAGTCTTTTCAGCAGACGACCTACCCTGTGCTTCAACAAAGTCTACCGCCTTACTTAACTGTGTGGCATCACCACCAATTTTCAATTCAGATCTTGGTATAGGAGATTCCTTGAATGTGATTTTTCTGAATGACCCTGGAAGTCCATACTCATGTGCATCAAGTCTTGTAACCGCCTGTCGAAAGATGTCATCAGCATGAGTCAAGCCTGGATAAAGATCCTCCATAATATTTTCTACTTTTGTAACAAATTCGACCGCTTTTCTATCTCCTTGGTCAGCTAATTCACGAAGTGTATTCCTGAAGATCTGCATACTGTGCAAGCTAGGGGCACGACCGGCTTGCAAGTCTGCTACCAACTCGGTTACCAACCTTGTAGCACCTTTATTATCAAGACCGAAGGTCTGTGTCTGACCTCTTGGACTCAACAAATGACCGGCATCTTTCTTTATAATTTTGACGATACCCTTGAGATCTTTTAAGCCAGCGCCAACTGCTGATTCATATTCTACCTTCCATGTTGCATCATCCGTAGATTTTCCTGCAAATTTAGCTATACGATTGAGTTGCTCCATCCAATCCCCAAGAACCTTTTTGTCGAAGGTCTGACCTAGTTTTCGGTTTAGATTCCAACCGCTAGTAAAGACTGCGTCCAATGGACTGTAAACTGCTTTTCTATCTATTTCCTTGGCTGCTTCCAAGATACCCTTCTGTGTTTTAACCCTCTGAAGAGTGGCTCCTACATTTTTCGCAATTTTACTCCAATATTCAGACCCAGGTCCACTAGATGGTATTATTTCATTTTCTGGAAGCAGTTCCTCTAGTTCCTTGCCTCCTCTTTGCAAGGTTTCCTCTGGCAGCATATTACTTGCTCTAGCTCTGCCTGAATGCGTACTGAATACTTGAGCGGCTTCCTCGCCAGGTGTACCAGGCAGCACACGGGCTTCAAACATCTCACGAAGCGGTCGCTGAACTGGTAATGGTTCCTGCCTGAAAGGTATCTTAACCTCTTCCGGTGCGTGTCTTAGGATTGACCCAGGCTGCTCGCGTGTCAGGGGAGCCAACTCAGGACCAGCTCCACCACGTTTACGAATACCCTTACCGACAAATGTTCCTACCGGACTAGCACCTAACAGTCCACCAGTTACACCACTAATCGCTCCAGTTTTAAGTGCCTCACTTGCACGATTTCCGATACCGCCTTCACCTTCACCGGCACCATAGACCGCACCACCGGCAACGGCTGGTATCGCCATACCTCCTGCCCTAGCAAGTCTACTCGTAGAACCAGCCAGCCTAGCCAGGTTCATTCCAGTTGCAGCAGTTCCTGCACCAGCAGTCAATAGCCCTGGGACTATACTGCCTGCGACTTCCCAACCCATAGCTTCCAGCGGATTGTCCCTACGAAACTGTTCTATACCGGCTCTGGATTTATCTCGAGCTTCTCCGTATGTGATATTCGGGGATATGGATTTTATCGCACCTACTATCTCATCACCGAAGCCAAGGGTCACACCCTGCGCAAGTTGTCGAGCCTTTCCTCCCCAGTCATCGACTTTAGCCATCTCGCCACTAGGCTCTTCTTCTTGATACTGAGCAGCCCTACGGGCTTCGGCTATACTTCCGAAATTACCACCCTGCGATTGAAGCAACTGAAGATAATGGGCATCATGCTGTTTCTGTTGTTCTGGAGGTATCTCCCCCACAGCATCTAGAAACGATGCCAACTCTGTATCGTATTGATGCAGAATTCTGAGGATTTGCGCTTTATTCATAATTAGCTTGGCAGACCGTCACTACGCCTTATTAATGGTTGGTTATAATTCTGTAGAATATTAGAACCTGGTATCACGCTTGAACCTTTATCCCAATCGTAGAAACCGCCAGGTGAATCTTGCATAGAAACACCAGCCATCCTATAGGCCGAACCGTTTGTTCCAACAGTATTATTAAGGGCATCTAGAATCGCGTTCATCGGTGCCGCACCACCGCCGCGAGTCTTCCATAGCTCTTCGTCATATCCGGCAGATTCATCAGGATCAAGGCCCATTAACTCCCTTGCTCTACGCTGACGGTCATCTGAAACCCCTTCGCCGCCCATAGCATCTGCCAACACCCGTCTTTTTCTTCTCTTCAGAAGAGTTACCTCAATAGGCTCACCTGGCAGGGGAATTAACGCCTGATAATATCTCATAGCTTCCTGATTGGTCATCTGTGCGCCAGACAAGAAGCGAACAATCGGGTTAATGAAGTTCAATGCTTCCGTATAGCTTGTTAATTGCTCAACAGCTTGAGGGCCAAGTTTATCTAGAACTGTACGAGCGAATGTTTGTACTCCTCTCCATGTGGCACTTGCACTTTGTCCTTGGTTCTGGTTAAAGAGTTCTGCAAAGTAGGCAGACAATGTCTCTTTCTTAAAGAACGAAGGGCTTTCCCACTGTGACAGTATTAGCGCATCCTCTGCATCAGAGTATGCCTGTTCTGCTGATTCAATTCGCTTTTCATCTCCTGATCGCAAAGCCCTATCAAACGCTTCGCTTGCCCTATCGCGAGCAGAAGTGAACCTCAAATAATTCTGCATAACTGGTTCTGGGATTGTACCTAGAACAGACTGCAACTCACTTGCGATTCGATCCCTTTCCAGACTCGCCCTTCCAAATGCTTCCGCATCACCACTCTCTTGAGCTTTCGCAAGATCCTCTGCTGCGTAGGTTTGCTCCTGAAGAAGTTGTTGCCACGTAGCAATGCCTTCACCGCCTGCTATGCGTGTACCACCACCCATTGATAAGTCGCTATCATCGTCCTCCATACCCTCAATAGCGTCAAAAGCTGGCCCCAAAAGCCTGATATTTGCCCTTTCTGATGCACCTGGCCCTGAACTAGTTCCTGCTGGGAAAGGTGACGCTCGCATACGGGAGGTGTCAATTTTTACAAGTTGGCCCCCTTTGTCTGGATCGGCTCGATAATTTTCTAGCGTCTGCTTGTCAGTCATCACCGTATATGAATTACCATCTACATCATACATATCAAACGGAGCAGTAAATCTGTCGCCTTGGTCTGTAGTATAAAGCTCCATGTTTGTGTTTATAGCCTGTGCAATGCCTGTGTCTCCAGCAGCATAAGCCTCATTCACGGCCTTCTGTAAGGCTTGGAATATCTGTTCATTAGTCGGGTTTTCACCAAGTCCCTTAAATATCGTTGCAATACGTCTTTGCGCTTCCTGCTGATCCTCAATTGCTGTCGCCTTCCATTCGTGTTCCTCAACAGCTCTCCCTTCACCGGCTCTACCAATATCCATCTGGTAGTCCCTGAACTGATCAGCCTTAAACCGCTCTTCTTCTTGGATTGCCTTCTCGGCAAGATATCGTTCGTTTTCACTATAGCTCTTAGTAAACTGACCAAGACCTTCGGTCAAAGACTGTATAAACGAAGGTGCAGGATTGTTGGGACTAGTTGTCGCTGCCCTGCTTGCCGCAACGCCTGCATCTCCTAATGGACCGCCGAAACGCTCACCGAAACTCGGCTCTGTTGGTACGAAGGGTTGCTGCGGTTGCCGTTGCCGTTGCTGTGATATGCGAGCTGGTGCTAAAGGATTGGCGGTAATTGGTCTCGCTGCGATATCGCGCTGTCCTCTCTGTTGGATAATACTTTTGAAATCCGGTACACCACCGTAGGCTGCGTCCCAGCCTTTCTGTGTAACAGGCATACCCTGCCTTGCTGGCATACCGGCAGGATTCATCGACTGCATCTGTCTCTGACGTTGCTCTTCACGCAGACGCGCTATACGCTGTGCCGGAGTCTCTTGCGACTGTGGGCCGAATCTACGTCTACGCTGGTCCTGAAAGAACCCATCTGTATAGTCCGTAAAAGCCATTATACAGACCTCGTCCATGTCTGTCGGCGTCGGCGTCTATCAGGAAAGCCAAGGCTGTCATCTTGTAGGTCAATCCAAGGATCTAACCCCGAAGGCTTAGACATATCGCCTGCCCACTGTCCAAGATTAGTTGCCACAGCTCCCACGATATCCCCCACATTACTAGGGTCTTCTCCCATGTCAGGACCACCTAAGGGGTCTTCTAACTTCCCATCCATTACATCCCACTCCATAGAACCGGTAAACCCAGTCTGCCTAGGGGATACACCCGACTCCATTGGGGCAGTAATAGGAGGAGGAGGTGGCCCTTGGTCCATTATGTACTGGCTTACATCTATGTTGTTCGGAGCCAATAATCCTTCGTGGTCATAAGGCGGAAGTGTCTGTCGCCTAAAACGGCCAGATACTGCGCCTCCAAAACTTGGAGATCCATACCCTGGAAGTTGCTTATTAAAAACAGAAGGATGCCAAGGTTGATGTGGCATGACTAGACCGCCTCAAACTGGACGCCAATAGCGTCATAGTTCACGCGATAGAAACCGTCTTGCATATCTACAGCATCTGGACGCTCGAGCATCACCTCTTGAGCCATTACACCCCTATATCGGTTGTCTCTGCCCAGATAGTTGAACTCATAGGTTTTGAAGCCGTTCTCCATACCGACGTATTCTATATTGTCCTTGATTCTGGCATCACTACCGAACGCAGTTGCCGCAGCACCACCAGCAGACAGCAAGCCACCAGCAATCTGGCCCCAAGTAGACGGCTTACGCTGATACTGAGACTGCCCTGGCGTCGGTTGCATTGCCTGTAGGAACGCCGCTTCGTCTGCGAAGCCCTCCTGGCTTCTGAGCCATTGCTCGTAATCAGCCGCAGCTTGCATCTGCTGACGCTGTTCCTGGGTCGCACCCATTTGCTGTAACTGCTGTGCGGCTGCGTATGTCGCTGCCTGCTCGTCCATACCCTGGCGGCCAAGCTGTTGAGCCAGAGCCATCTGCTGCTCTCTGAACCTGGCTTGGTCATCCATGCCCATGCCCTGCGCCTGTAGACCCATTCTGGAAAGCTCTTGTCTACGCAGGAACTCGTTTTGAGCCTGCTGCTGTGCAGAGGTGAGTCCCATCTGCGCTAACTGCTGCCTGCGAGCAAATTCGTTTTGTGTCTGCTGGGTAGCAGCATCTTGACCCATACCAGCGAGTGCTTGCCTACGCAGGAACTCGTTCTGAGTCTGTTGCGCAGCGGCATCAGCACCAAGCTGTTGTGTCTGCATACCTCGCTGTAACCCGAGTTCAGCTTCTCTTTGCTGACGTTGTGCCTCTAGTTCGGCACCCCTGATCCCTGCTTGCTGCTCAAGTTGTTGCTGCTGAAGCGCGACATCGGCACCCACTCCTGCTGCTGCCTGCTGTTGCTGTAAATCTAGCTCTGCCTGTCTTATCGCACGTTGGGCACCAAGTTGCTGAGTCTGGCTACCGCTTTGTAATGCAGCCTGTTGGTTCGCAAGATCTGCCTGTAAGGCTAACTCTGCTTCGCGTGTGCCAGCAGCACCGCCAAGGCGTTGTTCTTGCATCAGTGCTTCAGCACCTAATTGCTGACCAGCAAGTGCCGCCTGCTGGGCACGGGCAGCGTCTGATTCACGGCGTTGAGCCTGAAGCTGCTGACCTTGCAGCGCAGCCTGAAGTCCCAACTCAGCTTGTCGCGTCCCTGCACCCATACCCAACTGTTGTGTCTGAAGTGCAGCCTGGGTTCCTAACTGCTGACCCTGCATTGCTGCCTGTTGTGCGCGAGCGGCGTCTGCCTCTCTGCGTTGAGCTTGGAGTTGCTGTCCTTGTAGGCCACCCTGCATAGCCAGTTGTTGCGACTGCATACCAGCGGCTTGTTGACGCTGTAGATCTGCTTCCATGCGATCTGCCGCATCTGTGTATCCCTTCCTGCGGATCTCAGCGATACGGGCGAGCATGGCTGTTTCTTGCTCTGCGCGTGGAATGTCGCCTCTGGTGCCCCATGCTAGGGACTGCGCTCTACGCGCTTGCTCTTCGTTTTGCGCTCTCTGGAAATCTAGTTGTGCCGCTGCTACCTGTGCGTCAACTC
>Ga0208030_1000510_pt1 | contig 26588 bp, 22 predicted proteins | sample MalvirDeepMed_M9_FD_184246 | JGI IMG/M metagenome (GOLD analysis project Ga0208030, IMG submission 184246) | Marine viral communities from the Global Malaspina Expedition - Malaspina viral metaG DeepMed_M9 (SPAdes) (version 2) | ecosystem: Environmental > Aquatic > Marine > Oceanic | place...
GTGTTTTTTCAAACTTTGTTCCAAATTACAAAGATATTGCTTCTTTTGGTCTTTATTTCCAAAACAATAAACTTGCAGCAAAAAAAAGAATCATGCTCGAGAACAATTTGGTTAAACTTCTTGGAAGAAAAGAAAACACACTCACCGAAATGAAACATTTGGATAATCTTGAATACAAAACTTTTGTAAAGAAATTTAATAATGCTTATGAAAGAACCCTTCTAAAAGAACAGAAGGAACTTCTTACAAATTATATTGTATCGTTTTCGGATAATGGGCTCGGATTAAAAAGTTTTTTAAATGAAGAGATTGGGCGCCTCAAGAACGCCGTGCAGCAGCGAATCGTAGAAGGGGCGGCAGACCCTAATAACGAAAATTTTAAAAAAGTTAAGGTAAAGCTGGACAAGTACGCACAAACTCCAATAAATCAGCAAATGATTGAAGAAATTTTTTATATTCAAGATTTAATTGCGGAGGTAACCAAGAATGACAGTAAAGATTAACATCACCGATGAAGAAACTGCCCCGGTTCCTGAAGAGCAAACTATTAAAATTGAAATTGTTGAAAAAGACAAAATAGAATTTTCCTTAAAACTTCGTAATGCCCTCAACGGCGATTTGATGATTCTGGATCACAAAGATATAGATATTGTAGTCCAGCCAACTTCTAAAAAGATTATTACTTTTGCCAAAGAAATGGTGTCGGATGCAGTTTACGGTGCCGAATCTAGGCTTTTAGAATATTTGAGAGGGCAAGGAGTTATTAATCATGATTCTATTCAAGGTGGAAACATTTATGGTTCTCTAGAAGGACAAATTATGGATTCCAAATCTCATGATCCAATTAAAGTAACGTTACTTAAAATCTCTGAATGGATGGAGACCGAGCAACCTTATATTGCTGGTACTACTGCTTATGACGATCTTCAAGACGATGCTCTTCTGGACCCAGATAACGAATATTCAACAGAATTGGGCGAAGTTCCTGCAGCTGTTAACAAAGGGTCGATTCAGCAACATAATCTTTTCGCACCTTATCTTTATGGCCGGTACACGTATTAATGAAGTTGATCATGGAAAATTTTAGGGAATTCATGAATGAAGTGGACGGCGACGGTCCACTTGGCAAGTATGTTTTCCCGGATGAAAAACTGAAGCCATCCTCTGCTGCCGCAACAGAAGAATATACAGATCTCGAGAAGCATTTGGAAGATCTTTTAGAAAAACATTACGAGTCAGGAACGACATCTTTGCCTAGAAACGCCACAGAAGTTATCTTAGATATGATCAAGAACCAAAATTATCCGAAAATCTTTCAGCTACGCAAGAGTGGTAAAATGTATCGCGGCTTGGGAATGGATAAAGAGATTTTCGAAAAACTGTTTGGGGAAATACCAACCAAAAAAAAATGGTATCAGGCTCCAGTCGATTGGTGGCATGATCGCTCTAAAAAGTCTGGGGTAAATTTTCCATTCAGTCCAAAGACAAAACCAGACTATTCCCCGGGAAGAGATAGTCACGCAGGCTCTTGGGCTTCCTCTTGGGCTTGGGATCTCAAGCCAGCACAGAGATTCATGGGAGGTCTTCCATGGGAAGAAAAAGTTGCTGTCATTTTAGTAGCAGACGCTAGCGAAAATGTTTTCATTGATTCAGAGCCGTTATATAAAAATTTTGATTTTGCACGAGGCTTTCAAGAAGAAAAAGAGGCTATAGGAGTCGGGGACATAAAACTTACTGATATTTATATTTATTATAATCCTCGTAAAACCCAAGGTTTAAAAGAAAACAAAGAACCAATTCCTCTGCCGGACGTTGGAGACATTGCCCTTCTCCATTCCCCCGAAGAAGATAACCATGAATTGATTTTATATACTATGACAGCGCGCGGCCCGTTTCCTTTTGCTGCTTGTGGTCTTGATAGACTCAGCGAAGTTACAAAAGAACAGCAATGCATCCCTGAAACTTGGCACATGTCTTGGATTTATACACATAAGCTCTTTAGAGGTTCCGGGTGGAGTAAAATCCTATATGGTATTTCCTTCAACCTGATTAATAAACAAGGTGCCGGTCTGACATCGGATCACTGGTCATCGACATCTGATGAAGCCAAAGATCGTGTTTGGAACAAAATGATTTCTAGAAAACAACTAATTCCAAGAAAAACTCCTGGAACTCCACCAACAGGTGGACACTCTGAATTTGATTATGGCGACCCAGGTTTCAAAAAAACACCTTTAGATCCTTTGGATGATTGTAGGGAGCCCGGAGCAGGCGAAGCCGCCGCTACTACTAACAGTTGGATAATGAAAGGGCACTCCAAGTTTGAACCTATTTATCAAAGTTTAGTAGAGAACCATGAAAATCTTATGTCTGCTGTTTCTGACCGCGTTGGTATTGAGGCCAAATTAATGAATGATGCTACTGTTGAATTCGATCGCGCTTATATGGGGCGGTAATGGATTTATTTAATTTTATACTTACCGCTTATGGCATGACTTTTATAATTGTTTACGGTAAAATCTTCGAGGACATAAGACCAAAAAAAGATTATACAAAAAAATGGAACACTTTATTTCATTGTCCGTTGTGCATGGGCTTCTGGGTCTCTGCGTTTTTATTTTGCATAAACGACTACACAGAACTATTTACGTTTGAATATTCTTTAGGGAATATGTTCTGTCTTTCATGCTTGGGGGCCGGGACAACATACTTGCTCTCAATGATCATTGATGATTTTGGATTGAGAGCATCGTCGAGATCAGGAGGTGATTATGTTGACGATTAAACGATGGATGCTTCAACCCGTCCGCCGTTGCTGCAGCGGGTCCTGAAGCGCGCCGGTAACGCCGGCAGGTCTTTTATTTGAGGAAAAAAATGGGGAAAAAACTATTACGAGAATTTTATGCACTGTGCGAAGGTGGCATTTGTCAAGATCTTTTGACTGAAAGAGAAAAGAGAGAAATGTCAAATGGCAGTGTTCTATATTTGTCAGGCAGGCTTCAAACTGCTGACAAGCAAAACGGAAACGGTCGTGTTTATCCATACAATGTTTTAAAACGAGAAATGGACAATTACATGAAAATAGTTAAAGATAATCGTTCTTGTGGCGAGTTAGATCATCCGGATGATTCTGTTGTTAATCTTAAAAATGTTTCCCATATCGTAACTGATATTTGGTGGGAAGGCAAAGATGTTATGGGAAAAATTAAAGTTCTCGATACTCCTTCCGGAAGAATTTTAAAAGATTTGGTTTCAGCCGGGGTAAAGCTGGGTATTTCCTCTAGAGGCTTGGGGTCTGTAAAAGAAAGCGCAGGTCAAACAGTTGTTGAGAGTGATTTTCAACTTATTTGTTTTGATATGGTATCAGAACCATCAACTCCGGATGCTTATGTTTATCCCAAGGGTCAAGGAACTATGACTGCTCGTTTACGCGAGGTCAAAGAAAATAACATTAATGATCTATTTAAAAAGATTTTGGGAGATTAATGGTGAAGATTAATAAAAATAGATTAATTGAAATCATAAGAGAAGAACTGAGCGACAGCTTTCCACCAGAGAGTGAATCTGAATTAGAGCATACACAAATGCAGCAAACCATTGATGATTTAAAACAAGCATTGGCAAAGCTTAAAACAATAAGGCAAGGAGAGGAAAGAATTGCGGATTTTTCTGGATATTCCGCTGAGGATGGATCTAATTTTCCTGCCATCGACCAAAGCATTATCAAGATAGAACAAGAGATTGAAAAAATGGAAGCTAACTTGCAAGCCGAGAGGCACTCTTATAGTCAATATAAATAACTGGAATTTAAATGAAAAAAGAAGAATTAAAAAAAATTTTGAAACCTCTGATTAAAGATTGTATTAGGGAAGTTATTTTCGAAGAAGGTGCTCTTTCGACAATTATTTCTGAAGTTGTGAAAGGTACGTCAACCAACCAAGTGGTTTATGAAACAAAACAAAAACCGAGATTTGAAACAGACACGGAAGCTAATTCAAGAAGACAAGAACTATTAAAAGAAAATAAAAAGAAACTGTTGAACTCTATCGGTAGAGATGCTTACAATGGGGTAAATGTCTTCGAAGGAACTACTCCAATGTCTAATCGCGGCCCCGGCGGGATGTCCCCACAAGGATCTAAAGCCCTCGATGGAGTAGCCCCAAGCGACTCAGGCGTAGATATTTCAGCCTTTGGGTTGACAACTAATGTTTGGAAAAAATTGGCGGGGAACTAAAATGGCTTGTAATCACATTGAAAAACCAAAAAAAAATGAAGACCCAAATCGTTTTATCAAAAGGTTTATAAAAAAATGCAAAAAGCTTGGCGTTATCGATGAGTTTAAGGATAAGAAAAGATATGTTAAGCCATCCGTCAAGCGAAGACTGGCAAAAAAACGAGCAATCGCAAGGCACAAGAAAGAACAGCGCAAAAGGGAGCGCACACAAAAGTAGTTTTGAGACTACTTATTTAGAAGGAGAAATATTATGGCGATTTACACAGATGTTAAAGGATATGTTGGTCTAAGAAACGTAGGATCCTATCAAGTATCAGGTACACCATGGATAACAGGATCAGCAAATTTGGATACTGCAACAGTCCATATGGTTGAGTTCCCCCATGTATCAAAATCTTTTACTGTGATCAATACCAATACCACAGGTTCATTCAGGGTTCATTTTCAAAGCGGCTCGGCAACGGCAGTCTCTACCCCAGGGGAATGGGGGGCACAAACTTCAGCAGCGGCAGATGATGTTATTGCGGGTTTTCACTACATTACAGTCCCTGAAGGAAATGCTGCAGTAACATTTGATGTAAAATGTAAAAGATTTTACATTTCAAACTTGTCTGGACTCAATAATCTTACTTATCAAGTTTGGGGTGAATTAACTCAGATACCGACCAAAAGTATGTTTAATCTAACTGGGTCCGGAATCACATTGACAACAGGATAAAATTATGGGAAATTTTAAAGGATCATCTTCGAATCTGGGTACTACCTCAATAACAAACTTAACAGTTTCTGGGGATGCAACAGTTACTGACGAAATTTCTGGTTCAGGTGTTTTAAATATCGTTGGGGCAACGACTCTAGAAAACACATTGCATGTCTCTGGTTCTGTCGTCTTCGTGGGCGGCGTCCATAGTGATATTGCTTTAGACATTAATGCAGTTAATCAAGCCGCAAATGTTATTGATATCGCGGCTGATGCCTTGACAAGTGGAGATGGCATCAGTGTAGCTTCAAATAGTAGTAACACTGCAGCACGATCTCTACTTAAATTAACCAATGATCATGCTTCTGCGACAGGTGCTAGTCTGATAGAAATGGACCAAGATTCAACAGGCGACCTTATCACGGTTGCCTATGGAGCAAACGGAACTGGTCTTGGTTTAAAAATCAAAGAAACTTCAGTAGATATTGCATCTGGTATTACTGGTTCCGATACAACAATGGATGTATCTGGATTCTTTCCTGCAAACGCGGTACCGATTGCTATAATTGTACATATTACCACTGGTCTCGAGGCTGGAAAACACATTACCAAACTTGGTACTGCCGGTGTCGACGATTGTATTTGTGGTGGCGCTGGAGATGGCGGAGTACTTAACAATGCTTTACTTGACGAAGACGGCGACACGCTGACCGTCCCGATCAGTCCTTTTGGTGGTCCATTTGCCGGCGCCGGCGCTGCGGCGATGGGTGTCAATTCAGCCCAGGATTTGAGAATTACAGTTGCCGGCGCAAACCCAAACGCCGGTGTGGCAAGATGTGTTTTGTATTATTGGGATATCACTCCTCCGACTAGTTAAAAAATATAGAATATTTTATCTACAGTACTTGTTTGTTTGACCGAGACTATTTAGGGATGAAATAAATTTATTTAGGAGTTTCTCATATGGCAGAATTTGGATGGGCGTATACAACAGGAGCAATTTCTGGATCTGGTGGAATTAGCGGGTCAATACAGTGGAGAGAAGGCCCCAGTGAAATCACAGGTAGCGATTTACTGGTTTGGGATAGAACAGAATCTACTTTGTATGTCACAGGCAATGTCAACGTAGCCGGCACACTTTATGCTGATGAGATAAACGTTAATACGACTAACAGACTTATTACAAACATTTCATCTACTGGATCGACAGAATTTGGTGATTCGATAACTGATACTCATTTATTTGTCGGAAAAATGATGGTGGCACCAACGGCATCTGTTGAAGATGTTGGAGCCAGATTTCATGTAAAAACCATCGATACAGATAACATCGGAGCAGTTCTTATTGATCATGATGAAGCAGGCGGGTATAACGCACTCAAAGTAGATTCAGAATCAACAAGCCATCCGGCAGTTTATGTCACAGGGTTTAAGACGCTTTACGCCCAGCAGGATATTGCTGATGGTTATGGTGCTAAAATTTACAGAAACATAGCAGAAGCCGGCTCGAATCCATTAGTTTACTTACATGATGATCATACTTCAAACACGCAAACAACTTTAACTGTTAATCAAGATGGCACCGGCCTCATCTTGGATTTACAAGATGGCGGGGTATCCGTACTTAATGTTTCCGATGGTGGCAGAGTTTCCGGCTCCAACGATTTACACATGAACATTGGTACGTTTGAGGGTACTCTAAGTGTTACTGGTGCTATTTCTGGTTCTGGAGAACTTAACATTGTTGGGGCTACGACTCTTGAAAGCACACTACATGTTTCAGGAGCCATCTCTGGAGCTGCTGGTATCACAGGTTCTTCATTGCAAATCAATGATTCAATGATGTTGAATGCAAATGGAATTCTATCTGCTTCTTTAGCAGTGCAATCTCTTAGTTTTGCGGCCAATGATGGTGGGACAAAAAACGTTGTAATCACCGGGGATGGAACAATTATCATTGCTGGCGGCGCAGCGGATACAACTTGTTTATCGGCTTCTGGAGATGTAAATATCGTTGGTAAGGGTTTTATAGAAAACACATTGCATGTTTCAGGAGCAATTTCAGGTGCTTCCGGAATCACTGGCTCTTCATTGCAAATCAACGATACGATCACTTTGAATGCAAATGGCAATATAACAAATGTTAATTCATTGAGTGCCTCCTCAGAATTATTTGCCGGCACGGTATTAGTAAACGACCTAGGTACAAACACTGTTAAATTGCTGGGCACAGGTGAAATTTCTGGTTCCGGCCCACTCAATATCGTTGGAGCAACCACTCTTGAAAGCACACTACACGTTTCTGGTGCTATCTCTGGTGCTCTTGGTATCACAGGCTCTTCATTGCAAATCAATGATACGATTTTCTTGAATGCAAACGGTACCATCTCAAATGCAACCGATGTTTCGGCTTCTGCTGGATTTTCTGGATCCTATGCTCTTCTAAATAAGTTATCAGTAAATCAAGACGGGACAAAACCTATCTTATTGGCCGGCGGACAAATAACCTGCACCCAAATAACCGCCTCAAATACATATCAAGGCGTTGGGTTTTATGCAAATGTCGAGGGAACAAATTCAGCCAGAATGTTAGGAACAGGTGAGATTTCTGCATCAGGTGATTTAAATATCGTTGGTGCTGCTACTCTTGAAAGCACTTTGAATGTTTCAGGAGCCATCACTACAGCCCTAGGCGTAACAGCATCTGCCGGCTTTTCAGGCTCATATGCTCATGTAAATAATTTAGCAATAAATGACGGCGGTACTAAAAACATTCGTATGAATGGTGATGGTACATTGGTTATTGCTGGGGGTGCTGCTGACACAACATGCCTGTCGGCTTCCGGTGATGTAAATATCATTGGGAAAACTTATCTTGAGAATACATTGCATGTTTCAGGTGCAATCTCTGGCGCGCTTGGTATTACAGGTTCTTCATTGCAAATCAATGATACAATTACCTTAAATGCAAACGGGAACATTACCAATGTTGGAACCGTATCCTCTACAAATCTATCTGCTTCTGCAGGGATTACCGGCTCCTATGCTCTTGTAAACAATTTAAGTGTCAACCAAGGCGGAACAAAAACTATAGCTCTTGCTGGCGATGGTACGGGTCTCTTCGGAGGTAAACTAACGGTTCTAGATGAAATATCTGGATCTGGAGTTCTTAATATCGTTGGCGCGGCCACACTTGAAAACACCCTACATGTCTCTGGTGCCATCCATACTGCCGTCGGTATTACTGGATCGACAGGTATCAGTGGTTCTTACGCTCATTTTAATAACATATCAGTCAATGACGGTGGAACAAAGAATATTCGTCTTAATGGTGATGGAACAATCGTCATTGCTGGAGGCGCAGCCGGCACAACATGCCTATCAGCTTCTGGAGATGTAAATATCGTCGGCAATGGGTTTGTCGAGGGAGATTTCAATGTTACTGGTACACTGACAGCCGGTACCTTTTCTCCTAGTAGCGTCTCTTCCTCTGGTGAATTAAACATTGTTGGTGCGGCAACACTTGAAAGCACGTTGCACGTCTCTGGTGCTATCTCCGGAGCTGTTGGAATTACTGGATCTTCATTGCAGATCAATGATACAATTTTATTGAATGCAAATGGAAAAATATCAAACGTGACTGATCTTTCTGCTTCTTTAGGACTATCGGCCCTTGATTTCTTTGCAAATAATGGCGGCACAAATCAGGTTAAGATTTTAGGAACAGGTGAAATCTCTGGCTCTGGCCCACTCAATATCGTTGGGGCAGCCACTCTTGAAAACACATTACATGTTTCTGGCGCCATCTCTGGTGCCTCTGGAATTACCGGATCTTCATTGCAGATCAATGATACGATCACTTTGAATGCAAACGGGAATATAACAAATGTTGGTACTGTAGCAGCGACAGCTCTAACGGCATCAGCCGGCGTTAGTGGCTCATATGCTCATGTAAATAATTTAGCAATAAATGATGGCGGAACAAAGAATATCCGTCTTAATGGTGATGGCACATTGGTTATTGCTGGAGGCACAGCCGGTACAACTTGTTTATCTGCTTCCGGGGATGTTAACATTGTTGGTAACACATTTATTGAAGGGTCTCTAAATGTCACAGGTGCTTTTGCTCTGAGTAACGTCTCATCATCTGGTGAATTAAATATCGTTGGCGCTAGTACACTTGAAAGTACATTGCACGTTTCAGGTGCAATTTCTGGTGCAGTCGGGATCACAGGATCTTCATTGCAGATCAATGATACGATCACTTTGAATGCAAACGGGAATATTACCAACGTCACTTCATTAAGTGCTTCCACGGAATTGTTTGCCGGGACAATATTTGTTAATGATCTAGGTACAAACTCAGTTAAGATCCTAGGAACAGGTGAAATTTCTGGATCTGGTCCATTAAATATTGTAGGCCCGGCAACCTTTGAAGCCGGTGTTGATATCTCCGGATCTATGGTTCTTGTAGGTGCAGCCACCGATGTAATTGCAGTTGATATTAATTCTATTGCGGTTGACGCCAATGTTATTGATATCGCAGCACCGGCTCTAACAACCTCGGACGGCCTCTCTATTGTTGCAGATGCTCTAACAACAGGCAAGTGTGCAAGATTTTATTCAAACAGTTCAACAACAGACAATCGTGGTCTTGTTTCGATTATTAATGATCACGCTTCTGCAACCGGCGCCATACCCCTTGCGGTCCGTAATGATGCCATTCCGACAGCCGGTCGAGCAACAGTTCAGTTTCAAGACACTTCTGCCAATACAGAGCCTCTCTTACAACTGCTCAATGCAAATGCAGCAACAGATAAACCACCGATTCTAAGATTTAAGAGATCAGACGCAACAGCCGAAGCGGATGATATGTCCCTAGGTCAGATCGACTTCATGGGCGTTGACGCAGGGAATGCCGACACGCAGTACGCAGCCATCCAGGCATTTGCAACTGATGTTACTGCTGGAGATGAGGCCGGTGAGCTGAGATTTAGCGTTTTTGCTGGTGGTACTGCGGGTACTGCTGGTCTCAAAACAGCGTTTAAGATCGGTCGTGAGGATACCGCCGGCGGCGATGCTCCCATGGCTATTTTTCTCAACCCAGATGCAATAGATCTGGACGTAGCTATGCACGGTGACAATATCGCCAATATGTTTAGAATGGACGCGGCGAATGATCGAATTGGTATCGGTGTAGGTTCCCCCGGAGCCTTACTTGAAATTCAACAAGGCTCCTCCGGAGGCGACATTGCTTTCCTTATCGATAATGATGACACAGATCAAATCGCAATGTCCATCGAAGCAGCTAACATAGATGCAGACGTTATTGATATTGTTGCTGATGCTGTCACCACGGCTCGCGCCATAGATATCCAGTGCGATGGGCTGACAACCGGATCAATAATAGGGCTGGATTCGAACTCAAGCACCACCGACACCCGGAACCTGATGTTCATCGTCAACAATCACGCCAGTGCGACGGGAGCTACTAATCTGTACATGCGCAACGATGCCGGCGTTGGCATCATGAAGGCCGAGGGCAAGAGTGGTGCCGCGATGACCCTGACGATCAAGGAGGTGGCGATAACCATATCCACGGCGGGGGCCGTGACTACGTCCAGCAATTTTTTCCCCGCTCTGGCGGTTCCACTCGCGTTATCAATTCGAGTCACAACAGCGATCTCGGCTGGACATCATATCACCAAACTTGGAACCGGTGGTATAGATGATCTTTGGGCAGGTGCCGCTGGTGACGGCGGTGCCCTTAATGACGGTGTGCTCGACGAACAAGATGATTTACTGACGATAGCTATAGCTCCATTTGCCGGTCCGTATTCTGGAGCCGGAGGCTCCGCTGCGGGTATTAATGCTGCGCAGGATTTAGTTATTACATGTGCAGGAACAGCAACTGGTGGTGTTATAAGAGCGGTCTTGCATTATTGGGCTATTACTCCTCCAACTAGTTAAAAGTGCTGATTTTGTGCCACAATGGTAATATCATCCAGTGTTAAACAATTACTTATTGTTCTTTTCTTAGACTTGACACTATTTATTAAGAATAATAGTATATCTAGGAGATGTGTTAATGTCTAGCATGTTGGAACAAGCAATCGTGGACGCTACAGCTCTACGTGAAGCTGCTCTTAAAAACGCAGAACAATCAATTATTGAAAAGTATGCGCCACAAATTAAAGAAGCCGTCGCGGTTATGCTTGAAAATGAAGCGCCGTCCTCAAGAAGGATGTATCAGGGCCGAACTGTCGAAGTAATCCACGAAGCAGATGCCGACGGCAATGTTACTGTTTCTGAAGCAAGCGGGAAGCCGTTTATGGTTAAGGAATCCGACTTATCTGAGGCTTCAGATGAGGATATTCTTCAAGAGCAAGAACTCGAGGCGGCCATGGACACTGGTACACCTCCTCAAGAAATTGAAGCACCTCCAGCCTGGGACTCTCGCTATGGCGAAACTGAATCTGTAGCTCTTTCTGCTTTATTGGATAATGTCGATGAAAATGGTGATATTGAAATTGACTTAGATGCAATTGAACTGTCTCTTGCTCAACAAGAAGAAGCAGAGATGACAGCAGAACAGCCCTTAGAAGAGCCCTCAGCGGCTCCTGAAGAGGCTGGAATGGAAGCACCCGAGGAAGGAGGAGCAGAGGATTTAGATGCCCTTCTTGGAGCTCTACAAGAAGGCGAAGACCACGAACTACAAGAGATACTTAGTATTTTATCTGAATACAATTTAGATCTCCTGGATGAAGATATTGAAGTTGATATGGACGAGGATAAAAAAGGTTGGGTGACAACTGATGAAGCAAACTTGGGCTACGAGAAAGATAAAGCATTAGCCAAAGAAGCTCACACGGAAGAAGAAGAAGACGAAGAAGAGGAAGACGACGAAAGACTTCAAGAAGCCCTCAAAGAAATCGACCAATTTCAACAAACATTTATAATACTCAAGCAACAAAATGAAAAGCTTGAGCATGTTGTTCAAAAGTTGAGCAGCAAACTTGAAGAAACTTTGCTTTCAAATGCAAAGCTTCTTTATCAAAACCGCACATTGAATGATGTCTCCTTGAATGAGCGACAAAAATTAAAAATTGTCGAAGCCATTGCAAATGCGGAGTCTCCAAAAGAAGCGAAGAGTCTACATGAAACACTCAAAGCAACAGTGGGATCACAATTTAAAAAAGGTCCACAATCACTAAGCGAGTCTGTTAACCGTAGATCAAATTTATCTTCAATGCTTCCTCAAAGACAAAACATAAACGAACGCCAGACTGATGACCCTTTTGTAAAAAAGATGCAGAAACTGGCAGGCATTAAAAACAAATAAGGAGGTTAAATAATGTCTATTATAGAAAAATTAACCGAAGGTATTGTAAATCGAGATATTGCTAAAGAAGGGCAGGCCCTTCTTGACAAATGGACTCAAACCGGTTTGCTCGAAGGCCTTCAAACTGAACAAGCCAAGAATAATATGGCTCGTCTTTTAGAAAACCAAGCTAAGGAACTCCTTCGCGAGGTTAATACAATGGGTAACGGAAATGTAGAAGGTTTTGCTGCTGTTGCCTTTCCAATTGTTCGTCGTGTATTCGCCGGACTTATCGCAAACGATCTTGTAAGTGTTCAGCCGATGTCATTGCCATCTGGTCTGATCTTCTTCCTTGACTTTGCTTTTGGTACTCAAACCAATGGTCAGGATCAGCCGGATGGACGAATGGGGAACAGTACTTCAGGGTCACAATCCATCTATGGTGGCGATAGACTTGCTGCTCAGATCACGGGTGGTCTTAATCTTGTTGGTACTACTCATGGTGAAGACCAAGGTGGTCCCAGAACTGTTGTTGGTTATGGATATTCTGCACCAACCGGAAGTAATGAAGCGCTAGGCAACAATACCATTGCTTCTTGTGCCCACCGAGCTTCTTTCAAGCTTGATGGTACTGTGTCTGAGACTAATTCGAAATACATTATGTATGATCCGGATCTTTTGGCTCAAACGACTACTGGTGTTTACATTCTAGACGTTGGTGAACTTTTGCTTGATAATGGCCGAAGTCCTTCTGATGCTGACTATGAAAACATGGGCGCTTTCCAATGGGCTGTCGATGCTGAACTGGTCGCAGCTATCAACGATGCCAGTGGGATTTCTGGTGTTGCTGCAGATGAGGTTAAACAAATCCGTCGTCTTACAAGACGGGTTACATCCTCCGACTCTGGGACATCAACCGCGGCTGTTAGATTTACCTTTGTGTTTACTAACGGAAGTGACATTTCAACAGAAAGCACCACAGCCGTAGAATCAACTGCGATCGCTGCTGGTAAAATTACTTTCCCGATCAGAGATCACATCGCTGCTGGTAATGCTCTCGGATCCGTTCAGTCGAAGGATAGTAACAATTATGCCCTTGAAGGTAATGCGTTCATCCCAGAGATCGATATCAAGGTAGACTCGATCGCTATCACAGCACAAACCAAGAAGTTGAAAGCCAAGTGGACTCCAGAATTGGGTCAAGACTTGAATGCTTACCACAACTTGGATGCTGAGGTAGAGTTGACTTCTATCTTGTCTGAGCAAATTGCTCTTGAGATCGATCGTGAGATTATCGCTGACCTTGTTCGTGGTGGTACTGCTGCTACTTACTATTGGTCTCGCTCTCCCGGATTGTTTGTTAACCGTTCAACTGGTGCAGAATTGGGCGCTACTGCTGCTGCTCCTGACTTCACTGGTACGGTTTCTGAATGGTATGAGACTCTCATTGAGACAATCAATGATGTTTCTGCTCAGATCCACAGAAAGACCCTTCGTGGCGGCGCCAACTATGTTGTTGTGTCTCCTGACGTAGCCAACATTCTCGAATTCACTGCTGGATTCCGTGCTAATGTTACTGCTGATGCTGATAAAGGCGATATCGGTGCCGTGAAGACCGGTTCCTTGAGTCGTAAATTCGATGTTATCGTTGATCCCTACTTCCCAAGAAACCTCGTCCTAGTAGGTCGTAAAGGTTCTTCATTCCTTGAATCTGGATATGTGTATGCACCTTATGTGCCGCTGCAAACTACTCCAACGATTTTCGGCGTCGAAGACTTCGTGCCACGTAAAGGTGTCATGACTCGTTACGGTAAGAAGCTGGTTCGTCCCGATATGTACGGACTAGTCATTGTGCGTGGACTTCTCGGAGAGTCCGGATCCTAATCTAACATAGGTTAAATGCTCAAAAAGATGACCCCCCTTCCTTCTTGGTTGGGGGTTTTCTTTTTCTATTAACTATTTACTATGAATTGGGCGGAAGCCCACATATTTTATTGATATTTTAAGGAGATTTATATTATGTCAAGAGTTGCAAGATCAGCCCGCGTTGCCAGCCGCCAGAGAGTGGAAACGATTACGGCTAGCAAAACCATCACACAAGCGGAAAGTGGCGAGTATTATTTAATCAATTATGATAGTGCTGCCACCATCACAATTACTTTACCATCAGTACAAGATGGTACATACTTTAAGTTTTTATTCATTGCTGCGCTAACCGATAATAGTGCCGCTGTTGCATTTACAGCCCAGGCCGGGGAATATTTAAATGGTGGCCCTCTCGCCATGACTGGTGATGGTGCAGACCCCGGGACTCAAGTGGTTGGCAACGGTTCTTCGCATGTCACTCTCACTATTGATGGCAACACAGATGTGCTGGCCAATAGCTGGGTAGAGTTTGTAAGTGACGGCTCAGAATGGTATATTTCTGGCTATGTTATGATTGTAGATTCCGGTACTGCTTCAAACTCAATAGTGTTCAGTTAAGTCGAGGTAACTAATGGGGCGTAAAACAAAGCGAGCGAGAACATTGGCAAGAATTGCTAGGCTAAGTGGAGAGCAGGAAACTGCTCCCGGTCCTGGTCTCGCTGCCGAGAACTCTCAAAAAATTGAAGAATTAAAAACTAAAAATCCTGAACCCGTTATTGAAGAACCAGTAACACTAGAGGAGCCAAAATTCATGACTGAAGCCGAACCGGTGAAAGTTGTGGTTGAGGAACCAAAAGTTCAGGTAAAGAAAACAACGAATAAAGCCCCTCGTAAAAATACAAGGGTCAAGAAAATGAATACAAGAACTAAATCGAAGTCTATCTCCTCCAAAAAATAAAATATGTGTGTAATGCTTTGCCTCCGATGTTTTCGCATCGGAGGTTTTCCTTTTGTGTTAACTAATTAGAAATAGCGGAGGATCTTTTAATGGCATTACCAATTTTAACACCTAAATCAACGACTAGTGCGATAGTATTGCCATCAACTGGATCAACTTCAGATGTTGTTTCTGCATTGGCTATTGGTTTTTATTCTGGTTCTGCTTTTCAGACTGGAGCATCTGCTCAAGTTGCCTACACATACAGAAGATTAGGCGGTGATGTTTTAGATATCGAACTTACAGCCGGAAATATCTATAATCATTATGAAGAGGCATGCTTGGAGTATTCCTACATCGTAAATCTTCATCAAGCGAGAAATGCTCTTGGGTCTGCTCTTGGTGGAGCAACTGGTTCTTTTGACAACAAAGGTACGTTGTCTGGTACAGATAATGCTTCCTTAAAATATCCGAAATTTCAATTTGATTACGCTTTTAGAATCGCAGATGGTTTTTCTTCAGAGGCCGTAGTGGGAGGCACTCAGCCTGTTTATTCTGCCTCCATCAGTACTACAACTAATAAACAACTTTATGATTTGCAAGCAGCAGTGAGCGCTTCTGCTTTGACTGGTAGCGATGTGGCATTTTCTGGTATCGATAGAGGGAAGAGAATTAAAGTACGTGCAGTTTACTATCGCTCACCAGCAGCAATGTGGAGATTTTATGGTTACTACGGAGGGCTGAACGTCGTGGGAGATTATCAAAATTACGGACAATATGCAGATGATTCAACTTTCAATGTTATTCCTCCATGGCAAAATAAATTACAGGCAATTGCGTATGAAGATCATTTGTATACAAGAACATCGCATTATTCATATGAAATAATTGATAATAAACTTAAGTTATTTCCTACACCAACAGGTGTTTCTCCAAGTGATATTTGGTTTAGGTTTACAGTGGAAGACAATGATGCTTTTTCTGAAGGATCCTATGATTCTGGGCTTAAGGGAATAAATAATATGAATACGTTGCCCTTTGAAAATATACCATTTAATAAAATTAACTCAATGGGACAACAGTGGGTAAGAAAATTTTCTCTTGCTCTTTCAAAAGAAACATTAGGGCAAATTCGAGGTAAATTTGGGGGAACAATTCCTATTCCGGGTGAAAGTGTCACCTTGAATGCCAGTGATCTTCTTGCCCAAGCTGCCGCTGAACAGTCCGCACTAAAAGAAGAGTTGAATAAACAACTTGATGAAATGCTTTATTCCAAACTTGCGGAGACCGACAAGGCGATGATAGACAATACGGATGCTATCGTAGGAAAAGCGCCTTTAAAGATTTATGTGGGGTAATTAAATGGCTAATGAATGGGAAAGACCAACTCAACCACCTCCTCCATTGTTTCTGGGAGAAAAAGAAAAAAATCTTGTCAAGCAAGTTAATGATGAAATCATCGAAAGGGTTGTCGGACAACAGATTTTGTATTTTGCTATCGATATGGAGACAACAAATTTTCATTCTCTTTATGGAGAAGCAATAGAAAAAAACTTCCTTCATCCGATAAGAGTTTATGCTCTTGTGGAATATGGAGGAATCGAGACCAGCTTCATGGACAACATCGGAATTGATAAAAAGACAACTGCCACTGTGCATTTTCATAAAAAAAGATTAACGGAAGATCAAAATTTGTTTGTTAGGGAAGGAGATTTTATAAGATACGGTGAAATCTTCTATGAAATCGTAAAGTTAAATGAGCCTAAGCAATTATTTGGCCAAATTGATTCAAGATTTGAAATAACTGCTGAATGTATCAGATCAAGGGACGGATTATTCAATGCACAGTAAAGAAACAACAATACAACCATCAACAATTGAAACAATCGATTTGGCATTGTACGATCTTATCGATAAGCAATTTGATCTCAATACTAACACAAACTCCGGTTTTAAAAAAGTGCCGGTTTTGTGGATTTCGCCGGAACGATCGTTTCATATTAAAGAAAAGCAAATTAGAGATTCTGTTGGGAAATTAAAACTACCTTTGATAACAATTGAAAGAGCATCTTTCGCGAAAGATTCGCAATTTAAAGGGGGTTTTCAAGCAAATATTTTTCCAGATAAAAGTGGGCCTCGCGGATATCGCAAACATCAATTAAAAGCCGCTCAGTCCATTGCTAGAACCTCTACAAGAAAATATGCTTCGGCGGATGCTTACCGGAAGAAAGGGCAATATCACTATCCCACTGATAATAAAAAAATTGTTTATGAAGAAATCTATATGCCGATACCAGTGTGGATTACTGTTATGTATTCTATTACGTTGAGAACAGAATATCAACAACAAATGAATGATCTGATCACTCCTTTTATTACAAGAACCGGTAATATCAATGCATTGTTGATGGAGAAAAATAAACACAGATATGAAGCATTTATTCAACAGGATTTTGCTCAAACAAATAACTCATCAAATCTTGGAGAAGAGGAGAGATCATTTCAAACTAAAGTTGACATTAAAGTATTGGGATACCTTCTTGGCGATGGAGAAAATGAGGAGGTACCAAAGATTATTAAGAAAGAAACCATTGTTGAACTTAAATTAATTAGGGAAAGAACTATCGTTGGAGACGAAAAACCCTGGGAGACCGACAACAAGAAATATAGGGACATTTAGTGATTTTCCAAAATTGCACAACTATTTAATAAGAATTAGAATTACTAAAGGAGAACTAGTCCATGGCTAAAAAATTTGATTTTCTATCTCCCGGGATTGAAATGCGAGAAGTTGACCAAAGCTTCATTCCTGGCGAAAGAGATGCTGAAGGGCCGATTATCATTGGTCGAACTAGAAAGGGTCCGGCTAATAAACCTGTAAAAATTAGAAATCTTGATGATTTTGTATCGGTCTTCGGGGCACCTGTTCCTGGTGGAACCGGCGATCAGGGCGATATCTGGCGAGAAGGCAACACAACAGGCCCAACATATGCTTCTTACGCTGCGCAGGCTTGGCTGGCATCGGAAGAGTCACCTGTTGTTGTGGTTAGATTAGCAGGAGAACAACACCCGAATGCTAGTGCTGGATATGCTGGTTGGAAACTTGATGCCACCCCAAGCGCTACCATTTCTAGCAACGGAACCGCTTACGGACTTTTCTTGGTTAATTCTGGATCTACTGATTTTGGTACCGGCTCTCTTGCTGCTGTTCTTTACGCAAATGAGGGATACATCACCCTTACCGGTTCTCATCATGTCTCGGGCAGTATGGGATCCCAAACAATCAATGAGGCTGGAACATTTATCAAATCTGTTGGAGCTGGCAGAGCATTTAAATTTAATATCTACAACTCAGCTGGAACTCTTTTGGAAACCCCGGTTGTAAATTTCAGTCGAAATTCTTCTAAATACATACGTAATGTTTTAAATACCAATCCACAATTAACTAACAGCACTGTTATCGATTCTGCTGATTTAAAAACATATTGGCTTGGTGAATCATATGTTCGAAATGTTGAAGACACTGTGACAAACACGGCGGCTGGTACTGTTTATGGTATTTTGCTACCACTAGAAAGTGGTTCGTTATCTGACAACAATTGGTCCGATCGGAATGAATCAGCAAAAGAAGCAAAATCTGGCTGGGTTATATCACAAAAAGCAACTAATCAAGTAAAGCTTTTCCGACTTAAAGCGATGTCAGTTGGAAATGAAACTCAAAGAAATTATATGATTGCAGTTGAAAGCATTAAAGAACCAACAAACTCCAATGTGGAATCTTATGGCTCTTTTACAGTCGCAGTCAAAGACATGTCCGGAATGGCTGTTGAAAGATTTTCCAATGTTAACTTAAATCCTGCTTCTCCAAACTATATTGGAAAAAGAATTGGCGATCAATACATGACTTGGGATAATAGCAATCGACGCTATAGAACATATGGGGATTATCCAAATCAATCCGATCTCATTTATGTTGATATAAATCAAAATATCGCCGATGGCGGCGGAGCTGGTCTCCTCCCCGCGGGATTCTACGGTCCGGTTCGACCGAAAGGTTTTACTCTTGCATATGGTCACAATACTGCTCAAGCATTTGGAGATGGTGGGCCTTCTGGAACTAAAGCAGCCATTGTTATTACAGTTGCAGGAGGTGAATTGGTCGAGAATGATGTATTTACAGTCACCTTGGCTGGTGATGCATACCAAGTAACCGTCGGTTCGACTTCAGTCACAAGCGCCACTTCATTTACTGATGGTGGTGTTGCAGCATCTCCTCGATACACTGCCATTATCAAAGCAGAAACCGACGATGGCGGTACTCCAACGGGTGATGATTTGCAAGAACTCTTTAACAGTGTCGATGGTTACACAGCTACTGATAATAACAGTGGCGTGGTCACAATTACAGCGGATAAAGCGGGTGCTTTCTGGGACATAAGTTATGCCGAAACCACCGATGCGAATTCTAGAATATCTGCCGCTACTCCAACTGCTGGTACTGGTTCCGATGGTTTTCTTGGCGCTTTTGTTAAAGGAAACAATACTTGCCCAGCAATGGGCGGCACTTCAACTGTATTTGCGGCTGGCCCTCTTCACTATACGGCTTCGTTTAATTTCCCAAAAATACCTTTAAGAGATGCGGGAACTGACGGCGCTGCACCAGATCCTTATCGAGTTTATTATGGAATTCGTCCAAAACTTTCAACAACGTCTACTACTAATGACCCAGATTATGTTGATTATGTAAGAAGTCTGAATGCAGGAGCTGATGCTCATACACCAACTAATGATGATCATTTTGAATATTCATTTATCTTCACTTTAGACGACTTAGTTGTTAACAGCGACGAGAATACTGTAACTTATACATCTGGTTCTTGGTCTGCTACTGCAAATACGTCTACAACTTCATTTACCTCTCCTCAAAATGCACAAACTAATCAAAATGGAACATTCGGAGAACTTCTTGATCTCAATGTTCGTCAGTTTTTGATGCCGATTTGGGGTGGTACTGAGGGCTTTGATATTACAGAAAAAGAGCCTCTTAGAAATGATGGAATTGGTTCTTCTCTTGCTGAGACAACCAATTACGTACAATACACTCTTCTTAAAGCGATTGATTCTATAAAGGATCCCGAGGTTGTTCCAGGGAATCTATTAATGGCGCCTGGTATCTACGAGCCATTAATCACCAATAAACTTATCAGCATTGCTGAAGATCGAAAAGATGTTTTGGCGGTTATCGATCTCGAAAACGATTACGTTCCGACAGCGGAATCTAAAGACACTGCTGCTAATCGACTTGGTTCAGTAACGAGCGCAGTTTCTAGTCTTAAGTCTAGAAATCTTAATTCAAGTTATGCGTGTTGTTTTTACCCTTGGGTTCAGGTGGCAGATAATATCTCTGGAGGCCAATATGTTTGGATTCCATCTTCTGTTGCCGGCCTTGGAGCAATGGCAAAATCTCAAGCACAATCTGAAGTTTGGTTTGCGCCGGCTGGATTTAATCGAGGCGGACTTGGAAATCTTGGAGGCCGGCGAGGTCCCCCTGTTATCTCTGCAAGACAAAGGCTTGATTCTAATGAAAGAGACTCTTTGTACGAGGTTAACATTAATCCAATCGCTACATTCCCTGCCGAAGGTGTTGTGATATTCGGACAAAAAACTCTTCAAGCAGGACAATCAGCACTAGATCGAATTAATGTCCGCAGGTTGCTTCTTTATCTAAAGTCTAAAGTTAGCACAGTTGCTAGAAATCTTTTATTTGATCAAAATGTTGATTCTACTTGGGCAAGATTTAAATCTCAAGTCAATCCAGTGTTAGCAGGTACGCAAGCGAGATTTGGTTTAACAGATTATAAATTGGTTCTTGATGAAACAACGACAACTGCTGACTTGATTGACCGTAATGTTATGTATGCAAAAATCTACATTAAGCCTGCTCGAGCCATCGAATATATTGTTGTTGATTTTGTTATCACCAGAACTGGTGCAGAATTTGTTTAAAGTACTATTTAATTTAAAAGGAGAAACACTCAATGTCATTTTGGTCTGAAGCACATGGAATAGGGAACAAGGAGCCTAAAAGAAAATTTAGGTTTAAGATTATTTTCAATGGTCTCGCTGATGATTCCGGTTATGTATGGTTTGCTAAATCTGTTAACAAGCCTAATTTTGAAATTAGTGAAAGCGAACACACTTTTCTAACTCATAAATTCTATTATCCTGGTCGTGTAACTTGGAGTACCATCGATATGGTTTTAGTTGACCCCGTTTCTCCCGGAGCAACTGCTCAATTAAATGCTCTATTGGATGCACAAGGATATGCAATTCCTAACGGCCCTGGGGGATCTTATGAAACTATGTCAAAAGGCAAAGGAGCAGCGGCTCTTGGAAATATCCAAATTGAACAATTAGATTCAACTGGTGCCGCTATCGAAAGGTGGACTCTTCAAAACCCATTTGTCAAGGGCGTTAAGTATGGCGATTTAGATTATAGTGCGGAAGACCTTGTAGAAATTACCTTGACTCTTCGTTATGACTGGGCTATCTGTGATATTCTTCCAGGCGACACTACTGCTGGTATTGATACTAACGTTGGTGCAGATATTTCAAAAATTGAGATTGGAGACGCTCAGATGCCACCTCCGGCCAATAGTTTCTTTAATCCCGAAGCATAGTGAGGTTTAAATGGCTTTTTGGACTCTTCGAGATTTCACGCCAAAATTAAAAGATAGGTTTGTTGTGATAATTGGTGGAAGATTTGTGATCGCCGCCAAATCAGTTAGCAAGCCTACTTTAACATTTGACAATAAAGAATACAAAATGATCAATCATCATTTTAAGTATCCCGGATTGCCTAAGTGGAATACAGTTAAGGTCACATTTGTTGATATGGCAGGTCAAGTTGATCGAGCAGGAACTCCCGCTGCAGCCGAACCTGCGGAACCACCGACCAATACCACGAATTCGGATACGGCACAATATCTGATGAAATTGACAACGGATGGAGGTTATTCTAATCCAGATGACACCAAATCAGTTTCAAAACAAGATATGGTAAAGGCACTAGGCGAAGTAATGATCCAGCAGATAGACAATACAGCAACCGGACCGGAAGGTAATAGGAAAATTAAAGTTGTAGAACAATGGAAGTTGATTAATCCAATTATAAAGTCTATCACTTGGGGGGATCTTGGTTATGGTGAGGATGGTTTGGTAGAATACAGTTTAGAACTGGATTATGATTATGCGGAGCATTCAAAAGGACATAATCTTTTTGGAACTCCTGATGTTGAAAGTAAAGAAGATAATAAATGAGGTATAAATGAGAAGAAATAATGAAGACCGATTAATGGACGGTCATAAACCACAAAAAACGGAGGATGCCCCTCAAATGGCTAACCCAATGGATTTTGTAACACCAACAGAGTTTGTTGAACTTCCATCAAAAGGCAGATATCCAACGGGGCATCCACTAAGCGGCCAAGATACAATTGAAATTAAGTATATGACCGCAAAAGACGAGGATTTATTGACGAATCGATCTTTGCTAAGAAAAGGCTTGGCGATTGACCGAGTCGTCGATAATTTGATTAAAGATAAGTCAATCAGAGGAGAATCTTTGTACATTGGAGATAGAAACGCTATTTTAATTTATGCCAGGGCATCAGCATATGGCAATATCTACAAAACAAAAGTTACTTGTCCAAGTTGCGCAATAACCTCAAAACAAAATTTTGATCTAAATGAACATGAATCTTACCATGGTGATGAATATCAAGAGTTTGGGATTGAAATGACGAAAAATATGACATTTAAAACAACATTGCCCCTATCTAAAATTGTGGCAGAGATTAGGCCACTGCTTGGAGTTGACGAACAACAGATGGTCAAGAAAAATAAGAACGATAAACTGTTAGATAATTTAATCACAAACCAAATGAAGCAATTTGTTGTTTCTTTCAATGGCCATGATTCCAAAAAGATTATCAATCATGTAATTGACAATATGACTGCAATGGATTCAAAACATTTAAGAAATGTTTTTAAAGCAATTTCCCCAGATTTACAAATCAAAGATACCTTTGAATGTTCCGAGTGCGGACATGAGGAGGTAATGACGGTACCGTTCGGTGCCGACTTTTTTTGGCCTAACGAATGATTACATGGAGCAAGTCTATGAGACTTTCTTTGTTTTGAAACATTATGGTGGGTGGTCTCTTTTTGAGTTGTATAATCTCCCAGTTGGCCTTCGCGACTGGTGGTTAAAGCGAACCGTCGAGGAATACGAGAAAGAAAAGAAAGAAATGGATAAAGCCAGAAGGTAAGATATGCTCGATGTAAAGTCGAGCATTTTTTCTTATTAACTATTTAGATACAAGAAGGATCTATTCATGCCAACGGAAAAAGAAGACGAAGCAGAACTTGTAAAAATTCAAGAAGAAATGAACAAGAAACTTGAAACTGCGAAAGAATTACAAAGACAGATCGGAAAACTTAAAGATGAAAATCTGAAAAGCGGTCAAACTGAATATGACCGGCTTGTTAAACTTAATGACTTGGAGCAAAAAAAACTCGATGCCTTGAAAGAAGACCTTGTAACAAGGATTAAAACCGGAGAAATTGCTGCCGCGAGCCTCCGCACCGATGCGGAGGGTCTCAAGATTCAAAATGCTCTTAGAGAACAATATAAGGCTTTGGGAATTGACATCCTTGCCCTGGCAGATGAGCATGGAGACAGCGCGGAGGCTATGGAGGAAATAGAATTAAAAATTAACGCGGCCCATGAGAAAAGAATAGAACTTAAAAAAGAAGAAAAGAAACATTCTGAAAATGTAAAATCATTAAATGACAAAATTGCCGGCTCATTGGGCATACAAACAGTTGCCTCCAAAACCATATCCGGACAAGCAGCCAATATGGCCAAGAGTCTCGTTATGGGGGGTGAAGGAACTCTGGCTATTTTATCTGATACATTTAATCTTAAAAATATAATGGCGAACGTTGTAGATGAAGTAATCAAAATAGCAATTGGCTTAGATGATGCCTCAAAATCATTTGGAAAGATGACAGGTTTTGGTAACCAAATGGCAGGAACATTTCAAGATGTGTACGCGAGTACAATAGCGGCCGGTGGTACGATTGAAGAGGCTAATCAAGCAATGGGAGCATTGGCCAATAATTTTGCTGCCTTTAATCCACAGGCCAAAGCCACAAACGAATACATGGCAACAAACCTTGTATTGATGCAAAAAATAGGTGTTGATAGCGTGGGAGCAGCCAAATCGATGGACTTCTTTACCAAAGCAATGGGTAAATCAGCAAAACAAGCCACCGATATGACAAGAGAAATTGCAATGATGGGTAAAACAATGGGAGTGACCGCCTCTAAAATGATCTCGGACTTTCAGGCAGTCTCCGGAGACATTGCAATGTACGGTAATAGAACAATGGATGTCTTTAAGAATTTGGCTGCACAGGCGAAGGCAACAGGCGTAGAAATGTCTAGTTTAGTCGCCGTTGGTAAACAGTTTGACACTTTTGAAGGCGCAGCAGATGTTAGTGCTAAACTTAATGCCGTATTGGGGACAAGTATTTCAACAATTGATATGATGAATATGTCATATGATCAAAGAATTGAATATCTTAAACAAGAAATGAGAAGCGTTGGGGCGAATATGGACTCGATGGATCCATACACACAAATGTATGTTGCACAAGCATTAGGTGTTGGCTCCGTCGCAGAGGCTCAAAAGCTTTTGAATGCATCTCAAGCAGATATTGATGCAAATCGAAGAAAACAAGAAGAAGCAAACAAAAGGCAAGAGGAACTTTTAGAATTAACAACACAATTGGTACCGATGGCTCATCAGTTATCGATGGCATTCGCTCAGATGGCTCTTGTTATGTCGCCCGTAATCTCTTTTTTAACTGCTATGTTTGAAGGAATATCAGTAGTAAACAGTGCGATGCATGGGATGATGATACCAACGATAATGGCTCTTATTGTTATTTGGGGCGTGTGGACGTCTAAGATTAAACTCGCAACTATAGCGACTGGAGCGTATAACCTCTGGCAGGGTTTAAAACTTATCTTGTTGAAGAGCACGACAGCCGGAACGATCCTCTCCACCGCCGCCGAGAACGGATCGGTTGTGGCGAAAATAGCTCTTGCCATCGCTGCCAAGATTGCCGCCGGTGGGCTGACTGCAATGGGAACAGCCCTTGTTTTTGCAACCGGTGGTTTAATTCTCATTTTACCAATTATCTTTGCACTTATCGGAGCCTTTTATGATCCTCATTCTCCTCCGTTTTATCTTATTTTTGGAGTTATTGCAATTGCGATTATTGGTTTCGGATTTGCCATCATGGGTGTTATGCCTGTGATCATGGGTCTTATCCTTGGCGTAGTCGCTGCGGCAATAGCGATGGTCACCATGTTTAATGCAATAAAATCAGGCGCACCAGTGGCAATGGAAATGTTCCAAATGTTTATCGACAATACTGATGTTTTACCACAAATTGCAGATGGTATAATGTCCATAGCTGTGGCCATTGGAGCATTGGGAGTAGCAACTGCAGTGTCTTTGTCTGCTGTGCTTTTACTTTTTGCGGCAACCAGCGGCCTCGGGGCAGTTTTAGTTGGAATAGGAATGATTGGCGGGGGATTGATGTTAGCGGCGCTTGCGGTTTCCATGGAAAGGATCGGCACCGGCATGAAAAATTTTGGAGCTGGCTTAGCACAAATTAAATCAATAACTTCTGAGTTGAATGCCGCTACAGCAAATGGATTTTTGGCTGTTAGAACTGACGGGTCAGCGACAAGCATGATTTTGGGATCAAATGAGATGATAAAGAATTTTGTTGATGGAAATATCACGGTCGATGTTAATATCCCAGAAATGAAGATACCAAAAACAGAAGTAAACGTGTATCTGGATGGCAAAAAAATGGAAGGTATAGTTAAGAAAGTTATTTCGAGGGCTGGTTAATGACCTTTTGGAAAGAATACTCAGACAGTGGAAATGGAAAAGGAAACCAGGGGGCAAATAGTATTTCATATGATTATGTTTCCAAAATTTACATTGGTTCTGGTGTTTCCAATAGGTTTGTAGAATTCCCCGCTTTTATCAGAGATCTCAAGTACACCGTCGACAAAGAAACAGAAACAATCTCGGATAAAGATAAACAGGGCACTCTTTACATTGAAAGATCGAGCACTGTCTCAATGAATTTAGATTTTGATGTTCCGGCTAACAGCGCAAAAGAGGCAAAACATAATCTTATTAGAGTTAGCGAAATAATGAGGATGATTTCAACTAGCACCAATACTCCTCAAAAAGGGGATGTTGATACCCAATCACGAGTTTACATTTTGTTTTCAAATTTGATATCAAGAGGTTCGTTTAATACCAGCGATGTGATTACTTCTATTAAACAATTAAAAAAAGACGGATTACCCGGATATATAAAAGATTTTGATTACACTCCTGATATTGATGCCGGTTTTTTCTATGATAAAGAATAT
>Ga0208030_1000515_pt1 | contig 26379 bp, 21 predicted proteins | sample MalvirDeepMed_M9_FD_184246 | JGI IMG/M metagenome (GOLD analysis project Ga0208030, IMG submission 184246) | Marine viral communities from the Global Malaspina Expedition - Malaspina viral metaG DeepMed_M9 (SPAdes) (version 2) | ecosystem: Environmental > Aquatic > Marine > Oceanic | place...
TTTATCTGCCAACGGGTTACCCGCGATAAGGCGCTGCAGCTCAGCATAAAACGCTTCCACACCTCCGGAGGCATAGTCTGTGCCACCAATTGAGAGCGCATAGAAGTTAAGCGATGGGTCTAATTCCAACAGCGCTTTCACCCATATGTCCTGGCCTTTACCCGGTGTGACGCGCCCTGGCAACCCAATCATCACCGCATCCGCCGGAACATCCAGCGCTTCGCGTTTGGCCGCAATGGCAGCAGAGTCACTCGTGGGCTGGTACTTCTCGATATCGACCCCGTGGGGCAAGCAAACCACACGCTCCTGGGAAAGCGGTAAATTGCGGACATTACGCTGATGCGTTGCTTGGCTGATAGAGAGCACAAGATCCACACTGCCATAGGCAACACGATGATAAGGGCTTTTTTTGGGGCGCTGCCCACCCACGTGATCAGTGTAAATTATTCTTAGTTTTGGTAGCAGTGCTTTTAACAGCGTGGTGAGGCGTAAATCACTGGATTTATGGCAGTGAATAACAGAGATATTCTGTTCGATCAGCCAGCGGCGTATGGAGAATACGTGGGAGAGCGCCTGGCTGTTGCTAGCAAAGGCCTTATAAGGAATCCCATTGCGCTGCATATAGGTGGCTACCTTGGTATCTTTCAGGCAGATGCCGAAGACTTCCCACCCTTCTGACTGCAGGTCTTCAATAATACGGTCTACGTATAACTCCATCCCGCCTTTGCCATCTGAAAGACACAGTTGCAGTACCTTATTTGCCATCGTATTCCCTACCCAGCCGCGCACCGTTAAACAATCAATACAATCTCTTGTAGTATACAGGCTGCTATTAACGGGGCCTAAAATCATGGCGCAGAAACTGCTTGTCGTGCGTAACGATAAAATCGGCGATTTTATGCTGGCGTGGCCAGCTTTGGCGTGTTTGAAACAGGCATCGCCTGCGCCCCACGTGACGGTACTGGTGCCTGCCTATACGGCCCCGTTAGCCAATGCGTGCCCATGGGTGGACGAGGTCATTATCGACCCTGGCAGCCAGGCCGATAAAGCGGCGCAGCAGGCGCTATTGTTTCACGTGAAACAATCGAAATTCGATGCACTGCTAACGCTGTTCTCGACACCGCGCATTGGTTGGCTAGGCATGAAAGCAGGCATTCCGCTGCGCGTTGCCCCGGCGACCAAGTGGGCGCAGGTGTTCTATAACGTACGGGTACGCCAGCGCCGCTCGCAATCAGCAAAGCCGGAGTACCAGTACAACGTCGATTTGGCCTGTGAACTGCTGGCTCGCCTTTCGCTAACGCTTTCCACCCTGCCCTCGCCCCCCTTCTGGCCGATGGATTTCGCGCAGCGTTATGAACAGCGACAAACGTTGGTCAACGACGCTTCAGAGCACGTGGTGGTGGTTCATCCTGGCAGCGGCGGCTCGGCTGTGAATTTATCGGTGGCGCAGTACGCCGCGCTGATCACTCAAGTTCACCAGCAGTGCCAGCACCTACCACTACGCTGGCTGATCAGCGCTGGCCCCAGTGAGCAGCCCCAGGCACAAGAGTTGAGGGAGCAGCTTGCCACAAATGGTGTTGTAGCAGACCACTTCCCCGACACCGCAGGTGTCGACGACTTTGCCCTACAGCTTGGCGGAGCGGATATGCTGATTGCCGGCTCAACCGGGCCGCTGCATATCGCAGGCTGCCTGGACATTGCCACGGCGGGCTTTTATCCCGCCAAGCGCTCAGCCACGCCGCTGCGCTGGCAAACCTGCAACCGGGCGGAAAAGCGCCTGGCGTTTAGCCCACCTTCAGGCGCTGACACACAGGACATGACCGCCATCGATCTCGACGCGGCAGCCCACCAGATCTCAGCGCTGCTTCTCGGAGGTCTGCGTACGAACCCAGAGATCCGCGTACTTAGCGAAGGTTGAGTGAGCGGACAGCAAGGCTAACAACAGCCCCTGCTTGCCATCTTTAAACCCCGCCTTAAGCACATACATTTTGAGAAAGCAGGCCAGCCCGTGGCTAATGCCCTGCCACAGCGTGGCCGTTTTCCCCTGTGCGGCGCGCTGCTCTGCCCAGGCCTGGGCGTAATGCGCAGATTTTTCAAGATAGTGGCGCAGGTCGCGGTAGGTGTAGTGAAGCAGGTCGCCGGATAACGGCTTTTCAGCCAGCCCGGCTTCTACCACCAGCTTTTCATGCACCAGCGCAGCGTTATAGCCCGCCTGGTGTTTCGGGTAGAGGCGCAGCACGCGGTCTGGGTACCAGCCAGAGTGGCGAATAAAGCGGCCAAAGCACCACGACAGGCGGCTCACGCTATAGGCAGCAGGCGGCTGCTGAACAGCATCTTTAATGCTGTCGCGCAGTTCAGGCGTTACGCGCTCATCAGCATCAACCATCAAAATCCACTCACTGCTTGCCAGGGCTTCCGCCCTCTGGCGCTGAATACCAAAGCCTTGCCAATCGGCATTAACGCTCACATGGTCGGTAAATTCACGCGCAATCGCGCAGGTGTCATCCTGGCTACCCGCATCCAGCACCACGATTTCGTCGGCCCAGGTCAGCGTTTCCAGGCACTCACGTAAATGGTGCGCTTCGTTTTTGACAATTAACACAGCGGAAATAGACATAAAAAGTCCTATCAAAAACAAATAAAATTAAGCCGTCTATAAAATCACGCCTCTCTCTCATGCCAGCACTTAAAATCAATCTTTTTTTATTACCTGCTTGTACCTCAAGCTATCCTTTTTAGCAAACCCACCCAACATAGACGCAAAAACCCTTAATCCATTTCTACGTTTAAACACTCTAAAGAACAGCTTGAAAAAGAGAGCTAACTTTAGCAGCCCTCTTCCCAGCCTATTATAATGCTTATCTAGCAAGTGAAAATACGATATGTAGTACTCTTTTTCTAAAGAAGCTTCTTGACTAGAGCTCCCGCCTGAAGCGTGAAAAACCCGTGCAGAAGGAACAAAATAAACCTCACTACCTTGATCCCACACTCTCTTAGAAATATCCTCTTCCTCACAGTAAAGAAAGAAAACTGTATCAAAACCACCAATTTTGCAAAAAACTTTAGCATCAAAAAACATGCAGGCTCCACTAACAACTTCAACTTTTGCAGGGTGCTCAAGCTTCACTTTGTTGCTAGGAAATTTTCTCTTTGAAAAAATCCTCTGTATGCTATTTCCAAACAACTGCTTTGCTATATGCGGAAACTGCTTGTAAGAAGACGAGAACCGATTCTCTTTATCTAGTACACTCCCTGTTACCAACGCTGTTGTTGGATGGGTAATCAAAAATTTTTTAAAAATGCTCGCCGCATCATTAAGAACTTCACAATCATTATTTATAAAAAAATAGTAACGCCCCTTCGCAGCAGACACACCAAGCATATTTCCACCGGCAAAACCAAGATTTATAGGGCTTCTGATTATTTTAATATTTTCACCACTAAAAAAGTCGACATTCAAATTTTCAAAATCCTTCTCCTCTGAGGCATTATCTATAATTATAACTTCATAAGAAACATCCTTCGTATTTAATAAAATACTGCTCACCAAAGATTTTGTATAATTTGATGAATTATAATTAATTGTTATAAAAGAAACTTCAATATTTTCCATAGGAAATACCTAGTAATTAATAAGTGTCTATGTGGGTAGCTGGACGCAAAATATCTTATCATCCATAATCACACCATGAGTTAAAAGATATTTTTTTCGCAAACTGTATTCATACTTAATTTCTTAATGAACCAAGGATACGGCATGCCCGCCTTAAGGTCACTCAAGCTTACCCCCTGGCTGCCTCTGGTTGTGATTGGCCTCAGCCTCGGCTATGCCGTCACTGTGCTAACTCGCCTGCCCTGGTGGACACTCTTTTTGACCGCAGCCGTATGGATTGGGGTCGGCCTAAAACTGCGTTGGGGTGCACCGCTCAATGCTCGCTACCGGGCTATGTGGCCGTGGTCGCTTGCGCCACTTAGCCTATTTAGCATCTATGTTTATTTGGCCGACAGCTTCGGAAACGTCGACCTCGGGGCGGTGTTTTTTCATTTACAGGCGGGCATGGCGGAGCATGGCGGGGCAGGTAAAATGCTGCTGGCACTGTCCTACACGCTCACCGTACTGGCGGTGCTGGCATCCGTAACGTGGTTGTCGCGCCACGATCAGCGCTGGCGATTAACCGAGCGCTTCTTTGCCATTGCGCTGCTGGCGGCTAACCCGCTGCTCTATGGCATTGGCCAGCGCAGTGCCGCCATTGTGACTGACGACGGCGCGTGGTTAGACCGCCGCTATGTGCCACCGCCTACCGGCGACCAGCCCGATGCCCCCAACCTACTGCTGATGTATTTAGAGAGCATAGAGCGCACCTACAGCAATGAGCTGTTTGGTGATGCGTATGCGGACTTAACCGCGCTAGGCGAACGCGGGCTGGTGTTTGAGGGCATTCACCAGATGGAGAATACCGGCTGGACAATGGCCGGGATGATCGCCAGCCAGTGCGGCGTGCCGCTTATGCCTGCGGGGCTTCTACACGATAGCCAGTTTGAACCGCTTTCCAAGGTAGTACCTGGCGTTGACTGCTTGGGAGATGTGCTGGCTGAACAAGGCTATCGGCTTAGCTTTTTGGGCGGTGCCAGCACGCAGTTTGCCGGGAAGGGGCTTTTCTATCGCGGCCACCAGTTCAATACCGTGAAAGGCAAAGAGGAGCTGCTGCCTGAACTCGATGACCCAGAGTATGTGAATAGCTGGGGGCTGTATGACGATACGCTATACGACTTTACTGCTGACGAAATACGCCGCCTGAACGAAGAAGATAACGGCCCCTGGGCGGTGGTGAACTTGAGCATCGCGGGGCACGCGCCTAGTGGGTTCCCCTCACAGACCTGCCAGGACCGCCAGGGCGAATTTGATGGTCAGGATATTCTCTACTCGGTGGAGTGCTCTGCGCGCCAAGCGCGTGATTTTATCGAACAGTTAGAGCAAGAGGGGCTGCTGGAGAATACGCTGGTCGTAGTGTTAAGTGATCATCTCACCATGCGCGTATCGGTATGGGATCAACTCACCGCGCTGGATCGCGACAATACGCTCATCATGCTAGGTGATGGCATTAGGCCACAGCGGGTGCGTCGAAGCGCTACCATGCTGGATGTGTTTCCCACTATTTTGGATGCCATGGGCCTGCCGCTAAACGATAACCGTGCCGGGTTAGGTGCGTCACTGCTGAGCAGTCAGCCCACGCTGGTCGAAACCCATGGGCTTGAGACGCTGAATGAGCGGCTACGGGAGGAGACAGCCCTCCAGCATCGACTCTGGGAAGGGCTCGCCCCACAGCGGCGTGAAAGCGAAGAGAGCATCGCTGAACAGGTCACAGAGACACCCGCCGATCTCGCCGACGAAGTAGAGATTATGCACTAACGATCACCCCGTTAGCGTTCTGCCGGTCAGCACGCATGGCTTGGTAAACGCGCTCTACGTCTAGCTCATTTAAGCAGTTGGTGTGGCCCAGGGGGCAAGTTCGCTGAAAGCACGGAGAGCAGGAGAGCCCCAGGTAGTGAATTACCGCATTGTTCGTGAGCGGTGGCGTGTAGGCAGGTGAGGAGGAGCCATAAAGCGCATGGATTCTTACGCCCACGGCGGCTGCCACATGCATCAGGCCCGAATCGTTGGTCACAACCTGACGGCAGTCGGCCAGCAAATCCACCGCATCCGCTAGCTGCGTTTTTCCACATAGGTTATGCGCGTGAGGTAAGCCCTGCACAATGGCTTGCCCCGCCGCCTGATCTTTGGCCCCGCCCAGTACGCGCACCTCAAAGCCATCTTTGATCAGCCTTGCTGCCAGTTGGTGGAAGTACTCAAGCGGCCACTGTTTGGCCGGGCCATACTCTGCGCCCGGCATCATGCCTATGGCGGGGCGTGATGACAGTGCGTGGGTAAGACGCAGGTTCACCAAATTATCCCGATCAATGGTGAGCCGTGGTTTGGGGATCGCAAACTGACCGGTTTGCGCCTCCTCCAAAGGCAGCCCTAGTGACACAAAGCGTTTAACGGTTTGGTCCAGCACCTGCTTGTCTAGCTTGCGGCGCTCTTTTAACAGCCCGTAGCGGTGCTCACCTAAAAAACCCACCCGCTCGGGAATGCGCGCCATAAAGGGCACCAGCGCTGCTTTCCAGGAGCGCGGCAGCACGATGGCGCGGTCAAAGCGGCCGCGTAATCTGGCCGCCAGCTCGCGGCGGCTTGCCAGCCCAAACTCACCGTGGCCCACCGCCAATGGCAACACCTCATCTACTTCTGGCATACGCTCAAGAATCGGCTGAGACCAAGCGGGGGCGACCACCCCAAGGGTGGCACCCGGGTAGCGCGCTTTTAAGGTCATAAACAGGCTCTGTGCCATGACCATATCGCCTACCCAGGAGGGGCCTACTACCAGCAGTCGCTTGGCAGAGTTAGCCATTTAGCCACTCCAAGTACGCCTTAACGCCCTGGGCGACAGTTTTGAATTCCACGTCACAACCTGCCGCACGCAGTTGGCTAATATCGGCACGCGTGTAGCTTTGGTAGCGCCCTTTCAACTCTTGGGGGAAAGGAATGTAGTCGATTTCGCCCTGGCCATAGAAGTCGATGACCGCTTCGCCAATCGCCTTGAACGGCTCCGCACGGCCAGTCCCCAAATTGAAGATGCCCGAGGCGCTGGGGTTGTCCAGGAACCAGAGATTTACATCGACCACGTCACCCACATAGACAAAATCGCGGCTCTGCATACCGGCCTCATAGCCGCCGTAAGCACCGAACAGCTTCAGCGTTTCGCCGTTACGGATCTGCAGGTGGTTGTGGTACGCCACGCTGGCCATCTTGCCTTTATGCTGCTCTCGCGGCCCGTAAACGTTGAAGTAGCGGAAGCCCACCACCTGCGTGGTCAGCTCGTTCCAGCGCGAACGCACGTGCTGATCGAACAGTAGCTTGGAGTAGCCGTAGACGTTAAGCGGCTTTTCATACTCTGGCGCTTCCTTGAACACCTCGCTGCCGCCGTAGGTCGCCGCTGACGACGCGTACAGAAAAGGAATGCCCAGTTTTTCACAGTAGTTGAGCAACACTTTGGAGTACTCGAAGTTATTCTCCATCATATAGTGCCCATCCCACTCGGTTGTATCCGAGCAAGCCCCTTCATGGAAAATCGCATCGATGGTGGGCAAGTCCACCGTTTCACCACGTAGCGCGGCTTTCACGCGGGCGATGAAATCGTCTTTATCCAAGTAGTCAGCCAGCGTGCAGTCCGCCAAATTGACGAATTTGGTGCCATCGCGCAGGTCGTCGACCACCATCACATCGTCACGGCCGCGAGCATTTAGCGCTTTGACAATATTGGCGCCGATAAACCCGGCACCGCCTGTTACCACGATCATCTCGTTCTCCTTACCAAAAGCGGCTCTTTGGCTAACGTGCCTATAACCCATCTGCCTGTGATTGTATACTTGACGGCTTATGAATTCATGGCCAACGGTGCTTTCCGCGATGAGTGTTTCGACAAACCAATCGACACCCGATGTGTCGACCTTTCAAGGCTTGATCCTTGCTCTGCAACAGTACTGGGCAGAACAGGGCTGCGTCATCCTCCAGCCCCTCGATATGGAAGTCGGCGCGGGCACCTTCCACCCCGCCACCTTCCTGCGGGCGATTGGCCCAGAAACTTGGAACGCTGCCTACGTTCAGCCTTCCCGCCGTCCAACCGACGGCCGCTACGGCGAAAACCCCAACCGCCTGCAGCACTACTACCAGTTTCAGGTGGTGATGAAGCCCTCCCCCAGCAACCTACAGGATCTTTACCTAGGCTCGTTGAAGCGTTTGGGGCTCGACCCGCTGATCCACGACGTGCGCTTCGTGGAAGACAACTGGGAATCCCCCACGTTAGGTGCCTGGGGCCTTGGTTGGGAAGTATGGCTCAACGGCATGGAAGTGACTCAGTTCACCTACTTCCAGCAGGCGGGCGGCATCGAGTGCTACCCCGTCACCGGCGAGCTGACCTATGGGCTTGAGCGTATCGCCATGTACCTGCAGAACGTCGATAGCGTTTACGACCTGGTATGGGCCATCGCGCCGGACGGCAGCAAAGTGAGTTATGGCGATGTCTACCTGCAAAACGAGCGCGAGCAGTCTGCGTATAACTTTGAGCACGCAGATGTGGATCAGCTCTTCGCGGCGTTTGATCACCAGGAAAAAGAGTGCAGCAAACTCTTGGCCGCAAGCCTGCCGCTGCCCGCTTACGAGCAGGTGCTGAAAGCGTCCCATACGTTTAACCTGCTGGACGCACGCCACGCGATCTCCGTCACGGAACGTCAGCGCTTCATCCTGCGCGTACGCACCATGGCGCGTGACGTCGCTACCGCCTACTTCGAGTCTCGTAAAGCAGCAGGCTTCCCCATGGCACCGGAAGCATTACGCCGTGAACTGTTACAAGAAGAGCTCGCCGAGCAGGGAGACGCATAATGGCCGTTGATACGCTTTTATTAGAACTGGGCGCAGAAGAACTTCCGCCAACCGCGCTGGACGCGCTCTCAGACGCGTTTGCTGCCGGCATTGAAAAAGGCCTACAGGAAGCCGAAATTCCCTTCCAAGCGGTGACCGCCTACGCCACGCCGCGCCGCTTAGCCGTACAAGTCACCGGGCTTGCCGACAAGCAGCCAGACCGTGAAGTAGAGCGCCGAGGCCCTGCCCTGGCCGCCGCGTTTAAAGACGGTGCCCCCACCAAAGCGGCAGAAGGTTTTGCCCGCTCCTGCGGTGTCAGCGTGGATGATCTGATCCACCTGGAAACCGATAAGGGCACCTGGCTTGGCTACCGCGAACAGCAGCAGGGCGACAGCGTTCAAGCGCTACTGCCTGAGATGGTGCGTAAAACACTACAGTCGCTGCCGGTGCCCAAGAACATGCGCTGGGGTGCGTCCCGCGTTGAGTTCTCGCGCCCGGTTCACTGGCTGGTGGCGCTGTATGGCAACGAGGTGATTGCCGCCGAAGCCCTTGGCCTTCAAGCCAGCCGTACCACCTACGGCCATCGCTTCCACGCGCCGGATGCAATTCAACTTGAGCATGCCGACGACTACCTTGCGGCACTGGAAAATGCCTACGTATTGGCAGACCGCCAGCGTCGCCGGGAGCGTATTCGTGAGCAGGTGCTCGCCGAGGCCGAAGTCCAGGAAGCCAACGCCGTCATCGACGAGGACCTGCTGGTAGAGGTCAGCGGTTTGGTGGAGTGGCCCGTCGCACTGACCGGCAGCTTCGACGAGCGCTTTTTGGAAGTGCCCGCGGAGTGTCTGATCTCCTCCATGAAGGCCAACCAGAAGTACTTCCACCTGCTGGATGATCAGGGCAAGCTGAAGCCGTTGTTCATCACTATCTCGAACATCGAGAGCCAAGACCCTGATCAGGTCATCTCCGGCAATGAAAAGGTCATTCGCCCACGCTTGGCGGATGCGGCGTTCTTCTACGATACCGACCGCAAGCACACGCTGGCCTCGCGCATTCCGCAATTAGAAAGCGTGGTCTTCCAGCAGCAGCTGGGCACGCTGGCGGATAAAGCCCGCCGCAGCACGGCCATCGCCACTTTCATCGCTGAGCGCATCCAGGGTGACGTGGCTCATGCACAACGCGCCGTGGCCCTGGCCAAATGTGATCTCGTTACCGAAATGGTACTCGAATTCCCCGAGCTGCAGGGCATTATGGGCCGCTACTACGCCGAGCAGGATGGCGAACCGGCGGAAGTCGCCCAGGCGTTAGAAGAGCAATACCTGCCCCGCTTTGCCAGCGACGCGATTCCGCAAAGTTTGACCGGCCAAGCGCTGGCACTAGCCGATCGTTTAGATACCCTGGTGGGCATCTTCGGTATAGGCCAACGCCCCACGGGCGCAAAAGACCCCTTCGCCCTGCGCCGCGCCTCCATTGGCGTGCTGAACATTCTGGTGAAAGGCGAGCTGAATCTCGACTTGCGTGAACTGCTGCAAGTGGCGGCTGATCAGCACCAGAATCTGCCAAAAGCCGACGGCCTAGTAGAAGACGTACTGACGTATATGCTCGACCGCTTCCGCGCCTGGGGCCAGGAGGAGGGTATCTCTGCTGAGATGTACCTCGCCGTTCGTGCGCGCCCGGTGACCAAACCGCTGGATTTTGCGCGTCGCTTACGTGCCGTCAAAGCCTTTGCTCAACGTGAAGAAGCCGCAGCCCTGGCCGCTGCCAACAAGCGTGTTTCCAACATCCTGAGCAAGCAGGAGCATGATGGCAGCACTCAGGTAGAAGCTTCGCTTCTTCAAGAAGCGGCGGAAAAAGCGCTGTTTGAAGCGGTCACGGCTAGCCAGCAGCAGGTAGCCCCGTTGTTTGCCAAAGGCGATTACCAGCAGGCATTAGACGCACTGGCCACGCTGCGTGAGCCGGTCGATGCCTTCTTTGATCAAGTGATGGTCATGGCGGATGACGATGCCATTCGCCGTAACCGCCTTGCCCTGCTTGCCAGCCTGCAGGCGCTGTTCCTGGAAGTGGCCGACATCTCTCAGCTACCCCAGTGATACGATGAGTGTTTAGAGCGTCGACTGCTCTGAAGGCGTAACCGATAGCCCGGCTTTTGATAAGTCGGGCTTTTTATTGAGCACATGAATGTTTCACGTGAAACACTCGCTCATTCGCACTTCAGGGCTTACGCTAATGTTGACGTTTTTGCCCACCGCATTAAGAGGAGCCCCATGATTACTGCTCAGCAGCTTGTGATACTGGATCGCGATGGCGTGATTAATCACGACTCGGATGCTTATATCAAATCCCTTGCCGAATGGATCCCCTACCCTTCTGCCATTAGCGCGATTGCCCGCCTTACCCAGGCAGGCTTTACCGTGGCGGTGGCTACTAATCAATCCGGCATCGCCCGTGGCTTCTACGATGAAGCTACGCTGAACACTATGAATGAGCGCTTACATGGGCTGGTGGAAGCGGAAGGCGGCCAAATTGCCCATATCGCTTACTGCCCTCATGGCCCCGATGATCAGTGCGGCTGCCGTAAACCGCTTCCTGGGTTATTTACCGAGATACAGGACAAACTAACGCTTTCCAGTCTGAAAGGCAGTTGGATGGTGGGCGATAGCCTACGCGATCTGCAAGCGGGTGAATCGGTGGGATGCCGTAGCGTTCTCGTGAGAACGGGTAAAGGGGAAAAGACCCTCGCAAAAGGGGACGGGCTAGAGCATGCCTTGGTCTACGCTGATTTAGCTGCCTTTGTTGACGATTTAATCGCAGGTGTCTTGGACTAACCTTTCCACAATTTTCATACTAGCATTGAACACCACCATCCATAAAAAAACCGCAGGCGCTTCGCCTACGGTTTTTTGCTTTTCAATGTTTCACGTGAAACACATTGAAGAGGCTTTTTAGATATCGAGGTTAGCAACGAGTGCGTTGGTCTCGATAAAGTCGCGACGCGGCTCAACTTCATCACCCATCAAGGTGTTGAACATCATATCCGCCGCTACCGCATCTTCAATAGTAACCCGCAGCATACGACGGCTATCCGGATCCATGGTGGTTTCCCACAGCTGGTCTGGATTCATCTCACCTAGCCCTTTATAGCGCTGCACAGAGAGGCCACGCTGGCCTTCCTGCATTAGCCAAGTCAGCACTTCAGAGAAGTGTGCAACGGGCTTCTGGCGCTCACCACGGGCGATGTAGGCACCTTCATCCAACAAGCCGTTGAGGGTTTCCCCTAAGCCTGCCATGGCGCGGTAATCAGCACTTTCAAAGAAGTCCAGGCCCCACACGTATTCTGTGGTGACGCCGTGGGCAATCAGCGATACCGCCGGTAAATGCAGGCCACGCTCTGTGTCTTCTTGCAAGTAGAACTGATAGCGCGGGCCGCCTTCATAGGCCACCATGTCATCCATGGCTTTCTGCAGCTCGGCAATCCAGTTTTCCATGGTGACGCGGTCTTTCAAGCTAGGCTCACCCTGTAGCGCGGTAGCATGTACTACCTGCTTCAATACTTCGATGGGGTAAACCCGCGCCAAACGGTCAATTCGCTTCATCACGTTGCGATACTGATTTACCAGCGCTTCTAGCTGTGAGCCAGCAATGCCCGGCGCATCCGCATTAACGTGCAGCCCTGCCCCATCCAGCGCGGTGGTGGTCAGGTAATCAATCATGGCCTGCTCATCTTTCAGATAGAGCTCTTGCTTACCACGTTTGATTTTATAAAGCGGCGGCTGGGCAATAAAGATATGCCCACGCTCAATCAGCTCGGGCATTTGACGGAAGAAGAACGTCAGTAGCAGCGTACGAATATGCGAACCGTCTACGTCGGCGTCAGTCATGATAATGACCGAGTGGTAGCGCAGCTTATCGGGATTAAACTCTTCCCGACCAATGCCGCAGCCCAGCGCCGTGATTAGCGTGCCCACTTCAGCGGAGGAAAGCATTTTATCGAAGCGCGCTTTTTCGACGTTCAGGATTTTACCTTTCAACGGCAGAATGGCCTGGGTACGACGATCACGCCCCTGCTTGGCACTCCCCCCCGCCGAGTCACCCTCCACCAGGTAAAGCTCTGACTGGCTTGGGTCTTTCTCCTGGCAATCGGCTAGTTTGCCCGGCAAACCCGCGATATCCAGAGCGCCTTTGCGGCGAGTCATGTCTCTAGCTTTTCGCGCCGCCTCACGGGCACGGGCCGCGTCCAGCATCTTGTTGACGATGGCTTTGGCTTCGTTGGGTTTTTCGATCAGGTAGTCGGCAAACAAGCGACCCATCTCCTGCTCCACCGCCGTCTTCACCTCAGACGAGACGAGCTTGTCCTTGGTTTGCGATGAAAACTTCGGATCGGGCACTTTGACGGAGATGATCGCCGTCAGGCCTTCACGGGCGTCGTCGCCCGACGTGTTCACTTTGGTTTTTTTCAGCAGACCTTCCGCTTCGATATAGTGGTTTAGCGTACGCGTTAGCGCAGCGCGGAACCCTGCCAAGTGGGTACCGCCATCCCGCTGAGGAATGTTGTTGGTGTAACAGAAGATATTCTCTGTGAAGGCATCGCTCCACTGCATTGCCACTTCGACTTCCACACCATCATCACGCCCAGCGTTGAAGTGAAATACCGGGTTCAGAACGGTTTTGTTTTTGTTCAAGTGGTCAACGAAGGCTTTCAAACCACCTTCGTAATGGAACAGCTCCTCTTTGCCGCTACGCTCATCCATCAGGCGAATGGCTACACCCGAGTTGAGGAAGGAGAGCTCACGCAGGCGTTTCGCCAGAATATCGTAGTGGAATTCGATGTTGGCAAACGTCGCCGGAGACGGGCGAAAATGCACGCGGGTACCGCTTTTTTCCGTTTTTCCTACGACGCTTAGCGGCGCTTGCGGCACGCCGTGATGATAAATTTGCTCAAACACCTCCCCTTGGCGCCAAATCGTCAGGCGCAGCTCTTCTGAGAGCGCGTTCACCACCGACACACCCACGCCGTGCAAGCCGCCCGATACTTTATAAGAGTTATCGTCGAACTTACCGCCCGCGTGGAGCACCGTCATGATGACTTCCGCCGCAGAGACGCCCTCGCCCTCGTGTAGCTCGGTCGGAATACCCCGGCCATTATCGCTCACGGTTACCGATTCATCCGCGTGGATGACCACTCGAATTTCGCTACAGTGGCCTGCTAAGGCTTCATCGATGGAGTTATCCACCAGCTCGAAAACCATGTGGTGCAGCCCGGTGCCATCGTCGGTATCACCGATGTACATGCCTGGACGCTTGCGTACTGCGTCCAGTCCTTTGAGCACCTTGATGCTTGATGAATCGTAAGCCTGCTCGCTCATTGACCACTCCGTCGTGAAGTCTGTCTCGTTCCGTGTCGTCTACCCATCTGGCTGGCACTGGCTAAACCCTTGCTCGGAGTGTTTCACGTGAAACATCTCAACAGCAGTAGTGGGCTGCCAGACATCGCTTAGCGCGGTGGGCTCGACGCTGGTAATAAATGCTTGGCACTGCATCTCTTCAAGCAAAGCGCAGAACTGGCGGCGGTGATGCTCGTCCAGCTCTGCCGGTAAATCATCTATCAAATAAATGCAGTGCCGCTGTGCGGTACTTTCCAGAAGCCTTCCTTGAGCGAGCTTTAATGCACTCACTACCAGCTTCTGCTGGCCTCTGGAAAGCACCTCAATTGCGGGCTGCTTGTTCAACCGAATACGCAAATCGGCGCGCTGTGGGCCCTGCTGCGTAAACCCCATCTGCTGGTCGGTTTCTCGGCTATCGTGCAGCACATCTGCCAGCGAGCGTTGTTTATCCCAGCCTCTGGCATAGCGGAGTGTTAACCCGGGCAGCGGCAGCAATTTTTTCAGTGTTTCATCAAATACGGGCAAGAACTCACTAAACCATGCTTGGCGTAGCCTATCCATCTGCTCTCCCCAATGGGCGAGCTCCTGCTCCCACACCGCTATTTCACTGGCCGCTATTCTACCACGCCTAAGAAGTGCATTCCGATGTTTCACCGCCCGGCGAGTCCGCTGCCACGCGTCTAGGAAGTGATGTTTCACGTGAAACACTCCCCAGTCTAAGAACTCACGGCGACCAGCGGGTGACCCTTCCAGCAAACGAAAAGCATCAGGATTAATAAGCTGGAGCGGCATAGCTTCTACCAGCTCAGCCAATCGGACACCCTTTTCGCCACGCAAACGCAGCTCCAGCTCACGCTGAGCCCGCATTCGCCTTACCCCCAGCGTCACCTCAGGATCTCCTGCCAAGCGGCCGTACAGCGTCATATACGGCGCCTCTGACTGAATGGCATTCTTCAGCTGACGAGTACGAAAAGAGCGTCCCATGCCTAGAATATGAATACCTTCCAGAAGACTGGTCTTACCGCTACCGTTCACGCCATAGATAACATTGATACGTGGTGACGGATGAATCGTAACCGGAGCCAAGTTACGCAGTCCGTGAAAAGTGAGTTGTGTCACGCTCATCCGCTAATGCCACCTAGTAAGACCATGAAACGCGCTATCCGTTGCCAAATGCGAAAACGGCGCTTCTGACAATGTAGAAGCGCCGTTTTCATTCAGTCCCAATGCGGTTATAAGCGCATCGGCATAACAACATACAGCGCATCACCACCGCCAGGCTCTTCCAGCAGGGCACTGCTGTTCGGGTCGGCTAGGGTAATTTGTACGCGCTCTTCATCAAGCACAGAGAGCACATCCACCAGATAGCCAACGTTAAAGCCCACTTCCATGGCGCTACCGCTGTACTCCACGGCAATGTTCTCTTCCGCTTCTTCCTGCTCAGGGTTGTTGGCCATTACTTTGAGGTTATTTTCCTCAAGATACAGCCGAACACCACGGTACTTTTCGTTGGAGAGAATGGCGGTACGTGACAGCACTTGACGAAGCTCGGCACGCTCGGCAATCAGCACCTTATCGCCATTGCGCGGCACTACGCGCTCATAATCGGGGAATTTGCCGTCAATAAGCTTAGAGGTAAACGTGAAGTCACCTGTATGCGCACGAACATGCGTTGATCCCAAGGTAAGGCTGACAGGTTCATCGCTGTCATCCAACAGGCGAGAGAGCTCTAGGATACCTTTACGGGGCACAATCAGCTTTTGAGACTGGCTTACTGCCACGTCAATGGGACGCGAGCACATCGCCAAACGGTGTCCATCGGTCGCGACCGTACGCAGCAAATTGCTCTGAATTTCCAGCAGCATACCGTTTAGGTAATAACGCACATCCTGCTGCGCCATGGCAAAGGAGGTGGACTCAATCAAATGCTTAAGCGTGCCACGGGGAACGCTGAGTTCCTGACTGCCATCGGCATCTTCAATATTAGGAAATTCTGCTACAGGAAGTGTAGAAAGTGTAAAGCGCGAACGACCACTACGTAATATCGCGCGCCCCTCTTCGACCGCTAACTGAATGTCGGACTGATCGGGCAGCGATTTACAAATATCCATCAGCTTTCTAGCCGGCACCGTAGCAGCGCCCGCTTGGTCAACTTGGCTGGCGACCGTGCGGCCTACTAGCTCAACTTCTAGATCCGTACCGGTCAGAGCGACCTGATCGCCTTCAACTTGAATCAGTACGTTAGAGAGCACAGGCAGCGTTTGGCGCCGTTCTACTACGCCCGCCACCAGAGTCAGCGGGCGAAGCAGCGCCTCTCGGGAAATGGTAAATTTCATCGAAACTCCGGTTTTCTATCCTGAAAGGCCTGCCCATGGCAGGCGTAAACAAAAAAGGTTAACTGGTTAGCAGACGAAGAAGGTTTTTGTAATCCTCACGGATATCCGCATTCTCTTCCTGCAGTGCTTTTACTTTTCGGCAGGCGTGCAGCACGGTGGTGTGGTCGCGGCCCCCAAATGCATCGCCAATCTCAGGCAGGCTATGGTTGGTTAGTTCTTTCGCCAGCGCCATAGCGACCTGTCGCGGGCGCGCTACCGAACGGGAGCGCCGCTTAGAGAGCAGATCCGCCACCTTGATTTTGTAATATTCAGCCACCGTGCGCTGAATATTATCCACCCCCACCTGCTTATCCTGCAGCGCCAGAAGGTCTTTGAGCGACTCGCGGATAAAGTCTTGAGTAATGGTTTTACCCATAAAGTGGGAGTCGGCAATGACCTTTTTCAACGCGCCTTCAAGCTCACGCACGTTAGAGCGAATCTTCTGAGCGATAAAGAAAGCAGCATCGTGGGGTAGATCCACTTTGGCTTGATCGGCTTTCTTCATCAGAATCGCCACTCGTGTCTCAAGCTCCGGTGGCTCAATGGCGACGGTCAGCCCCCACCCAAAGCGCGACTTCAGCCGCTCTTCAACGCCACTGATCTCTTTGGGATAGCGGTCAGAGGTCAAAATCATCTGCTGACCGCCTTCCAACAGCGCATTAAACGTATGAAAGAACTCTTCTTGAGAGCGCTCTTTACCGGCAAAAAACTGAATATCGTCAATCAGAAGCGCATCAACGCTGCGGTAGAAGCGCTTAAAGTCGTTAATCGCATTAAGCTGCAGCGCTTTTACCATGTCGGCCACAAAGCGTTCGGAATGCAGGTAGACCACGCGGGCATTTTCACGTCGGCCCGCCAGCGCATTACCCACCGCATGCATTAGGTGCGTTTTACCTAAGCCAACACCACCGTATAAAAACAGCGGGTTATAAGCGCCACCAGGATTTTCGGAGACCTGACGAGAAGCCGCACGCGCCAGCTGGTTAGACTTACCTTCCACAAAGGTGTCGAAGGTAAAATTAGGGTTTAGGCCACTGCTGTGCTTCAAGCTGCCTTCTACCTGCACCTGGCGCTCGTTACCACGACGGCTAGGGCTACTCTCTTCACGTAGCTGGTCGATTTCACGCTCATCGCCAATATCGCCCCGGGGGGGCGTATGGACAGCAGGTGAAGCCGGTTGAGCGGGAGCTGCCGAGACCGGATTGCCAAGCTCTCTAGGCTGTGGCGCAGGGGCTGCCGCTCGTCGGCTGCCCACGGTCAGGCTCACTTTGGGAGGCTTAGAAGGGGCAAGCTCGCGCATTAGCTCACTAATACGCTTGGCGTACTTATCACTCACCCAGTCGCGCACAAAACGATTCGGCGCCAACAAGCGTAGCTCATTGGACTCTCCTTCTTCTGCCTGCAGCGGACGTATCCAGGTATTGAACTGCTGTGAATTCAGTTCGTCCTGCAGGTAGTCCAGGCACTGTTGCCAAAGCGCGAGTGACACTCATCTCACCATCGGTTGAAAACGGCCGACCATTGTAGCGCCCAACGACACGGTTATCCACACGCATTAGCAGCTCTTTTTCGCCTGTGGACAACTTTCCGTAAGGGCTTAGGAAAACCCGGTGACGCCATGGGTACAACCCTCCTTTCGAGCAAGTTGTCACCGCCTGACCACACCAAATTCACAGTTTATTCGCGCGTTATTCGATGTTTATGCACAGATTTTTTATTGCTTCAAGCTGTTGATAATAATCTCTTAAAATGACTTACCCACAAATAGTATCCCCACTATTAATAACAGTAGGTTTTAAATAACTTCATTAGTAATAGTAGTGTGCCCCAAGTTGAATCGACTCCACAGCGGAGACGCGGCGCTATTGCCTTTTTCACGCTTTTTATGCAAGGAAAAATTGCACCCGGCGCGGGAAGTCTCTACAATTTCCGGTCTTGAATTGAAACTCCCCGGCTAGTTCCTCACTGGACCGGGTCTTTTGGAATTCACTTTCCGTCCTAAACCACGTGGGAATAACGAGTTATGAAACGCACTTTTCAACCTAGCGTTCTCAAGCGCAAGCGCGCGCATGGCTTCCGTGCTCGTATGGCAACCAAAAACGGCCGTGCCGTGATCGCACGCCGCCGCGCCAAAGGCCGCAAGCGTCTGAGCGCCTGATCTCGGATTGCGTGTGTCGCCTCAAGGCTTTCCCCGGTGCTTACGTTTGCTAAACGCTGGGGATTTTAGTCACGTGTTTGAACAGGCAGACCTGAAAGTTCATGGCAAAGGTATGATGGCGCTCGCGCGCATGAGTACCCGGGGACATCCCCGCATTGGACTGGTGGTCAGCAAAAAAAATGTGAAGCTCGCTGTTGATCGTAACCGCTTCAAGCGACTCGTTCGGGAATCCGTTCGTCTGCGTCAAGATCACTTACCCTCTGTGGATATTGTGATATTGGCAAAGCGCGGCGCTCAGGATATCGATAACGAAACGCTCACTCGCCAGCTACACGGCATGTGGAAACGGCTTCAGCGCGACGCACAGGCGGTGTCTGCACCTCCCCCGCCTAATGGCGTAACACGTGACGCTTGACGACGCACCTCGCCGCTCGACCTTGGCCTGCCGCTTGGCAGGCTTTCGTGTGTCATGGGTCGAGTAAATGACACTGCGCCATTAGCATGTTCACCACCCATCGGGCAGAACCCTCATGGACGTAAAACGACTTTTATTACTGATTCCACTGGCCGTACTAGCCTACCTTCTGGTTATACAGTGGAATCAGGATTACGGGCAGACTACCTACGATTCGACGCCAGAGATCACCCAAAGCAGCAATGGGGCTCCTGCGAACGAAAGCGGTAGCGACGATCTCTCCGTCCCCAGTACTTCTGCGCCTAACAACGCTATTAGCGAAGGCGTTGGCGATGAGCAAAGCGACACCGCCAGCCGCGACTTTATTGCCGTCACCACCGACGTACTTGACGTACGCATCGACCCCTTCGGTGGCGATATCGTCTACGCAGCCTTGCCGCAGCACAAACTAACGCTGGATTCCGACCGTAATTACGTGCTGTTGTCAGATAACGCCACGCGCAGCTATGTTGCTCGCTCTGGCCTTCAACTAGATGGTCAGGCAAGCCGCATTGCTTTTACTCCCGAGCGTAACGAGTACCGCTTGGGCGATGACGAAGAGCAGATCAGCGTCGATTTGACAGCTAACGTGAATGGTGTCGACGTCATCAAACGTCTGACATTCGAGCGCGGTAGCTATGCGGTCAATGTGAGTTACTACCTGGCCAACAATACCGAAGCACCGGTTTCCGCTCGATTCATTGGCCAGCTAGCCCGTGACAATAGCCCTGATCCCTCTAGCGGGGTGGCCATGGGGATGAATTCTTACCTAGGGGCTGCTTATTCCACGCCTGAAGCGCGCTACGAGAAGATCGATTTCGATACGATCCAAAAACGTAACTTCGAGAATCGCGAGGCCCAAGGCGGATGGATAGCGATCATCCAGCACTACTTTGTATCCGCCTGGGCACCGCCTCAAAACCAGCAGAATCTCTACTACGTAACGACCGATTCTCGAGATCGTAACGTAGTGGCCTTCGCTGGCCCCACCAGCAGCGTGGCTCCCGAGGGTGAAGCCACGCTGAGCGCAACGCTTTACATGGGCCCGAAGGTGCAAGACTACCTCGAGCAAGTCGCACCGAACCTCAAGCTCACCGTGGATTACGGTTGGTTGTGGTTCATTGCCAACCCGCTGTTCTGGCTGCTGGATAAGATCCACGACATCGTGGGCAACTGGGGCTGGTCCATCGTACTACTCACCGTATTGGTGAAGTTGGTGCTGTTCCCGCTCTCTGCGAAGGCCTACAAGTCGATGGCGCGTATGCGCAAACTGGGCCCAGAGATGCAGCGTCTTAAAGAGATGTATGGCGATGACCGCCAGAAAATGTCTCAAGAGATGATGAAGTTCTACCAGAAAGAGAAGATCAATCCGCTGGGTGGCTGTTTGCCGATTCTGGTACAGATGCCGGTATTCATTGCCCTTTACTGGATGCTGCTGGAATCCGTTGAGCTGCGCCACGCGCCGTTCATATTCTGGATCCAGGATCTCTCGGTGAAAGACCCCTACTTCATCTTGCCGATTCTGATGGGTATCTCGATGTTTGTTCAGCAGATGCTGAACCCGACACCGCCAGACCCCATGCAGGCGAAGATCATGAAGATGCTGCCGATTATCTTCACCTTCTTCTTCCTGTGGTTCCCGGCAGGCTTGGTCATCTACTGGGTGGTCAACAACATCATCTCGGTGGCGCAGCAGTACTTCATTACGCGCAGCATCGAGAAGGATCCAAGCGTCGGCAAAGGGATGCGAACCAAGTAATCGCCCCCTCTGCTACTCCCAGACCCCCGCCTTTGCGGGGGTCTGGCGTTTTAGGGCGAAGGTGCTCATCATGAGTGCCATCGCGAAACACTCTCTCCCTCTTTCGTCTTTAGGAAGCGTCATGGCCGACCGACTCTATACCCAAGACACCATTACCGCCTTGGCAACCCCCCCTGGCCGTGGCGGCGTGGGCATCATTCGCGTGTCAGGCCCCGCCTGCCGCTCGATAGCCGCTGAGATACTGGGTGACTGCCCTGCTCCTCGTCACGCCCACTATGGCCCGTTTCATGGCGCTGAGGGCACTATTGACGAGGGCATCGCGCTGCTGTTCAACGGCCCTCACTCCTTCACCGGTGAAGACGTGCTGGAGCTGCAGGGCCACGGCGGCCCCATCATTATGGATATGCTGCTTGAGCGCTGCCTGCAGCTAGGCGCTCGCCTGGCACGGCCAGGGGAGTTCTCCGAACGGGCGTTTCTAAACGACAAGCTGGATTTAGCCCAAGCGGAAGCGATTGCCGACCTGATTGATGCTACCTCCCGCTCCGCCGCTGAAAACGCCGTGCGCTCGTTACAGGGCGAGTTCTCACAGCGGGTCTCCGCCCTGGTCGAACGGCTGATCGAACTGCGCGTTTACGTGGAAGCCGCCATCGATTTCCCAGAGGAGGAGATCGACTTTCTCGCCGATGGCCATGTCGCCACGCACTTAGAGAGTGTTCAGCAGGCGCTGGTTGCTGTTCGTAAGGCCGCAGGGCAAGGCGCGCTGCTACGCGAGGGCATGAGCGTGGTGATTGCAGGACGCCCCAATGCAGGTAAATCGAGCCTACTGAACGCGCTGACCGAGCAGGATACGGCTATTGTGACGGACATCGCGGGCACCACTCGTGACGTACTCCGGGAGTACATTCACCTAGACGGCATGCCGCTGCATATTATTGATACCGCCGGGCTGCGTGATACGCCCGATGCAGTAGAGAAAATCGGTGTTGCCCGGGCATGGGAAGAGATCGAAAAGGCCGACCGCGTACTGCTTATGGTGGATGCTTCCACCACAGCGGCTACCGACCCAATGAGCATCTGGCCTGAGTTCGTGGAGCGCCTCCCCGATCAAAGGAGGCTTACCCTGGTGCGTAATAAAATCGATGCCAGTGCTGAAGCGCCGGGCATTGAATTATCCACAGCCACTCCGATTATTCGGCTATCTGCGAAAACCGGAGAGGGTGTGGATAGTTTGAAAACGCATCTGAAAGAGGTGATGGGCTTCTCTGCAACCACAGAGGGCCGCTTCTCCGCCCGCCGCCGCCACCTGGATGCCCTTGACCGCGCCATGGCTGCACTCGATACCGGGCGAGCACAGCTAGATGGCTACGGTGCAGGCGAGCTGCTTGCCGAAGACCTAAGGGATGCGCAGCAAGCGCTGGGGGAGATCACCGGCGAATTTAGCGCCGATGATCTGCTCGGCGAAATTTTTGGCAGCTTCTGTATCGGTAAATAGTCCCACCACTCGCCGCCACTACTCACCTACAAGCCATTTAGCGCGGTAGTGGCTGTCACTCCCCAGCAGCGGTGTCACCTGCGACATCGCTGCAGCAAGCTGCTCATCCAGCCCCCAGGGCGGATTGATGACTACCATGCCGCTACCGTACATCCCGTGCGCACTCTCCCCCGCGGCCCGTAACAGCAGCTCGCTGTGCCAAATCTTGCGAATGCCACTCGCTTCAAGGCCGCTGAGCAACGTTTCGTGATGCCTAGCAGGCAGCAGCGGGTACCAAATCATCACCACGGCGTGGCGCGCTTTTTCCAGGGTATAAGCAACGGTTTCAACGACCTCTTGATACTCCGCTTTGCGCTCGTAGCTAGGGTCTACTAACACGCACATTCGTGGCGACGACACCGGCACCAACTGTTTCAGCCCCTGCAACCCATCGCCATATACGCGACGTGCCTGCTTTGGCAGCGTCTGGCCACTCAAATGTTCATGCTCACCCGGGTGTAGTTCAAATAGACGCAGTTGGTCATGGTCACGTAGCGCCTTAGCAAGCCACCAGGGTGACCCCGGGTAGTGAGATAGCACATCAGCGTTGGGTTGTGCTGAATTCAAAGCGGTAAGCCAACGGCTAAGCAACGGGTCGCTCAGCTGCTGTCGGGCCTGCCAGAGCGGAGCGATGCCTTCCCGATACTCTTGAAGCCGCTGGGTCTCTTTGGTGGCTAGCGGATAGAGGCCTCTCCCCGCATGACTATCAACATATGTAATTGCTGATTTTTTACGTAATAAATAATCAGCCACCGCAAAAAGCGTTAAATGCTTCTGGACATCGGCAAAGTTTCCGGCGTGGTAGGCGTGTTGATACGACAGCATGGCAGCTCGCTAGCAATTGAACAAAAAAAAAGCCCGCTATGTGAGGCATAGCGGGCGTTGGACGGCAATGCCGAGATTAACGCATATTACTGGCCGTTGCCGGTAGGCGTCAGGGTGATTTCTACACGACGGTTCTGCGCGCGGCCCTGCTCGGTAGCATTGCTAGCCACCGGCTGATTAGCACCGTAGCCCATAGTGTTTAAGCGCATAGAGGAAACACCGTTCTGGCTCAGGTAGTTACCGACCGACTGAGCACGACGCTCAGAGAGACGCTGGTTGTAGCTGGCATCCCCGGTGCTATCCGTGTGGCCGGCAATGTTTACACGGGTATCGGTGTACTGAGTGAGAACATTCGCCACTTCGTTCAGGGCGCTGCGCGCATCAGCTGTGAGTTCAGCGGAATCAAACCCGAACGTGACGCTGCTAGGCATGTTAAGCACAATATCATCGCCACGGCGGTCAATTTCAATACGTGAGCCTTGCAGATTGTCACGCAACTGCTGCTCTTGACGGTCCATATAAGCACCCATACCCGCGCCGGCAGCCGCGCCTACTGCGGCGCCAATGAGCGCACGGTCACGGCGGCTGGTGCTGCCATCGCCAGAAAGCGCACCGGCAGCCGCGCCAATCGCAGCACCAATACCAGTGCCCATCGCGGTGCTAGAGCGCTGCGTTTGACCGCCGTAAGGGTCGGAAGTCGCACAGCCAGCCAATAAAATAGCCGCTGCTAACGGGGTCAGTAGTCGAGAAATACGCATCACTCACTCCTTGCTTATGATTGGGTTATTGCCTTATTGATCGCTGGTCACTTGTACTGATCACTTCACTTGTACTGATCACTCTTCGCTGATTAAGGCCAGCAACTCATTTAAGAATAATAGACCTTGAGGCGATGCACGCAGCTTTTCAGGCATTTCCATTAAAAGTCCTTTTTCTTGAGCACTGTGTAAACGCGCAAGTAACAGTGCCTCTGGTTGGCCAGTGTGAGCCGCCCAATCCGCCAATGGTACCCCTTCGGTTAAACGCAGCGCGTTCATGGCAAACTCAAGGGGCAGCTCCAGGGGTTCGATGAGCTGCTGACCTGCCACAAAACCACGTGGGTCGTTAGCGCGAAGCAGGTAGGCATCGGGTTGGCGTGTTTTCCAACGCCGCTCAATCTGCCACGCCCCTTGGGAGTCTATTTGGGTGAGTTTTCCATGAGCGCCTGCACCAATCCCCAGGTAGTCGCCAAATCGCCAGTAGTTCAGGTTATGGTGGCTCTGTAGCCCCGGGCGGGCATAAGCGGAAATTTCGTAGCGCTTTAAGCCAGCCTGTTCAAGACGCTGGTGACCTGCTTCCTGAATGTCCCACAACGCCTCCTCCTCCGGCAAAGGAGGAGGGTGAGAAAAAAACGCCGTATTGGGCTCCAGGGTGAGTTGGTACCACGAAAGATGCTCAGGATCGAGGGCAAGCGCCTGATCAATATCTTCCATGGCTTGCTCAGGTGTTTGTTGGGGCAAGCCGTGCATGAGATCGATATTGAGGTTATCGAATCCCGCCGCTCTGGCTTCACCGATGGCAGTCACCGCTTCGTTGCCGGTATGAATTCGCCCCAACGCACTCAGTTGAGTGGGGCGGAAACTCTGCACCCCCAAAGACAATCGATTGATACCGGCTTCCCGATAACCAATGAACCGCTGCTGCTCGGTCGTGCCTGGATTGGCTTCCAGGGTGATTTCAATCGTAGGCGAAAAGGAGAGGCGTTCACGAATGCCATCGAATAACTGTCGATAAAACGTTGGCGATAGCAAACTAGGCGTACCGCCCCCAATAAAAATGGTTTGAAGAGTACGGCCAGACGCCAGCGCCAAATCGCCGTCCAAATCACTCAGCAAGGCGGCCAAATAGGCCGCTTCGGGAAGTTCGCGGTTGTCGGGCTCATGGGAGTTGAAATCGCAGTAAGGACATTTGCGAACACACCACGGCGTATGAATATAAAGCGAGAGCGGCGGCAATCGATTAGCCATGCGCTACCTTTAGAATGTCCACCAACGTGTGTAACGCACGGCCTCGATGGCTCAAGCGGTTCTTCGTTTCACTGGGTAGTTCTGCCACGCTCATCCCCTGATCGGGTAGCCAGAACAGCGGATCGTAGCCAAAACCGCCCTCGCCACGCGGATGAGCCAATACTTCTCCTTCCCAACTTCGTTGAACGATCACCGGTACTGGGTCTTCTGCATGGCGTAAATAGACCAACACACACCAGTAACGCGCCGTGCGCTGGCCTTCCGCGCACTCACTCAGCGCTGCCAGCAGTTTCTCGTTGTTACGCTCGTCACTTTTCGGCTCACCGGCATAGCGAGCAGAGTAAATGCCAGGCGCTCCATGCAACGCATCGACCTCCAGACCTGAGTCGTCGGCGAGCGCCGGTAACCCGCTTACGCGACTCGCTTCACGCGCCTTTAACAGCGCATTTTCAACGAACGTTAGTCCTGTCTCTTCGACATCGTGCACATCAAACTCCGCCTGGGGGCGAACATCCAGCCCAAGGGGTGATAGCAACTGATTGAATTCTTTTAATTTTCCAGAATTTCCACTGGCTAAAACGAGCGTATTGGCTGCATTCATAGGGGTGACTCCTTCACATGATGGGGTCAGTTTACGCCTATAGAGAACACAGCTAAAGGCGACTCAATGTTACTCAGTGTATCTTTTCGCTCAGCGCAGTCATGACCACTATCCACTGTTAAATGCATCTAAAAACAATATCTTGAACTATATATTCCAAAAAAGTAATAACAAAGCGCAAATTACTTTTATGATTATTTTGATAACAAATCTTTACGAAATGCATCTTATAGGCAACACTCATTTGGTCACCTACTCACGCTTTACGCTCATGAGGCCTCCCCAATGTCCCAAGAAAAAACGCACGGCTTGGTGTACATCGTCACCGAAAAAAGCCCCCAGTCGCAGCTTTTTGCCGACTATTTACACGAACACACGGGCTGTACGGTCAGCATTCATTCACCGCGCAGGCCGCTGCCTGCCACCCTTCCCAACAAACTGCTGATCCTTATCGATAGCGATCACATCGGCGTAGAGGAGCTACCCGAGTGGCAGGAAAACCTTCCCGATAGCCTGGCCAAAACCTCACTGGCCGCTTTCAACATCCGCGATATGGACCACGCGCTGGAGGCTTTGTCCTGTGCCCAACTCAAGGGGGTCTTTTATCGTAACGAAAGCCTGGAAGTGATTTGTAAAGGTATCCACGCGCTGTTGGAGGGGGAGCTGTGGATGTCGCGGGATTTGATGGCCCGTTTGATTCTTTTTTACCGAAAGTACCAAAGCAACGCGTTTCGCCCTGCCTGCGGCTTGACCAACCGAGAAATGGAGATCATTTCGTTACTCAGTGCAGGCTCTTCCAATCAACAAATTGCCGACAAACTCTTTGTGAGTGAGCAC
>Ga0208030_1000518_pt1 | contig 26342 bp, 31 predicted proteins | sample MalvirDeepMed_M9_FD_184246 | JGI IMG/M metagenome (GOLD analysis project Ga0208030, IMG submission 184246) | Marine viral communities from the Global Malaspina Expedition - Malaspina viral metaG DeepMed_M9 (SPAdes) (version 2) | ecosystem: Environmental > Aquatic > Marine > Oceanic | place...
CCTGACGGATCTGCAACTACTGATCGATGGCATCGAGGTGCAGAAATACCGCCAATTCAAGCGTTTTCGAGGGGTATAGAAGACGGACTTCCGGTATAATATCGGCCATGAATTCAACGGCTTCCGATCCTTGTCCCAATGCATCGTCCTCCTCGGCTCTGGCCGATGAGAATGCACTGCTGCGTGAGCAGGTCCAGATCCTGCAGCGCCAGCTGGACTGGTTCAAGAAGCAGCTGTTCGGCCCCAAGTCCGAGAAGCAGGTGTTTGATCTGCCGGGCCAGAACAGCCTGTTCCAGCCCGATGAAGCACCGCTGCCAGAGCAGCCTGCTGGCGAAGAAAAACGCACCATCAAGGCCTATCAGCGCGGCACCGGCAAAAAGCAGCGGGACGACGACTGCTTGAATGACTCCGGTCTGCGCTTTACCGCCGATGTGCCGATGGAGGTCATTGAGCACCTGCCACCGGAACTGACCGGGCCGGAGGCTGACCAGTACGAAGTGATCGGTAGCAAGACCACCTACCGGCTGGCCCAGCGTGCCTCCAGTTATGTGGTGCTTAAGTGCGAACGCCCGGTGTTCCGGCGAAAGGGGGCCGAGAAGCCGGTGACGACTCTGGCTCCGTTCAACGTGCTGGACAACAGCCTGGCCGACGTCAGCCTGCTGGCCGGGCTGCTGGTGGACAAGTTCCAGTTCCACCTGCCGCTGTATCGTCAACACCAGCGCATCCAGCAGGCCGGTATCACCGTCAGTCGCAGCACCCTGACGAACCTGGTCAAGCGTGCCATCGACCTGTTGCGACCCATCGTGGATGCCCAGACCGACAATGTGCTGCGCAGTCGGGTGCTGGCCATGGATGAAACGCCCATCAAAGCCGGTCATCAGGGCCGGGCCGGCCCGCAAAAGGGCAAGATGAAAACCGGCTGGTTCTGGCCGTTATACGGCGATGCCGACGAGGTGGTGTTCACCTACTCGAACAGCCGTGGGCGTGCCCATATCGAAGAAGTACTCAGCGAATCGTTCAGCGGCACCCTGATCAGTGACGGCTACGCGGCCTATGCCCGCTACGCTGCCGCTCAGGAGAGCGTCACCCATGCCCAATGTTGGGTGCATGGTCGCCGTTATTTTATCGAGGCACAGAAAGATCACCCGGAGACAGTCACCAACGCGCTGCAACAGATCGCCAAGGTGTACCGGAATGAAGAGGCCATCAAAACCCAGGGGCTGACTGGCGAGAAGAAACGCCAGTACCGGTTGGATCACTCGAAACCGGTGGTCAGCGACTTCTTCCAGTGGTGCCGGGATCAGTTGGCACAAGGCGGCCTCGTGCCCAGCGACCCGCTGACCAAGGCCCTGAACTACGTGCTCGGTCGCGAAGCGAGCCTGACCGTGTTCCTGGAAAACCCGGACGTGCAGCCAGACACCAACCACCTGGAACGGGCGCTACGCCCCATTCCAATGGGCAAGAAAAACTGGATGTTCTGCTGGACCGAACTGGGCGCGGAACACCTGGGCATCATCCAGAGCCTGATCAGCACCTGCAAGCTGCACGATATTAACCCCTACACTTACCTGGTGGACGTGCTGCAACGCGTCAGTCAGCATCCCGCCAGTGAAGTGGCGAACCTGACTCCGCGGCGCTGGAAAATCCGGTTCGCCGAGAATCCGCTACGGGCTCTGATCGATCCCCGTCATCCGGACCGACAAGCCACGCAACTCACACCGGTGGAGGTCGTCCATGCGCATTGAGGACATGAGCATCGACGAGTTGCTGGAACTGAACCAGTACATCTGCCAGCGCATTGATGAACTGCAAGAACAGGAAACCCTGCAAGCCTTGAGTCGGTTGCGGGTTGGTCTGAAAGTGACCTTCGAAGGCCGAGAAGGACCGGTGTTGGGGATCGTCACCAAGATCAACCGCAAGAGTGTGATCGTGCTGGGCGAGGAAGGCAGGAAACAGTACAAGGTCTCGCCGGAGTTACTTAGGCCTCTGCGTGACGTGAAGTAGGTCAACTACGTCGTAGGATGAACGCTTACTTTTGAACGACACCTTCAGCGTGCCGCACATTAGACAGCACTTGGCGCAACCAGTCTTCAAAGCTGTTTTGGTGATCCAACGTAAACACTAAACCTTTGTAGGACGGAGGTTTTGACCCTTCCTCTCTACCGCCATTTCTGGGTTTCGGAGGGCGTCGCTGGAGTTCCATGAGATAAAGCGCTTGACCTAACACATGCACCTTGATGACAAGTACCCCGCGAAGAACCTTGGTTTGAGTATCCATATAGACCCAATTGGCCACGGACGTTTTTACCTCATCGTCTGTGCCGAAGGGTTCCAGGCTAATTAATCGAGGATCAGGGGACGTGCTGAAGCCGTCTTCAAAGGTAAACCAGCTAACGCTATGAATCGCTGTAGGATAGGCTGATTTTAAATAGAGAAGCGCATTCCACATATCACGTAGAAAGCCCTGCGACTCCAGTGTAATGGGTGCATGAATAGATGCTTGCCCCACTCCCTTTCCTGACCCATAGGGCTCTCCGGTGGAGAAAATCGTTTCGTCACCAGGAACGGGGACGCCTCGTGTATCGGGCACGTTTTTTCGGGTATATCGCTTATCCAGGACAACGCGAGGCTTACCTAAAATAACGAATTCGTCCTCAGTAATATCCAGCCAAGAAGAGCCATGGTCGGGTTCTTCATCATCGGTTAGGTCAATGACATCGGGAATGTCTTGAAGCTGATGATAGGGGAATGGAGTGGGCGCATCATCGTCATCGGTGGCGGGCACTGTCGCTGATTTCTCTCTTTCGCGATGGATCGTGGCACCATCGGGCTGCGTACAGCCTAATATCTGCAACCCTAGAAATGTGTTGCCACCATCAATCGGTACGCCAGAAACAGAGAGTTCCCCGCTTCCCTGGAACCAAGGCGTGGCCTCAAAAAGTATCTTATCTTCAGGGAAACGTGCTTCAAGCTGCGAATAAATTCTTCTGGCAGCCTGCTCCGCATAAGGATCGTACAGCATATGGGCGAGCAAAATGGCATCGTGCTTATGAACACGATATGTAAATTTGACTGGCCATGTACCTGGAGAGGCAGGCGCATTAAGCGGTCGATAAAGATGCTCTTTGACTTTTTCCCAAGGGTAAGTAGCGAGCACTCGCTTGATTTCAGAAGAGCGGCCGTAAACGCGAGTAAAAAATTCTGTGCAAGGGATAAGCAAGTGTTTGCCATCTGGAAGGTCAAATTCGATCAGGTACGATCTTTGCTTTCTGTCCAGTGGCAAATAGTAATCATCATGAAAGGAGGTGTAGAGGCTGCGTCCTGCTTTGCGTAAGTCATCTAGAGAAACAATCCGCCAACCGCCTGGAGAAAATGAAACGGGGAATGTTCTCTCATCAAACGCAATGCGAGAGTTGCTCACCCCCTGTTCCCAGACGGAACCAATCCTCAATAGCCCGATATGTGTTAAGATCGTTGGTCGATCAATCACATCTCCTAAATTGTTATTCTGATCAATAGGCCTGAAAAATACATAAATTTTAGGGACGCTTTCTGCGCGGGTATTTTTTTCGACAGGTCCATACCACCAAACGACCAAGCGCTCAGCTTCGTCTTTGAGAGTGCCGTCTGAAAAGCTAAAGGTTCTGCATTGTTTGAGTGAAACAGTCACAAGGGCGCGCTCTATGTAAACTCAACATAGAGATTGTCGCAGTAATTATTGTTTAGTCGCAACAATTGTTGAAAATGACACCCTCCTCGGCCATTTCGACAAGTCGGCGGGGCTTGATGAGGCAGCCAGGTTGGCTCTGCCTGGGGTTCGCAATGAATCCGTCAGGGGTCACGTCTATCCTCCTTCGTCCCTCAATGGCTGGCGCCAGAGGCTCAGTCTTCGTCCTGCTGCGCGTGGAGGAGGGCGGCGATCTCGCGCTCAACCGATGCCACCGCTGGCGCCAGCGTTTCGTCCACTTCCTCCCTGCCCAAGCGGGCGACTTCCTTCCAGCGCTCCAGGGCATCCCGGGACACGAGGTAGGTTCGAGCACAGTCGCCCTCGGGCACCTGCATCTGAAGCGACTCCAGCAGCTCGAGGTCGCGCATGGAGAAGACCTGGACGGCCGGCACCAGCAACCCTGCCTCTTCTGCCTGGCGGCCGGTGGAGGCCTTGTCCCAGTCGCGCTCGGCGCTCTCGAAGGCAGGATGGGTGGCGGTCTGATAGCCACAGCGTTGGCAGGACAGCCAGTGGGCATGGAACCAGTCGGTCACTCGCCTCAGGTAGTCCGGGCTGTCCTCGCAGCCGCAGACAGGGCAGGGCGCTCGCTCTGCCATGACACCTCCCGGTGCTTGCTGGGTGATGGGTTCTTGAGACCGGACATTCATGCGAAGCCCCCGGAGAGCTGGCTCAGTGACTGAGCCCGCGCATTGGCGCTCTCGCGCACGATGTCGGGAGAGAAGCCGGCACCACAATGGACCTCATCGATCATCACCAGCTGGAGGTAGCCGCGGTTGATCAGGTAATTGCCAAAGCCCTGATCGGAAATGTCGCGGTGCGAGAAAGCCCCGGAAGCCTCCATCTCGTTGATCTGCTCGATGGTCACCAGCCCCTTGTTGAGGGCGTCGAGCGTCCCCTGGCGGTAGGCCGCCTGGCGGCAATACTGCTCGGCCAGCTCGCCCAGGTTGAGATCCACGAGCGCTCGGTACAGGCCGCTGCACTGGTAGTAGGTGGTCCCACCACTGGAGAGCGCCAGCAGCTCTCCCTTACGGTGACTCGGCTTCGCCATGATTCGGTCCCCCTTGGTGTTCTTGTGCCCCTCTCTCGAGGCCGGCATGCGCCATGCGATGAGCGCTGACCATGCAGGCATAGGCGGAATGCAGCGCATCGCCGATGATGCGATCCGCAAGCTCGAGAGGGGTGGTATCGGTAATGCCGGCCCGCCGAAGATCCTGTTCGATGACGGCGCGGTGGCGCTGGTACTCCTGGAGACGACCGGCCAGAGACTCGTCCGCGGCCAGCTCCGGTGACGGGTTCACGGTATGCAGTGAAGTGCCCATCTCTACCTCCTACGTTGCAGCACGGCTCATCGGTTGCGCGTCGATGATGGAGGCCAGTCGCTCCAGGGCCGTGATGGAGATCGTCCTCTCGCCTGCCGCGCTACGCGCCTCATGGCGGCGCAGCAGGGAGAGATCCCGTGGCGAAACCCCGTGGTCTCGGCAAAACGCCGCCTGGGTGGTCCCGCGCTCTTCCAGCAGCTGCTCCAGGGCCTGTCGCAGCGCGACAATATCGGCGTACTCGAAGTGACCCTTGCTCAGCTCGCTCTCATCGTTGGTCTCACTCATGCTGGGCTTGGCCAGCCTGTGCTCGAGGTTGAAGGTCACGGCCTCGGCGGATGGGGTGCTCGGCACGGCCACATCCTCTCCGAGGCCCGCAGTGTCCTCGGGCAACCTGTCGCCTGAAGAGGTAGGGCCACCGCTGACAGCTGGCGCGGGCACCGGCCGCCCCATGCGCGACAGAGACGTGATCGCCAGCACCGCCGACAGCTGGAAGATGATCAGCGCCAGCGCCTGCATCACAACCAGCGCCTGCTGGCGCCAGGTCATGGCCTCGGCCGGGGGCGTCGACAGCAGCTCGGCCAGCTCGGCATCGACCTCGGTGAGCCGTGCCTGGGCCTCCTGGATGGGCGTGAGCCAACCTGCCCGGGCCTCGCTGTTATCCCGAAAGGTCGCCAGGCTCTCCTCTAGTCGCGCCGCCTCCTGGGTCAGCCGCTCGATCCGCAGCTCACGGCCGGCGTCGACATGCGAGGCCGCCTGCCACTCCTCCACCAGAGGCTCACAGACGGTGTAGACCGGGCCGGTGAGCGCGAGCACGCTGGTCACCAGCGCCAGCGCTCGTCGCGCCAGCTGGCGCTGATACCAGAGCCACAGGGCGACGACCTCGAGGAGCACCGCCCAAGCCCAGCCCATCGGGCCGACGAACTCGGTCCAGAACTGGATGGCGTGCAGCTGAAGCAGGGCGATCGCGCCGGTCAGCACCACCAGCGCCGGCAGCTTCGCCAGGTATCGGGTTGTCGTTGTCTTGTCTCGCACAGGCTCACTCCCACACACGAATCTCACACCAGCCGACGAGGCCACCTCCCCTTGCCAAGGAAGGGGCCGAGGTCGTTCACAGCGAAAACGTCACCACGCCGTTGCGCATGACCGGCTGCATGGCCATGTCCACCGGCTCTCCCAGCCGCGGCGCCGGGGGCGGCTCGGGTGTCTCGGTCTCGGGGGCGGTCACCCGAATCGCGGTCGACAGCGCCAGCATGGCGGCCCAGGCCACCATCCAGCGGATCAGGAACGGGCGATCGGTCAGGCGGGCTCGCCGGGTGACCAGCTTCGCCGTCAGGAACAGGGCATAGAGGAGGGCGGCTACCCACACCAGAACCAGGAGGCGCGTCATAGGTCACCTCCTGCCACAGCAGCATCCGGGGCGATTTCGCATGCGAAATCCCGGTACTGGCCACCGGCCGCCTTGTGCTGGCGCAGCTTGGCCGTCAGCGCCAGCCCCGCTTCACTGAAGGTCAGGGTGGTGCCGGGCTCAACCTGCTCGGGGCCAACCGTGAACAGTCCCTCGGCGGCGAAGTCCTGCACGCAGCTCCAGTCGTCGTGCCACGGGTCCGGCTGGGTGCCGTCCGCCAGCGTCGTGGCGTATTCCGGGCGCATCACCATGCCCGGGCGAACAGGGTGACTCGGGCGCTTGGGGCGCGGGCACTGCTCGGCCAGGACGCGGTAGTGCCGGCGATTGGCGGTCATGCGCGGATCAGCGCCCACCTGGAAGCCGGCCATCTCCACCATCACGGCTTCGACGTAGACCAGGCAGCGCCAGTGGTCTCGGCCCCACCGGGCCATCGGAACGTAGGCTTGCTCCATCTGGATTCTCCATCTTGGTCAGGGGCGAGGGTCGCCGTTGTCTGTGGCGGCTGGCGCCAGCGCCAGCTCGCGATCTCGGTCTTCCCAGCCGTGCAGCCAGGCATTGCGGAAGGCCCGCGAAAAGGTCAGCCGGCCGCAGTCCTTCCGGTTGTCGTTGTAGGGACAGGCGTGCCGGGGGTCGCCACGGTCGCGTGCCTCCCGCCCCTTCCTCTCGGCGCCATCAAGCGCTCGGTTGGCCATGCGGCTCTCCTTCTTCTATTGCAGGGGTGGGCTGGCGCAGCCACAGCGGCAGGGAGGTCAGCCGCCGCCGCCCGGTGACGTGCCGGGCCGCTCGCTCGATGGCTGAGGGGTGGCCCACGAGCACCACGCGGCGCTTCCCCCGGGTGATGCTGGTGTAGAGCCACTGCCGCTCGAGCATGTGCCAGTGCGATCGCGCCAGCGGGATCACCACGGCGGGGAACTCCGACCCTTGGGCCTTGTGGCCGGTCATGGCGTAGGCGAGCTGCAACTTGCCGAGGGCATCGCTGGTGAACAGCACCTCCCGGTCCTCGAATCGCGCCAGCACCGTCTTTTCCTCGGGGTCGGCCGCCACCACGAACCCGAGGTCGCCATTGAAGACTTCCCGGTTGTAGTCGTTCTCGGTCTGCACGATCTTGTCGCCGGCCGCCCAGCGCCGGCCGTTGATCGTCACCGAGCCCCGGTCGCCGGGGATGTGGTAGGCCCGCAGTGCGTCATTGAGCGATCGGGTGCCCACCGGGCCACCGTGCATGGGCGTCAACACCTGCACCTCATGCAGGGTGTCGAAGCCGTGCGCCAGCATCTCGGTCGTGGCCACGCGGAACGCCTCCTGGAGGACCAGCTCCGGGTCACTGCCCTCGGGCACCGCGACAATCTCGAAGTCGCTACCCGGGACAGACTGGGGCGGGTGTCCCTGATTGACGGCGTGCGCCTGGACAATGATCTGGGAGCCTTCCCCCTGGCGGCGGATCTGCTGCAACCGGGCGACGGGCACTCGCCCCGATGCGATCACATCCCGCAGGACGTTCCCCGGGCCAACCGAGGGCAGCTGATCTTGGTCACCGATGATGTAGAGCCGGCAGTGGTCGGGCAGGGCGACGACGAGGGCGCGGAACAGCTGCACGTCCACCATCGAGGCCTCATCGATGATCACCACGTCCGCCTCGATCGGGTTGTCCGCATTGAACTCGAAGCCGTTGGCGCCAGCCCCCAGCAGCCGGTGAATGGTCGTCGCGGGTCGCCCGGTCGCCTCGCTCATCCGGCGTGCGGCTCGCCCAGTCGGCGCACACAGCGCCAGCTCATAGCGACTGTCATCCAGAGTCTGCGCCAGCACCTCGGTCACCGTGGTCTTGCCGACTCCCGGGCCGCCCGTGAGCACCGCCACGCCATAAGCCAGACAGGTCACCAGGGCTTCACGCTGCTCGTCGCTGAGCACGCGCCCATCGGATAGCTCGCCATCGACACTGGCCAGCCCGCTGTCCTCCCAGGTGACCGCTCGCGCCAGCAGGGCAGCGGCGACCGTGCGCTCTGCATTGATCAGCGCCGGCAATCCCACCAGCCCACCTTCCACCTGCTCCAGCTTCTCGTGCGCCAGCAGCAGCTCAACCACCGAGGTCGTGCGTGCCACATCCACCTCGAGGAGCTTCGCGCCTTCCGAGGCCAACTCCCCCGAGGTTGCCAATGTGTGGCCCGAGGCTGAGCGGGCATCCACGACATGACGCAGGCCGGCGATGATGCGATCCCGGTGCGTCAGCTCGAACCCCATCGACCGCGCCATGGTATCGGCGATGCGGAACCCGATGCCGCGAGTCTTGAGCAAGGTCCGGTAGGGGTTGGCCGACACCTTCGCGATGGTGTCCTGGCCCAGCTGGCGGAATACCGACATGGCCCGCGAGGCGCCGAGGCCGTGCCCCTGGAGGAAGATCAGGGCTTCCCGGGCTTCCTCATACTCGTTCCAGCTGCCGGCGATCCGTGCGGCCTTCTTCTTGCCGATACCGGGCACCGCTCGCAGGGCTTTCTCGTCGCCCAGGACATCCCGCAGGCCGTCACCGAAGTGCGCGACCAGCCGCTTGGCGAAGGTCGGGCCGACACCGGCCACCTTGCCGCTGGCCAGGTAGGCGCCCAGGGCCTTCGACTCCCGGGGCACCTGGGTCACCAGCCTCTCGGCCTTGAACTGCTGCCCGAAGCGGGGATGGGTCGTCCAGGCGCCATGAGCCTCTACCGACTCCCCTTCATTGAGCGGCTGGCACACCGCCACCAGGGTCACCTCGCGTTCCGCCTCATCGCGCACGGTCAGGATCTGGAATCCCTCCTCGCCCACGAAACGGACATCGGCAACCACTCCGCTCAACTGCTCCAGGTTGTCCATGGTGCTACCTCACAAAAAAAGCCCGGCTGGGGAGAGCCGGGCAAATGCAGGGTGGGAGTCAATAGGCTCTGGCAGAGCGGCGCGGCCTATTAGCACGCCCGGGACACGCCCGACTGAAGCGCTGGTTCTACTACGGGGGAGCCCACTAAGCGGTGTGAGAGAGAGAAGCCGGATCAGGGCTGCTCAGCGGGCTCTCCGGTAGCCCCGGTGACCGGGACGACCAGGCGGCTGATGCGCATCCCCAAAGCCGCGTCAGGGGAGAGAGAGGAGCCACGGGCGCACTCCGCGTAATTCGGTCGGCAGGGGTTTCTCTGTTTCCCCTGCCTATGTGTTGCTATACTAGACGACGATTTATAGGAATGCAACACACCCAGGGAATGGAAGACATCGTATTGTCGGCATGCTCCCGAGCGGGGCGATATTCCGCTCGACAATCCCTACCGAAGGACAACCAACAGGATGACATCACAAGCACTCATTCTGTGTGAGAAGCACTCGGATCAGGCAGACAAGATAGCCCCTGCCCTGGGGCTGACACGCAACGGCTCTTCCTATACCGGCACCTGGAATGGGGTCTCCCTGACGCTGGTATGGGCGGCTGGCCACCTGCTGGCGCCGGTCGAGCCTGCCGTTGTGAGCCCTGAGGCCAACTGGCGTGATCCACGCAGCCTGCTGCCGCTGCCTACCGCTTTTCCGCAGACCCCGACAGACCGGGGGAAGAAGTACCTGGGCAACCTGAAGAAAGCCCTCTCCCAGGCCAGTGAGGTGTGGCTGGCGACCGACCCCGACCGTGAGGGGGAGGCGATCGGCTACGAGGTTCTGCAACACGCGAAATACCGGGGCATGGTGAAGCGCATGTGGCTCACCGGCTCCATGGAAGCGTCAGACGTGCAGGCCGCGGCCAAGCGCCTCCGGGAAGGTGGGGAGACCATCTCCTACTGGCGAGCCCAGCAGGCCCGCGCCAACGCCGATGGCTTCTGGCAGTACCTCGTTCGGGCCTACACCGCGTCCGCCCGCATCGGGCTCATGGGCAAGGATCTGGGCAAGGGGAAGGGCAAGGCAGGCGTCGTTTCTGCCGGCCGTGTGCAGTCCGCCACCCTGGGGCTGGTGGTCGATCGCGATCGCACGATTGAGGGCTTCGTCCCGGTCGACCACTACCAGGCGAAGATCACCCTGGGCGGTGGCGAATTGAGCTATGCCCCGGTCGATCCGCCTGCTGGCGCCAGCGGCATCAAGCTCCAGGACGATGGCAAGCCGCTGTTCCTGGACCGGGACGCCATGGAGGCCTTCACACAACGCCTCGAGGGCGCCGACACGGCCGACATTCTGGCCGCGGACACCAAGCAAACCGCCAAGCACCCACCGCTTCCGTACAGCCTCACCGCGCTCCAGCGCGACATGTCCAAACAGCACGGGATGACGGCCACGCAGACCCTCAAGGCGGCCGACACCATGCGGAGCGATGGCTACCTGACTTACCCCCGGACAGAGCACGGAGAGCTGCCTGCCAGCCTCTACAACCGGGATGACCTGCTGGCGATCCTGGGCGGCGCTGCCAAGGCCGATGACGGGCTCATGGCGCCAGCACGCCTGGCGGGTCGCCGGCACTGCCTGGAAGGGGCCGATGTGCCGCGCCCACGGTGCTTCACCGACAAGCCGATGAACCACCACGGGATCATCCCCACGCACAAGACACCGGACCTGTCGGCACGCTCAGACGCCGAGCGAAAGGTCTACCTGGCGTGTGCCCAGCAGTTCATCCAAGCGCTGCTCCCACCGGCCACGGTCGAGTCACTGAAGGTCAGCGCCAGTGTCGATGTGGAAGACGTACTGGAGCGCCAGCCAGCGCTGTTCGCCGGCACCTTCAAGCGCGTCGTTGACCCGGGCTGGATGACCGCGTTCCAGGCGCCGAAAGCGCAAAAGGATCTCCCCCCGCTGGCATCCGGCGCCAGCCTGCCCATCGAGGCCGTGAGGCTTCACGAGGCCCGCACGGAGCCTCCCAAGCACTTCACGCTGGACACCCTGCTGAGCGCCATGCTCAACGCTGGACGACAGGTAGAAGGCGAGGATGCCGCGGCTCTCAAGAAGGCCGAGGGGATCGGCACCCCGGCCACCCGCGACACGGTGATTCAGACGCTCTTCGATCGCGAGTACATCGCCACTCAGCGCAAGGGCAAGCAGCAGCTGATCGTGTCCACTCCCCGAGGCCGCGCCTTCATCGATAACACCCCGCGCATGCTCTCCGATGTCCGCGTGACGGCCGCCTGGGAGCGCGAACTCGACGCGATCCAGAACGCCTCCAGCGATGCCGAGGCCAAGCGGCTGCGCGACACCTTTATCACTCAGCAACGCGACTTCATCACCACCCGCATCAACGAGGTTATCGAGACCATGGACAACGCCCCCGAGGCCGTTCGTGAGGCCACCAACGCACCGACCGAGAACATGATTGCCGCTGCCCGGAAGATCGCTGCTTCGCGTGATCTGGCGCTGCCTGAAGGCATTGAGCACAGCTTCGACACCTGCCGCGCATTCCTGGATGAAGTGATGCAGCAGACGCCCCCGCCTACCGACAAGATGAAGGCGTTGGCGATGCGGCTGGCGGACGAGAACGGCGTCACCTTGAATGGTGAGCTGACCTCCTTCAGGGAGTGCAAAGCGTTCATCGACAAGCACCTCCAGAACGGGGAGCCGACCCCCAAGATGATGGCCGCCGCTGAAGCCGCCGCCAAGCGCTACGGGGTCAAGATTCCCGAGGCCGCCCGCACCTGCATCAAGGAGTGCCGGCTGTTCCTGAGCGAGCACCCGCGGTAGCCGCGCACGAGGCCCGCCCGGGCACCCCCTGGGCGGGGATAGACACACCAGATCGACCACCTGCATGCCGCTCGAATAGGCCCTTCCCCTCGCCAAGGAAGGGGGCGAAAGAACACAGCTTGGACTCTCTCTCACTGGGGGGATGGCACCAGCTATGGACATGGTAGGTGACACAGGAATGACGCATGACCGATAGCGTATCCAGCAACACTGAGGGGGCTTCCCCGACACAGCGCAAGTCGCGTTATAGACGCACGGTAGACAGGCAAACCTACCTGGACGAGTCCGCCCAGATGGTAGGCGCCCTGAGTCATGACATCACGGCCATCATGGGGGAGTACAACCGCCAGCTAGTAGAACTCCATGAGCGGTTGCGTGACGCTCAGCCGCGTTCACACGGCGCCGTCCTGATGGACCTCAACCGCTGCGGGTACGGGTGCCTTGGGTGCCCGCATCCGGTGTGGGTGAAGTGGATGGACAAGCAGAAGAATAACCGCCAGTCCGCCTCCAAGTGGATTGCCGTTCGACTGTCTCGCCCAGGCACCGCCGCACGCTCGAAAAGCATCCCCGACGAGGCCCGCGAACTGATTGCTGAAGCACAGGCGCTGATCGAGCGTAGAGCCCGTTTTATCGATCACCTGAAGCGCATCAACAAGGCCATCGGTGCAGCTCGCAGTACACGTCCCGACCTAGGGTTTCAGCACACAGGGGAGGGTGAGTAGAGCATCCTGATACGGTATCGCTGACAAGCGGCAAACAGGCTCCCGGGGCATCTCGCGGAGCCTTTTTTTTGGCTGGCAGATAGAGCGATAAGACACCGCCAGAGCGTCCCATAGAGCGTTATCCGAGATGGCATATACGGGCACTACAGGCGACATGGGTGTGCGATCGCCAGGCTGCATCCTTAGGGGGTACGAGCGTACTGCGGGAGGGCATCCCCAACGGGCATAGGTGACGACCTCACGAACGCCTTATCGGCGCGTGATCGACCACGGGGAGTGTGTGCCTGTCGGGGTGTGGGGAGGCCATGCCACCGTGCCTGCGGCTGGCGCTTCCGGTGCGTGAGCGACCACGGCGAGTGTGTGCTGTTCGGGGTGTGGAGATGCAATGCCACCGGGCCTGCGGCTGGCGCTTCCGGTGCGTGAGCAGCCACGGCGAGTGTGTGCTGTTCGGGGTGTGGAGATGCAATGCCACCGGGCCTGCGGCTGGCGCTTCCGGTGCGTGAGCAGCCACGGGGAGCGTGTGCCGTTCGGGGTGTGGGGAGGCCATGCCACCGGGCCTGCGGCTGGCGCTTTCGGTGCGTGAGCGACCACGGCGAGTGTGTGCTGTTCGGGGTGTGGGGAGGCCATGCCACCGGGCCTGCGGCTGGCGCTTTCGGTGCGTGAGCGACCACGGCGAGTGTGTGCTGTTCGGGGTGTGGGGAGGCCATGCCACCGGGCCTGCGGCTGGCGCTTTCGGTGCGTGAGCGACAGCAGCCAGGGCCAGTTAGAACGAAGTGCCTTTGGGGCGAATTCCGGGTTTTGGATCGAGCAAGGCTAGGCATTTCGAGGCCCGCCTCGTATTCAGGCCGCGGAGCGGCCCATGTGCTTTTCGTATTGCAAGCGGCAGTGCCCAAGCATGGTCACCACAGCGCAGCTTTACAGCCCTCACAGAACGAAGTCCATGCGGGCGAAATTGCAGGATAGGAAGCCACCAGGGCTAGGCATTTCGAGGCTTGCCTCGTACCCAGGCCGCGGAGCGGCCCATGTGCTTTTCGTTGTATGTGGAAAGAGTCTCGAGCATTCAGTATAAGCAGCGATCGAGCATTACTAGGAACGCTGAAAAAGTGCTGATATGCCAACTAATTATGCCCAAATATGTGCCCTGATATAGCTTTACCAGAGCACCATGAAGAGCGTTACAGGAGCGGTTCTCATGAGAGCACCAACGGAATGCTCTATCTCAGCCAGTCGGCAAGATGCGTCTAACCCGTTCGATTCCCGTAATCATAGTCAAGTCATGGGAACGGGGATCGATTCCCGTACTGGCCAATCCAGGGCCGGGGCTCATAGGCTGTCTACTGAAGCCAGTCGGCACGCCGCTCAGGCGTCCCCTGACCTTGGTAAGGGGATTCGCCTAGCTGCTCGAGGGGTGGTCAGCCCTGAAATCTTCCATGGCTTTCAACAGGTCCAGGTAGTCAACGCCACCCGTGATCAGCCGAGTCTTGGTGGCTCGCTCGTACATCCAGACACTCCATAGCTTCATGTGGGTTGAGGCCCCATCGAGATCCTTGGGCATCATACCGCCCCACTCAGGATCATCAGCCATGAAGTGCAGCGCCCTGTCGATTGCACGATCCAGGTCATTCTGAGGCGAGTAGAAGTCCTCCAAACGAACCTGCTCGGCCAGGATCATGACAGCCAGCACGGGATAGTTCAGCCACTCCGCGAATCGCTCCACCACATCCCGGCCCAAGCTGCTGGCCTGGCGACGGCCTGTTTTCAGGTGGCTCAACGTGGAGGGTGCTATGCCAAGGCTCTCAGCCAGCTCAGTGGTAGAGATCCCTTCGCTTACCGCCCGCTCAAAGATGATTTGTACCAGCTTGTAGCCAGGGGTGTCTGGCTCGATTTGCAGGTAGTCACTCCGCGGCCCCTTTGGCTTTCCCTTCTGCCCACCCTTCGGGCCGGGGCCAGGCTTGCGCTTTCCGGCCTCAATGACCTTCTTCAGGTCGTCGTTTTCATTGTCGTGATCCAATGCTCTCTCCCATACGCCGGAATTCGACGCCACTAACATGTAGCTATACCAGATAACGATTTCTAACGGTCCCGGGCTATCCGCAGCAGTCAGCGTAGCTGCAAGATTGCTTCGTCGTCATGATAACCCAGGAGACCGAAATGCTCATTGGCCGCGTAGAGCACGACCCCAAAAAGCAGATTCAGGCACAACTGCCTGAATCCACGATCAATCGGCTGGATCAATACCGTGAGCTGTACCAGCTCACCTTCGGCGAGAAGGTTTCGACCAGTGATCTGGTCGACCTAATGCTGAGGAACGTCATGGACAGGGACCGCGAGTTCAAGCGGTTTCTGAAGGACCAGGAGCGGAAGGAGAAGCAAGAGGCCAAGCAAGAGGCCAAGCAGCAAGGCCAGGGGGGTGAGGCCCCGGCCGGCGAGCCTCGTGATGGTGGGGGTGGGAGAAATCACACCACAGGCGAGGAAGACCGCAAGCACGGTCAGCCAAAACAGGGCATGGGGCGCTAGGTTTCACCATGCCGCTTCTGGATGACCTCACGCATTTGCTCGACCAGAGGGACCACACGGTTCCACTTGGTACGCAGCACCCGATGGTTGCCCGTATGCCAGCTCCGAATCGAGGTCACAGCCTCGTCGGCGGCTACGGCGATTTGTCGTGGGGTCATCACTTCCATCCAGCGATCCACCGTTGCCTTGACCTCATCAGCGGCGACCCATGCGCCGCCCTCGATTGCCTCATGTTCTTCCATGATCTCCTCGAGGGCGCCCTGCACTCGCTCGTAGGGGACTTTCCGAGGGGTTACGCCACCAGTCCAGGCATTGACGGATGCCACGGAAATCTTGCTGTTGAGCTTCGAGGTCAGCAGCTCGGCGATCTTGGCCAGGGTCATGCCGTACTCGTCACGCAATGTATTGATGCGCCGGCCCAGGTCGCTATCCGTCGAGCTGCGCTCAGCACGCCCACGGGTCGTGGGGATGCTCACTTTGATCTCGCAGCCATGCCTTTCAAGCGTATTGATCAGGTCGTTCAGGAGCGTGTCTCGCATGGCTAACCTCTTTGAATACTTGTCGAAACAACCGCCATCCGAAATGCAGCGATTGGTCGGGTGGACCGCCTCCCGTCTGCACATACCGCGGCAATGGCAGGACGACATGCGCCAGGAAATCTACCTTGCCTGGCTTGGGCGGGAGTACGACGCCAGCTATTCCCATGATGCCATCATGAAATACGCGGGCGAAGCCGCCTTCCTGGCCATTAGCACCTGGCGCCGGCATACCGTACTCCCCGTCACTGTCCATAAGGCGGGTCAGGCGGACAGTGAGCCCCGTGCTGAGCAGTACGATCTGATGGCTGAACAGATCCCTGGCTTTACCCAAGAATTCAACGACGAGATCGATACTGAGGCTTCCGTGGAGATTGAACCCACGTCCACCGTCTCAGCCCACCTCATCGACCTTCCGAAACGCTCAGCTCGATCAGGGCTGTCCAACGAGAACCTGCTTGCCCTTCACTGTGAAGGCTTGTCGGCTGCCGAAATCGCTGCGGCGGCTGACATGACCGAGCGCAGTGTCTACCGCAGATTGGAACGGCTGAAAAATGGAAATCGTAGTACAGTATAGTAAAATTGCAGCGCTCACGGTAGCGCTCTCAAGTACCGCCCTGGCCGCTGACCAGGATCTCGGAACGCTCGGGCCTACCTGGGAAATCGGCGAGCCGGATATGCGTCTGGCCATCGTGGCTGAAGCTCATGGCGTCGACTGGGATTCAGTCCATGAGCACCTGGCGGGTCAGGCCCAGACACACACCAACGACATCCCCGACTGGTATGTACCCGTCGCCGAGCATACCGAAACCCATTTCGTAGACCCCTCCTACACCCTTCAAGAAGACATCGAAGCGCTGAAGCGGCAACCGGACGGCACTTATCAGTGGGGCACCATCTACGAGGCAGGCACCAAGGTTAATCCCCTGGACAAGGTTCGCCCGCAGAACTGGCTCCTCGTTGTCGATCTACGGGTGGACAGGCAGCGCGAACTGGCCGTGGAGCTGAAGAAGCGTCACCCGGTCAACCTGACCGTCATTGTGACCGCGGGCGATCCCGGCGATTTGGCTGCTGACCTGGGGCGTGCCGTCTACTTCGCCGAGGAATGGCATTTCGACCGTTTGGGCATCACTCACACGCCTTCACTGGCTGGCGTGCGGGATAGCCGTCCCGACGCCATCGAAGTGACGCATTTTGCCTACCCCTACGATGTCGAGACCCTGGAGGCCCACCTGCCATGAAACGAACGGTCCTTTCCGGCCTGGCTGCCCTATCACTGGCCGCGGCCAGCTTAGCTACTGCCTCTCCCCTGACAGGCTCAGCCGCTTGCCAGGGGGAGGTGTTCAATCCGATCAACGACCCCAACTGGAACAACATGTTTCCGGTGACTGTGGCGGGCATATCCATGGGGGGTGGTTCAAACCCGCCCCTGATGCACATGGACCCTATCTGCATGTGCCCTGGCCCCTACGGTGTGGATATGCCTGGGATTGGGATGACGTACTGGGAGCCCACCTTCCTGGCCGAGGTGGCACGCACTCCCGGTTGCATGTCGACCTTGGGCGGGGTGCAAGTGCTCGAGGGGTATGACGAGCAAACCTCGAACCAGAAGTATGGCTCCGGCCGTGACCACGGCTCCGTCACCAGGATGCAGGTTCATTGGTATATCTACCCCCTGTTCAGTGTGCTCAACATGATGAGTTCACTCGGGTGCATGAACACTTCGGGGTTCAACCTGGCGGATCTCACCGAGGTAGATCCCACCTGGCAGGACGATACCTGGACTTCGATCGCCTTTCCTGAGTCCGCCCTGTTCGCTAACCCGGTTGGCGCTCTTTCTTGCATTCCAGACGCCGTTGCCTCAGCAGCCGGTCGACCTCTTGACATGATGTTCTGGTGCCAGGGATCGCAAGGCGTCCTGTACCCGCTGACCGGCTCCAGCCCGACACACAGCTCTCCTCAGGGGGGCAATCTGCACGTCCTCGGAAAGTACATGCAGCGGAAGACCCGGATGGCTGGTCTGCTTTCCACCATCGGCCCATGGGCCGAGTGCCAGTCGGTCTATCTGCCGAACATGATCCGTAGCCAGTACAGGATCGACCCGGTTGCGCCGGTCGCGAGTAACCAAACCGCTGTTCTGGGCATGTCCGAATTTCGGTGGGGGATGATGCCGCCCGCCAACACAGCCGTCCGTACCGATTCCGCATTCCTGATCTGGGTAGGTAAGCAATGCTGCGCTCTCTGACACTCCTTGCACTGGTTCTCACCAGCTCAACAGCCCTCGGGCAAAAGACACCCGAGGAAGCCGCTCACAGCGCGTTCTCGGCTTTTCAAGGCGAGAGCGCAGCCCAGCTTCCTTTCCCTGGCCAGGGAAGCGCAGAGCGAGTTCTCGAAGCCATGGGGGCAGGTAGCGCCAACTCTGCGGGGGAGGCCGCAGGGGCTGCCATGGTGGACAACATCCGTAAGCCCGGCCAGACAGGCGGGATTGCTGACCCAGAGATGGCAGCCGAATGGGAGGCCTTGCGCGGCTCGCTTGGGTTGGGTGAACAAGACCGCCTGTATTTCTTCATCTCGTTCTCAATGCCGGAAAGCATGATCCGCGGTTATGCCCTCGATGCCGCTCGGGCCGGTGGTGAGCTGGTGCTCCGGGGGGTAGAGCCGGGGATGGACCTCAGGCAATTCACCATGGAGCGGCTGCTGAAGGTGCTGCGTCCAGGCGGGATGACTGCACCGATCCAGATAGATCCCCGTCTGTTCGACACCTATGCGGTCGACAGCGTGCCAACCATCGTGCTTGCCAAAGAAGACCCGATGGGAGTTTGCCAAACCGCAGAGCCCAGGACAGGGGAAATCAATGGCCAGGCATTCGACTACAAAGCCTGCCCGGAGGCGGCCCCAGACTCCTACTGGAAGGTCGAAGGGTCAGTGACAGCCCTATATGCCCTAGAGGAGTTCCAAGACCGCGGGGCCAGCAATGCAGCCGTGTACATCGATGCCTTGAAAGGCGAAGGGGCACTCAGCGCGTCCGAGCAGCCGGGTATCGGCTCGGAGCGGTGGGAATCACTCACCGATGACCTGGCTGAACGCAACGCGGAACGTCTCAAGGAGCGGTACGAAGGCTCAGATCGTGAAGTTTACGACACGCCAATGGGGCCAGCCGTGGGGCCGAAGGGACAGAACACTGACCATCTCTGGGAGGAATAGCATGCCGAAGGGCGTTCATCTGAAACAGCTCTTCACGGGGGTCGCCATGGCGGCCCTCGTGCCATTGAGCACTATCGCGATAGCTGGGCCGAGTGAATCGGGCCTGAGGGCAGGGGGCGCCTGGGCAAAAGACTTCGACCCTGGTAAGAGCTTCCAGTCAGCGACTTCAGCCCTGGGCCTTGAGGACACCAAGACCTCGGGGGAGCTGGGGGGCGAGGTTGGGCTCCAGGTGAAGCAACAGCAGCAGCGGAATTTCCGGTGCCGTGACGGCGCTCGACTGACGGCGGGTGGTATCCGGGTCAATATCGAAGAGTGTCAGCAATCCGATGACGGTGACTTGCAGAGGCTGCGAGTCGCCGTTTGTGATGCCCTGACGCAAGGCATCCGGTGCAGCGACGATCGCTATACGCAGACGCGAGAAGTCCCGGCAGGGGGCGAGGCCGCGTTCAGCGGCGGCGATCTCTACGGTGCATACCGAGTCGAGGCTGAGTGCTCAGGAACATCCTGTGTGATGACGATGCACCAGCTGCATGGAGATGCCTGGGGCGGCAACAACATGCGCCAACAGGGCAACGATCGCGTCAATCAAGATCCTAATCACCCCTCAAACACCATCGCGGATGTCCGGGACAACCCGACTTTCGATCAGGGCAGTCAGTATGCAGAGGACCGTTCAAAGTGCCTGGGGGGACAGATCAACCAGCTGTTCAGCGAAGGCGATATTCCGGTTTCATGCAATCCTGATGACCCCAGAACGATAGACTTCCTGGACATCGACGGCGGCGGGCAGTGTGAGCCTGATCGGATCACAACAGATACATGTACCGTCGACATCCCTACTCGACTCGTAACTTGTGAGCCGGAATCAAAAACGTGCGACGTACAGCGTGAGACTGCTCAGTTTACTTGTGAGCGTAAACTTCAAGTCCAGCAAGTCGGTAGTGAGGCCTGTACGCCAGGACAGGTTGTTTACCAATGGCAGCCTTACTCCAATCTGTACCGGAGATTCGTTTGCCAGGCTTGTAACCACCCATTCAACTGTCTCGTCTACCAGTTTAATCAGGACGGAGACGGCTGGCGGTCATCCTTCCGATTTGAATACTCTCGTGTCTTGGGGTGGCACTACCCAGAGCTGATGCCAGGTGCCCCGTCTGGATATTACATAAGGCAAACGTGTAGCAATGGACGCTGCACCATTCACTATCGGCGGAACCCAAGTGATAGCACAAAGAAATATAGCTATGACGAAGCGGCGCCGATTTTTCAGGACACCGTGACTGAAAATTGTGATGCCTTTGAGCAACGTCGACCGGAGACAAACTGATGCTGTACGCGATCAGAGCGCTCGCGCTAATGGCTATGGTGATTGTCACTGGTAATGCAAGCGCACAAAATCTCAATGACTATGCGGAATGTTATCGGGCAGGGGAGGTGTGTGTAGACAATGCACCTCGCCAGATTAACGGCCATACAGTGCATCGGAACTGTTGGCGATACTCTGTCACGTATATGTGCTACGGAGACCCCTATAGCAATAGCTGCAACCTTGACGCACTGAACAACAGTGATGAATGGGAGCTGGTCAATACCTTTGACGAGACATACCCAGGAACCTTCACACAATACTCAAATATATTGCCTGACAGCTGGAAGGAGGAGTGGCAGAAAAGTGAATCGACCTGTAATGCTGACACCTCTTACGGGTGCGGACCTGACATAAGTAGCGAAGATATACTAGATGATTCTGGTAATGTGATCGGTCAACGAGTCAGGAAGCGGTGCTATATAGGTGAAACTCCGCGGTGCAACAATGACCCGAATTGCAGCATTACCGAGTACGAATGCACAAAGGAGCAAGATGGCCTCTGCGTCAGACAAGAGCAGACATACTCCTGCCGCGAGGAAGGAAAGTGTGATCCCAGCTCCTACGAGGTGATGCCTGAGGTAAGCGATGATGAGGGTGCTTTCTCAGATGCTATAGCCGCAGCTGGTGTTATGGACATGATTGCGGCGGAAGGCGGCTTGGATGACAACATGCGCATCTTTTCCGGCTTCAAGCGTGAGTGCAAAGCTATTACAAGTGATTTCCGTCGCATGATGGAATTCAATGCAACGGTTGGAACCGCGCTTGCTACTTTTTACGGTGGCCCATTGGGCGCAGTTCTAGCAGGCACTGCGGCTGCTGATATTCTCAATGCTATCGAGCACATGGAATGTTGTCAGGATGATCCTGAGGATGTCGTACTCACTAGCTCCTTCATCTCCATGGCCACAGGTGTCGGCGCGGATTACTGCGACCTTGAGGATGTTGAGCTGGCAGCAGCCAGGATGGCCAAAAGAGCTGTCCAGGTAACGCCTGGGTTTGTTCCGACAAATAACACGCTTTGCACGATTGCAAACTATGTCTACAACGCCCCTGCCAAGGGGGATATGGCGTATGCGAAGCAAATATGTTCACACTGGACTAGGCCTTGGTCTCTGGCGAATACTCAAACCCAGGTGGATGAATATCAGCGCTGGTGTGAATTTGATTCCATGCTGGCACGAATAATTCAGGAGCAAGGGCGAGAGCAACTAGCACAGCTTGCAGCTCAAAATGCAGGGGGTGCTGAGACAAAAACTGCACGCTTCCCTTTCTACCAGTCCTCGGGAGGATGGACAAACGAGCTGAATGTGAACGGGAACCGCGTGAGGTTCTGGAAATGGAAGGAAGAGTGTTCAACTGAAGAGGGTTATACCAACTCCATGCTGGCTGGCTATGACTGTCCATCAAGCCCAGACATATATGCAGCAGTCTGCTCAGAGGACACATGCGGGAGCCCACCCGACCATCCTGTATATGGCTTCAGCCCAGGCTGGGAGACACATCGCCTAGCAGCTGAGGACCACCACGTTCGTGCGATCAACCGCTATTCAGTAGTGGAAGGTGGCTGCTTCGATGATGGTTCTTGCGAATACGATGTTCATGCCTGGAAGGCAGGGGCTGGAGGGCAAATGCGTGTGCCCATTGATATGAAATGGCCCATCAACTTTCCGAATACAGGATGGGGTGAATTTTCATGGGCGCACAACAATGTCCATTTTGAGGCGTATACAAATCCGCTCGGCACAGACAGTCCAACTCGAGGACTTCGCATGTGCATTGGGTCATCTTACCAATGTCGGTATAACTCAGGATGGACAGAGGTAGACATTAGTAACAACATCAGCGACATGAACAACTATGTCAATAGCACGCCGCCTGTCACACTCACGGGGGGTTGCACTGACAGTGAGTGTGAATTCCGAGCTACCGTGGAGGTGAATTTGACGGCAAAGCCTTGGTATACCTACTCGGAGAAGAAGTATGAACCGTGCATGCTCGAGGTTCTGGGAAGCTGTGTGGCCGAGGCATCTACAACCTACGACCGCCAGTACAAACCAGACTGCTCAGGATTCACCATTGACGAATTCCTTGCGCTAGACCTTGGCGACATGGATTTCTCTGAATATGTCGAAACTTTGTCTGAAAAAGCTAAAGCGGAGTTCAATCAGACATGGGCAAACTAACCAAGCGAGTTATTACCTGCTTTGGCTTGGCTCTAGCTTCTACGGGCTCCTACGGGAGCCCGATAGACAGAATAACTGATCAAGCTAATGCCTTGGCTTCAGGCAGTGCTTCATCCAAGGAGGTCGTCCAGAATGCTGGCCAAAAACCATTCCGATTTACCCCAAACAACGGATATGTTGGTCTGGAAACCAAGCTAGATATAGCTGTGACATATACCTCATTTGAACATGGCGGGCGGAATGTTCGGCAAGTCGAGAAGGCAGTTGTAGACTGGGGCGATGGCTCCTCTATCACTACTGTGACGCCTGGGACGCCTGCGTTTCATACCTACGGGCATCGAACAAAAGAAGGCTCTATAACGCCTAATGGGAGCGTAGTTTACACAGGCCGAATAACCTTTGTCACAACATCTGGAGATGCCTACACCGAAAGATTCCAATACAGCATGTGGAATACCTTTCTTGACTCTCTCGTTCCTGGAGGGCGCGTCCTACCAGACACTATGCTACCAAGCGTGGGTGGGGCTGGCAGTCGAGACAAACTTCCAAGCGGATACTATGACAGGAACAGCAAATGATGAGCCTAAGAGATTCAGCATCTATGACGGCATTCATAGCGTTGCTTATTTCAGCAAGTACATACGCCCAACAGCCGGAAGGGGAAAGCAATCGTCTTTATGGTGGCCCTGACTCTGGAGGAATAGCGAATAAATCGATCATTACCTATGATGCGGTTGAGTGGCAGACGGCATGGTTCGAGAACCTTGGTGGCCAACCCCCTCACGAGCTGCCCCATGGCCATATTGGGGTGCTTGTTTTCGCTGCCTACCCAGGGCACCTGATCAGCCTTCATAGTACCGATCCCTCAGCGACACCAACGATCCGCTGTCACCAAGCCCCGCTACCAGATTCAAAGAGCCATATTGCTCCTGCCTCATGGGCAGCCGGGATCTTCAAGGCTGATGATGTGATTTTGGAGGATTGCCCATGATTGCCGGGAGGAGGGATGCACTGGCTCTCACTGCGATCGCAGCTGGGGTGGCCACAGCCACCCCCTGGGCAGCCGGAGCGCTGCCTGTGTGGCCTGCGGGGCTCCTGGGCACTATTGGCATGGCCCAGCTCACCTGGAGCCAAGCCATGGCGACCCTTGAGAGGATCGATGAAGATTCGCGTGAAGGGTTTGTTCTTCCGTCTGACGAACCGATTGATGACAAAGGTAGTGGCCTGCACATTGGCCTGACAACCGATAAGAACACCAGAGTCAACATGCCAGACAACCTCGGGAAACGTCACACGGCGATCGTGGGGCAATCCGGCGTGGGTAAAACGACCATTGGTGAGTACATCCTGTGGCAGCAGACAGCAAGAGGTGGGGGCTGGCTATTCATCGATGCGAAGATCGATCGCGATACTCGTGACCACCTCGCCTACATGGCCAAAGTGACCGGGCGAGAGGATGAACTCTATATCATCGATGTCTCCGATCCTGACAATGCTAACACCTATAACCCCGTCCTTCATGGTGATCCAGATGAGGTAGCCTCCCGCCTCATGAATTTGATCCCTTCCGCCGAAAACAACCCTGGCGCGGATCACTACCGACAGTCGGCCAACCACGCCTTGACTGTCATCATCGCAGCCTTGCAAGCCTCCGGTCAGCTTTACCACTTCGGTGATCTTTCCATCCTACTACAATCGGATAAGGCGCTTGAAAACCTCGAACGGATGACACCCCAGGGCTCTGAAAGGCGAGCCCTCTCGATCTTCCTGGATCAATTCCGCACCCGTACCAAGGAAGGGACGAAGATTGACCTCAACCGCATGAAGCAGACGCTGGGAGGCATGGCAGGCCGCATTGCGCTCTTTGCACAAGGGAAATTCGGGAAAGTATTTAACGTGTATGCACCCGAGATCGTCCTTACAGAGATCATCCGCAAAGGGCACATGCTTTATGTTTCGTTGCCAACAATGGGGAAGGACACCGCTGCTCTGAATCTCGGCAAGATGATTGTATCGGACATACGATCTGCCGTTGCCCATATACAGGATCTTCCTAAAGGAGAACGGCCAGAACATTTCATTGCTCTGCTCGATGAGATGGGTGCCTATGTTATGGAGGGCGTAGGCAGGCTCTTTGAGCAAGCCCGTTCGGCAAACATCGCCCTCATACCAGCATTTCAGTCGTTCAGCCAGTTGAACCGTGTCTCTCCTGACTTTGCTGACATTGTGATCCAAAACACCTGGAACAAGATATTCTTCAAATTTGGCTCGAAGGATAGCCCGGAGGAGGCGGCTGAAATTCTCGGCAAAACAAAACGGTTCCAGCGATCGGTGTCCGTTTCGGCCAATCAAGGTGAAAGCGCCCAGTATCTTCGCACAACGCCTCAGTCAAGCATGTCAGACGGCGGTGGCATGGGGGAAAGCTGGCGTGAAATCGAGGAGTTTCGTGTCACGCCCGACCAGTTAAGAGCCATGGATATGGGTCATGCGGTAATGATGATGGGAGCGCGCATGTACCACCTCAGAACCCCAATGATTAACTACCCAAAGAAAATACCATCCTTCAAGGCCGTCAAGCACAATAAAAAGATCCCAGCGAACAAGCAGCCACTCAATTTTGAGGATCGGCTTAATGAATTTCTCACTGAAGTAGCTTGAGGTGCAAAGATGATAACTATTGTATTCTGGGGGACTATCGCAATATTCGCCATGTTCCTTTTAGGCGTACTACCAGGCGTCAAAGAGGTTTTCCGCCCGATAATGGATATACTGTCAAAGGGAATCGTGGAAGTAGTGAAATTTGCTGCGGGCTACATGCTTTGGCTTGTCAAAACGATCATACATGCTCACCTTGATCTTATTAGTCACCTCTCACATTCCCGCAGCTATTTTGACCCCGCCGACAAGATAAGGAAGTAGTTTATAGTTTGACATTGAAAACGTCGTACCGTATACTTAAATTAACCATAAAGAATGACCAAACGCTCGGGGGTGATTTATGGCAAAGAATAAGCGAAATGCAAAACGCCAACGGGCGCTCAATGCTCGTCGTCAGGCTGCATCACACACTGGCGGTTCTGTGATCGCTAATGAGCTTCACCATCTCATTGGAGCAGACGAAGAAAGCGTTGTGAGGGCGATCCGGTGGCGAGCCAAGGTTAACGTCTATTTAATTCTAGGATTCAACCTTGTGGCTTTCCTCTTTCTTCTTTATCACACCAACGCTAATCAAGGTGGGGTAATAAGCCATAACAGCCCCTATATCTGGGCCTCCTTCATTGCATTTTTCATTCTGCAAATGATCTTCCTCCACCGTTACAAGAAACTTATCCGTAACGCCTAAAAAAGCCCCCGCAATCTGCGGGGGCTTTTCATTACCTTGAGTCCATATTTTCTCTTGGGTCAACTTCATCGTCTTGGCCAGGGGCCTGTTCCCGCGGCTGGGAAGAAGCTGGAGGCTCCCCGCTAGAACTTGAGCCGCTACCACTATCACTCGTCCAACCATTACTCGGTGCTTGCGCTGGCTGGGATTGCTCTGTTGCGTCCCAAGGCTCGCCGGCATTGCTCACCTGGTCAGGGGTCAAGCCCGGATCAGCCCCGTAGGAGGGCGCCTGGGGCACCTGGCCATCCTGAGTCGCTGCGGCCGGCTCCTGGCCGGTTTCAGCCCCGTAGGAGGGCGCCTGGGGCACCTGGCCATCCTGAGTCGCTGCG